>Ga0209648_10003461_pt1 | contig 13249 bp, 13 predicted proteins | sample GraSoi2013_115cm_FD_185830 | JGI IMG/M metagenome (GOLD analysis project Ga0209648, IMG submission 185830) | Grasslands soil microbial communities from the Angelo Coastal Reserve, California, USA - Sample 9_17_2013_115cm (SPAdes) (version 2) | ecosystem: Environmental > Terrestrial > Soil >...
ACCAGCCACCGGTCGCCAATGCCGGCCCCGACCAGACCTTGCCGGCTACGGGTCCGACTACGGCTGTCACGCTGAATGGTTCGCTGTCCAGCGACCCTGATGGCGACGCCCTTACTTTCGTCTGGACGCAAGGCGGCACTGTCGTGGGCAACTCCGCGGTTGTGCCGCTGACCCTGAAAATCGGCACGTACACATTCACGCTGACGGTCACGGATGCGGGAGGCCTTTCGTCCTCGGCCGTCACCCGCGTAACCATCACCAATCTGCCGCCTGTGGCAAACGCTGGAGCCGACCAAACTCTGGAATGCACGGGGAACGCTTCCGCTTCGGCGACCTTGAATGGATCCGCGTCCAGCGACCCCGATGGAGACGCGCTCAGCTTCGTCTGGAAGGACGAAGGAGGCAATGTGGTCGGCACTGCTGCCGTTGCGCAGTTGAGCGTGGGATTGGGTATGCACACATTCACACTGACGGTTACCGACGCCGGAGGTCTCTCTTCGATGGCGGCAACGCACGTGACGGTTCGGGATACGAAACCGCCGACGTTGCGCGTGTCGCTGTCCCCGGATGTTCTCTGGCCGCCGAACAATAAGCTTGTGCAAATCACTGCGCAGATCCAAGCGAGTGATGTGTGCGATGCAAATCCGGCGATTCAACTGGTGTCAATCACCAGCAATGGTTCGGACAGTGGTGACATTCAGGCCGTGGGCGGCGGACCGATTGCCTTCGGAACGGATGTGCGGTCCTTCCTGTTGCGGGCGGCACGCTCGGGCGAGGGCAAGGACCGCGTCTACACTGTCACGTACAACGCCAAAGACGCCTCCGGCAACACGACCGTGGCTTCAGCCCAGGTGCGCGTGGGTAACCCCCACCAGTACGCGAAGGGGCCGGGCCAACCGCGCAAGGGCAAGGGCGATCACGATCGTAGCTGAACAGCACTCCTTAGGGGCTGGATGGGACGCAAGGCTTTGATCCCGCCAAGGCGGGCGTCCCATCCACTCGCGCTGGAAATAATCGCGACGGATGAAGGAGCGCAGGCGTTTCCGTTCCCTCGCGAACAAGCGTGATTTATCGGAATTGAAAAGATGGAGCGGCCTATCGGAATCGAACCGACACCTGAACCTTGGCAAGTCTACAGGGGACGGCGTGTCAACAACTTACGAGGTACATTCGGGAGCATTCAGTAGTGTTTGGAGCGGTCAGGAACGCTTAGCGTTCCTTTAGTTGTTCCCACGCGGAAGGCGGGTTGGCACCCCTCATGCACGTGGTGAATCGTAATCCTGCCGCTTGCGATTCACAAAGCTAAACGTCTTTTGTTTCAAGCGGTTTCCCGGACACTAAAGTAGGCGGAAAAAGGCAAATTTAGACCCAGTTGTTACGAAGGATGTTACGAAGAATTCGGTATGCCAGGGACTTCAGAGGGCGATATCTTGCGCGAATATTCGGCTAAGTGCCGAGTTCGCTTTGATCCAGAAATTGCAAACGTAAAAACGCTGACCACCTTTCCGCTAGAATATTCAGCCTTTCCAAGATGATGAGTCTTGCTTGCGACTCAGGTCTTTACCTGAGGCCCGTTACGGGTGTTTACTTGATTGAGAAGGCGGGTTTCCAATGGTATCGGCTATGGAGGTTCCTGCGCATTCAGGCGGCGGATCGACTCAGAGTAGGGCGCATCGTCGGAGGCGGTGTCGGTGTCAATGAGAAGCGTTCGAGTCATCCGGGTGGCGCCACAATCGAGGAGTCGGATGGTGAATTTGCGCTGCCCAGTGTGACCTCTTTGCGTCCTCGCATCCAGAAGAAACTGCGTAGCGGCGCGAACTCTGCTCCGCGCGGAGGCTCTCTGCGTTGGATAGAGCGTCGGCCTTCTCAGCGAGTACTAAGGGAATCACCTGCGAGGACAATGCAGGGTTCCCTTGCTTGTTAACCGACCGGTCCAATGGTAAGAGGAGGTCAGGGATGAATGCTTGTGAGAGGACGCCGAGAGCTCCAGCGCGCAAAACCTTCATCCTCCAAACGGCGGTGGCATAGTGACGTCAGACCCCACGTCATCGAAGCAAGAGTCCCGTGCCCGAGACGCGCGGTCAGAAGCGCGGATTTCAGCGATGGAGCCGGTGCGGTTGGCCAGCTTGAACCAGCCGTTCATTACTGAACCCACGAGCACGCAAAACATCAGTTCTCGCGGTGCCCGCGTGATGACCCAGCAGGTTTGGGAACCAGGTAGCCTTTTGCTCATCAAATCTCTCCGCGGCGACTTCTGGGCGCGCGCGCGCGTGGTTTACTGGAGATCTTTCTCAAGCAGCAGATTTGCAATTGGACTGGAGTTTTTTGCGCAGGCAGGCAACTGGCCAACGCAGAATTAGTGACCGGCGGTTTTCTGGGATGGTCACATTCTGATTTTCGTCTGAACACCGCGACTTCATGATTGCCTCGGGAACGCGAACCTTGCCGACAGCGACCTTGCCTAAAGACGTCCTATCGCAGAGGTAACAACGCTGCCCACTTTTTCGCTATCCTAAGAATAAAAGGAATAGAACATTCAGCCCTTCCAAGAAGGTGGGTCCCGCTTGCAACTCAGGTCTTTACCTGAGGCTGGTTACAGGGGTCTACTTGATTGAGGAGCCGGGTTTCTGATGGTATTGCCTATCCAGTGTTTATTGCGTTCAGGCGGCGGGCCGGTCCGGAAGCAGGCCCTCGCGCCGAGGAGAAGATCTTCATGGCGAAACGAGAAGGTGCGTCCTTATCCCTTGAACCAAAACAAGCAGAAGAACCATCAGAGCTTCTCCGAGAACTTGTAGCGCACCTCCGGCAGAATCGAACTCAACTGCGTGAGGAATGGGTGGTGCGCATCTCTGAGACACGCCTTCTGACCGCGATGACCAAAGAAGAGATCTTCGCGGAAGCAACCTCGATATACGACAGTTACGTTGAGGCACTCGAAACCGAGGCCTTCGAGGCGCTGCAAGCTTACGCGCGAAACCTTTCAGAACGCATCATTCCACGCGGTGTCGAAACTCACGAAGTCGTCGGGATTGTGCTGTTGCTGCGCGACGTGCTGGCGCGTTCCCTATTTGCGAAATACCAGAACGATTTCAAGAAGTTGAATCGCATCCTGGACGCCTACGAGCCGGCGGCAAACCGCATCGCAAACACGGTGGCAGTCGGCTTCGTGCAAGAGCGCGAACGCGTTATTCGCCAGCAACAGGAAGCAATCCGCGAACTCTCCACTCCGGTGCTGCAGGTTCGCGAGCGGCTGCTGATTCTTCCCATCATCGGCGTCATCGACCCGCAACGCGCCCGGCAATTGACGGAGCAACTCCTGCGCGGGATTCGAACGAACCGCGCGAAAGTCGTCGTCATCGATATCACCGGTGTGGCAGCCATGGACGTCACGGTAGCGAACCACCTGGTGCAAACAGTCGAAGCGTCACGGCTTCTCGGCGCGACCGTCATTGTGACCGGGCTTTCGCCGGAGATTGCGCAGACACTGGTGACGATCGGTGTGGACCTCGGCAAGATGAACACCGTGGGCGACTTGCAGGGTGGCATTGAGCAAGCGGAAAGAGTCTTGGGATACAAAGTTGCGAAACTAGCGGAGCCGGAGCCACGCTAAGCGGATCGGAGGAAGGGCTACGTGGAAGTCCCGATTCTCAAGCAAGGAGCGGTCCTGATTGCGACCTTTCAGGCCGCTCTGTCGGACGCGGACCTCAACCAACTGCGCATGGGTTTGGTGCAGCAAGTTGTTAAGTTTCGCTCCCGAGCGGTTATCGTCGATGTTACCGCGATGGACGTGATGGACTCGTTTGCATCACGGACGCTGCGCGAGATCGCTCATATGATTCGGCTGCGCGGGGCGGAGACGGTTATCGTAGGAATTCAGCCCGAAGTGGCTTTTGCAATGGTGCAGCTCGGCTTAACGCTGGAAGGCGTTGCAACCGCGTTAGACTTGGAAGAAGGTCTGGCCTACTTGAACGAAAAGTTCAAAACCACGAACTGAGAGTGAGCCATAGTGTCGGTTGAGGAAATCCGGGTGGCAATCAACTCCGACCAGGATATCGTTTCAGCCCGCCAGAAGGGTCGGCTGATGGCGACTGAACTTGGGTTCTCAACGGGGGATGCCACACTCATTGCAACGGCAATCTCAGAATTAGCGCGCAACATCGTCTCCTATGCCCGCAGAGGCCAAATCACGCTAAAGACGGTGAATGGCTTGAACCGTCAAGGCATTTCGGTCATCGCTACCGATGACGGTCCCGGAATCCCTGATGTTCGCCAGGCATTGCGAGACGGCTTCTCCACCTCTGGAAGTCTTGGACTTGGATTACCTGGGGTGCGCCGCTTGATGGACGAATTTGAGATCACTTCCCAACCCGGCCGGGGAACAATTGTGGCGGTGAAGAAGTGGAGACAATAAGAGAGCCGATGGTCGAATATGGTGTTGCCAAGTTCGTTCTTCCGGGCCAGGGAGAGTCGGGCGATCACCACCTGGTTTGCTGCAACCGAAACGGAATTCTGGTTGCCGCGATTGACGGCATAGGCCACGGCGAAGAAGCTGCCAATGCCTCCAAGGCAGCAGCTGCGCTTCTCAGAAGCTCTGCCGACGAACCGATTATCTCTCTGGTAGAACGATGCCATGAGAAACTCCGGGCAACTCGCGGGGTTGTAATGAGCCTTGCTTTCATTGAACCTGAACATGGCATGATGACTTGGCTCGGTGTCGGCAATGTTCAAGGAGTCTTGATGCGCGCCGATGCGAAAAATGGCAATGCGCAGGAGTCACTTCTGCTTCGAGCTGGCGTCGTCGGTTCCCAGTTGCCTGACCTTCAGGCCACCGTGCTTCCGATCGTGCAGGGAGACACACTTTTCTTTGCGACAGATGGAGTCCGAAGCGATTTTTCCGTGACCCTCTCCGCCCGGGAGAATCCGCAAAGGGCGGCAGACAGAATTCTCCAGCATTATGGGAGCGGAAATGACGATGCGCTCGTTTTAGTCGCGCGGTTAACGGGAATTAATCCATGAAGATCGCAATTCGGCGCAAGGCGAAGCCGCACGCGGGTTTTGAAGACGAGTACCGCTCTTCGTTGCGTGAATACGCGGCTGGGCGAGGTGAACCAGCACTGCGTCGGGCATATGAACTCGGCCGTCTGGCACTCGCTGAGCGGAAGAGCCTGGTAGAGATAGCTTCCCTGCATCATCAAGCTGTACTTGCTTTGGTTCGGGGTGCGAAAAGTGAGAAACGCCGAGACGAATTGTTCCAGGCGGGCGCCGAATTTCTCGCGGAGTGCTTGTCACCATATGAAATGGCGCACCGCGGGTTTCAGGATGCGGTGAAGGCCCTGCGGCAATTGAACGAAACACTTGAGGAAGAGATCAAGCGCATCGCTTACGCGGTGCACGACGATGCCGGACAACTCTTGGTCGCCGTGCACCTTGCGCTAGATGAAGTGGCTCGGGACTTGCCCAAGGCCCAGCAAGACCAGGTCGGACAGATTGAAGGATTGCTGAACCAAGTTGAAAAACATCTGCGAAGGTATTCCCACGAACTTCGGCCAACGATCCTGGATGATCTCGGCTGGGTTCCCGCGATCCGTTTTCTGGCGGAGGGAATTTCGAAACGCTCCGATCTGCCAATCCACATTCAGGCGACTGTTTCCGAGCGGCTGCCCAGCGCCGTGGAGACGGCGCTCTATCGAACCGTGCAAGAAGGATTGACCAATGCCATTAAGCATGCGAAGGCGAGCAATATCTGGATCCGTGCATGGAAAGAAAATCTTGTACTGTGTTGTTCGGTCCGCGACGACGGCGACGGGTTCGACTCCGGCCAGGTCCGCGCGGCGGCAGGCCCGAAGGGGTTGGGACTAATCGCTATGCAGGAACGGGTGAGCGCAATCGGCGGAACTCTACGCATCGAATCCTGCCCTGGACGAGGAACTGAGCTTTCAATACGAGTTCCGTTGGAGGAGGGCCATGCCAATACGCGTAGTGCTCGCGGATGACCATGTCCTGGTACGCCAGGGCCTGAAGTCATTGTTGGAGCGGGAAAAATTTCAAGTTGTTGGAGAAGCCTCCGACGGACAGGAGGCCGTTCGCCTGTCGGAATCACTCCACCCAGATATTGCGGTCATTGACATCAGCATGCCGATACTGAACGGCATTGATGCGGCTCGTGAGCTGGGCCGCTCATGCCCGAAAACGAAGGCGATTCTGTTAACGCAGCATGAAGAGGATCAATACATCCGAGAGGCACTTGATGCTGGCGTGAAAGGATATGTTCTGAAGAACCAGGTGGCCAGCGACCTTGTTCATGCCATTCAACAGGTGTCGCAAGGCCAATTCTATCTGAGTCCAGGAGTATCGCGAGCAGTGATGGAAGCTTACCGTTCCAAAGCGGATAGCCCTCCCGATCCCTTGACGCCGCGCGAGCGCCAGGTGTTGCAGTTGATTGCGGAAGGAAAATCCACCAAGGATGCGGCTTCCCTCCTTGGAATCAGCGTGAAAACGGCCGAATCTCACCGCATGAGGCTCATGCAGAAGCTGGATATTCACGAGACAGCCAGTCTTGTGCGCTACGCTGTGCGCCGTGGCCTGGTACAGCCCTGAATGGAAATTTCTTGCAACCACTGCAAAGCTCGCGGCCACGTCTTCGCGATGCTGCCCTTAGGAGTATTCGCGCCTTTTCGCTCTCGAGAACCGCATTCCTACATCACCCAAGAACTGCTGTTAGATTATCTCCTGCATTCAGGCTCGTCACTGATCGGGTCTTTACCGCAGAAGGAATAGAGGAAACTGCCCGATTGCCCGGGTTGGATGGATTTCTTAACCTGCCCGTGGACGATGCCCACACGTATCTTGCTCGCCGACGATCATGCCCTAATCCGCCAGGGGCTGAAGGCATTGCTGGAAACACAAGGATTTCAAGTGGTTGGCGAGGCCTCGGATGGACAAGGAACGCTGCGCTTGGCAGAAAAGACGCAGCCTGATGTCGCCATCCTGGACATCAGCATGCCAGTCCTGAACGGTATGGACGCCGCTCGCGAACTGAAGAAGTCATCACCGAACACCGGTCGATCGCGGCGGATGTTGTCTTGCAGTTGCGTCTGCCAGTTCCACCCCACCGCGCGGGGAATGTGGCCCTGATCATACGCAGTCGTATCCACGTCCACTTCCACGAGCCGGGTATTCGGGGCGCTCAGGTCCCGGGCCACCCATTCGGTGGTAAGGACGACGGGACGCGGACCGGCGGCCTCTCCCGCGATAGTTCATCGTGAACTCTGCCTTCATTCCAAGCGAAGAAGAGGGGCAACCGAGTAGAATAGAGTGTTGCGAAGGATGGTTCTGAGAAGGTAGCCAAGGAAGCAGAGGGTCTGCTGACTTCTGCGGAATCTCATGAGCTTGATTCATCCAAGGAACGCAAAGAGAAGTCTCCTTGCGATAGCAGCAGCCTTGCTTATTTCCGGGGCAGTTTTTTTCGGCCATGTTTTGGCCGCGAACGTCACAGCGAATTGGTCCTACGACTATGGCCCAATGCCTGGTTGCTCTGAACGACGTGCCAATAACTGCATCGACCATTTCGAAGTCCTGGACATCAGCGATCGAAAAAAGACGGTTGTGATTCGATTCGTGGACAACCCGAAGGCAGCAGTTGGAAAAGTCGGCAAGATCTCGACGGATTTCAAGTATGGTCCCCCCTTCGGCCAGCGCACGATTAGTGTGATTGCGGTCGGTCGTGATCCGAATGGTGCTCGTGTCACTTCGGATCCAGACGCGGCGCGGGTCACGGTGTCCATCCGCCCATCTGCCAGGATGTCTTTGGCGTTCTAGACCAGAAATCGGGAATTGCGGTCCTCGCGACCGCATCCAGCGCGCTCCCACACCGGAGGTGAGAAACATTTTCCGCCCATGGAGTCTCTCCAGGCGCCCTAGCGTTCCGGGGTGTCGTAAGAACGATTTGCGCTCTCCGTGGTGCAGTCCTCGTACAGCCATCAGGGACTGGCCCACAATTGTCCCCACGACCAGTATCTTGTGAGCCATCACAGCGCTACGCTGCTCTTGTGGACAAGTCTGAGCAAAAGGGCCACATGATTTTGTTTCCCGGGCGCATTCTTAATCAAGCTCAAAGACCTGCCATCGCACCAGATCAGAATTTCGTGCGCAGAAACACCCGCGCATGGGAGTGGGTCTGTGTACTGTCTTGTTTGATCGCGACGGCCGGCTGCGCGGGCGTTGTTAGTCAGAGCCCGCCACCCCCCTCAGCAAATGGCCAACTAGGCGCTACTCCTGGCAGCGTGGACTTCGGGAGCGTGGGGGTTGGAGTCAGTAGCACGCAAACCGTCACCTTCAGCAATGCGGGTTCGAGCAGTTTAACCATCTCCCAGGCGGCGGTCAGCGGAGCGGGCTTCAGTATGGCCGGGCAGACCTTCCCCCTCACGCTTTCGGCCGGTCGATCCAGCAGCGTCAATGTACAGTTCGCGCCAACCGTTACCGGCAGCAGAACTGGCAGCGTCAGTGTGGTGAGCAACGCCACCAACTCGCCCACCACCATTGCGTTGTCGGGAACTGGTGTGCAGCTGATTGTACACTCAGCCGCTTTGAGTTGGACGGCTAGCACGTCCGTTGTGACTGGCTACAATGTATACCGCGGAACCGTATCGGGCGGGCCGTACACGCTAATGAATGCCCCGCTGGTAATTTTGACGAACTATACCGACAACACAGTTCTGTCAGGTCAAACTTACTTCTATGTGGTCACGGCCGTCGATGCAAACAACGTCGAGAGCGCGTACTCGACTGAGGTTTCCGCCATCATTCCGTTTCCGTAGTACCTTAGATCTCCGCTGGTGTGTTTTCTCGGGTAGTTTTGCTAATTCCCCTTCCAAGCGTTTAATTTCATTGTCAACAGCACAAAGTGCGTTGGTTTTCATCGTCAGGGAGCACGACTCGGTCTATGCCCTGCTGCGGAATGTTCGCACAGCCAGCATCGGCGATCTCCGCAGTGCAGTCCTCGTACAGCCATCTTGGACTGGCCCACAATTGGTCCCATGACCAGTATCTTGTGAGCCGTCAGAGCTTTACGCTGTCTTCGTGTGCAAGCGTAAGCAAAAGGGCCACCTGATTTTGTTCCCCGGGCCAACGTTTAACGAGCCTCCAGCACCTGCCAGCCCGCGAGAACAGAGTTTGCTGCGCAGAAACACCCGCGCATGGGAATGGGTCTGTGCGCTGTTTTGCTTGATCGCGATGGCCGGCTGCGCGGGCCTTGTTAGTCAGAGCCTGCCGGCCCCCTCCGGAACTGGCCAACTAAGCGTCTCTCCTGGCAGCGTGGATTTCGGGAACGTGGAGGTCGGAACCGCCAGCACGCAAACCGTCACCTTTAGCAACGCGGGTTCGGGCAGTTTAACCATCTCCCAGGCTGCGGTCAGCGGAGCGGGCTTCACGATGGCCGGGCAGACGTACCCCCTCACCCTTTCGGCCGGTCAATCGAGCAGCATTAATGTGCAGTTCGCGCCAACGGATACCAGCAGCACAATTGGGAGTGTCTCGCTGCTCAGTAGCGCTACTACTTTGACGACCAGTGTCACGCTCAAAGGCACGGGCGTGAAGCATCAACTTTCGATCACGCCCAGCAGCGTGAGCTTCGGGAATGTGGCGGTGGGAACCGCCAGCGCCCAGACGGTTACTTTGACTAACTCCGGCACTGCCAGCTTAAGTATTTCGCAGGGCAGCGTCACCGGGGCGGGCTTCGGCATGAGCGGGTTGACCTTCCCATTGTCCCTGGCCCCGGGGCAATCCAGTACTTTTAACGCGCAATTCGCCCCGACCGCGCCTGGCAGCGCGTCTGGCAGCGTCTCGATAAGCAGCAATGCGCGTAATTCGCCCGCGGTTGTCTCGCTAGCGGGAAGTGGCATGCTAGCGGCGCTGTCGCCCAATCCGTCAACCTTCAATTTTGGAAATGTGCTGGTGGGCAGCAGCGGAACGCAAACCATCACGTTGAGCAATTCCGGCACGGCCAGCGTGACGATTTCTGCTGCCAGCGCTTCGGGGGCGGGCTTCAGCATCGCTGGCTTGTCCGTGCCCGCGACGCTCAACGCGGGGCAAGCTGCCTCCTTCACCGCCAGCTTCGCGCCGGCCTCCGCAGCCAGTTTCACGGGCAGCGTTTCGATCACTAGCGACGCCCCGGGCTCGCCGCTCACGATTCCACTGAGTGGCACGGGAACCGCCGCTCAGCCTCAGCTCACAATCAACCCGGCGACCGTGAACTTTGGCAGCGTAAACGTTGGCGCTACCGCCATCCAGATGGTTTCTCTGACCAACTCAGGAAGCGCCGCGCTGACCATTTCTCAGGCCACTGGTTCCGGAACAGGATTCAGTCTCAGTGGCTTGAGCTTGCCGCAGACCATTAATGTGGGCTCGAGTATCTCCTTCACGGCGCAGTTTTTGCCGGCGTCTACCGGCAGCGCTTCCGGAAATATCGCCATCAGTAGCAACGCTCCCGGATCACCTGCAGCGGTCGCGTTGAGCGGGACCGGGGTGCAAGGTACGCTCACCGCCAATCCTTCCAGCTTCAATTTCGGAAATGTGCTGGTGGGCGGCAATGGAACGCAAACCTTCACGTTGAGCAATTCCGGCACAGCCAGCGTGACGATTTCCGCTGCCAGCGTTTTGGGAACGGGGTTCAGCATCACAGGCTTGTCTGTCCCACTGACGCTGGCGGCGGGGCAAAACACCACCTTCAGCGCGCAGTTTACTCCCTCCGCGACGGGCAGCGCTAGCGGCAGCGTCTCCATCACCAGCAACGCGCCGGGTTCTCCGCTCACGATTGCCCTGAGCGGAACGGGCGTTCAGCCTACGCTTTCGGTGACTCCGACCAGCGTTAGCTTTGGCAGCGTGGTCACGGGAAACAACACTTCGCAGACCATCATCTTGAAAAACAGCGGGACCGCCAGCCTCACGATTTCTCAGGCCACGGTATCTGGGACGGGCTTCACCATTACCGGTCTCACGGTCCCGGCCACGATTGCGGCGGGCGGCAGCACCACATTCAGCGCAGCTTTCGCGCCGACCACGGCCGGAAGCGCGACCGGTTCGGTTTCTTTGGTCAGCAATGCCCCGGGCTCCCCGTTCGCGATTGCTCTGAGCGGAACTGGAGTAGCCGCGACCCTCCTGTTGGGAGCGAATCCCACCAGTCTGAGCTTGGGCAATGTGAATGTGGGCGGCAACGGCTCTTCGAGCGTAACCTTGACGAACACTGGGAACTCGAACGTCAACATTTCGAGCGTAACCGTTTCCGGCGCAGGCTTCAGCGCTAGCGGGGTCACCTCGAGCACAACCTTGACGCCCAATCAGACGGTCACTCTGAGTGTGGCCTTTGCTCCGGCTTCCGCGGGCAGTGTGACCGGCAGCGTGAGTGTGGCCAGCAATGCCACAAATTCACCCGTCATGATCGCGTTGAGCGGGACCGGAGTGCAAGGTGCGCTCATCGCCAATCCTTCCAGCTTCAATTTTGGCAATGTTCTGGTGGGCGGCAATGGAACGCAAACCTTCACGTTGAGCAATTCCGGCACAGCCAGCGTGACGATTTCCGCTGCCAGCGCTTCGGGAACGGGCTTCAGCATCACGGGCTTGTCCGTCCCACTGACGCTCGCGGCGGGGCAAAGCACCACCTTCGGTGGGCAGTTTGCTCCTTCCGCGACGGGCAGCGCCAGCGGCAGCGTCTCGATTACCAGCAACGCGCCGGGCTCCCCACTCCCGATTGCTCTGAGCGGAACGGGCGTTCAGCCACAACTTGCTGCGATCCCCTCCAGCGCCAGCTTTGGCAGTGTGGTCACGGGGACCAGCAACTCGCAGACCATCAAGCTGTCCAATGGCGGGACCGCCAGTGTCACGATTTCCCAGGCCACTGTGTCCGGGAGCGGCTTCAGTCTTACGGGCATCACCGTGCCGCTGACCATCGCGGCCGGGAGTAGCGCGACGTTCAACGTAGGCTTCACTCCGAGTGCCGCCGGAAGCGTCACCGGGGCGGTTTCGCTGGTGAGCAACGCTCCTAATTCTCCGCTTGCGATTGCTCTGAGCGGGACCGGGGTAACCGCAACTTTCCTGCTTACCGCGAACCCGACGAGCCTGAGTTTTGGCAGCGTGAACTTGGGCAGCAACAGTTTGCTCAGCGCCAGCCTGACCAACACCGGGAACTCGAACGTCACGATATCGAGCTTGACTATTTCCGGCGCAGGCTTCAGTGCCAGCGGGGTCACCTCAGGCACAACTTTAACGCCGAATCAGGCGGTCACCCTGAGTGTCACCTTTGCCCCGGCTTCCGCGGGCAGTCTAACCGGGAGCGTCAGTGTGGTGAGCAACGCCACCAACTCGCCCGCAACCATTGCGTTGTCGGGAACTGGTGTGCAGCTGATTGCACACTCGGCTGCTTTGAGTTGGACGGCCAGCACGTCGGTTGTGACTGGCTACAACATCTACCGCGGAACCGTATCGGGCGGGCCGTACGCGAAACTGAATTCCTCGTTGATCGCACTGACCACCTATACCGATAGCACGGTTCAGTCGGGTCAGACCTACTTCTATATAGTCACGGCCGTCGATGCGAGCAACGTCGAGAGCGCGTACTCGAATGAGATTTCCGCCATCATTCCGTTTCCGTAGTATCTGAAAGGTGGAGGAAGAGTTCGCCTTGTCACTGGTTGCAGGTGTCAACCGTGCGGGATGGTAAGTATGGGGTACGCTGGAGAGATGAGAATGCGCAATTGCAGTGATTGCGAAGATGGAGTCGGCAGCTTGCAATCAAATGGGCTGTATGTCTCTTACGGGTCTCAAACGCACTGGTGCGATGGAGCCGATTCTTTCTGGGGCGCGGGGTTAAGGACATAAAATGAAACGCAAATATGGGTTCCTGTTTTCCCTCATCCTCCTGTTAATGGTTCCGACCACGGCCTACGCTCAGCTTTGGACCGGAATCATCGACCCGAGCCGGGCTATAGATTGGTCGAAGGCAGGCATACCTGGCGGCATTCCGAACCGCACCACCATTTGCTCCACGATTAATGCCGCGACCTACGGGAACGGCATAAGCGACGCGACAGGCGGAATTCAAACGGCCCTGAATGGCTGTCCCAGTGGTCAGGTGGTCTCGCTCTCTGCCGGCACCTTCCTAATTAACGGCAACTTGGGTGTCCCGAGCAACGTCACACTGCGCGGCCAGGGGGCGGACCAAACCATCCTAAACGCGAAAGGAAGCGGAGGAGCGGTG
>Ga0209648_10003462_pt1 | contig 13247 bp, 12 predicted proteins | sample GraSoi2013_115cm_FD_185830 | JGI IMG/M metagenome (GOLD analysis project Ga0209648, IMG submission 185830) | Grasslands soil microbial communities from the Angelo Coastal Reserve, California, USA - Sample 9_17_2013_115cm (SPAdes) (version 2) | ecosystem: Environmental > Terrestrial > Soil >...
AATCGACCCACGAAGGCCGCAGTCTAAACTGAACCGCTCGCGCGCCTGTAGCTCACCGGACAGAGCGTTCGGCTCCGGACCGAAAGGCAGCAGGTTCGATTCCTGCCAGGCGCACTTATACAGATTTGTATAACGCTGTTTTGGACAACCGAGTGCTGGAGTGACGCGCCGGAAGCTCATCGCGAGCCCCATATCCCGCTCTTGCGATAGCTGGCCAGCGTGAGCAGCGCGATTAGGAACTGGGTCAGGCGGACGACCGCCTGCAGCGCCACGTACCAGGGCGGGCCCTCAGCCGGTATGTCGCCGGCCAGCTGCACGACCGAAGCGGGCACACGCAGGACGCCGGCGAAAGTGACGACAACGGTCAGCCAGAAGGTCCAGCGCTAAGCGCGGACGACGCCGATGGTGAGCAGAGCCAAGACGGCGGGCAACACAAGCACCTCGGCGATCTCGGCCGGTCGCGGATAGCCGGCAATCGCCCGAACTGATCAAGAGACGTTGCGTGCGAAAAACAGGATTAGCACTACGAGGACCCAATAGATCGCAAACAGGCTCACAACCAAAGCCTTGGCGCGTTCATCACGAAATTACTGTTGGGGTCCGCGATTCGGGCGTCGGCGACTCGGCGCTGCTTAGGTCGTACGCCGCTCCCTCGAATACGGCGCCGGGGTCTTATTGTGCGAGCTCGGACCCCCCAGGAATCCTTACCTTGTCGGGACTTCAGCTGCCGGCACTGGGATGGTGGTATGACCAGACGGGTCACAAGTTGTGCCGAACGCTACTTTGTGCACTGAGACCTGATGCGATGAGACTGCTGTTCACATCGTTTCCCGCCTACGGGCATTTCCATCCACTTGCCCCCCTCGCGTTAGCAGCGCGCGACGCGGGCCATGACGTCCTCGTGGCGTCTGGACCGGACCTCGCCCACTGGGCCGAGTCGTGCGGCCTGAAGGCATCTTCCGTCGGTCTAGAACACACCGACGCCCGCCGTGTCGCACAGTCACGTCATTCCGACGACAGCTGGACCCCGCATATGTTCACGGACATCTGGGTGTCATCAGCATTGCCTGGCCTGCTCGCGTTGAGCGCCTCGTGGCGACCCGACCTTGTGGTTCACGAGGAGCTGGAGTACGGCGGAGTCCTGCTCGCGGCCATTCTTGGGATCCCTTGCGTGACCCATTCCTGGCACGCACCAGTACGGCCCGCAGCCGGCAGGCGCAGGATGCAGCAAATGCTCATTCCGGTCTGGGCCGCCCACCTGCCTGGACAGCCAGCGCGGACAGCTGGCGAGATATATCTGGATGCCTGTCCGGCGCCACTTCAGTCAGACGAAATCGCCGAAATCGAGGGCGTCATCCCGGTGCGCCCAGTGCCATTCGACGGGCCGCCTGTCGACGGTCCGGCGTGGCTGGCCGACCTGCCGCGACCTGCCGCCTATGTGACCCTTGGGACCGTCCCGGTGTTCAGCACTCCGGAGCGCCTCCAGCTTATCGTCGGCGCTATTGCGCCATTGGTCGCCGCTGTCGTCGTGACAACCGGTCCAAACCCAATCGATGCGCTCGGAGATTTGGCTCCTAATGTGCGCGCGACAAACTATCTCCCCCAGTCGTTACTGCTTGACCGGGTCGACCTCGTCGTTTCGCAGGGAGGCGCCGGTGGCACGCTGGGTGCGCTGCTTCACGGGCTTCCGCATCTTGTCCTGCCTCAGGGCGGTCAGAGTCAAATCTCGCTCGCACGATCAATCCAGCACGCCGGGGCGGGCCTCAGCCTAGACGTTGCTGCGCAGGACAAAGGGTCGATTGGCGCTGCCGCGACGGCGCTGCTCCAGGACCCCGCCTACGAGGCGACAGCAACCCGCATTGGCATCGAGTTGCAGGGCAGGCCGTCACCAGCCGAGGTGGTTGCGATGCTGGTCCGATAACCGTCGCGGCGGACCTTGGCGTGCCGTTGAGTCAGGTGAATTTCGCCGATGTTAAGAGATGCCAAAAGGTTCTTATTGTGGAAAGCTGGGTGCACCAGTTATACAGATTTGTATTATCCGGCGATGTATAACCCCGGCCCGAACGATCAAGACGCCTGGCGAGCGGAAGACCCGCCGCCGGCTCGGTATAACGATCTCTGGCCCGAGCGACCCCCGCGTCCGCTCGACCCTTTTAACAGAATTTCACGGCGCGGGCCCGAACGCGCCGGGTTACCTGGTTCGGTTACCCGGCGAAGCCTTCATCCCCATGTGTGCCCGGCCGCGCGATGCGGCCGGGCATCTGGATCTAGGTTGCGGAGGCGAGCAACGCCGCCAGATCGGCCACCGCGAGATCGCCGGTGGCGTACACAGTCGAGCGGGCCCCTGTGTCGCCCAGAACTCCCGTACGCGCGGGGGTTATCGTGTTGCCCTCGTAGAAGCGGTCGTTGGGCGGCGATACGCCTGCGATGTCGTTGATGAGCACGCGGTGCTCGCACTCGATGCCGCAGATTTGGGCCGCCGCCTCGGCGACGGTGGTGCCCAGGCCGCCGCCAAGGGTCGCACCAGCGGCAACAGCGCCCAGATAGGCGCCGATGAAGATCGACTCCAGCTTGGCACCTAGGGCCAGCATGGCGCCGGCGCTGTCGAAGCTTCCAGGCAGGAAGCCGAACGTGGTCAGCGGGAAGTCGCCAAGGCCGAGGGATGTGCGCACCGACTCGAGGAATGCGAGGTGCGAGGTCTCCTGCGCTTTGGCCGCCTTGAAGTACCCGCGATGGGAGTCGTTCAGCAGAGTGTGGGTGGCCACGTCATTGGCAACCGAGAAATCCGAGCCTTCGCCGAGCGCGTTGCCATAAAAGGCGATGCCGATCCGTTCGGCGCCGATGGCATCCACTACGAAGCCCGTTGCGACGCTGCCAGCATCAGCGAACACTGTTGCCACCTTGCCAAGACTCACCACCCCAACCGCGGCGGTACCACCGGCCAGAAGAAGCTTCTGCATGAAGCCGCGCCGGGTGGCGACCGGCTTGAAGTAGTCGACGCTGCTGAGAATCTGTTCCAGGCGTCCACTCTCGGGCGAGGATTGGGTTGTCATGCTCCGCCTCCCTTTTGGCGCGTCCGGAGAATCGCGCCGCCTCCTGCCCGGCCGGCGGCGAGCCGAACGTTCACTTCTCTATACGGCGGTAGGGCACACCCAGATCATCCACGCCAGCATCTGGACACATTCCCTGGGAAGCGGGTAATAGGGCGATGGCGGCAACCAGACCCGCCGCAAACGCCAGCAGCGGCAGCGAGCCGACGCTAAAGACGGCCTCCGCAGCGGGAACGCCCAGGAGCATCCCCCGGGCGGGCCAAGCCGGAGGCGAGCCACGCAGCACCAGCCAGACCGAGCCGAGCAGCATTGCGAAGTCGTCGGGATTTGGGCAACTCCACTGATGTGGTACAAGGGCTGAATGATGGAGTGCACACACCCTTTGGACAGTTTTGAGTTCCACGACGCTGAGGCCGTTCGACCCGAATGCGTAGTGCGCAATCGCTGGAGACCATGATGGCCGCCAGCGCAAGGACCGGCGTAGCGAAGGAAATTATCGAATGGCGCTCCTATACAAGATCCTCTAATGGCCGGTCATCAGTCTCCTGATCACTGGCGGGCTGCATTTCACGACCCCTGACCTAATGGTTGTAGTAACCAGCTCGTCGAACCTTGGCGTGGCGGCTGCTGAGCTCGATTTCGACGCCGTTAAGAACTGCTAAAAGGTTCTTATTCTGGAAAGCTGGGTGTGCAGCACTCGGCCGGCTCACCTCGCCAGCCGGTGTTAGACTCGGCCCGGGCAAAGCGCCGCGACCGGCGCACATTCGTGAGGGGATGTCATGAGAGATAAGTTCGCTCGGCTGACCTTCGTGTTGATGTTCGCAGCAACCGGGATTCTGATCCAGGCGACTCCCGCCGCAGCAAACAACGATCCACATCGATCATTCGCGGCTGCAACACCTTTCGATCTACCAGCAACCTTCTGCGGCTTTGCGGTCCACTTTGCGTTTCCGGTTGACAAGGAATACAGCACCATCACCATAACGGCAGATGGATCGACAGTCATCAAAACAACTGGGTCCCTGTTTGTGAGTCTGACCAACAATGCGACTGGCAAATCGATCACCGTCAATGCATCCGGCCCTGGCACGGTGACCATCGCACCCGATGGCATCAACGCAACCGTCGAGGGTGAGGGCCTTGGCGTCCTTTTCGCCTCCAATGGCACTGAGGTCGGGCTACCGTCAGATCTCGTGCTCACATCGGGTCCACTGCATTTCACAGAAAACCTCGCCCTGAGCACGATCACGAGCATGTCTGGCATGCCGCACGTACTGCTCGACCTTTGCGCAGCTCTTTCATGAGCTGAAGTATCTGCAGCCCGACCTCGACAGCTTGTGCGGCAGGGCTAGAAGATCACCGTCGCTCCACCCAAGACCGACAAGGGCAGGCGGCCGATGCCACTCGATCCCGGCACGTGTCAGTGCTAAGGAGTTGCGCCTCCGTCAGCACTGCGAGAAAGAGCAGGCAGGCAAGGTTTACCAAGACCGCGGGCGACCTTCGCCATACGGCCGCAACCCTTCTGTTGGCCAACGGTATTCACCCCCAAGTCGTTCAGGAGCGCCTCGGTCGCTCGTCTATCCAGATCACACTCGACCCCTTCTCACACGTCACCCTGGGCATCCAGCCGAAACCAACGGCCCGGATGAGGGTGGTGATCGACGGCGGCGCGCGCTCAGATGGGCTAGCCGATAGCTCTGGCGGCGAACCTTAGCGTGCCTGCCCGCCAGGCGGATCTCGGCCGTCTTAACAACTACCGAAAGGTTCTTATTGTGTAAAGCCGGGTGCACTTATCGTTTCGAAAATACGATCCATCGCACTGGGTTCCAGGGCGGCGCCAAACTAGTTCGGGGGAGGTTGCGACCCTTGCGCCACGACCCCGGCTACGAAATTTGGGTGAACGTCCCACAGGTAGACGAACTCCGGGCCGGAAGATCCGCCACGCACAACACCTTTTGGCCGGACCCCTGCGTAAAGGACAAATGCGGCGAAGGAAGCTCCTAGAAACCCGAAGCCGAAAGCGATGATCGATTGCGGCCATCCCCAGGCGACCGCAGAAACGATCGCCAACACGCCGGTCGCCAGAGTGCCATAAGCGATCGCCCGAAACACGATGAAAATCCTCCGCCACCGCCGTGTGAGGGGAAGCCTGCCGGTCGCTCGGTGCCTGCTCTTAACCAGATCGAGCCCGACGATGACTACGACTGGGCCGCTGTACCACGGCCTTTCAGTCGTCGAATATCTGAACAAGAGCTTGGTGTCAGCCGGCTGCCCAGACTTCACGCAAATCGGCGGGAGAGTGCCTGCGCGAAATTCGTTAGCCCAGATCGAAACTTCGGATGGCTTGGCCACCGCCGGACTATATCTGCCGACAGGAATTCGCGGTTGCCATTAGTTCCAGTGCGACGAACAGCAAGGCGGTGCCGAAGGTCGCTGTGGGAACCAAAATACCGCCGCCAGGAGAAAGGCCGTTACGTCGAGAGTTTCCTGATTGTGTCGCCCACTCGCACGAGGCCCGGCACCACGACCCGGCAGTTGGCTCCCCGCAGGCGCAGCTCGCGCCCGACCGGCGAGTTGACGAACCTGAGTGAGTCGTTACCGTAGCGCGACTGGAACTTTGCGCACCCCGTGTGCGGGGACTCGCTGAACTCGATCACCACCGACCCGATTTGAACCCGGCTGCCGGGCGGCAGGTTCGTGACGCTGATGTCGAGGTCGACGTAAAGCTGATCGCCCGCCAAAGCCCAACGGTCGCGCTCGCCGGCGATGGCGGCGGACGCCCTCGCGTTCACGATGGTCAGCTGCGAATCCGGACTCGGACCGCCGTCGGCGGTCCGGCTGCTGCCGCGAACGCGCCAGGTGTCGCCTTCGAGGCCGTCGATCGTATCGAGGCGAACTTCGGTGAGTACCTCCCGCTCGTCCACGGCCGGTCGCCGGACGATCAGCTCGATCGTCCCCGCGTCCGCCGGCGCCTTTCGGATGTGATCGAGGCTCTCCTCCAACGTGGCGAGGTCGACGTACTGCAACATGCCGAGTATTTTGCAGTTTTCACTCCCGCTCGATCGTCCGATAGCCGCGGGCGCGAGTCCACGACTCGACCACCAACCGGTTGCCGGCTTCGTTCAGCCGCGTGATCACCACCTCCGAGATGTCGACTACGAACCGGTGAGCATCACCGCCCGAGTCGACCTCGTGCGCGATTCCGGCGATCTTCGCCTCGCCCTTCCATCCCGCAGCGTTGTCCGCCGGCGGATCGGCTGTTGGACCGTGAATCGCAACTCTGCCATCGCGGCGCAGGTCCAGGGCTTTGACAGCGCCAGGCATCGACCCAAGGCGCAGCTCTCCATCCGCGAACTCGACCTCGGTTCCGCTGATCCGCGGCGAGCCATCGGTTCGCAGCGTCGCCATCGTCAGGTGCTTCCGTGCGGACATGAGCTTCTGGACACGCAACGCGAACTCTGGCTCAGCAGCCTCGAACTCAGCCCACGTCGCCATCGGATCTCGATGTCAGGGTAACCTCGATACAGCATGCCCGTCACCGCTACGGACGCGATCGTTCGCACGTCGAGCGTCCCGATCGCAGTGCGCGATTTCGGAGGCGAAGGCGCCGGCATCATCCTCATCCACGGGCTCAGCCGCACGCTCGCCGACTGGGACGTGATGGGGCCGCTGCTTGCGAACAACCACCACGTCGTGGCGATGGATGTGAGAGGTCACGGCAAACCGGGCGATCGGCCGTGGTCGTGGGACGCGGCGGTCGAGGACGTCGACGTGGTCGCGAATCATTTCGGCATGGCCGCTCCAGCGGCGATGGGCCACTCCCTGGGCGGCATGATCGCGTCGATATGGGGGCGCGACCACCCCGAGTCAGCCGGTGTGATCAACCTCGATGGCCACGGTAATCCTCGTCCAGACCAATACGTGGGGCTCGATCCGGCCTGGGTTTCGGAAAAGCGCGCGCAGCTGGAAGCTCTGCAAAAGCAGCAGCTCGTGACACTCGCCGGACCCATGTCCGCAGCGAGCGTCGAGGCGCTGACGTCTCAACAGAAAGCGGTAGCGATGCGCGTGAATGCTCCCGAGGAACTGTTTGTCGAGGGGCTGCAGAGAATGCTTGAAGTCCGCGACGAAGGTACTTACCTGCGGCCCGCGATCGACGGGTTGGGGACGGAGATCTACACCAGCCTCGACGACGTCGACATGCTCGCCGTCTATCGCGACGTCCGCTGCCGGCTGTTGCTCGTGAACGCCATCGATCCTGCCGGCGCGACGGGGGCGCCTCCGTGGCTCAGCGAGCTCATGGCCGCGTTCCGAAAAGGCCAGACTCGAGACCTCAGTGAGCTGGCCTCGAGCAAGCCCAACGTCCAGGTCGTCACGCTGCAGGGCACGCACGGCCTGTTGTTCGAGCAGGTGGAGGCGATCACGCGGATCGTGCTCGAATTTCTGAAGCGATGAGCAGGGCCGTCGAAGAGCTCAATCGCCGCATGCTTCGCGCCCGGGACGCGATCGATCGCGCCTACGCGCAGCCACTCGACATCCACAATCTCGCCGAGATTGCGTTCGTCTCCGAGGCCCACTTCATAAGGACGTTTCGCGCGACCTTCGGCGAGACGCCGCACCGCTACCTCCAGCGCCGGCGGGTCGAGCGCGCGATGTTCAAGTTGTGCGAGACCGACCGAAACATCACCGATATCTGCTTCGATGTCGGCTTCAACAGCCTCGGCACCTTCAGCCGCACATTTCGTGACGTCGTCGGCGTCACGCCCAGCGAATATCGCGAGCGCGCCGAGGTCAAAGCGGTGCCGAGCTGCTTCACGATGGCCTACATGAGACCTAGCAGTTTTGGAGAAGCCAGGTCCTCGAACGGAACCTAGCATCGGATTCGTCTTCTAGACCAAATCACCAGGAGGAATCACCGATGTACACAGGCATCAACATGTCGCAGATATTCGTTCTCGACCAGGACAAGGCCAAGGACTTCTACGTCAACACGCTCGGGCTCGAGGTCTCGAACGACCTGGACCTCGGCTTCATGCGATGGCTGACGGTATGCGTGCCCGGGCACAAAGGCCGCGATGTCCTACTCGAGAAGCCAGGACCGCCGGCGATGGACGCCAAGACAACTGAGACCGTCCGTGAGCTCGTCACTAAAGGTGCGACCGGCTTCACGCTCGGCCTGACGACGGACAACATTCAAAAGACCTTCGAGACCCTCAAAGCCCGCGGCGTCGAGTTCACCCAGGAGCCGACCAAGCACTTCTACGGCACAGATATCGGCATCCGTGATCCGTTTGGCAACAACATCCGCATCGTCCAGACGGCTGAGGTGTGGGGCGAGCCGCACCTCGACCCGCCGGCGATGGTCAAGTCCTAAGAACAGCACCCCACGATCAGCCCCGCTGTCGAAAGGCAGCGGGGCTATTTCGGGTCAGTCGTGTTCGTGCCGCACCGCCAGGTCGGCCCGCAGGCGCTCGCCCATCGCAGCCAGGACCTTGATCAACAGGGCGTCGTTGGCCTTGATCGCGTCTCGGAACTGCGCGTGGCTCATGACCAGGAGGCGTGAGGGTTTGGTCGTGGTGATGGTCGCGGTGCCCAGGCCTCGATCGAGCATGCTGATCTCGCCGAAGAAGTCCCCCGGCACGAGGGTGCGCCGCAGCTCGCCGTCGATGTCCACCCGAGCTTCGCCATCGAGCAGCACATAGAAGGTGTCCCCCGGCACCCCCTGGGTCGTCAGGAACTTGCCCGCCGGCGCGTCCACCTCATCGGCCCGGCTGGCGACGAACTCCAGCTCATGTTTCGAGAGCGACGCAAACAGCGGCACCTTGCTGAGAGCGTCGACCTTGGGATCGTTCATCGACTGCAGCATATCCTGCAGATGTGGTCACGGCCTGCTCGGTTTGCGGACGCCCGCTCCCGGACGCCGCCCGGTTCTGCCCGAACTGCGGCGCGTCGGTCGGACCGCTCGCCGGCACCGAGGAACGGAAGATGGTCACCGTCCTCTTCGCCGACATCGTCGACTCGACCGGCCTCGCGGCCCGGCTCGACGCCGAGCGAGCCCGGGAGGTCCTGGGCCAGTTCTTCGGTGCGGCGGCTGAAGAGCTGCTCGCGCTCCGCGGCCGGCCCGAGAAGTTCATCGGCGATGCGGTGATGGCTGTCTTCGGCTTACCGACTGTCCACGAGGACGATGCCTTGCGTGCGGTCCGAGCCGGGCTTGCCATTCGCGCGCGAACGCACCGGTTGGGGGAGGCGGCGGGGCTCCCAGCCCCGCTCGAGGTCAGGATCGGGATCGAATCAGGGGAGGCGGCAATGGGCCGAAACCCCAGCGGCCAGATGCTGGTGACCGGTCCGGTCGTCAACCTGGCGTCGCGGCTGCAGTCGGCGGCACGCCCGAGCGAGCTGCTGGCCGGCGGCACGACCCATGCCCTCACGGCAACCACTGTCTCGTACGGGCGTCGCCGCCACATCAAAGCCAAGGGCTTCGACGCGGGTCTCGATGCTTTCCCGATCGATGGGCTGACGATGCGATCCGCGCGGCGAACCATCCCATTCGTCGGCCGCGCCAGCGAGCAGGCCATCCTCGATCAGAGCCTCGGCCTGACAACCTCCACCGGGCGTCCAGTGCTCGTGACTATCCTCGGCGAGCCCGGCATCGGCAAATCCCGCCTCGCCGACGAGCTCGCCGCGGGTGTTGGCGCCGCGGTGGTTGTGCTGCGAGGCCAGCCACGCTCCTACACCGACACGGCGACGTTCTCGCCCGCGGCCGCGATCATCGGAGACCTGGCCGGAATCGACGCCGGCGACCCGCCCGACAAGATCAAGAGCCGGCTACGCGAGCTCGCCGACCGCTGCTGCGATCCATCGGAGGCCGACCTCATCGCCCAGCGCCTAGCCCTGTTGTTCGGCCTGGCCGAGCGCCCCGAGGAGGCGGCCTTCGTGCACGACGTTCAGGCCGGCTTCGTCGCGATCATCGACGGCCTTGCTCGGGACCACCCGGTGATGATGCTTTTCGAAGACGCGCACAACCTCAAACCGGCGATGTTGGATCTCGTTGAACGCCTGGCAACCCCTGGCCGGCGCGGACCACGCCGCGCATTGATCGTGGCCCTGGCCCGCAACGAGCTCCTCGAGGAGAGGCCGGATTGGGGATCGACCAGCGGAAACTCGGTGCTGCTGCGCCTGGATCGGCTATCTCCCTCGGAGTCGATCAATCTCGTCCGACAGTCCGGGGGAGGTCGAATTCCAGAGCAGCAGGCGTATGAGATCGCCGAGCGCGCCGGTGGCAATCCCTTCTTCATCATCGAGACTACGGGCATGCTCATGCCGAACGACGATGGCACCGGGCCGGCGATTCGCGCGACCATTCCGCCCACGGTTCAAGCGGTGGTCAGCGCCAGACTCGACGCTTTGCCGGCAAGGCTGCGCGAGCTTGCCCGTCGGGCTTCCGTGTTCATGTACGCGTTCGATCTTGCGGAGCTCGACGTGATCGATGGCGCCGCTGACGTCAAAGAGCTCCAGCTGCTCGAGGACGCCGAGGTGATAGTGCGCCAGCCGCCATCGAGCTGGCGCATGCGCCACGCCACGCTGAAAGAGGTCGCGTACGCCAGCCTGCCGAAACGAGAGCGCTTGCGCCTCCATCAGCTGGTCGCCGAGTACTTGATCGACGCCGGCCATCGATCGCTCGCGGCCGATCACCTCGAGCTCGCGGCGATCGCCTCGCTCGACCTCGACCCCAATGACCGGGCCGTTCCCGATCGGGCTGCCGACGCGCTGCTTGTCGCCGGCGACCGCGCCCGGAGGCGCATGGAGATCCGCTCGGCCATCGACCGCTACGACCGCGCCATCGCCATGGCGGGCGCGGAGAGAAGGTGGGGCACCCGCGAGGCCAGGATCCTGGCGGGCATGGGCGAGGCGCGTTACTGGCTCGGCGAATATCGATCGGCCACGGAGGCATTGAACCGAGCAGTGACCCTGGCGGAAGAGCACCAGGATCTCTTTGCGCTGTCGCTCGCGCTGCGATTCCTGGGCGACATCGCGATCAACTACGAGGCCGACGTCGACAAGGCGGAAGAGCTGCTCGATCGCTCTCTCAACGCCGCCGAGCAGCTCGGCGAATCGTGGGCGATCGTGCGCACGCTGCTCTTCGCGGGCTGGGTGCCCTGGACGCGCGAGCGATTCGAAGATGCCGAAGCCATATGGCGGCGAGCCCTCGAAATCGTCGATCCCAAGGACCATTGGGCCCGGGTGCGGGCCCTGACGTCGCTTTCGGTCAACCGCAGCCAGATGAACGACCACGAAGGAGCGCTCAAGCTCATCGACGAGGCCGGCGCGCTCGCCGAGCAGGCTAGCGACCAGTTCACGATCGCCAACACCGCCGTGCAGAGGGCTCGGGTGCTGGACGACCTCGGTCGCCGCGAGGAATCGCTGCCCTGGTTCGACCGCGGAGTGACGATCTTTTCCGACCTCGGAGCTCGCTGGGAGCTCGCCGACGCCAGGGCCGCTCGAGGCATCGCGAAACGGGAGCTGGGCCGGCTCGACGAGGCGGAGGAGGACCTGCGCTACGCGATCCGCATCGCCGAGGAGCTTGGCGACCGCCAGCTGCCGGGCTGGACGTGGCGCGCGCTCGCCCTGGTGGCGGAGCGTCGCGGCGACAAGGCGGAGGCGGAGGAGCGCTGGCGGCGATCTCGCGAGGCCGAGTCACGCGGCCCTCACTGATGCTGCCTTAACGCGGCTTATCGCCCGGGACTTCCCTCACTGATAGACGAGGTTCGCGCCGAAACGCGAGAAGCCAAGCTTCTCGTAGAGCTTTGCAGCCTCCTCATTGGCCGCATCCAGGAAGACGAAGTCGCCGCCGCCGTCGAAATGCCGCCGGACCAGCTCGGAGGTGACGGTGGCGGCCACCCCACGGCGCCGCAGCTTTTTCTCGGTGACCACGCCCACGAGCTCAGCGGCTCCCTTTGTCGAGTGCGAGAGGCCGGTGCCCGCCGCCTCCCAATCCAGCCACGCCAGCAAGAAGACGCTGTCGGGAACCGCCAGCGCAGTCCGCAGCTGATCGATCGGTGGCACGGGTCGCTTGACATCGCCGCCATTCGTCCATCGAATCTGCTGAAAGGCTTCGAGCTCGGCGGCGATGGCCGTTGACCTGAGCTGGGTCAGATGCACCTCGGGGGCCACGAATGGTTTGAACGACTCGGGGTGGCACGCCATCAAGGGATCCTTCCTCGCCAGCTTCATCCCGGCGGACTCCAGCCACGCGCCGACTTTGGGAAAGACCGCCTCGTTGTATTCGATCTCGAGCTGCGCCTTGTGCTTCTTCAGCGCCGCCTTCAATTTCGGCATCGCCTTGAGAGTCTCGGCTTCGCTCGTCGAGCCGTCGACCAGCGTGACCCAGCTCATCGAAGGCGCTTCCTTGTCCTGGGACATGGCGACCCGGAAGGGCCCGATCGTGAGCACCTCAGAGGCGCCCGCGCGTACCTCGAGCACGTCGCGCTGCCAGGCAGCAAAGCGCTCTACATCTCCGGCCACAGTACCCGTAGTGTGGGCTATGACATGCCGGTAGGCAGCGCTGAGAACGAGTTTGCGGTGAAGCTGTTTCGCCACCTGCCGCGGCGATACGACTTGCTCGCCGAGGTGCTCTCGTTCGGGCAGAACGGTCGGTGGCGTGGTGAGCTCGTCAAACATGTGGCGGGCGCTGAACCGCGTCGGGTCCTGGATGTCGCCACAGGGACCGCCGGCGTCGCAGTTGCGATCGCGCGGTCCACCAGCGCACATGTGACGGGTGTCGACGTCAGCGATGAGATGCTCGAGATCGGCCGCGGCCGTGTGGCGGCTGCGGGGCTGGAGTCGCATATCGAGCTCCAATCCGCCCGCGCCGAGTCGTTGCCGTTCGCTGACGCTGCTTTCGACGCGATCAGCTTCACGTACGTCCTTCGATATGTGAGCGATCCGCCCGCGACATTAAGGGAGCTCGCCCGTGCTCTGCGGCCAGGTGGTGTGATGGCCGGCCTCGATTTCTACGTGCCACCCAGCCTGCCCACCCACGCCGCCTGGTGGCTGTACACGCGAGCCGTGCTTCCCGTCGCGGGGTTCGTGCTTGGTGGTCGGGCCTGGTGGGATGTGGGGCGGTTCCTCGGCCCCAACATCTCGGACCACTACCGCCGCTGGCCTCTCGAGCGTCTGCTCGACGCGTGGGATGCCGCGGGG
>Ga0209648_10003465_pt1 | contig 13244 bp, 13 predicted proteins | sample GraSoi2013_115cm_FD_185830 | JGI IMG/M metagenome (GOLD analysis project Ga0209648, IMG submission 185830) | Grasslands soil microbial communities from the Angelo Coastal Reserve, California, USA - Sample 9_17_2013_115cm (SPAdes) (version 2) | ecosystem: Environmental > Terrestrial > Soil >...
CGCGTAAACTCCTGTCGCCGCCAGTCCGAAAACCACTCCCCAAATCCATTGCATGGACTTGCGGGCCCGTTCCTGGAATTGCGCCAGCCGCGAGGGCAGCGGTTCGTCTTCTTCCAGCATCGCGCGTGTCAGCAGCCGCGATTCGCGCTCCAGCGCCCGCAGTAGCGTGCTGCATTCGTCGCATTCCTGCGTGTGTGCCGAAACCTCCAGCCCGCGCGCGCGATCCAGTTGCCGCTCGACGTACAGCAGGAGTGTCATTTCGTCCAGATGCTTCATATTGTCTTTCGGCATTTCGCTCATGAAGCCCCTCCCGCCGCCAGCGCCGCGTTGCCTTCCAGCGCTTGCCGCAGTTCGTGCCGTGCGCGCAGCAGCACCACGCCCACAAAGGCCCGCCGCACTCCCAGCGCATCCGCGATTTCGTCGTAGCTCATGTCCGAGTAATAGCGCATCACCAGCGCCATCCGCGCCCGGCCGCCCAGTTTGTCCAGCGCTTTGCGCACTTCTTCGCTGGTGCGCTGCTCGATCAGTTGATCCAGTTGGCTGGGGTCGGGATGCTCCAGCGGCACATTTTCCAGGTCGTCCGTTTCTTTATCCTGGCGAATCTTGCGACGCCGCAGCATATCCCAGCAATGATTCGCTGACACCTTGTAAAGCCAGGCGGAGAACGACCGCGTGGCGTCGTACTGGATCAGCTTGTCCTTCAGCTTCATGAAAATTTCCATGGTGGCGTCTTCGGCATCTTCCCGCGTCGGCAAGGCGCGCCTGCAGAACCGGAATATGGGGGGCGCGTATTCCCGGTAAAGCTCGCCCCAAGCCTCGGCGTCACCCGCTCTGGCACGGGTAATCGCCTCCGTCGGTTGCGTTATTCCCGGCGCGCTCATCCGGCCTGGTCTCAGCGTTTCCATAGACTAGTACGCACGCGAAGCCGCAAATATTACACTTTGCAAATTCCGCCCCGCCGCCGCCCGCACTGCTAAACCACTTGTATTCCGACACTTAGGGCCGCAGCTCAATCTTCAGAGGTTAAAACCCATGCCCTCGCCGCCCATTCCAGCAATATTGCTGCAGGGTCATTCCATCCGGCGACCCGGCCCGGCAGACGCCGCGAACTGTTCCATCGGGCTGATGGACCACACGCTCTGCGCAGCACTCTATCAGAAATGAAAGGCAAGGCTAAGCCGCGACCCGCGCCCCTAGTCGTTCTCTCCGCGGCCTCGAAGATTCACTTGCTTCGGAGAATTCTTCTCAGACGCCGATGCGATTGATTTCTTTTTGGATCGCCAGTTTGTCGAGATTCGAAAGAGGCAGGCTAAGGAACAAACTGATCCGGCGTTCGAGAAGCAGGTACGCCTCACGAAAAGCGCGTTCGATTTGCTGTGGCGTACCCATTGCTAGCGCGGGATCGGGGACGCCCCAATGGGCGGTCATAGGATGGCCGGGCCAGACGGGACACATTTCCTGAGCCGCGCTGTCGCAAACGGTGAAGACAAAATTCATCTTCGGCGCTCCGGGCTTTGCGAACTCTTCCCAGCTCTTGCTCCGTAAGCCGTTAGTGGGCAAGTGCGCCATTTCAATTAGCTTGAGCGCCTCCGGGCGCACGACTCCCGAGGGGTGGCTTCCCGCGCTGTAAGCAGTGAAGATAGGCCTGCCTTTGCCATTGAGAATGGCTTCGGCCACGATGGAACGCGCGGAATTTCCCGTGCACAGGAACAAAACGTTGTAGTGCGCTTGCATGCCCGTCATTTTCTAACAGAATAGGCCGGAGCTCCGGCTTCAGTTGCAACACGTCGGCGCGCAACAGGATTCGGTCGTCTTCGCGGACTTTGATTTCGTTGCGCGCACGAAAGCGCTCATGAATTTACCGTCGACTTGCGGCGCAAGCGCATCCACATCAAGGCCTTTTTTGGTGAGAAATTCGCGCGCGTCTGCAACGCGGTAAATGCGGGTCGGCTCGATCTCCACCCGTTCGAATCCCGCGGACACAAGTTTGTCGCGATATTCGCTTTCCTCAAGCGCGCCTGCCACGCAGCCTACCCACAGAAGTACGTTTTGACGGATTTGTGCATCCACTTCGCCGCGGGTCACCACATCGGAAACGGCAAGTCGTCCGCCCGGCTTGAGCACGCGAAAAGCCTCGCGCAATACGCGGTCTTTGTCGGCGGAAAGATTGATCACGCAATTCGAGATGATGACATCCACCGAATTGTCCGGAAGCGGAATGTTCTCGATCTCGCCTCTCAAAAATTCGACGTTTTCGGCTCCCGCTTTGCGCTTGTTTTCGTTGGCGAGTGCAAGCATCTCATCCGTCATGTCCAAGCCGTAGGCTTTGCCGGTTGGTCCAACACGCTTGGCGGAAAGTAAAACATCGATGCCGCCGCCGGATCCCAGATCGAGAACAACTTCACCGGGGTTCAATTCGGCGAGGGCGGTGGGATTCCCGCACCCGAGCGAAGCTTGCAGCGCCTCTCCGGGAACTTGCTGCATTTGTGCGGCGTCGTAGAGATTGGAAGTGATCGGGTCGCAAGTCGAGCCGTTCGAATCCGCCGCTCCGCAACAACTCCCGCTGGTGCCTCTCAGCGCCGCTTGCCCGTATTTTTCCTTAACAATTTCCTTGATGTCAGTGCTATCCATGCCGTCCTCCTACTTGCAGATTTCCACGATATCTTGCGGCTTGAGCGCCTTGTTCCGCGTGCAGCACTCGGAATAGAGAAACTGCAGCAGTTCCTGCAACGCTTCCGTGTTTGCGGTGTAGCGCAAAAACGTGCTTTCCCGCTGCACGTGCACGAGATCTTCATTCTTGAGCTTGTCCAGATGATGCGAGAGCGTCGAATTCGGAATCTCCAACTCTCGCTGGACATCGCCGACCACAAGCCCCTCAGGATGCGCCGATAGGAGCAGTTGCATAATCCGCAGCCGCGGTTCCGTTCCCATCGCCGAAAACATATCGGCATACTTCGCCACCCGCTCCGCGCGCTTCTTCGTTGTGCCGCCATCCATATTTCCATATTTGCAGAAATATGGATGGCTGTCAACCTGATCCCATGGCGAGCCGCTCAGCCTGCCCGCAGGGCAGTAATCCTAGATTCCAGCGTGGTCATCGCCGGGGAGCGAGACGGATGCGGTAGGAGTTCGCCGGGCCGGTTATGTGATTTTACGTGGTGGCCACACCAGGACATCCTGCCTTCGCGCGAAATGCAGGAGCGGCCGCGAGGTCGGCGCAATCCCCAACGACTCCGTCATGGAGTTGCACACAATTTCCGCTTCGGCGCGCTGCAACGGCCACGGCGGATGATGAATCTCGCCGCGAATGATTTGGCCGTGCGCATCGGCGGTGTAGAGGCAATACCGTTCGGTTAGGAAATGCTCCAGCGTCCCTGGCCGCGGGGAAAAGGCGTCGCCAATCGGGCGATACCGGCCCTTCAACAATCCTGCCGGCGCTCCGCGATGAATCCGCTCGCTCTGGTAATGAATCCAGCCTTCGTGTTCTGCGCAGGTCATTCGCGCGCGAAAATACGGCAAGTGAAACCACGCGCGCGCGATGGCTACAGCCAGCGAGTTAGCCGCGTCCAGGCTGAAGAACCATACGCCAGGCTTTCCGCCGCTTGTCACGTAGGTACGGACATTCAGTTCGGGAAATGCCGAGAGCCAGGGCAGCGAGGGCGTGCCGCGGAGCCGCACGCCGGTCATTCGAAACGGAACCACCGCGAGCCAGGCCTGCCCGTCGAAGGTGTCTATTTGCAACTGCGGAGGAAGAAGCGGGCGCAACACAGCAGCGTCGACCGGCCAGTGGGCAAAGAGGAGGTCGTGCCAGCTCTGCGCCATCACCCACGGTCGTGCGGGCAGAGGCCAGGGGCGGTGCGCGAGTTCCTGCAGGACCGCGCTCATTAGCGCTGACAAAGCTTTCTCGACAAGCTCATTTTCTGAATATACACTTGCAAGCAGCTCGAGCATCGAATTCTCAGGATTCAAACAGAACGAAAGAGCCAAAAGGAGAGAAATCATGCAGCGCAAGGCATCCGCGGTTTGGCAGGGCGGTTTGAAAGATGGGAAAGGCTCGATTTCGACGGACAGCGGCGTCCTGAAGCAGACGCAATACTCCTACAGCACGCGCTTTGAAAACGGCGTCGGCACCAATCCCGAGGAGCTCCTCGCCGCGGCGCACGCCGGCTGATTTACGATGGCGCTTTCCGCCCAGTTGGGCGGTGCGGGAATGACAGCCAGCAGGCTTGAGACGACGGCAACCATTTCGCTCGAAAAAGTCGGGGACGGTTTCGCCATCACGAAAAGCCATCTTGACCTCGTCGCGCAAATCCCCGGCGCGGACAAGGCCAAATTCGACGCCGCCGTGAAGGCCGCGGAAACCGGCTGCCCGGTATCGAAACTCTTCAAGGCAGAAATCAGCGTCAGCGCCCGGCTGCAATCCTAGAACCCAGGCGTTCTCACGCAACGTTCTTACCGGACGTTTTCAATCAACGTCCTTGCCGGACATTTTCGTGCTACTTCCTTACCGGATGTTCTCATCGAAAGGGTCAAACAGGTACAATGCCGCACATGATTCCAGCTCCCGGAGCTTTCGCTGCAGGTGTGGCGATCTTTCTGATCGTGCTCTGGGACGCGTTCGAGGCCATCATCCTGCCGCGGCGCGTCACGCGAAAGTTCCGCCTCGCTCGCCTTTTTTACCGCTCGACCTGGAGGGCTTGGAAATTCGTGATGTGCTTCATCCTTAAGCCCAAGTCGCGAGAAGCCATGCTGGGTTTCTATGGCCCGATGTCGCTGCTGGTGCTCGTTGCGGTTTGGGCCGTTGGCCTGGTGCTGGGGTTCGGCCTGATGCAGTATGGCGCGGGGTCCGCCGTAGTGATAACGAGCGGCCCGCCTAGTTTCCTGACGGATATCTATCTCAGCGGCACGACCTTTTTCACGCTTGGGCTGGGCGATGTGATTCCGCGTTCCGGCCTGGCGCGTGCGCTGGTGGTTACCGAAGCCGGCTTTGGATTCGGATTTCTAGCTGCGGTCATCGGCTACTTGCCGTTCATTTACGGATCGTTCTCCAAGCGCGAAGTGAATATTTCGCTGCTCGATTCCCGCGCCGGCACGCCGCCCACGGCCGGCGAACTGCTGCGCCGCCACAGCTACGCGAATGGCCAGGAGGCTCTCTGCGTGCTTCTGAAGGATTGGGAACTATGGTGCGCGGAACTGATGGAGAGCCATCTCTCGTATCCGGTGCTGGCTTATTTTCGGTCGCAGCACGACAACCAATCGTGGATCGCTTCGCTCACGGCGATTCTGGACACTTGCGCGCTGGCCATGGTGGGCATCGAGGGACCTTGTGAAAAACAGGCGGAGCTTACCTTTGCGATTGCGCGGCACGCCGTGGTGGACCTGTCGCAAGTTTTCGGCACGGCGCCCAAGCCGCTGCCGCACGACCGCCTGCCCGCGCAGAATTTGCGCCACATCCGGGACATCCTCGCACAGCACGGAATGAAACTGCATGACGGTGAAGAAGCCGACCGCAAGCTCGCGGAGTTTCGCAAGATGTACGAGCCTTACATCCATGCGCTGGCCAATCATCTAAACCAGACGCTGCCGCCGTGGATGCCCGTGAAAAAAGGCAAAGACAATTGGCAGACGACGGCCTGGGCGCAGTCGGCGGGACTCATCGATAAGAAAGTGGCCACGGTCGTCGCCGATGACCATTTTTAATTCTCCTGGACTGCTACGGCTCGACGCTGCCTTTTTCGCTCGCTAATTTTTTCGTTGGAGAAAATCAATGAAAGCCGTTGTCGTTCATCAATTCGGCGGTCCCGAAGTCCTGAAGCTCGAAGAAGTCCCCAAGCCAAAACCCGCCGCCGGCCAAGTTCTAGTGCGTATCCATGCCGCAGGCGTGAATCCCTACGACACTTACATGCGCGCGGGAACGTATGCCATCAAGCCGCCGCTGCCCTACACGCCGGGCTCGGATGGCGCGGGCGTGGTTGAGGCGATTGGCGAGGGCGTAAAGAAAGTGAAGCCGGGCGACCGCGTGTACACGGCGAAAACGGTTACAGGTGCTTACGCGGAATACGCACTCACGCTGGAGGAGCAGGTGCACGCGCTCCCTGAAAAAATCAGTTTTGGGCAGGGCGCGGGCATCTGGGTTCCCTGCGGGACCGCGTATCACGCGCTGTATCATTCGGCGGAAGCGCGCGCTTCGGAAACGGTGCTGGTGCACGGCGCGAGCGGCGGAGTGGGAATCGCGGCGGTGCAAATGGGGCGCGCCATGGGGCTCACCGTGTTTGGCACGGCGGGAACGCCGAAGGGCGTCGAGCTGGTCAAGCGGGAAGGCGCGCATCAAGTTTTCGATCACAGCAAGGCGGGTTATCAGGAAGAAATTATGAAGGCCACGGGTGGCCGCGGCGTGGACATCGTTTTGGAAATGCTCGCCAACGTAAACCTTTCCGCTGATTTGAAGCTGCTCGCGATTAATGGACGCGTGATTATCATCGGCAATCGCGGCGAGATCACCATCAACCCGCGGGACCTGATGCGGCGGCGCGCGGCGGCTCGGGGCTTCACGCTGTGGGCTATTACCCCTGCCGAGGAAGCTGAAATCCACGCCGGCCTGATTGCCGGCCTCGAAAACGGCACGCTGCGCCCAATCGTCGGCAAGGAGTTGCCTCTCGCCGAAGCCGCGCGCGCCCACAAAGAAATTCTCGAGCCGGGCGCCGCGGGAAAAATCGTCCTTGTTCCTTAGCGTAGCATTCAAACGCTCCGCTCGCGCCCGAATGAAGTTGCCGCGAACCGGGTTCCTCTGAGTTCGTTACCGCCGGGAAGATGCCGTATAATCGGTGTTCTCGAATATCGACGCAGAGAAACCCTGCGGACAGTAGAATCGCTCTCATCGTGCACATGGCCCTCATACTCTCGGTTGCTTTCGCGGTGCAGAACCCCATCAGCCATTATTGGCACAAAATTACGGACCCTACGTTTCGAAGCGTCTATCACGCCAATGGTTTCGACCTCGCGATGATGATTCCCTACTTCATCGTCCTTCTGGTCCTCGCGGTTTACGGGCTGCATCGCTATTGGCTGGTCTACGACTATTTCGCCTATTCGAAAAATATCCCTCCGGATCCTCCTCCTGTCACTCAATGGCCGCGCGTCACCGTGCAGTTGCCGATCTTCAACGAGCGCTACGTGATTGAGCGGCTCGTCGAAGCGGTGTCGCGTTTCGACTACCCGGCGGAACTGCTTGACGTGCAGGTGCTGGACGACTCCACCGATGAGACCTGCGACGTCGCTCGCGCTTGCGTCGAGCGCCACGCCGCGCAGGGCATGCCCATTGTTTACATCCACCGCACCAACCGCGAAGGCTACAAAGCCGGCGCGCTGGAAAACGGCCTGAAAACGTCTACGGGCGAATTCGTCGCCATCTTTGACGCCGATTTTCTCCCCGAACCCGATTTTCTTCGCCGCACGATTCCTTATTTCATGAATCCCGATGGCGGCGGCAAAATCGGCATGGTCCAGACGCGCTGGACCTATCTCAATAGTGACTATTCTCTGCTGACCAACGTCGAAACCATTCTTCTCGACGGCCATTTCGTTGTCGAACACGGCGCGCGCTCGCGCCGCGGCACTTTCTTCAATTTCAACGGCACGGCCGGCGTCTGGCGCCGCAAAGCCATTGACGATGCCGGCGGCTGGCAGCACGACACCCTCACGGAAGACACCGATCTTTCGTATCGCTCGCAGCTCAAAGGCTGGAAATTCCTGTACCTCCCGCAAATCGAGTGTGCTTCCGAGCTTCCCGTGGACATGAACGGCTTCAAAGCCCAGCAAGCGCGCTGGGCCAAGGGCCTGATGCAAACGGCGAAAAAAATTCTTCCCAAAGTTCTGAAGTCGGATGCGCCGTGGCACGTCAAAACCGAGGCCTTCTTCCACCTCACGGGCAACATCAGCTACCCGCTGATGATTCTGCTCTCCACGATGTTGCTGCCCGCGATGATCGTGCGCTTTTATCAGGGCTGGTTCCAGATGTTGGTGATCGACCTACCGCTCTTCCTGGCGTCCACGTGTTCCATTTCCAGCTTCTATCTCGTTTCGCAAAGAGAGCTTCGGCCCAAGACCTGGTGGCGCACGTTTCTCTACATGCCTTTCGTCATGGCCACCGGCATCGGAATTTCCGTTCGCAACGCGCAAGCGGTGATCGAAGCGCTGCTCGGCAAGAAAAGCGAATTTGCACGCACGCCCAAATTCAATATCGAAGGCAAGCAGGGCACCTTCGCGAAAAAATCATACCGGAACAAAGCCGGCTGGATGCCCTACGCTGAAGTGCTGCTCGGCCTGTATTTCTCACTCACAATCGTCTACGCGATCTCCAACGAAAATTACGCCACCGTCCCGTTCCTGTTGCTTTTTGTCTGGGGTTACCTTTATACGGGCTGCATGTCCCTGGGCCAAACGTACTTCGCGCGTCTCCGCTTCGGCGTCAACGCCCCCGAAATGCGCCCTGCAACTTCCGGCGCGCCAGGCTTCTAGCGCTCCGTACATTTGGTGCGGTGCGAGACGACCGGACCAACATGTCCTCGCGGCAACCGGCCTGCGAGTGGGCACAATCATCACTTCTGATTGCCGCTAGGCCAGGTCCACAAAAAAACTCCGGGAGTTCGGCTGGGCCGGCACTCCCGGAGAAATATTTCACTTTTTTTTGGAACCCTTCAATTCGCGGTCGCACTGCTCGGGAATCCGCTCGAACCGGCTACTCTCCAGGTCCGCCGGCGGCTTCCGCGCACCGCTTCCGCGATTCCCAGCAGCACGATCGACCCGATGCCGACCATTAATGCCAAAATCGTATTCACATCAAGGCTCGTCAATACTGCAGCGTCCGCTTCTTGCACGGCCGAGAGAGCCCTTGTCTCCGCCTTCATATTCGTCGCGGCCTGTGGAGGTGCGGGCACATTGAACCTTGCCTGATCCTGCTGAGATGCGACAGATGTATCTTCAAACAGAGTGGGATCAGTGTCTTGTTGTGCGTAGACCGGCTTTGCCAGCAGCAGCCCCGCTCCCAGCCCCACCAGCATCAATTGAATTCGAATCATTTTTTGGAATTTCATGGACCACCTCCACTTTCAAGCTTCGCAAATTACGGCGATGCTCCGTATGAATGCAAACATCATGCCAGACCGGAGAGTGAGCGGCTTTCTTGTCGAACCGAGACGGAATTCGTTGAATTGAAGGGAGATACAAGCTCGTCAGGTTTCAGAACTGGGAGAAGGGTTCACAGCTTTAGAAATCCGCGACTATCCGGTTCGTTAGTAGGGGCGGCTGCGCCCGTATGTTCCGCAAGTCTTGGGGAGCTGTGGCGCTTTTGCAACGTGTCCCGCGCTCTTGCAACCGATAGAAACACAAGCAGATAGGTCAGGTCTCGCTATCGCGGGCCGCCACAGAAGCCCGCCGGGCCTGAAACGAACCATTCGGATAGTCGCACTATCCGTTCGGAGAGCCTTCTTATCGTGGCCACGACTCAGAGTTAGGGTTAGAATATCGCCTCTCCCTGGGATAGGCTTGCCCGAGGAGAAAGTCGCGGGAATACCACTTACCATGCAGCCCAAGCTAGCTGTCCTCAGTGGACCACTTCTCAAGTCCGAGTTTCCGGTGGCCGCAGTTCTGTCCATTGGTCGCAACTCCTCAAATTCGATTTGCCTCGAAGATACGACCGTTTCTCCAGTCCACTGCCGCATCAGCTGTGACAACGAGCGCTCCCTATTGGTCGATTTGGACAGCGACTCCGGTACGTTTGTTAACGGCATCCCGGTGAAGCAGCGCGTGCTGGCTCCGGGCGACCAGATCGCCATTGGGTCTTCCCTTTTCATTTTCGAAGTGGAACGATCCCCGGCTCCCGCCCGCAGCGCTGTCCAACTGGATGAAGATCCCGCAACCGGTACGCAAGTGCAACAACTGCGTAAGGATGAACTCGTTTATTTGCACCCCGATTCTCTAGCGGCTTTGCCGCAGCCTGCACGACTGGCCCGCGCCCTGGGCACACTAGTGAAAATCAGCACGGCCATCGGCTCCATCCGCGATGTGGAATCGTTGCAGTGGCAACTGCTCGGTATGATCTTCGACGTGATTCCAGCGGAGCGGGGCGCGATCCTGCTCGTCGAGGACACCGCGGAGGAAGCTCCGTCACCGGTGGCTTGGGATCGCGTTGCCGGTCCCGATAATCCCGTGCACGTCAACCTCGCGCTGACTCGCCGCGTAATCGATGAAGGCATTTCCGTTCTCGAAAATGAGAGCCCCAGGCTCGATGTTCCTGATGCTCCCGATCAGCAAGCGAGCAAGATCGCGCATTCGATTCTCTGCGTTCCGCTGAATGCAGGCGGGCGGATACTCGGCGTCATTTATCTGCACTCCTCTGATCCCGCCACGGCTTTTTCGGAGGACGATCTCCAGCTCCTGGCCGCTATCGCCGGTCTTGCCGCCATCGCCATCGAAAACGCACGCCAGTTCGAGTGTCTGGGCATCGAAAACCGGCGGCTGCGCGCCGAAGTCAGCTTGCAACACGATATGGCCGGCCAAAGTCCTCGGATGCGAGAGGTTTACCAATTCATCGAACGCGTCGCTCCCAGCGAATCCACCGTTCTGATTTATGGGGAAAGCGGCACCGGGAAAGAACTCGCCGCCCGCGCCATCCACAATAACAGCCTTCGTAAAGACCGCCTTTTTCTCGCACTCAATTGCGCAGCGCTGACGGAAACGATCCTGGAAAGCGAGCTGTTCGGCCATGAGAAAGGCGCATTCACCAGCGCCATCAATCAAAAAAAAGGCCTCCTCGAAGTTGCCCAGGGTGGCAGCATTTTTCTGGATGAGGTGGGCGAACTGCCCCTTACGCTCCAGGCGAAATTGTTGCGCGTTCTCCAGGAGCGCGAATTCGTCCGCGTCGGCGGAACGCGCTCCATCAAGCTCAACGTCCGCTTCGTGGCAGCCACCAACAAGGATCTGCAGATGGCCGTTCGTGAAGGGAAGTTCCGGGGAGATCTTTACCACCGTCTCAACGTCATCTCGCTCACCATGCCCGCTCTCCGCGAGCACCCGGAAGACATCCCGCTTCTTGCCAAACTCTTCGCCCTCCGCAACGCGAAGAAATGCAATCGCGAGCGCAAAGATATATCGGCGGAAGCACACGCCTGCTTGATGCAATACGATTGGCCCGGCAATGTCCGCGAACTGGAGAACGCCATGGAACGAGCCGTCGTCATTGGTTCCTCGGACTTCATTCTTCCCGAGGACTTGCCGGAAGCCGTGCTGGAAACGGCTCCTTCCTCAGCTTCCGGCCCGGCGAACTATCACAGTGCCGTTCGCAATCTGAAAAAGCAGCTGATCCTGAGTGCCTGGGACCAATCCGGCGGTAGTTTCACGGAAGCAGCCAAGATATTGGGCGTCCATGCCAACTACTTGCATCGGCTGATCCGCAACCTGGATTTGCGCGTAGCACTGAAGAAAAACGCCAAGGCCTAAAACGGAACGACGGGCCTTGCCGAAGAACTTTGGCCTGAAATAGTTGGAATGCGGAACAGTGAGCAGAAAGAACTTCTTCACGAGATTCAGCTAGCCCGCCGATTCTTTCTCCGGCTACGATCAACTTAGCCATGATCCAGTTTCAAAACCTGCGCCGGGAATATGGAGACCTGGTCGCCGTGCGCGATCTGAATGTATCCATTCCCGAAAACGAGGTTTACGGCCTGATTGGTCCGAACGGCGCGGGAAAAACCACCATCCTCCGCCTGGCTTGCGGACTTCTCACCCCTACACAGGGCTGCGTGACTATCTCGGGTGTAAACGTCCACAAGGACCCCGAGTTGGCACAGAGCCATATCGGCTACCTCTCCGATTTTTTCTCCGTCTACGATGACCTGAAAGTCTGGGAGTATCTCGATTACTTCGGCCGCGCTTATAAAATGCCCACGGCGCAGTTGCTGCCGCGGATCGATGAAGTCATCCAGCAAGTCGGCCTGGAGGTCAAATGGGACGTCCTAATTCGTGGCTTGTCCCGCGGCATGAAGCAGCGCCTGGGCATCGCTCGCGCCATCATTCACAAACCCAAAGTGCTCTTGCTCGATGAACCCGCTTCCGGCCTCGATCCCAAAGCGCGCGCCGACCTGCGCAACCTTCTCCTCGCTCTCCGCGCCGAAGGAACCACAGTTCTCATCTCCTCCCACATCCTTCCCGACCTCGAAGGCTTCTGCACCTCGATCGGGCTCATGGAAAAAGGCAGCATGGTGCGCAGCGGCAAAATCGAAGAGATCACTTCGCAAGAGTCTCAACACTTCTGCGTTGTCCGCCTGAGTTGGGTCGGCGATGCGCCAGTCGGGCAAATCTTGCATTCGATCGACAAGCTTTCCGATATCGCTATCCGCGGCTCGCAGGGGCTCTTCCGCTTCGCGGGCTCGGACGACGAGCTGGCCGCTCTCCTCCAACAATTGATCGCGCAGGGCATCCGCGTTCTCTCCTTTGGCGAAGTCAAGCAGACCATCGAAGATCTCTACCTCAAGCTTTCACGCAACGAGGTGATGTAGTGGAAGCTCTCTGGCGCAATCCCGAGCTGATTCGTCATGTTCGCGCGGATTTGCGCCGCGCGCGAATGGCCACCACCGCCGCGGTTTCCATTCTCCTGTGTGCCCTGATCGTTTTGATGTTCTACCACCCGGGCAGCGATCTGGGTTCGGCATCCGACGCGCGCGCGACGCGCCTGGCGCTGTACACAGTTTTGGTTTCGACACAGGCGCTCGTGTTGTGTCTCTGGTGTCTTTCTTCTTGCAGCCAGGCTATTGCCTCCGAGCGCAATTTGAAGACATTCGACTTCCTGCGCACCACTCGTCTCAGTTCCTCGGAATTGCTGCTCGGCATGTTGTTCGGCGCTCCTGTAACGGCCTACTTCGTGGTCGCCTGCACCATGCCATTCACCTTGGTCATCGGCTTGGCCGCAGGTATCTCTTTCCTGGCGATTGCGGTCACCTACGCGATGCTGCTCCTGGTCGCCGTGGTCTTGTCGATGGCTGCGCTCACGATTTCCATGATGACCGACCGGCCGCGCGCCGCCGAACTTGTCTTTCTTCTTCTCTTGATCGGGTGGCCGGCAACGGCTTTCATCTCCGCGATGAACGGCGGCTCTCGCTTCCCGGGCTTGACGGCCATTCCCGTCGTCATCGGCCTGCTGCCGCTCTACTCCGGGTCAGCACTTCCCAATGAAATGACCCGCTTCGCGC
>Ga0209648_10003466_pt1 | contig 13241 bp, 14 predicted proteins | sample GraSoi2013_115cm_FD_185830 | JGI IMG/M metagenome (GOLD analysis project Ga0209648, IMG submission 185830) | Grasslands soil microbial communities from the Angelo Coastal Reserve, California, USA - Sample 9_17_2013_115cm (SPAdes) (version 2) | ecosystem: Environmental > Terrestrial > Soil >...
GACGGCTTGAGCAACGAGGCTGCGAAGAACTCGGACGGCTTGGTCCTCGACATCGTATTCATCGGCGCCTCGCTCTCATGTTGCCAATAGCGCAGCCCGGTCCCTTACACCGAAACGCCCCCAGCCCGGGACGGGGCTTGCGTCGAAACTGCCGCGACCCAGCGCGGGAGAGGTGTGGCGGAATGCGCCGGGGCCGGTGGCTGATCGCTCGAGAATGAGCGGCAGCCGCGGGATAACAAAGCAACCGCGCGCGTCTATTGTCGGTCGGCTTCTCGACAACTCCACAAAGAAGTCGCAAACGCTCAACCGCTTCGGTAACACGCTGAACGACCGCGGTGTGGACGGACGCACCGGAACACGCGGATATGGCTGGCGCTGGATTCCCGCGTGCGGCTTTCAACCCCTCACGCGGCCCGGACTTTGGCCTCGCTGGGGGCCGGCGCTTGGATCAAATATTCCAAGCTCTTAAATATCCGCCAGATGCGCTGCCGGCCTACATGCACAAAGAGCCCGATAGGACACCAGGCACGAAGGCGGCGCGCTCGACTTCGCTAGCGCCCACATCTCTGCCCGCGTCGTCGCCAAGCTCGTCCCGGCGACGACGCTCGTGTGTGATTCGCAGCGAGTGAAAATCCGCGCTGGCGTCCCCGAGCTTGACAAGACGGCCGCAGGCCAGATTCCGGTGGACATGATCGGTCCTATGTTGGTCATGAGACAATCGCCGACAGGCGACTGGGATACTGGGAATGTCCTGACAGGACGCGCCTCCACCCGCATCGACTTGGCCCGCCCTAACCGGCGGATTTTTCCGACGCGTCGGACTGATGAATGCGATGAATTGACGTTGGAAAAACCGGTCGGCAGCAAATCGACGATCGGGGCCGCGCGAAAGTCAACCGGGAATAGTTCAGACTATCCCCCGACTACACTGGATTCAACACGCCGTCTTGCTCAGTAGCAATCAAGCGCGACGGCGTTTAGGAGAACGCCATGGGAGCCCTTCTGTATGTGGTTTTCGTCACCATTGGAGGCTTGCTTGCTGTTGCTATCGGCTATCTGGTCGAGCCGGTGGTGTCGATGACCGCGAGCCTGATCGTGTTCCTTGCTCTGTTTTTCGCCAACTTCGTCGCCTCTTGGATTGCCGTCGTCCTTGTCATGAATGGTCCGCTCAAAGACGTGCGGGGCCGAGCGGCGAAGTCGGATATCGAGAAGGCGGGACAAGAGGCGATGACTGGGAGGGGGCTGATGCCGTGGGCGCGTCAATCTCTACAGCGCAAAACCCTGGTCGGAGATGGATATCACTGATCTAAAATGCCTTGCCGAAGTGAGCGTTCCGAACGAGGAAATCCAAGTTCTTCGTTGCTGCGGTGAAGGAGTTCGCACCATCGGCATCGGCCTTAAGGCGTGCGCTGTCGTGCCCGCCGGTGCGTCTTGCGGCGTGTCGGCTGGGGACTCGACGGTCGGCTGGCTTTGCTTTGATTGGCTTGCCGCGTCTCGGCACTGGCGACGGCAGTTCTCAACCGGTCAAACACGTTCCTTACGCCATGCAGAAAATCCTCGAGCACGAGGGTTGATTCCACGCGCGCGAGCGTTACTTGCTCGACGGCGTCGAGGTGCAGGCTGAGGTCGGCAGGTGACGGATGAGTGTTGATGAGCGTGACGCAAAAACCGACGAGCGCATGCACTTGGCCGGCGAGGAAGCGCACGTTTTCGGTTTCCCGGGTATCCGTCACCAGAGCCTCCCGTGACGCGCAGGCGTGACGCGAACGTGAACGCTTAAATCTGAAACCTAAAGTCCCATCAAACGCGGTGCAGCACGAACTGCGGATCATTAACGCGAACGACGCAAGCGTGTTCCGAACGTGATGCGTAAGCGAGACGTGTGCCAGCGTTGAGGTCCTCAGTAGGGAGGCGCCCTCCGGGCCCGCTGCATTTTGGCCGCTTCACTCCACCAAAAAAGATCATCCGCAAAGCGCGGAAATGCGCGGTCGAGCGACAGTCCGGCCTCGCCAATTGGCTTGCCTTCCGCCGTCAATGCCAGGGCGATCGGTCCGACGCTGAGCGTGCTTGAGATCACGATCATGCCCATCTCGGACAATGTTCCGTGCCAAAGCAGGGCCGACCGTGCTCCCGCAATGCGACCGGCTGAATAGCTCGCGATAGCAGCGGGCCGCCAGAACCATTCCTCAAGGAAATGATCAGTCAGATTCTTCAACCCGGGCTGCATTCCCCAGTTGTACTCGCCTGTCACGAAGACGAACGCGTCGGAAGCCCGAATCTTGGACGCGAGCGACTCCAGGGCCTCTGGCGCTGAGCCGGGCGGATATTCCTTATACATGCGGTCAAGCATCGGTAACCCGATTGCCTTCGCATCGACGAACTCAACATCGCCGCCGCGAGCCCGAAGACCGGCAACGACGTAGTCAACGAGACGAATCCCCATCCGGTCGGACCGGTAGGAACCGTAGAAGACGAGAATGCGAACAGCCATAGACCGCTCCCATGAACGTGAAACCAATCGGCAGTCGCACTCCCTTAGAGCCGGGGTAGAGACCGCATAGTTGATGACGGTCATCAGCTCTGTAGCTCTGTTTCAAGATCGCATCCATCGTGCCCGGCGTGCGATGCTGATATTCCGCCTTGGAGGCCCTGAAAGGGCTGGAAACCTGCATGTGCGCAATCTGGATAACGATCTGATTGCCACGCTGAAGCGGCGTGCGGGCCCGACACGGCCGAAGATCGTGAAATCCTCCGGCAGGCTCTTGCGGCCGAGGTGGAACCATTGTTCGAAGCGCTGGCCGCCAAATTGCGGAAGCTGATGCACGCTCCGGGGAAGGACGGTCTCGGGAGGCCGCCAAGCTATGAAAGACTTATTTTGTTGAAGGCCTGGTGGTTCAACCCTGCGGAATGCCTTTCGCCCGTGGAGTAGATCTTGGTGACGTCGGCCGTGTCGGTTTCAGCGGAACAAGGTCGACCTCAACCGGATTCGGGTAGTGGTCCAATCCGGCGCCCGTTGAAGCATCGGCGGCCATGCCGACCAGTCCTCCGACCAAGACATTTCCGGCGAATGCCGCGCCCCCTCCAGGGTTGACTTTCGTAGTGACGGGAACTTCAGCAGGCTCGTAACCCGGCTTTGAACCAGTGATGCTGAATTCGTCCTTGCGTCCGACCTGGAGCGTGCAAGGTGTTACGCAGACAAACCCCATGGACGTGCGTGCCTCGGCCCCAGGCGGGTCAGAGACGATTTGAATTTGTTCGGTCGTTCCCCGCGTAACCGTGGCGCAGCCTGCGCAAAACAACACCATCGCCGCGGCGGCGATGGCCTGCATCAGTCTAGGCATATCCCCCTCCCCCAGTGCTAGGGTAAGAATATGATAGGCTGGTCTTTTGGTTGTCGAGGAAAAAACCGGTCCGCCTCCCGCTTGGGGCTTGTGTGGCCCGGCATCGCCGGCCGGCCGGCGCCAACCCCACGACCCGGAGCCGCCTACAAGATTGTGCCTACGCCATTCTGCAACCCGCTACCGCGAGGGCCATGCCGTCTGTCCGCCCGCCGTCGGGGGCATGACCGGCCAAGTCCTCAACGCGTCGGGCATGCAGCGCGGAGAAAGGTCGCCAACGCCGCAACCATTGTCGGGGCTCGATGATGCATCGCAGGCCTTGCGTAACTTAGCGTAGGCGGCCGAAAACCCCGCCATGTTGAGGATGATACGACCTTGCGGTTCATTGTCTCGCTCGGGACCAAATCCAGAAATCTCGATGGCGCCTTTGTCGTCGGCTGAATCGATCACGTTGGGCCAGAGGACGGTCGTGCGCATTTCAATTGTCTCCCCCGGCGTTGCGTAGGGTAGATCGATGCGCGATCCATTCACGGTGACGCGAAGCGGGCGTGAGGAAGCGCCGATGCGATTGGACGCGCTGCGTTCTCGGGCGAGTGTCAGGCGCATGGCTTTCCCGGCGCCGCAATTCAATCTAATGAGCGCCTCCGGATGGGCAGGGGCGGCCCCGCCGCTGCGCACAAAAAAACCTTTCGCGATCGCGGCGTTCGGCTTTTCCACAAACCTCCAATCGGTTTCTCCGAACTCGCGGGTGTCGATTCCGAAACGCACGAGCTCATCCCGTTGGAGAAATCGTGTCGACTCGTGGGGGACTGAATTGGATGTATCGAACAGTGCCTTGTTGATTCCCATCTCGCGCAGGAATTCCACGATGCGAGAGTTCGCCGCGCGTGTGGCAGCGGCGATTGCGGCGCCGCGAATCTGGGTTTTTCCAAGATCGATCCCGATCGCGTGCACACCAAGCCTCACCAACGGGGGAACGGAGCGCACGGCGCCTCCGCTGAACGTCAGGACGCATGCGGAATTGCACATGGCGCCGTTTGAATCGAGTTCCGAGATGAGGTCTTTGCCGGAACGCTTCAGCATTTCGCATGACTTGTCCGACAACCGATCGCGGCCGCACTCGGCCGGCACCGTCCGCGCCACGCTCACCTCGATGTTGCGGCTGCGGATGAGCCTGCCGAGCTCGATGGCGCCGAGCACGGAACCTCCGCCGGAATGAAGAAAGATCGGCAACCTGCGCCGCGCGAGCTTCGCCAATAATTTGCGAAGACGCTGTGCGGCATCAAGATCGATCTTGCCGTCCGCGGCGATCCACGCCTCGCAACCTGATCCACAAGCGTCTGCGTCTCCTGTGGCGACGAAAAAAGTGATGGGCGCCGGATCGGACGGCCTGGTTTCGGTTGGCTTGACGATGGCTGGCTTGACGATGGCCGGCTTGGCGGTCGGCTGCGCCGGCGCCACCGACACTCCGCCAGAAGTTCCGATAATTCCCGCAAGAGCAATCGGCAGCAGGCGACGTGTCCTCATTTTGATTGACCCACCCCCCTGGCGGACGCGCGTCTCGACGTCATGATAGCAAAACAGGACGCCGGTACACCCTCTCAATGGAGGCGCCGACATTCTTGCTGGCCAACCTTAAATTCTCAGGCTCAACTTGCAACGTCACATCGGGCAATTGTTCCCCGGCGGGGGATCTCGACTGCGCGCTCGCCGACCCGCAGGTGCGGCATCGCGACAGGTGGTGGAACTTGACCGATGGCGACGGCGATTCCATCAAAGTCTCCGGCACTCCGCTGAAATTCGCGGGCCGGTCGTCGTGTGAGCACGCCCATCCGCATCGACTTGGTGCCGACACCGCGGATATTCTTCGCTGCCGGAGGATGAGGTTGCGCGCTCGCCGAAGAAAGCGCTGTTGGTTTGGGATGAGATGAAACGATCATGATGCCGCTCTCGTTGTCGGCTCGTCGGCCCCGCACTTATGGCGGCTCGTTCGTGCTCGTCGCTGCGGTTATGGCGGCGCTTGTGGCCCGCGCTGCCGAAGCGCCGCCGCCGTGTGCGAATGGCGCGGCCGAACAGACATTGCCGTCCGCCGATATCGTGCCGGACGCGCCGGCCAAGTCGCCCGTGCCGTCGAGCGATCCGGCGGTGCAAGCGCCGCTGTCGGGATGCGTGGAGTGGACCGATCGCTGCGTCACCTGCCGACGCGACGCCGGAAAGATCACATGCTCGAATATCGGCCCCGCCTGCCAACCTCGGGCGGTGGAATGCGTGCGTGCGGAGCCGGCGGAGGAGAAGCAGCGGGGAAATTGATACGCTTCCTCGCGCGGCGACAGTATCGCAATGCTTAGGCATTTGTACTCCGAAAGAGATTCTTCTTGGGATTCGCCAGATTTCCGGCTATATAACCGGAAATAACCCAGGGCAGGACGTATGGCAAGCAAATCCCAGCGCAAGGCAATCCGCACGCACCGTCGTCGCGCGGCGGCACGAGGTTTCGTGCGTGTTGAGGTCCAGGCGCCCAAGAGGGATGCCGGCCTCATTCGGGCGTTGGCCGAGACGTTGCGCGGCGACGCCGAGAAAGCCGAGGCGCTTCGATTCACGCTGGCGAAAGTCCTAACGGATCCGGAAGTGAAGACTGCGTTCGATATTTTTGGCTCGGAACTTCCCGACGAAGCCTTTGCGGGCGTTTTTGAGCAACCGCGCCAACGGAACTGGCGCAAGGTCGATCTGTGAAATTTCTGGTCGACACCAATGTCATTTCCGAAATCCGCAAGCGCGATGGAGCCCATCCCAACGTTATCCGTTGGGTCGCTCGTACTGCGGTCGAGGAAATCGGAACGAGCGTCCTCGTGCTCGCCGAAATCCGTCGTGGCATCGAGCTGAAACGGCGGAGCGATCCGCAACAGGCAAAATCTCTCGATCGATGGTTCTCGCAAATGCGGGCGCGGCTTGGGGATCGCGTGCTGCCCATCGATGAGCCGGTCGCAGAAGCCTGGGCGCTGCTTGGAATTCCCAATCCCTTGCCCCTGATCGATGGACTCCTCGCGGCGACTGCCAAGGTGCATGGCCTCACGCTTGTGACCCGCAACGTGGCGGACATTGCCAAGGCGGACGTGTTACTGCTTGATCCGTTTGCATAACGCGGAATTCCCAACAAAAGGAGGTAGGGGCGGAGTTTGGCAATGCGATGTTGCGGCGCAAGTTAGCGCCCGTGAAATTCATGCCACCTTCTCGCCCGCCGCCGGCAGCTTCAAGAGCCGCGCGGCGTTGCGCCAGAATACGGCGTCGCGTTCGCGCGCTGGCAGGTTGAGGTCTTCGATGAGCTTGATGGCGCGCGGCTTAAGCGAGGTGAGCGGCGGCGCGTCGCTGCCGTAGAGCACGCGGTTGGCGCCGACGGTATCGAGCACGAGGCGCGCCGCCGGAGGGTGATAGGTCACGCTGTCGAAGTGCATCATTCTCAGATAATGGCTCGGCGCGTGCTTGATCCGCATGGGCGCATACGACCCGAGAAAAAACGCCTCGTCCTGCAGCTCATAGGCATAGTCGAGCCGGCCGATGACCTCGCAGATGCCGCCGCCGCCATGCGAACCCACGATCTTGACCCGCGGAAAATCCTCCAGAATGCCGCGCACGATCAGCCGCGACAGCGCGAGGCAGAGGTCAGCTGGGCGGCCGACGCTGGAGGCGAGGCGATACTCCTTCATGCGCTCTTCGCCGAAGCCCACATGGGGCGGGTGGATCATCACCGGAACGTCGAGGTCCTGCACCAGTTCCCAGAAGCCGCGTGCTTCGTCGTCGTCCGGATAGTGACCCTTGTGGCTCGAATTGATCAGCACACCCTTGAGATTGAGCTCCCGGATGGCGCGCTCCAACTCCTTCAGATGCGCCGGCCCGCCGCATAGTCGCTCCAGCGCGCAATCGCGTTGAGCTCATCCTTGGCATTCTTGCCGCGCAGGTAGTGCGCCGCATTGCTCACCACGCTCACCGCGAGACCGGCCTGGTGGTGGGCAGCGAGCACGTTCTCCACCGTCATCGGACAGCGTCCGCGCCACGACGGGCTCGCGGCCGCCTCTTCGGGCGGATAGACATGGGTGTGCCATTCGATGATCACGTAAGCGTCTCCGCGGTCAACAAGCGGCGTCCTCCAACAATGCCGGCTGTAGGGGCGACCCTTGTGGTCGCCCGGTTTGCGCATCGCGTCTGCCGGCAATAGGGCGACCACAAGGGTCGCCCCTACATCATCTTTGAGGCCAACGCGCGCAGTGCGTGTTTATTTACTTACCGCCCGACAGCCGCTTGACCAGACGGTAAAGATATTCGCCGCCTTCGTAGAACGACTTGACCGCCACGCGCTCGTCCTGGCCATGGGCCCGGACATCGTCCACGTCGCTCGCGAGCCCGGAATGGCCGTAGGTGGGAATCCCGGCATTGCGCAGGAAGCTGCCGTCGGTGGCGCCGGCGCTCATCACCGGGACCACCGGTACGCCGGGCCAGAACTCAGCCGATGTCTTCTCGATGGCGCGCAGCAGTCCTTCTTCAATTGCGGACGGGTCGCTCAGCACTGGCTCCCCGATCGGTGTCAGCGATATCTGGTCGTCGGCGAGCACGCGCTTGAGCGTCGCCGTGACTTCCTCCGCCTTCTCGCCCGGCATGATGCGGCAGTTGACGGTGGCGCGTGCCATCTGGGGCAGGGCGTTATAGGCGTGGCCGCCCTCCAGCATGGTGGCGACGCAGGTGGTGCGCAGTTGCGCATTGTAGGCCGGGTTCGCGGAGAGGCGTGCTAGTGTGGCCGGGTCCTCCTTGGCGGAGAGCACGGAACGGATGTCGGCAGCCGTCTCGGGGGTTTCGAGTGCCGCGGTGCGTTCGAACGACTGCCGCGTCGTCGCATTCAGATTGACCGGAAAGGCGAATTTGCCGAGCCGCGCCAACCCCTCGGCGAGATGATAGACGGCGTTGTCGGTTGACGGCACCGACGAGTGGCCGCCCTTGTTGGTGACGGCCAGCCGGTAGGAGAATGTGACCTTCTCGCTGGTCTGGATGCTGTTGCGGATCGGCTTGCCGCGCTTGAGGCCGACGCCGCCGCCCTCGTTAAGGGCGAATTCGGCGTCAATCAGGTCGCGATGGTTCTTCAAGAGCCACTGAATCCCCATGGCGTTCGCGTCGAGGATTTCCTCGTCGGTCTCCAATGCCAAAATGATGTCGCGCTCTGGCCGATAGCCCTCCTGCTTGTAGCGGATGAGATTCGCCACGAAGCTCGCCGCCATGTATTTGTCGTCCCCGGAGCCGCGGCCGTAAAAGTAGCCGTCCTTCTCGGTGAGCCGGAAGGGGTCGACCGACCAGTCTTCACTTCGCGCTTCGACGACGTCGAGATGGGCAAGCAACAAGATCGGCTTGCGCGTGCCCGTGCCGCGCAGCCGCGCCACCAGATTGCCTTTGCGCGGCGCGGGCTTGAATACCTGCACATCGGCGCTGTCGAACCCGGCTGCAATCAATCGCGCCGCCATGGCATCGGCGGCGCGAGCGGTGTCGCCGGTCTCCGTGACCGTGTTGATCTCGACCAGCTCCTTGTAGATATCGAAGGCGCGCTGCTGCTGGGGCGTCAAGGCGTGAGCCGGTGCCGGGCCGACGACGGCGCAAGCAAGAACAGCGGCCGTTCCGACCAGCATTGCGCGTTTCAAGGGAGCGCGGTGGCGCGTGCGGGTCTTAAGGCCGATGATGGAAAGAATATCCATAGCTACCTCGCGCTTTCATGGGCAGATGCGGCGCAGGGGTCGCCAACACCCGCGGTATAATTAAAGTATGCGCTATTTTGGCAATGCCGCCAACGCTGTTCATGTCGCAATCGGCCATCGCACGCGCCGGCTTATGGCGCGCGAAATCCGAACGGCGCACGCTCGGCCTCGTCGGGCTCCCCAGTGTCGGGCGACAACTCGGTCAGCAATTCCACGGATATCAGCGTCTCGGGCGAATCTCGCGTCGGCTCGAATAATTTCCGCCACTCCGGATTTGCGTTCTCGAAGGCGGTGCGCGCCCCATAGGCCGCCATGTCTTCGTATTCGATCATCAGGATGACGCCATGACCCGGTCCCGGCACGGTGGAGCGGAACATGCGGACCGACTTCGGCATGGCCGGGCTGTTGAATTTCGGCTCAGCGGCTTGCGCGAGCTTCTTCAAGAAATCCGGCAGGCGACCCGGTTTGATGTCGTATTTGAAGACGGCGATGACGGACATGGATTAGCTCGATTTGTTTTTGTAGCGGAGTAGTAGCCTAGGGTGGGCAAAGCCAACGGGTCCGACCTTCGGCCGGCCCGATGAGAGGCTCCGCGTGCCCGCCTGGGGCCTCCTTTTTGGGGTCGTGAACATGCAAGCGTGCGTGATCTCCGATGAAGATCGCGAGCCGGTCGACGTAACGACTGCTGCGGAACTCCAGCATGCCTTAAACTTCGCTTCTGAAGAAGCACGCGCGCGGGGTATGCTGAACGTCATCTACATTGAATCAAGAAATGGCGATGCGCTTTCATTGGTTGTGGGCGGTGACGAGACGGTCTTGGGTTTCACCTATGGCCACGGCGATCCCCCATACTATGAGAGTCGCGGCCCTGTGGCCGATGATATGCCCTTCCTGACCGCCTACGTCTCGTTCAGGCACCATACTGAGTTCCCGCGCCGATGTGTCATTCCCATGCACATGGGCATAAGGGCGGCGAAGGAGTTTGTCGAAACCGGTAGCCTGCCCTCATGTGTCTCGTGGGCCGAGACTTAGGGAGTAGGGGGTTAACAGACCGAACCAGGGCCTTCTTGAAAGATCGCGGCGATTTGCTCATCGGTCGCAAATCGACCCGCGCGCATGTCTGCCAGACCTCGGTCGATGCCGGCGCGCTCGTCCTCGCTCAACTGGTAGGTGCCAGTGCGGCGTCCGCGAATCTCGCGCGCATACTCCGCAAGTTCCTCCTGATCCTCAAGAGGCCACGTCTCCACTTCGTCGAGCAGCTTTTTTGTCAGTGCCGTCATAATATGAATTTAGTTCGTAGGATGGGTTGAGCGCAAGGGACACGCGTCATGGGCCCCTATGCGCTACGCGCCGCATTAATCGCGCGCCACACCTTCTCCGCCGTCACCGGCATGTCGATGTGGCGGATGCCGTAGTCTGACAGCGCGTCGATAATGGCGTTCGGCACGGCCACCAGCGCGCCGGCGCAGCCGGCCTCGCCGCAGCCTTTGATGCCGAGCGGATTGGTGGTGGCCGGCACTGGGTGATGCTCGGTCACGAAGCTCGGCACATCGGCGGCGCGCGGCATGGCGTAGTCCATGAACGAGCCCGTGACGGGCTGGCCGTCGTCGTCATAGACGACGTTTTCCATCAGCACCTGGCCGATGCCCTGGACGAGACCGCCATGCATCTGCCCTTCCACCAGCATCGGATTGATGACGGTGCCGAAATCGTTGATGGAGGAATGTTTCACCACCTCGACCACGCCGGTTTCCGGATCGATCTCGACCTCGGCCACGTGGCAGCCGTTCGGAAAGCAGGACGGCACCGGTTCGCTGGCGATCTTGACGTCGAGCGTCTTCGGCGCGTCGTCCGGCAGCTTGAGGCCCGCCCGCAGCTTGGCGGCTAGCTCCAACAGGCCGATCGAGCGATCAGTGCCCGCGATGGTAAATCGTCCATGGGCAAATTCGATGTCGGCGACCGCGGCTTCGAGCAGATGGGAGGCAGCCTCTCTGCCGTGCTCCACCACTTTGCCGACCGCCTCCACCATCGCCATGCTGCTTGACGCTGCCGAGCGCGATCCGCCGGTGCCGCCGCCGATGATCAGCTCATCGCTGTCGCCCTGCAGGAGGCGGATGCGGTCGAACGGCACGCCAAGACGGCTCGACAGGATCTGTGCGAAGGGAGTGGCGTGGCCCTGGCCATAGTCGAGCGTGCCGGTGATGAACGTCACCGTGCCGTCGGGCTCGAAGCGAATGCCGCCCATCTCCTTGTTGGGCGGCGCCGTCACCTCCAGATAGCTGCCGACCGCGATGCCGCGCAGTTTGCCGCGCTTCTTGCTCTCGCGCTTGCGGCCTGCAAAGCCCTTCCAATCGGCGAGTTCGAGCGCGTGGCGGAATACGGCCGGGAAATCGCCGGAATCGTAGGTCTGGTCGGAAGCCGCAGCGTAAGGGATTTCCCTCGGCTTGATGAGGTTGCGGCGGCGCAATTCCAGCCGATCGATGCCCATTTCCCACGCCGCTGCATCGATCAGGCGCTCCATGAAATAGTTGCCCTCGGGGCGGCCGGCGCCCCGATAGGCGCTGACATAGGAAGTGTTAGTGAACACGCATTGGGTCGAGACTTCGATCAGCGGCGTGCGGTAGACGCTGACCATGTTCTTGACGGCATTGATGGTCGGCGGCAGTGGCGCGACCGCGCCGAGATAAGCGCCCATATTGCCGGTGCCGGTGAGGCGGATCGCCAGGAAGTGGCCATCGGCATCGAGTGCAAGCTCGGCGACCTTCTCGTGGTCGCGGCCATGGCTGTCGGAGAGGAAGCTCGACGAGCGCTCGTCGGTCCATTTCACCGGACGCCCGAGCAGCCTCGCCGCGTGCAGCAGGCAGACATATTCCGGATAGGCCTGCGCCTTCATGCCGAACGAGCCGCCCACATTGCGGGTGAGGACGCGGAGTTTGGCGGGCGGAATATTGAGGATTTCGGCCAGTTGGGCGCGCAGGCCGAATACGCCCTGACACCCCACATGAAACGTAAAACGCTCGCTCGCGGCGTCATAGGCCGCAACGGCAGCCCGCGGCTCCATGGCGTTGACCACGAGCCGCGTGTTGCGCAGCGCGAGCCGAGTCACATAGGCCGCCCTGGCGAATGCCTCCTTGACCTTTTCGGCATCGCCATAGTGATAGTCGAGCGCCACGTTGTTCGGCACGTCGTCGAACACCAGCGGTGCGCCCGGCTTGACGGCTTCACTCGCCAGCGTGACCGCGGGGAGCGGTTCGATGTCGAGCGCAACGGCCTCCGCGGCTTCCTTGGCCTCGATCGCAGTCTGCGCCACCACGCAAGCGACCGGATCGCCGACGAACCGCACCTTATCAACCGCCAGCGCCGGTCGCGGCGGCTTCTTCATCGGGGTGCCGTCGCGGTTTTTCAGCGGCGGCACGCATTTGAGCGAGCCATAGCCCTGCAGATCGGCGCCCGTATAGACCGCAAGCACGCCGCCCATCGCCAGCGCCGCCGTAGCGTCAATGCCCTTGAGCACGCCATGGGCATGGCGTGAACGCACGATCGCCGCATAGGCTTGGTCCGGGAGGCTCACATCGTCGGCATAACTGCCGCGGCCCTGCACCAGGACCGGGTCCTCCGTGCGCAGGACCGGCTGGCCGATGCCGAATTTCTGCACTGCCCAGGAATTGGGATCATCTTGAACATTCATGATAATTCGCTGAAATGACGGAGTGGCCTGAGGTGTGACATAATTGAGCTGGGTGCGCCGCACAAGCGGGCGGGCGGGATACGAGCTATGTGCGCGGCCCCGGCCCGCACACCGATCGGCTGACCCGTTGCAATCCTCTGGCAGTTTGTTCCTGATACGCCGCCAAAGTCGAATGCAACGGTCGTGAGCGACCTGCTGGCCGCCGGTCAAGGGCCTGTGACCGCAGGATCCGGGCGTGCGAATTCGGGCCGGAAACCTTCTTGCGACCGCCCCCAAGCCTGATACACTCCGCCTGATTTTGAAACATCAGGCCGCTTGCACGTCCCCCGGGGCAGACGTTGGCGCGGCGGAGAGACATGCGATGGACGACGAGGGCCGGGGGACTGGCGGCCTCGAGCCCGCGCCATATCGGCAGCGTGCCGATAGCCGTGCCTATCGGGGTCGCGGTCATCATTTCCGCCATCGGCGGGCGCCGAATCCGGG
>Ga0209648_10003467_pt1 | contig 13240 bp, 11 predicted proteins | sample GraSoi2013_115cm_FD_185830 | JGI IMG/M metagenome (GOLD analysis project Ga0209648, IMG submission 185830) | Grasslands soil microbial communities from the Angelo Coastal Reserve, California, USA - Sample 9_17_2013_115cm (SPAdes) (version 2) | ecosystem: Environmental > Terrestrial > Soil >...
TCCCTGACGGTCTCAGATTCTCCAGAGCGCTAACGACCTCGGCCACACTCTCCGCCGGTTCGATCATACTCGCAACCCGCGCCAGTTTTCATCACCTTTGGTGGCGCGCAGCGCCATCCCAGACTCCCTTCCGGTCGCGGCTCGGTTTGCGGCGAAGCCGCGCTGTGCTACAACATACGGATTGCTTTATCGATGCGTTTGAGGCACGTCTCGCGGCCCAGTACTTCCAGGGTTTCGAACAAGGGCGGGGCGTTCTTGCGGCCACAGACGGCCACGCGGATGGGTTGGAACATGTGGCCGGGCTTGATTTTCAAGTCTTGCGCCGCGGCGCGCAGTGCGCTGTCGAGCGCCTGGTGGCTGAATTCGGCGGTCTCGAGAATTCCGCGGGCGCGCTGCAACGCCGCTAGGGCCATGGCTCGATCGCCTTTTTGCGGGATCAGCTCGGCGCTATCGTAGGGAGCGAGTTCGTCCAGAAAAAAGAAATCTGCGGCGACCGCGACGTCGCTCAGCAGCTTGATCCGTTCCTGGATCAACGGCGTGATTTGCAGCATCTTGCCGGGTTCGGCGCGGAATCCGGCCGCGCACGCGAAGGGCAACAGTTTCGCCGAAAGTTCCTCGACGGGCATGGCGCGGATATGCTCGGCGTTGAGCCAGGCCGCTTTGGGATCGAACGGGTCGGCGTCGGTAAAGTTGATCACGGCGTTGCTATGGTTGATGCCTTCGAAGGAGAACGCATCGACCAGCGCCTGCCGGCTCATCTGCTCGCGATCGTCTTTGGGCGACCACCCGAGCAGACACAGGAAATTCACGAACGCATGCGGCAGAAATCCGGCGTCGCGATAAGTAGTGACGCTTACCACCGGTCCATGCTTGCGCTTCGAGAGCTTCGACCCATCGGGCGCGATCAGTAGCGGCAAGTGCGCGAACTGCGGCGGCGTGGCGCCGGCTGCGTGGAAGATCAGCACGTGCTTGAAGGTGTTGGTGAGATGATCCTGGCCGCGGATGATGTGGCTGATGCGCAGGTCGATATCATCGGCGCAGGAGGCCATGTGGTAGGTGGGGATTCCGTTGCTGCGCAGCAGCGCGAAGTCTTCGATGTCGGCGGGCAGTTTGGATTGCGAGCCGTAGACTTCATCGCGGAATTCAACCGGCTGCGAGGTTTCGCGCGGCACTTTGTATCGGAGCACGAAGGGCTCGCCAGCGTCCGCGCGGCGCTGGCTCTCTTCCGGCGGCAGCTCGCGCATGCCCGCGTTGAACAGCCATGCGCCATGGTCATGCGGACGATGGTCCTCCTCGGCCGAGGCGGGCGTGAAATCGCGATACGCCAGTCCCTTTTCGAAGATTTTCCAGGCCACCTGGCGATGCAGCTCGCCGCGGTCGGATTGACGATACTCCTCGTCCCAGCCGAGATCCAGCCAGTTCAGACCGTCGAAGATGGAATCGAGCGATGCCTGGGTGTTCCGGTCGACATCGGTGTCGTCGATGCGCAGAATCATCGTGCCGTGATTGTGGCGGGCGTAGAGCCAGTTGAAAATGAAGGTGCGCGCGCTTCCGATGTGCAGGAAGCCCGTGGGTGAGGGTGCAAAGCGGACACGAAGCATGAGATTTCAGGATACAGGAGTCACCGGCGGCGACTTGGTTTCTGTTTCTGTTCCGTTTCGGTTCGCTATGCTATCTTGAAAAAGCAGTCTCGCCTTGGAGCGTTCGGGCCGGTAGCTCAGACGGTAGAGCATTTGCCTTTTAAGCAAAGGGTCGCGGGTTCGAGTCCCGCCCGGCTCACCACTGCTTCAGTTCATGAAATCAGGTAACTAGTGTCAGAAGTCCACGCGAGAAGCTCCAAAACACAGGCCTGTGCCACCAAGCACTGGCGGGATTACGACGACGTGCGCGAAAACAAGCCGAGCAGTCCGGAGAGCGAGCCGGACTTCTTCTGCGGCTCCGCGCTGCCGCCCAAGCGTTCCACCAGCCCGGCAATGCCTTTGCCGAAGTTGCTGTTGGATGGCAGCGGCTTGCCCTCCATCAGCGCCCTCTGGATCGCATCGTAGTCGGTGGGCAGCAGATGGTAGATGTCGGTGTGCAGCGCCGTTCCGATCACATCCTTGCTGAGGCCGACGTGGCGATCGTAGCGGTTCACCACCAGGCGCACCTTGTAGCGCAGGACGTTGTTGCTGTCCAGGTAGCTCAGCGCGCGTTGGACGGCCTGGAGCGAGGTGAGTTCGTTGGTGGTGACCAGCAGGATTTCGTCGGCAAGGTGGGCCAGCGAGAGGTTCCACTCTCCGTAGACGCCGCCGGCGTCGAGCACCACGAGATCGTAAACACCACGGGCGTATTCGACGATGGTGCTGGCGTCCGTCAAATCGCTCACGCCCTCGGTCATCACTTCCGGCGAAAGCAAGACATCCACTCCCTGCCGGTTCGACACCAGGGTCTTCCACAAGTCCGCGTCCATTTCGCCGGAGCGCGCCAGCGCGTCCATGAAACTGTAGCTGGATTTGATTTTCAAGAGGAACGACAGGGTTCCGGCCATCGGATCGAGATCGGCGAGCAGGATGCGCTTCTCGCCCAGACGCTTCAACTGATAGGCGAGATTGCTGGCGATGGTGCTGGCGCCGCAGCCGCCCTTGGCGGGCATGATGCAGTAGACCTTGCCCGGATTCTTCCCGCGGACAGGATGCTGCCGCGCGATCTTGTGCAGCGCGGCTTCCACATGTTCCGCAGTGAAGGGTTCAATCAGGAAATCGCTGGCGCCATGGCGCAAGCAGCGCAACACCAGATCCGGGTCGTTGCTCGAGAGCAGGGCTATGATGGGCAGCTTGGCGTCGATGCGCAGCAGCTCCTGAATCACCGGAAGCGCCCGCTCCTCCTCGCCGCCCACTTCAAGGATGCAAAGCGTGGGTTTCTGGGTAGCCACCAACTCCGTCATCTGATGGCGCGTAGGATAAGCGTGCACATCATGGCCCGTGAAGCTTGGCAAATTACGGTTCAGAAGAGGTACTAAGTCTCTGATTATTTTAGGGTTAGGGCAAATAAACAGCGCCTTCCACTGACCCGTGAATTTGGTTGCTTCGGATTGGGGCATGAGCGCTGGACGGACTTCTCCCGTCAGGTTCCTATCGATCAAATCGGCTAATCCAGATGATAACATGAGAGTCTTTCGCCCCTCGCGCAACTTAACTTCCAGACGCCCTCGCCGAAAAGGTTCTGGGCTACAGCGCAGGGAAACGGCGCCGGAACTGAACGGGTGTCGCCCTACAGAAAGATGGAATGACCGAAAACATTTTAAGAAAAACCGTTGCAATCTGCGACACCCAGCCAATCACGGCCGCGGGGCTGAAGGATCTGCTCGCATCGAGCCCGGATCTGGAGTTTCTGGATGCATTGAAATCGCTCGAAGCCGCCACGGAATTCCTGCAGACCACAACGCCCGACATCATGATCCTGGACAAGGGCTTTGGAATGCGCGCCGTGCTGGACTGGATTCACGATTTGAAACTGGCAGACGCCGCGCCGGCTCTCGCGGTTTGGGGCGTCTCCATGACAGAGGCCGAGGCCTTGCGGTTGCTGCAAGCCGGCGCCCGCGGAATTGTTCGCAAAACCGCGGATCTCGCCAGTGTGCTGGCCTGCCTGCGCACCGTCGCGACCGGCCGAACCTGGATGGAGGACTGCGTCTTCCGCGATTCCATCCGCCCGGAACGCTCTGCGCGCTCCGAGCTGACGCCGCGCGAGCAACAGGTGCTGGAACTGGTGGAGCAGGGCTTCAAGAACAAGGAAATTGCCCTGGAACTGGGAATTCGCCCAGGCACGGTAAAGATTCACTTGAAGCACATCTTTGAAAAGACCGGCGTCCGCGGGCGTTATGGACTGGCGATTTCAGGACTGAAGGATCGCGGGATCGTTTCCATCGCGTCCTGACGAATGCCTCCGTGGCGCAGGCTCTCAGGCTTCCGGGTCGAGACTCGTCTCGACCGTGTTAGGTGAATACACCAACGCCAAACTTGTCCAGCCACTTGGGACAATTTGGCGCGCGGCCGCCACCCCGCGGCCTCTAAGTGATTCTATTGCATGGGCTCGGCTTTGGCCCACCGGCTGCAACCAGGGTCGTGTATGGAGCGATCCTGGCATTGGTTCCCCCTGGTGACGATTGCATTCCTATGTCTGGCCGGCGCGAGAGCCGGCGAGTCGCCGCTAGCACAACCCGAGGGCAAGCCCCCTTGCACAGAAGCCATCGTGGGGCATCAGTGGCCGGAAGAGGCTGCCGATCCGATTTTCGCCGCCGCGCTGGCTCCCTATGGATATCCCATGCTTTGCACACACACCCAGTCAGGATACGTCTGGCGATCACTGCGGGCGCGCGCGAACTCTAGCAACCCGGAGAGTCAGCGAGGGGACAGTGCGGCCGGTAAAGCCAAACCTAGCTCGCGTGCGGGTGCAACAAATAGTGCTGCCGCAAAAGATCCTTGCCGTAATCGTTCCCGTTAGGCGTTCGAACTACGACGTGAATGTGCTGCCGGTTGGGCTGCGCCGGATCGGCGGCGAACCGCGCCAGGTTGGCCGGCCGCTGATGATCGAACTCGATCAGGATCACCGGGCTGTAAATGCGATAGTAGTAAACGCTCGCCCCCTCCGTTCCGCCGATCCAGGCGAACCAGGTGTTGTCGAGATGCCGCTCCACCTCCTCCGTCTTCACCCGCGCGTGCCCGTCGTCCATGTTGCCGACGTACAAATCGATGAGGCTCAAAAGCTGCTTGCGTTGCGCTGCCGGTAAATCGGAGGCGCGCACTCCGGCGTAGTCCAGAACGACGTTGTCTTTGAATGCCTCGGTCAGGTTGTTGTTGCCCGTTTTCGAAAAACTGAGGATCGCCTTCTTGCGTTGCGCTTCGCTGAGGGCCTGGAGCATCGCTAGCCCCTTGTCCTGCTCGTCTTGAAGTATCACGGTGCCTTTATATTTCCCCGACGTCGCGATCACCGGTTCCGAGCCGGCGAAGTACGGCGTCATCACCACCTGGTCGCCGAGCACGAAGTAATTGATGATGGCGTGGTGACCGTCAAGCTGCCAGCCCCAGGGATCGCCGGCCGACGGCTTTCCCATCACCGTGATGTTGTACATCCATTCGCCTAGGAACTCGAAGTCGTTGGTCAATTCCGCCAGCGTCTCGTTCAGGTGCATGATGTCGCGCGTAAGTTTCATGCCTTTCGCGCTCAGCGATGCGCGCATCAGTGCAAAAGCCGCATCGCGCTGCGACTGGTTCATCTCTTTGAAGCTGACTCCCTGGCGGACATAGAAATGCTGGTTCATCCACTTGCGCCATTCCGGATCGTCAACCGGAAACATGGTCTTGGCGCGCTGCTCGCTAGTGAGGCTGGCGAGAAACGTTTCGGCTGCTTTGCGAACCGGTTCGGTGGAGACGCCTGTGGAGTGGATCTTGAACAACCCGGGCGCGACCGTGCCATCGGCCGTGATGCCGCGAAAAGGTTCAGCCAGACCCTTGCGCTCGGCGTCCAGGGACATCGTGCGGAAGCGTTCTGCCATGCCGGGCCCGCCCTGTGAGAAAGCCACCGAAAGCAGCGCCAAGAAGCAGGCTGCCAGAACCAGCCGGGTCGCGAGTGTATGCGCCGACGCGTACGAAAAGATGCGTTGCATTAGTCCTCCCTCAACACAATCTGTTGAGATATACTGAAATTGATGCCGCTCGCGCACAAGGCCGAAGCCCGTAAGCATTCACGTGCCTGGACGCATACTAGCAAAACAGTGGTGCTCCGGCAATCTGCAAGCGCATTGGCCGACCCGAAGCCGCTACTGGCCCGCATTGTGGCTGCGCTTGGAACAAACGGCGCGGCGCGGCTGCTGGGAGCCGATCGCGCCCAGGTCTCGCGTTGGGGCAAAGGAACAGAAATGATCGGCAGCGAGATGGGCCGGAGAATTGTAGACCTGAACGACATCTTGACTCGCGTCCTGCGCGTCTACGGCCGCGAGGCGGCGGCGATGTGGCTGGTCGGCTCGGAACCTCTGCTGGGCGGCGCCCGGCCGATCGACGTACTCGTCACAGAAGGTGCGGCACCCGTGATACGCGCTATCGACGGAATCGCGGAAGGGGCTTACGCCTAGGTCGCGTGCGGCATCTATATCGCGTATTTCCGTATCTTCCGAAGTCTGCGAAAAACGAACCCGGTGGCGCGCTCTACGTTCCCCCTCAAGGCGGTGGACGGATCGACAACCCGGGAGCCTATTCAGTCCTTTACTTAAGCGACCAGCCTGCCGGTGCCATCGCCGAAGCGTTCGGACGGTTTCCCGAATGGACGCCGGCCATTCTGAGCGAGAGCCCCAGTCTGCCCGGCAGCGCCCGCGCGATTGCTCGCTACCGGCTGGCTGAAGAAGTAGCGGTCTGCGATCTGGATGATCCCAGGCAACTGACCGCTCTGCAGCTCCGTCCTTCTGAGGTTGTGAACCGCGATTACGCCCGCACCCGGACTTGGGCGCGGCGGATCTTCGACCACCGGAAGTGGGCCGGCGTGCGCTGGTGGTCTTACTATGACTCGCGCTGGGCCAGCTTTGGCCTTTGGGATATTCGCCGCCTCGCCATCGAAGAGGTGACCTTGCTGACTTTGGATGATCCCGCACTGTTAGATGCCAGCCGCACGATCGTGCGAATGGTGAAGAATTAACGAGCCGAGGTTCCTGCTACGTTGAGTACTGATATGCGACGCCTTCTACTGCTCTTCTTCCTCACCGCATTCGCGCTCCTCGCTCGCCCCAAAGCGCTCTTCTATATGACCGAAAGCCCGGCTTCCGTGCGATCGTTCCTGGCTCACGCCGGCAAGATCGACATCCTGGTTCCCGCCTGGTATTCCGTCGACGCAGCGGGTCTGATGTGGGGCGGCCCCAACGAATTGGTGCTCGAAACCGCCCGGCGCCGCCACGTTCCGGTGATGCCCATCGTGGTGAATCCCGGCTTCAATCAAGAAGAGTTTCACAGACTGCTGAATAACGAGCCGGCCAGGCAGCACTTGATCGACGCGCTGGTCGACGAGTCGAAGAAGCACGGTTACTCCGGATTCCAGTTCGATTTCGAAAATGTAATCTGGACGGATGCGAACGCGCTGACGCAACTCGCGACCGACGCCGCGGCGCGCTTGCACAAGGAAGGCCTGCAGCTCTCCATCGCCACGGTTCCCAACGCTCCCGGTTATCCCGGCAAAGGCGCTTTTGCGAAATGGATCTACGCGAACTGGCGCGGCGCATACGATTTGAAAGCCATCGCCGCAGCCGTGGATCTGATCTGTCTCATGACGTACGACGAGCACACGCGTTACACGCCGCCGGGTCCCGTAGCGGGTTGGGCATGGGTGGTCGAGAATATCGACTACGCGCTCAAAGTTGTTCCAAAGGAGAAGCTGTCGCTCGGCATTCCACTTTATGGCCAGCGTTGGTTCGCGGGCGATCCCGGCAAGGAGAGTCGTCCGTCGATTTCCGCGGCAAGCATCGGCGGCGGCGATGTGCGGCAGTTGATCGAAACCTTCCATCCGGACGTGCAGTGGGATTTCGGAGACAAGACCGCCTGGTTCTACTTCTATCGCGACGCGATGCGCGAATGGGTCTTCTACACCGACCTGCGCACCTTCCAGGAACGCTTGAATCTGGTGAAGGATCGGGATCTACAAGGCTTCTGCTCCTGGGTGCTCGGTCAGGAAGATCCGGCGATCTGGGACGCGCTACCTGAGCATGACTGAGGACAACCCGGTCCGGATGTGGGGCAGCCCTTCCGGGCTGCGGGCAAGATTGCCCGCCCCACAAATGTAGAGAACTAATGCAGCGCAGCCAGCAGGCTGGCGGATGTCTTGAACGCCAGCGCCGCGATGGTGAGTGTCGGATTGGGCGTCGCGCACGTGGGGAAGCTGCCGCTGCCCGTGATCCACAAGTTCGGATGATCGTGCGAGCGCTGGCTCGAATCCACCACCGAAGTATCCTTGTCCGTGCCCATGCGATGCGTGCCCATCAAATGGCCGGCGCCGAATGATGCGTAGGACACACCAGCATACTCGAAGTATCCGGCCAGGAATTGCCTGTCCGAGAAGTCTGTGAACTCCGTCGCTCCGATCGCCTTATAGATGGCGCTGGAAGTTTGCCGCGCCGACACGAAACCCTGCACGGTGTAATCGTCCAGGCCGTAACTGATCTTGGGCCGCGGCAGACCCAGGCCATCGGTGAACTTTTTATCGAGCGTGACGCGATTCGATGCCATGGGCGCTTGCTCGATCAGGCAGCCCAACCGGAACTGGCGCGTCAGCCGGTCGTTAACAGCGAGCGCGAGATCCACGCCGGCGAGGCATTCGCTGGACCCGGAAGGTTTCGATCCCGGTGGCGTGATCGGATTCAGCTTCGAGTTGTTGGTTCCGTTGATGAAGTCGAGAACCGTGACGTACGGATCTCCAATCGGAAAATTCCAGCCTTCATTGCCGATCTCGATGCGGTAGGCGGACCGTTTGGAGCGATACGGTCCGTCGCGCAAGCTCTCAATCCCGGAGGTGCTGAGCGGTCCGCGATATGGAAAAATCTGTCGGCCCTCAGGCATTAAAGCCCACGAGAGATAAATGGTGTGGTCCATCAGGTTGCACCCGACTTGGAGGCTGTGGTTCGCGACGCCGTTGGGAAGCGCATTCGTCGCGGACATCAGCAACAGCTTCACGTTCTCCACCGCGTGAGCAGCCAGCACGTACAAAGTTCCGCGCGCGACTTGCTGCGGACCTTTCGTGGGATTGTTCTCGTTCTGCCAGGTGATGTATCCGATGCCGCTGATGTTGCCATCGGGGCCGACCAGCACCTGGTTGGCGACCGCCTGGTAGATGACGGTCACTTTGCGGGTGTTGAGAGCTTTGTTGAGCGTGACTGCGGCGTCCCACTTGGCTTGGATCGGGCAGATGGGAATGCAATTGGTATTGCCGGCGCAGGTGGGCCGGTTCCCGTTGGGTTGCGAATTGCGCCCGGCGGGCGTGGGGCTCACGAATACCGCTTTGCCGTCAATATTAAGACTGGTAACGCCACTCGAGACCGCCTGATCCACCATCGACAGCGGGATCGGTTGCATCGGATATTGGTAGCCGGGCGGATAAACCAAGCCGATCGCGGCCTGAAGCGGCTGCTGCTGTCGCACGCTGGCCGATACGCCGATCTCGTGTTCCGCCTTCCCGTACAGACCTTCGAGTTCGTCGTAAGCGATGGGCCAATTGGCGGCCGGGCCGAAGACGCCGTACTTGGTGTACATCTGCAGATCGTTGGGGACCAGGCGCAGAGACGTGCCCAACCAATGCCACGTGGTGCCGCCACCGATACGCTCGTAGGTGCTGCCGAAGGGCAGCGAGGACGGCGAGTGCGTGGGACTGGGGGGCGGCTGGATGAGATAGGTCTTGGTTGGGTCCGTTCGGTTGATGAGACCGAGGATCGTGGGCCGCGGAGTAGCCTGGTGGCCGGGATCGAGATTCGAATTCACCGGAACCGGAGGATAGGGGGATTCCGGATTCTTGTCGGGGTTGAGGTAGAAGTTGGTGAGGTACTCGTTGCGGTTGGCCGGAACTGCGGCGCCGGCTTCCAAAATGAGGACGCGTTTTCCGGCGGTCGCCAGTTGCAGAGCGATGATCGCGCCGCAGACCCCGGCGCCGACGATGACAACATCATAAGTAGTTGCGTCAGGCATTCTGTCCTCCGGGAGGAAGATCCACGCCAAAGTCGGCAAGGGAAGGGGGCGGTGTCACCCAGTATCCGAAGGTGAAGTCGCTGAAGCCCATGGGATGCGCCTGCATGGCCTTCCACGCCAGGCCTCCGATGTAAGCATTTTGAGAGACAACCGTGGGGCTGTTATCGGTGGGAGAACTGTACCAGGATCCGAGATACCACGTCTTGACGATGGCGCGCGCCAGCAGGGCCTGGTTGCCGGGGGTGGGATTGCCGGTGTCGAGCATCGTATCGGCGATCTGCTGCTTGGAAGCGCCGCCCGCGGTCAGTGAGAGGAACTGCTGGATCAGGGTGTCCACCAGCGCCGCTCCCCCTTTCGCGTCGGCGGTTGCGAGATAAGTGGGGACAAGCTGCAGCGGATCGAATAACGGATTGACGACATCTGTGGTGAAGCCGGTCAGAACCGCGGACATGTTCGCGAAATTGGTTTGCCGTGTCGCATCATCGCTCATGGTTTTCCTCACTTGGCATTTTCGAGAAGGTAGGTGAAATCGGAGGGGACCCCGGTGGTCATGGTGGCGTTGCCGTGACAGTTGATGCAGCTCGAGGAAGACTGCGGCGTGGTGCCCTGAACGTAAGTTTCCAGCGTGACGTTGCCGAGGAATTGCGGGAACGGCGTTCCGTTGGGATTAGCGGGATTGGCGGTGCAATCGCTGTTGGTTTGCGTGGGCCACTGCGTGCTGATGAGCCGGTAGTATTGCCACACTGATTTGGGGCTCACGCCGGCCAACAACGCTTGGGCGGTCTGGTTCTGCTGTTTGGCGCTATCGAGCGCTTGGGCCGGCAGGATGCTGACGCGCACGACCTGCGTCGGCGTCTTGTCCGGAACATTGGGAACCCAAGGCCGGGGCGGGGGCTGGTTCGAGGGGCAATCCTTGCAAGACGGGTTGAAGAAGTTGTATTTCGCGTTGAGCTTTCCGCTCTTGACGTCGGTGTCGTCGGGAGCGTTATCCACTTGCTCGAACGTGGACCAGACCCATTGCGAGGAGATATTCAGCCGATGCCCGATGTGGAAGCCGACCAGGCCGACGGTCTGCCTCACACAGCTTTCCTTGATCGGCGGATTTTTCGATGGCGCGGTGTAGATGAGGGCGTCTATTTTGTGAAAGCGCGAGGGATCGTCGCCGCGTCCGAGTACCTTCCAGGCGGCTTTCACCATGATTGCGCCGACGTTGGGTCCGCCGCCGCAGGGAAAGGAGACGGTTCCGGTGAAGCCCTTCTGCCCGGCCCTGGAATAAAGCTTGTTCGCCAGGATGTAATCGAACATCGCACGGTCGGCGTGAATCTCGAAGCGCGCGTAGGCCTTGTTCTGGTCGACGAGCGGCCCGGTGTCGAACGGCTGGGTGGGAGCGGTGAGCAAGTTGGGAGTTTTGCCGACCATGGCCAGAATTTTTTGACCCTTTCGATATGTGGCCTTGCAAGCTGGCGGGATGACGGGAGGTGCGCCCCAAATTGGAGGCTTGCCGCCCGGCAGGAAGATGCCGTCCAAGCCAATCCAGGTTTCCCAGACCGTAGGATTGTCGCCGGATTGTCCGGGCTTCTCTTTGGGATCGCCGTTCCCATTCGGGCCGGGCGGCCAGATGAGAGCGATGAAGGAATTCCACGAAAAGACATCGAAAGCATTCTCGATTGCGGGCGGCGTTAGAGCGCCGAATTGAACCGTGGATGGAATCCGGGGGCTCAACTGAATCGAGGGCCCCGGCTGCGACCGCGCGCCTCGCCGATGGCGGCGCGCTGCTAGCTGCATTGGCGGAGAGGCGACGAAAGTTGGAGGGACGACGGATTGCGGGGTTTGGGAACTGGACTTTTGTCCAGTGGGTGAGCAACTCGAGGCGAGAGCAGCCAGCAATAAGGCAGTCGCAGCGGGGCACGAGTAAGTCTTCACGAAAGCTTCCTTTCTGCCGGTCGATTCTAGTTGCCGGACGGGTTCTGGCAAGCGCGCGGCTGTCCGGCTTGTTTGTATTGGGCGTATTCCACAAAGGCAACTTGCAACTGCAGCGATGTGTCCAGATTCAGGAGGCCCGGGTATTGGCCGCCCGTGTAGCCCAGCGGGAATTGAATGTCGTTGAAGTACTGCTGATTGGCCGAGGAGAAAATGCTGCACAAGTCGGGAAACCCGAAGATGGGCGGTGTGGGAACGCCGACGGCAGCGGGCTGCGCCGCGAAACCTCCTCCATGGCAGGAGAGGCACGACGACAGCTTGTTGTCCACGGGACCCGCCAGGCGGCCGTTGCAGCCGAAATGTTGCGGCGCTCCGGTATTCAGATTGAGCACGCTCTGCCGCGCCGGGATACCGTCGGCTCTTGGCACCGCAGGAAAGGTCCACGGATCGCTGCCCCATTGCAGTCCGACGGGGGCCAGGCGATCCCAGAAGGTCTTGCAATGCCCAGTGCGGCATTTCGGATTGTGCGCATCGTCAACATAGCCAAACGTGCCGAACACCCAGCGCGTGGGCGACCGGTTGTCGACCACGGCGACGTCCAACTGGACCAACCGAACATCCTGGACCGTGCGATCGCAGTAGAACTTTCCGTCTTTCTCAACGTGCCGGTCGGATTGCCAGACCGGCGAGCCTTTCAAGTATGCGACGCAATCCGGCGTGGCGGTAGTAAAGAGCAGCTTCGCCACCACGGTGCCTTGCGGGAACGGCAGGCCCGCGGGCTGCGCGATGCCGCCGGCGGTCACGATATGGGGATCGCCGCTCTGTGCCCAACCTTGGCCGATGGACCATGCGCCCCAGGGATTGTAAATACCGAAAGCCCAGGTCTCGAACTGATGCTGATTGCACTGCGGCTTGGCGCGATCCGTGGGCAGCATCAGGAGTGCGTTCATTCCGAAAGCGTGCTCGGGGTGTTCGGTCAAATCGCTCAAATTGGCGGTTCGCTCGTTGGTCATGCCATGGACGAATTCGCGGCCGCGGGTGGGATCGTAGGCCATCCACGGCACGTGATACCATTTTGCGGCCCCGTCGACCGAGGTATGCCAGCCGGACTCATTCTTAAGGTCGGGATCCTGGCCCTCTTTGACGTAATCGAGGATCTCCTGGATGTAGTCGTTCCAGGCTTTGTCCCACTTGGGCGGCGGGCCGGTAAGATTCACGCTGAAATTGACAGCCTTGTTGCCGAGCCACTTGCAGATGCTGGGATCGCAGGCGCCCGGATTGCTCGTGGGATAGTTGTGGACCAGTTGGAACACGGGGCCGGTCCATCCGGGTGGAGGCGGCGTGGCGGCGTTGCGATATGCCAGGCTGGCGGTTTGCGCCGCGAGCGGTATGGCGCAGAGACCCAAGGCGATTGCGCCGCGCGAGAGAAATCGGAAAAGACTCATGTCGGTATCCTCCATCGTTGTGGGGCAACAGGATGCTGAAAAAGGCCTTCACAGGCTGAAGACGTTGCTGAAAAAGTAAGTCGGCCGGCGACTGGGCATGCTAAGAGCACTCCTCGCCGAAGAAGCCTGTGGGCTTTCGATGCCTTGGAAACTCGGTTTTCGTTCATTTTGTTCCGTTACGCGCTG
>Ga0209648_10003468_pt1 | contig 13237 bp, 11 predicted proteins | sample GraSoi2013_115cm_FD_185830 | JGI IMG/M metagenome (GOLD analysis project Ga0209648, IMG submission 185830) | Grasslands soil microbial communities from the Angelo Coastal Reserve, California, USA - Sample 9_17_2013_115cm (SPAdes) (version 2) | ecosystem: Environmental > Terrestrial > Soil >...
TTCTTTTTCCGTTTGACGCTGACCTTCGCCGCTCTCTCGGTCGGCCGTTTGCACCTTGGCTTGAACGTGCCGACTCCGCTTCGGGATGCCTCCCTAGTCGTATTTGCACTGAGCGGCTCCCTGCAAACTTGGGCAATGATCGCAATTCCATTCTTCTCGCCGGTCGTCCGACTCCAAAGTGAGCGCGCCCATCGCGTCATTGCGGACGGCCCGTACCGATTCGTGAGATATCCCGGCTATCTCGACATGCTGATTTCCGTTCCAGCCAGCGCTCTTGCCATCGGATCCCGGGTTGCCTTGGTTCCGGCTGCTGCTTTTGTTCTGGTCATCTTGCGGTGCGTTCAACTCGAAGACGAGTTCCTCCAGAAGAACCTGCCCGGCTACGCCGATTATGCATGCCGTGTCCCGGCCAAGCTATTTCCGACCACACGAGTCTTTCGGAGTTCTTATGGACAGCACAAACCGTTCTATCCAATGAGGTGATGTATGCCAGCCAATTCTGCAATTCCGTTCCCAGGTTCAAGTAGTAAAGCTGCATCAATTCCGGCCAGGGACCAAGGCGCTGTTATCTCCAACGCTTAGTCCGAAACCCCGAAGAGAATTCTCGGCGCGGAGCTAGGCCAAGAGAAAGATCCTCTCCTCACGGCATCGGATGTTGCTGAGCGACTGAATGTGACGAAAGACTGGGTGTGGGATCACTCGTCGCGCAAGGCCCCATACCTTCCGGTCATTCGTATGGGTGATGGGACTCTCCGTTATCGGGCGAGCCGAGTTGAAGAGTTCATCGACCAACGGGAGCGCCTCACTCAAATCCGTAGAAAGCGCGCGTAAAATGGGTGCAGGCCCACTTGTTCCCCCGCAGAAATTGAGGAATGAATGGGTAGATCGTATCAAAGGGGTTGGGTCGTATCCCGTGGAAAGAAATGGTACGGGTACTTTCGCAAGACTGTATTCGATCCAACCACGAATCAGCAGAAAAGCGATGTCGTCTCGGTAGTTCTGGGGCTCAAATCGCAGATGAAAGCGCCGGAAGCGCGGGAAGCACTGGAACGTGAAATAACCAAGCAGACCGGACAGACGGGACCGAACGCCGGCAGAGTGATGAACGATAGCTCTGTCACGTTCGGATGGTTCGTTCGGAACCGCTTTTTCCCTCTCAAAGAGGCGCACTGGAAGGAAGAAACAGCGAAGGTGAAGAAACTCCTCATCCAAAGGGATCTGATCGATCCGTTCCACAAGACTCCTCTGGGGAATTTCGACAAGTTCACCCTGCAAGTCCACCTCAACCATCTGGCGAAAACCAACTCCAAGGATAGAGTGCTTCAAATCAGAGCTTACCTGCGGGACATCTTTGCTGAGGCAGTCGATCAAGACTTCCTCGTCAAAGACCCGGCTAGGAAGGTCACGGTCCCGACTCAGTTGCGCGACACAGATCGGACTACCTTGACCTGGACACAGTTGCGGGGTGCGCTCTCAAAGTTGCAGCTGAGAGACCGCATTCTGTTGGAACTGGATATGACGAATGCACTCCGTCCCGGCGAGCTGTTCGCGCTTCGCTGGCGGTGTTTCAGCCACGCCGAATGCACCATGCGGCTCGTGGAAACCGTATACAAAGGCAAAATCCGCCCCTGGGGCAAGACCCGAAAGAGCTTGGGAGTCGTCCACGTTCCGAAGGAACTAGCCGACGACCTGTGGCTCTGGAAGCAAGGATGCCCCAATTCCTCTCCGGAGGCATTCGTCTTTCCGAACAAAAAAGGCGGATTCATGGACAGCAACAACTACCGGAAACGTGTTCTGCATAGGTTGGAGCAGGAACTTGAGTTACCCAAGCTGACCTTCCAAGTGATCCGGCGCACGATTGCCACGCTGGCACAGAAGAAGGGGACAGTGAAGGACATCCAAGGCGTGCTCAGACACTCCCGCATGGCAACGACAACTGACGTTTACATGCAGGAGATTCCGGAAAGCGTGCAGAAGACAGTCGACGCCATCAGTGCCGAGCTTCGACTCCTTCCTAATTTGGAAGAGGTCACGCGCGAGACGAACGTTTTGCTACCAAATGCTACCAAACTGAAAAGCGGGGTATCTGCAAGTAGTTGAAAAGATGGTGGACCTGGTCGGGATCGAACCGACGACCTCTTCCATGCCATGGAAGCGCGCTCCCAGCTGCGCCACAGGCCCACACGGAAAGTTTTCCTGTACGATTCTCGCCCACCTCCACCGGTTAGTCAAACAATGCAACCCGGAATCCAATTTGAGGAAAGCGAACAAAATGAGTATTCTGAATTGAACGGAACGGCCAAGTATCAGGATGAGCCATTGATGAAAATGAATAAGAAGCGTGTGATTGCAGCGTTCTATACCATGATTGCCCTGGCGGGCTTGAGCTTGGCCCAGGCGCCGGCCTCGGCGCAGGCGGTCTCGTATACGTCCATCACCGAACTCAACCAACTGATCGCGAATCTGCAGCAGGCGTCGCAGGCAGCGCAATTGGATTTAGCGCGTTTGCGAATCGACAAGTGGAAGGCCGACTCCGGCACCAAGCATCAGACCCAAGGCGACACCGAATCGGTCAATCGCAATTTGCAGAATGCTTTGCCCGGAATGCTCGCGGATCTAAAGAACTCGCCGGAGAATCTGGCGCTCACTTTCAAGGTGTATCGCAACCTCGACGCTCTCTATGACGTTTTCAGTTCATTGGTGGAATCTACTGGAGCTTTTGGAGGCAAGGACGAATTTCAGTCGCTAAGCAAAGACTTGAGCTCAATCGAGGGCTCGCGGCGCGCCTTTGCCGACCGCTTGGACAAGCTCGCCAGTGCCAAGGAAACCGAACTCGGACAACTTCGCGTAGCGCTGCAACAAGCGCGGTCCGAAGCTGCCCCCAAAAAAGTCGTGGTGGATGACACCGCGCCTTCGCCCAAGAAGCCCCCAGTCCACAAGAAGCCAGTTCCAAAACCCGCGCCTCCCAAGACCTCAACGAGTCCTGCCTCCCCGGCTTCGAGCCAGCCCGCCCAGCATCCTTAAGAACCGCGCAGGGCCACACTAAGTCCTTTGAAATACTGAGACTTACATTCTTGGAACTTGTGCGCATCCTTCGGGGTCTAAGAAACTAAGTGAACGGGCTGGGTGATGGTCCTATAATCATGGTTTGATTCGCCACGAAGTCGTGGCGGGAGCAGCCAACGTGGCCGAGTTTGCCAGTGCGATCGGAGTGCCGGAGTCTGCGGTCATTGCGGAGCTCAAGGCGGGATCAGAAGAAGCATACGCGTGGTTGGTGGGTGAATTTCATCAGCCGGTTTACAGCGTGATCTATCGCATCCTGACCGATCCTTCCGACGCTGCTGACACCACTCAGGAAGTCTTCCTCAAAGTTTTTCGCGGAATGAAGTATTTCCACGGCGAATCCAGCCTGAAGACTTGGATCTATCGCATAGCGATTCACGAGGCTTCGAACCGTCGGCGCTGGTGGTTTCGACACAAGGCCAAGGAAACGTCCATGGAGCCTTCCGACAACGCCGGGCAACAGGTTTCCGGGTCGGTGAATGCCGCGCTGGTGGACAAGCACAAATCGCCTTTCGAGAATGCTGCCGATCACGAAGTTCAAGCCAAGGTGGAGCAGGAACTGCGCAAGGTGTCTGAGCCTTACCGCACCGCAGTCGTGCTCCGCGACATCGAAGATCTCTCCTACGACGAGATCGCCGAAATCACGCAGGTTTCACTGGGGACAGTGAAATCCCGCATCACCCGCGGGCGCGATGCGCTCCGAAAACGATTGACCGAGTATGCAAAAGAAGCTGGACCGGAAATGGGCTTGGACGTGGCTGGCCTGCTGCGGGAGGACAAAAGCGGCGCTCAGGTTTTTCGTGGCAAACGAATTGAGGTGACGCCATGACCTGCGTGCAAGCAAAGTCCATGCTTTCCGCTTATCTCGACGGAACCGTTACCGGTAAACAGATGTTTGCCCTTAGCCGGCATATCCAGGATTGCGGTCCTTGCCAACAGCAATACGAATCTCTGCGCCGCACTCAACAGGTGCTGGCGAACATTGGCCGCGCCAAGGCGCCTGAGGATTTGTCGCTGAAACTGCGGCTGGCAATTTCCAGGGAAGTAGCCCGCGCTCGCCAACCTTATTTCGGCAATCTGGCGTTACGACTTGATAACGCGCTGCGTGCATTCATGGTGCCGGCGACTGCCGGACTGGTAGCGACCATCGCCATTTTTGCCCTGTTGATGGGCTTCATCACCCCAGTCCAGGCCGATAACAGCGATGTCCCGCTTTTGCTTTCCACGAAACCGGAATTACAGCAGTCCAGTTTCGGTATGACCTTGGGCGCCATCACCGAAGACTCGTTGGTGATCGAAGCCTACGTGGACGCCAACGGCCGGGTCCAGGACTATAGGGTCCTCTCCGGCCCGGACAAAGTACGAGATGTTCCTCATGCGGTGAAAAACATGCTGATCTTCACCACTTTCCGTCCTGCTACTTCGATGGGCATACCTCGTCCCGGAACTGCAGTGATCTCCTTCTCGAAGATTAGCGTGAAGGGCTAAGTCTGGCGGACGCCTCTACCCGCTCGCCACCGGCGCATCTTTACAAAAACAAAACCTCCGCAGTTATCATCTAATTCAAGTAATACAGCAACTTCTCTTCCGTTCATGGGTTACGGTCTCCGAGACCGCGCGATCCCGAAGAGTCGTATAGAAGAGTCGCACAGAAGAATCGCATAGGAGATTCGATTGAAAAAGACATCGTTGTTTTTTGTCCCCCTACTCTTAATGACGTTCGCTGCCACCGCCCGGGCACAGCAGTTCGATGCCGCACTGGGTTTTGGCACGGTGAAGGCTCCCGCAGCCTCCAACAACGGTACCAACAGTTTCCCGTCATTGAGCGGAGGCCTCTACACCACCTTCAGTGGAGACATTCTGTTCTGGCACCACCTCGGCTTGGGCGGCGAAGTTTCCCCCCGCTGGAGCCAGTCCACATATGGCGGCGCGGTCAACAATTTTGGAATTGTTCAGAAATACCGGCCCATTTTCTATGACTTCAACGCCGTATACGGTCGCACCTTTCAGAAGAAGGTTGGCGCTGACATCATGGCAGGAATCGGCGGCGAGGACCTGCGGTTTTACACCCCTTACACCACCTGCGGCTTTACTTCGTGCACCAACTACATCAGCAGCAATCACTTCGCCGGACACATCGGGGCTGACCTGCGATTCTACTTCTGGGGCCACGCCTTCATTCGTCCCGAAGCCCATTACTACATAGTTCGCAACAACCATGAGTTCAATGACGTGAACCCTTCGCGCTTTGCTATTTCGATCGGCTATTCCTTCATGCCAGGATTCTGAATAGTCCTGGCCATCTACCCAAAGTAGCCTTGCGAAGGCTCCTTTATTGTTTATATTGAGGCATAGTGGCTGACGGAGCCAGATATGGACACAGAGCAGATCCTTCGGAAAGCCTATCGCGCCTTCAACGCTCGCGACATCGCCCAGGCGCTAGCGGTGATGCATCCTGAGGTTGACTGGCCGAACGGAATGGAGGGCGGTCGGGTTCTCGGTCATAACGCTGTCCGCGAGTACTGGACCAGGCAGTGGAGACTTGTGAATCCGCACGTTGCGCCGATTCGCTTCTTAAGCGACGCCGCCGGACGAACCATCGTTGAGGTGCATCAGGTCGTCCGTAACACGGATGGCACCGTGCTTCTTGATCGGATGGTGAGGCATTGCTACGTAATTGAGAATGGATTGATTCGTAGCATGGAGATCGACCAGTCCGGGAAAGTGGAATGACCGATATATCGAACCAAAAAGAGCAGAACGGTCGGCCGGATACACAGAAGCGCTCCGCATCCGATGCCTACCGCTTCTGTCCCAATTGTTCCACGCAGCTGGTGGACCAGCAGTGCAAATTGAAGTGTCCCCAGTGCGGCTATTATTTGAGCTGCTCCGACTTCTACTGAATTGTTAGCTCTCCAGCTTGGCGCTCATCGTGATCTGCGCGTTCAGCACTTTCGAGACCGGGCATCCCGCCTTCGCATCTGCCGCAGCTTTCTGAAACGTCGCATCATCCGCCTTAGGGATTTTTGCTTTCACGTCCAGGTGAATCGCAGTAATCGCCCACCCCGAATCCAGCTTCTCCATTTTTAGATTCGCCGTGGTGTTGATACTTTCAGGCGTGAAGTTTGCGCCTCCGAGCTGTGCCGAGAGCGCCATGGAAAAACACGCCGCGTGCGCCGCCGCAATCAATTCTTCCGGATTCGTCCCCGGAGCGCCCTCAAACCGCGTCTTGAAGGAATAAGGAACATGAGAAAAAACTCCGCTGGTAGCCGAGAACTCGCCCTTGCCATCTTTCAGGCTACCTTGCCATACTGCGCTTGCCTTGCGTTCCATCTTTATTTCTCCTTGTGAAATTGTGAATGAGTATTCTAGATGAGGAACCGGCTCGGCGCAGACCGCATCACTCGCCACTCAGGGATCGCAGCGCTTTCCTGATCTCACGATTAATGCGGACCGCATCTTGTGAAGAAGAGTCTATCAGTTGCACCCAGCGCCGGCCTTCGCCCTCGATCTTGGCCTGCTGCAGCAAATACGTGGCCTGCAGAATTGCCTCCAGGGAGTTGCTCAAATCATGTGCCAGTACTCGGAGGCGCGCGACTTCATCCGGCTTCCGACTCTCTGATCCGGCAGCATCATGGCTTGCCATTAGAACTCCATTGCGAGAAATGGGCACGTGGCACTCGGCACTTTGCAATCAGCCTGTATGGGCCAAATGTCACTACTAAATGCCAAGTGCGCTTTTAGCTCCTCCAGTTTGACACCCAGTATCACCCTTGTAGAATAGATGCCGTAGCATCTTCCTTCAAGGCGGCCCAGCCGCCCCGCATAGTTGTCACTTGCCGAAGTGGCGGAATTGGCAGACGCGCATGGTTCAGGTCCATGTACCCGCAAGGGTGTGGGGGTTCGAGTCCCTTCTTCGGCACCAATTTTTCCAATAGACAGGTCAAGACTTCGCGGGATCGCCCTCAGTCGCGGTCGCACAACCTTGCGCATATGCGGAATTTTCTTGCGCAAATTGTAAAGAATGTCAAATCTCTCCCATTGGGTTTGCAAGAACATCTGTGGTGAGCGTATGTTGCCAGAGGCCTGCTTCTAGCTTATCCAAACCAGTCTCTCTGGAGGGACGCATGAATGTCTTTAGATCATCAAGGTTTTTTCTGTTTCGGCTTCTTGCTTTCGCAATTGCGACGTTTCTAGCAGCGAGCGCTCCCGCCCAAACAGCCAGCCCGCTGGCGAGGCAGATCCCTGCCGGCGGACAAGGCGTGTTTCAGCCGCAGCCTCTTGGAGGCGACGGCGTCCAAGCGGCTGAGATTGATAACCTCGGCCAGGATGCCGACAACGACGATCAGCAAAATGGTTTTGTGAATCGCACCCTTCCTTCGGGAACTTCGGGCAACGGAAACTCCGTGCAAGCGGGAAAGAAGGCCAAGTCCAACCCGCAACTCAACTTTGCGTTCGATGGACTTAACTTCCGCCAGCAGCGGCTGGCCAACCACGGCAACCAATTTTCCGTTGAGCCACCGGACCAAGGCCTGTGCGCCGGCAATGGCTTCATTCTGGAATCAACCAACGACGTGTTAGACGTGTTTGACGCCAGCGGCAACCAACTACTTGGCGTTACCGACCTCAATAGCTTTTACGGCTACGCACCTGCCGTGGTGCGCCATGTATTAAACGGTCCGCCAGCCAAGTTCGGCCCCTCGGTTACCGATCCGAGTTGCTTGTTCGACGTTGCATCCCAGCGCTGGTTCCATGTAGTGCTGACGCTGGATCGCATCAACGTGGATGTTAACGGCCAGTCCACTTCGCAATCGCTCTCCGGGCTGAACCATTTAACACCCCAAGTCCGCTGGGCGCCTGGACCATTTACCGCATTCCAGTTCAGGATGATGGCACGCAGGGCACTCCCGATCACGACTGCTTGCCGAAAGGAACCCCGCCTGGACGCACGAATCCCAACGCTTGTCTCGGAGACTATCCGCACATCGGAGCCGACGCCAACGGGTTCTACATCACTACCAACGAATTCTGTTTGTTCACACCCAACTGCTTTAACGCATCCCAGCTCTACGCCATTTCCAAGTCGGACCTGGCAAACAATTTGTCCTCAGTGACTGCATTCCAGTACGACACCAATAACACGCCCGCGGCGGGATTGCCCGGCTTCACAGTCTGGCCGGCGCAGTCGCCATCCGTGGCGGACTACGCAACTCAGGCCGGAGGCACCGAATATTTTCTGAGTTCATTTGCGGTGTTTACCGGACTCGATAACCGATTGGCGCTTTGGGCACTAACCAACACCCAGGCTCTGAACAGCAGCGGCGCGCCAACGCTATCGAACGCGATTCTGACCACTGTCCTCTACGCAAACCCACCGCGATCCAATCAACCTGGTTCACTGACTAACGACTCGACCAAGAACTGGCCGCTTGGGCAGTGCATTGAGAATGCTGCTTGTGACTTCTTCTTGAACGGAATCCCGTTTGGTGTTCCCGAGAAGATTGGGCAGCTAAACAGCAATGACTCACGCTTGCAACAGGTGATGTTGGCCAACGGTAAGCTGTGGGGAGCGCTGGGCACGGGCCTCAGCACCGACGGTGTCACTGTGCATGCCGGAATTGCTTATTTTGTGATACTACCGCAAGTGAGCAGTTCGTCTCTGAAAGGCAAGATGGTTCAACAGGGTTATGTCGCTCTGGACGATGCCAGCCTCACGTATCCCAGCACGGCGGCAACCTCGAGCGGTCGCGGTGTGATTTCATTCACTGTGGTCGGGCCGAACACCAACCCCAGTGTGGGTTATGTCAGTCTGGACGCTATAGTCGGCGCGGGTGATGTCCACGTTGCGCAGTTGGGTTCAGGTTTGCAGGATGGATTTACTGAATACAACAACATTTTCGGCGGCCGTCCGCGTTGGGGAGACTACGGCGCAGCGGCGGTGGTGGGCAATTCCATCTGGTTTGCCACCGAGTACATCAACCAGAGCTGCGACCTGGCAACGTATGAAGGGACAGCAACGTCGCCATTTGGAAGCTGCGGCGGCACACGAGCCTCATTGGGCAACTGGGCCACTCGCATCACCAAAGTTACGCCCTAACTCAAGCACACACAAAACGGGCTGGGATTCCCGGCCCGTTTTCTGCGCTTACGCTCGAGGGTCTAGGAGGCGCAACATCCCAGTCGAGTTCCCACTTTGTCTGGCCCCTTTTGCCTTTCAACAGTTGTCGGGCATCATCCATCGTGGGTCGCACAACCTTGCGCATAAGTGAAACTTTTTTGCGTAAGTTGTAAAGATTGTCAACTTCTTGTTTAGATGTTTACAGGACGCCCGCGCCCGGAGTACCTTCTGAAGGCTTGATTCCCGTGCTCAGCCCAGGTTCCCAACCCATGAATTTTGCTAGAAGATTACTAAACGATCGAGGAGAGTCGAGTATGCCGCCTAAGAAAGATGGGATTCGCTTCACTGTATTTTTGGCGGTAACTTTTTGCCTTGTGGCGAATGTGGCGTTCGCTCAGAGCACAAGCAATGCTTCGATTGCGAACAACACTCCCGGATTTATCACGCACGCCAAAGATCTCGGGCCAGCCAATTCCGCAGACGTAATTTCGGTGACGGCTTGGCTGAAGCTTCATAATGAGAACCAACTGGACCGACTGGTGCAACAGCAGAACCAGAGAGGTTCTGCCAATTTTCACAAGTGGATCACGCAGGCCCAATTTAACGCTAGCTTCGCACCCACATCTCAGGAAGTTAAGTCCGTACAGAATTTCCTCTCTGCGCATGGGTTGACTCTGCTAACTGTGGCCGAGAACAATATGTACGTCAAAGTGCAAGGCAGCGTGGGGGCAATCGAGAAAGCGTTTCACGTTCAGATTGACAACTACGACCTGAACGGCGTCACGTACCGCTCAAACAAAGCCGACCCCTCAGCCGGTGGCACGGCCGGGCTCATTGCCGCCATTACTGGGCTTGATGACTACGGGTTCCAGCCCAATGTGGTTCGGCCAATTGCGCCGGACGGGACTCCGTACAATCCTATTCCGCTCAGCATTGCTTCCAATGGATTCTTTTTTGAGAATCAGTGTTTCCGCTTTCCCGAAACTCAAATCTTCACCAGTGGAGGCAACACTGCAACCTACACCGGCAATCGCTACGGCGCCGATATTACCAACAATTCGCTTGGACATCTGCCGCCATGCGGTTACCAGCCCAGCGAGTTGCAGACGGCGTATAACATGACTCCGCTATACAGCGTTGGCTTGGACGGCACCGGTCAGACGATTGTGATCACTGATGCGTTTGGTGATCCCACAATTGCGAGCGACGCGGAAATATTCTCGCAGCTCTATCAGTTACCCGACCTGACTCCGTCCAATTTCCAGGTCCTGCGCGCCCCTGGCGCATTTCACAATCCTGGGAATGGTCATTTCGGCGGCAGCGCCGGCTGGAGAGATGAGATCACACTTGACGTGGAGTGGGTCCACGCCATGGCCCCGGGGGCCAATATCGTGCTCGTGATTGGACCAAACAACGGCAATGACCTCGACGAGGCCATCAACTATGCTGTCGTGCATCATTTGGGCAACACGATTTCCAATAGCTGGTCGTCTGTAGAAGGCTTCGGAAATCCCGCCCAACTTATCCGCATCAACCGCATTCTCGAATCAGCAGCAGCCCAGGGCATCGACGTGAATTTCTCTTCCGGCGACTTTGGCGACTTTGCCGCTATAGTTGGATTCAAGACGGTAGGGTTCCCAGGCAGTTCGCCATTTGCGACCTCGATTGGCGGCACCAGCCTGGCGCTGAATCCCGACAACACCATCGCCTTCCAGACCGGCTGGGGAAACAACATCACTCGCATCGCGGACACTATCGCCCTGGGCAGTCCTCCGAGCGTCCCACCTATAAATTTTGGCTTCCAGTTCGGAGCCGGCGGTGGTACCAGCCTTACCTTCGCCAAACCAGCTTTCCAGAGCGGACTTCCTGGTTCCGCGCGCTTGACTCCTGACATTTCCATGCTGGCGGACCCGTTTACCGGGGTGGAAATCATCGAAACCATCAATGGACAACTCAGTGTTGGCGTGATCGGCGGAACCAGCCTGGCGTGCCCGATGTTCTCCGGAATTATGGGGATCGCTTCCCAAAAAGCCGGCCACGGATTGGGACAGGCCGCACAGCTTGTTTACAGCCTGAAGGCGGGCGCTGTTTCCGATGTCATAGCATTCTCTTCGCCGAACAACGTGACGGGCGTCATCAACGGTACGACCATTGAGACCGCTGACGATCTTGCCGCCCCTCTGGATGGCACGACCAGCTACTTCAGCGCGCTGTATAACAGCCCGTTTTCGACACGGTGGGACGTGCTCACGTTCGGTACCGACACTTCGCTGACTACCGGCCCCGGCTGGGACAATGTGACCGGTGTCGGGACGCCAGATGGCTGGAACTTTGTAAACGCAATCGCACCGTAGGTTTGTGTCGGATTAGTTCGGTGATTCAGCGCGCGTCAAACGAAAGGTCGACGCGCATTCTTTTTTTGCGCAAAAGCGGAATGGCAATTTTCCCTTCTCGACCTCCTGCGTTGACTTACGCCCGCGCTGCCCCTTAAGATGAGCCACCGGGACACCTCTCCCTCATGGCCGAAGCACAAACCGTCTCTCACTACAAAATTCTCGAGAAGCTGGGCGGCGGCGGCATGGGCGTGGTGTACAAAGCCGAAGACACCCGTCTCCACCGTTTCGTCGCCCTGAAGTTCCTTCCTGATGATGTAGCCAAGGATCCTCAGTCTCTGGGACGCTTCCGGCGTGAGGCGCAAGCCGCGTCTGCCCTGAATCATCCCAACATCTGCACCATTTACGACATCGGCGAGGATAACGGCCGCGCCTTCATCGCCATGGAGTTTCTCGACGGTTTCACCCTGAAGCATCGGATCGAAAACCGCCCCCTGCGCCTGGAGCAGTTGCTGGACCTCGGAATTCAAATTGCCGATGCCCTCGACGCCGCGCATTCCAGCGGCATCGTTCACCGCGACATCAAGCCCGCAAATATCTTTCTGACCGCCCGTGGCAACGCCAAGATTCTCGACTTCGGCTTGGCCAAGGTAAATGGCAATCCGCACGCGATACCGCCGGACGGCGCAACCATGCCGACTGCCGCAACCGATGCGAACTTGACCAGCCCAGGCACCGCGCTCGGAACGGTCTCCTACATGTCGCCCGAGCAAGCGCGCGGCGAAGAATTAGACTCTCGCACCGACCTGTTCTCGTTTGGCGTCGTCCTATACGAGATGGCCACCGGCAAACAACCCTTCTCCGGCGGCACATCAGCGGTAATCTTCAATCAAATTCTGGAGCGTACTCCCCCGAAGCCCACCGAAGTAAATCCCCAGCTTCCACCGAAGCTCGAAGAAGTGATCGAGAAGACGCTGGAGAAAGATCGCGAACTCCGATGCCAAACCGCCGGCGAATTGCGCGGCGACTTGAAACGCCTGAAACGAGATACGGAATCCGGCAAGAGCGCTGCGACTAAGAGTGCTGCCTCCGCTAGCTCTGCTGAAGTACCATCCTCTTCTATCGCCGTGCAGAAACGCTGGTGGCTTCCTGCCGGCGCAGTGGCACTGCTGTTGCTCGTCTCGGCGTTTCTGCTAGGGCGCTTCACCGCAACCCCGCAAGCCAAAGTTCCACCCGTCTATCACCAGCTCACCTTCCGTCATGGCGGCATTCGCCTGGCGCGCTTTGCGCCCGATGGCAAAACCATTCTCTACAGTGCCGCTTGGGAAGACAGTCCGGTGGAGATTTTCTCGACCCGCGCCGAAAGCCCCGAATCCCGTTCTTTTGGCTTGAAGAACGCGGAAGTCGAAGCCATCTCTTCTCAGGGAGAGATGGCGGTCTTGCTGAACAGCCATAACATGGAGCCCTACATCAACAGCGGAACCTTGGCCCGTGTACCGCTCGGGGGCGGCGCTCCTCGGGAGGTGCTCGATGACGTGCAATGGGCGGACTGGTCCCCCGATGGAACCAACCTGGCAATCGTGCGTGACTACAACGGGCAGAACCGCTTGGAGTATCCCGTCGGTAAAGTGCTCTACCAAACTGCGGGTTGGATCAGCCACCCTCGTTTCTCGCCCAATGGAAAACTGATTGCGTTTCTAGACCATCAGGAGCGCCGGGACGA
>Ga0209648_10003471_pt1 | contig 13234 bp, 12 predicted proteins | sample GraSoi2013_115cm_FD_185830 | JGI IMG/M metagenome (GOLD analysis project Ga0209648, IMG submission 185830) | Grasslands soil microbial communities from the Angelo Coastal Reserve, California, USA - Sample 9_17_2013_115cm (SPAdes) (version 2) | ecosystem: Environmental > Terrestrial > Soil >...
TGTGAAGAAGCGATCCGCCGGAGCGCCGAACTAGTTTCGCAGTAGGGCCATTTTCGGAAGTGCGAGGCGGCGCGTGGCCGCACTCGGAATAAAGTTCGAAGGAGAGCAGCATGTTGAAGAATATGTCGATTGGAAAACGGTTAGCGATCGGTTTCGGCCTGATCGTGGTACTCCTCATCTCCATGGGCCTCAGCGGCTATTGGGGCGTGGAGGCCATAACGCGGGAAACGCTGAAGGTTTTGGAGGGGGACGCCAAGGTTGTGACGCTTGCTGCCCGCGTCAAAGCGACCACACTGGAGTTGCGCCGGTTTGAGAAGGATACGGAACTCAATATGGACGATGTGCAAGTGAGAAATGCGTACGCTGCTAAGTGGGACGGGCAGCGGCAAAAGCTGCGTGACACTCTGACGGAACTTGATAGGTTCCAGCTCTCTTCGGACGACAAGGCCGCAGTCCGGTCCATGCGCGAGGACTTGGCCACTTATGAGAGCGGCTACACCAAGGTACTCAACATGATTCAAGAGGGCAAGCTGCACACCCCGCAAGAGTGCAACGCCAAGATCACGGAGTACAAAGATCCCATTCACCGGCTGGAGGATCTCGCCACTGAGCTGACAAATCGTCACGCGGAGGTGCTGGTACCGGCGGTGACAGAAATCGCGAAGACCACAACAACGACGCTGGTAATTTTCTCGATCGTATCGATCGTTGTCAGCATTGTTGTCACGCTGGTGATCTCGCGCGGCATTACCAAACCTATCCAAGATGTGCTCGAAGTCGTCGAGAACATCAGCGCCGGAGATCTGACCAAGACCATCAACGCGGATCGCGGCGATGAGCTCGGACGCTTACTTGGGGCCATGGCCAAGATGACCGGGAAGCTCAACGAAATGATCGGCGAAGTGCGCATGGGCGCCGGATCGGTGAGCACGGCCGCCACGCAGGTGGCTTCCTCCGCCAGCATCGTCTCTCAGGGCACCAGCGAACAAGCAGCCGCGGTCGAACAGGTGACCAGCAGCATGGAAGAGATGAGCGCTTCGGTCACGCAAAACGCTGAAAACAGCCGCAAGATGGAGCAGATGGCTCGCAAGGGTGCGCAAGACGCCGGGCAGAGCGGGCAGGCCGTCCAGGAATCCGTTTCCGCGATGAAATCGATCGCGGAGAAAATCGCGGTGATCGAAGAGATTGCCTACCAGACGAACATGCTGGCATTGAACGCCGCGATCGAGGCAGCCCGTGCCGGCGAACATGGCCGCGGATTCGCGGTGGTCGCTGCTGAAGTACGCAATCTGGCGGAACGGTGCCGAACGGCAGCCCAGGAAATCGGCGGGCTGGCGGCGGCCAACGTGCAGGTAGCGGAACGCTCGGGCGGACTGTTGTCTGAACTCGTCCCGTCAATTCAAAAGACCGCGGACTTGGTGCAGGAAGTGGCCGCAACGTCCAGAGAGCAGGCTTCCGGAGTGAACCAGATCAACGGAGCGATCAGCCAAGTTGGCCTGGTCACGCAACGCAACGCGGCGGGCGCGGAGGAACTCTCCAGCACCGCAGAAGAGCTCGCATCACAGGCCGAAGCTCTGCAAGATATGATCAGTTTCTTCCGAGTCAGCTCCGTTGGCGAGCATCGCACGGGCAAGAAGCGGAAGACCGAAAAGACTCATTTCCAGGACTCCGCCGGCCACGACAACCATGGCTCCTCCGCAAACGCGGGAAAGCCGAACGGCGACTACGCCGAGTCATTCGCCCGCATCTAGGCGGCGGAGAAAACTCATGGAAATCAAAGAAAAAGAAGAAGTGGTTCAGCAGCAATACCTGACTTTTTTTCTCGCGGATGAGGAATACGCGATCAACATCCAGAGGGTAAAAGAGATTATCGAATACACCGCGGTCACCAAGGTGCCCAAAGTGCCGGAGTGGATTCGTGGTGTCATCAACCTGCGGGGAAATGTCGTCCCGGTTGTGGATCTGGCGGTACGCTTCGGACTCGAGGAGCGGCCAGTAACCAAGACAACCTGTATCGTGATTGTGGAGATCGAGCAGGACTCCGAGCGAACGGTGATGGGAGTGATCGCGGATGCGGTCAACCAAGTCATTGAGCTCGCGCCTAAGGATATCGAAGAACCTCCCGCATTCGGGACGCGGGTGCGTTTGGAGTATCTCTTCGGGATGGGCAAGCTCGGCAAGAAGTTTGCCCTGATCTTGAACATCGACAGCGTTTTGAGCAACACCGAATTATTGACGGTTTCCACGCTTCAGTCCGAGACAGTGGAGGCACGGAGCGACGCTGGCGCCGAGGGCTACCCAGAGGCGACATAGTGCCCTCTGGAGAAAACCCGGCGTATTCGCAGTTGGTGTTGGCCAAACCGATTCCGGATCTCGCGGTGGAGGAGTTTCATCTTTTCCAGGCCCTCGTCCTCCGCGAATCCGGAATCCATCTGGGCGCAAAGAACCGCGCCATGCTGGTCAGCCGATTGTGGAAAAGGCTGCGTGCTCTGGAATTGAATTCCTTCCCCTCCTATTACCGGCGAGTGAAGGCTGATCCCGAGGAAATGGTGCGGATGCTCGATTGCATCTGTACCAATGAAACACATTTCTTCCGCGAGCCCGCAGCGTTTGAGTGCTTGCGCAGCCGTGTGTTTCCGGAATGGGTGGCGGCGGCCGATGCCGGGAAACGAGGCAAGACCATCCGGGTCTGGAGCGCGGCGTGTTCTACCGGTGAAGAAGCTTATTCGCTGGCCATGACGTTCATGATGTATTTTCCGGGTTCCGCCGGATGGAAGATCGAGGTTCTTGGGACGGACCTTTCGACGAAGGTCCTGGCCTGCGCGGCGACGGGAATCTGGCCCGTCGAGAAAATATCCGACGTACCGGTTGAATATCAACGAAAGTTCCTGCTGAAAGGGTTTGGTCCGGAGAGGGGTAAAATCAAAGCCATAGAGGAACTCCGGAGTGTCGTCCGATTTCAACGGCTGAATCTCATACAGGAACCGTACGCGATCAATGGCCCGTTTGACCTGATTTTCTGCCGTAACGTGCTCATCTATTTTCAATGGGAGATGAAGATAAAAGTAGTCGACCGGCTCGGAAAGTATTTGAGCCCCCATGGATACCTGTTTCTTGGCCATGCGGAAAGCCTTCACAGCGTGGCGGAGAAGCTACAGTTCGTCGCACCGAAAGTCTTCCCATCGCCAAAAGGCCCCGTGGCACGCGGCGGGGCTCTCTGTATTCTTCAGCGCCGCGAAAATGCCGTCGCGACGGAATGAATGGCTTTGAAGCCGCGTCACGCATCCGGCGCGAGCCTTCATGAATAGGAAAAGACGTGAGCTCTGATAAGCACCAAGACTACAACGAGACTCTCACCGCCGCGGCACCGGGCGGCAATGACCCTTTGAACGTCCTTGTAGTGGATGATTCCGCCATCGTACGCCAAGTCATTGTGGCGGTACTTTCGGAGAAGCGCGGATTCCGCGTTACCGTGGCGGCCGATCCGATCATCGCCATGGATAAAATGAAAAAGTTCCCGCCGGACGTCATTCTCCTGGATTTGGAAATGCCGCGGATGGATGGCATGACTTTTCTCGAAAAGATCATGTCCCAGAATCCGGTTCCCGTAGTCGTGTGTTCGGGACTGACCGGCCCCAGGACAGAAGAAGCGATCCGCGCCCTGGAATTCGGTGCAGTGGATATCATCACCAAACCAAAGATTGGTATCCGCGGCTTTCTAGAGGAGTCCGCTGTATTGCTGGAAGACACGGTTCGAGCAGCGGCGACCGCTCGGGTGAACAAGTTCCGTATGCTGCGTGGGAAGGCCGGGAAATCTCACTCGGCGGACCTTGTGATTCCTCATGTGGTTCTGCCTGCGTCCGCGCAGCAGAGGGAAAAGATTATTGCCATTGGGGCGTCGACTGGAGGCACGGAAGCCTTGCTGCAAGTGCTGGAACAGATGCCCGAGAGCTGTCCGGGGATTGTGGCGGTCCAACACATGCCCGAGGGATTCACGGCAGCATTTGCAAAGCGGCTCAATGGCATTTGCCGAATCGAAATAAAAGAAGCAGAAGACGGCGACAAAGTTATTCCTGGCCATGCCTTTATAGCTCCTGGAAACCGGCACACTCTTGTCAGGCGCATCGGTCCTGGTTATTTTCTCGAGGTGCGTGAAGGCGCGCTGGTGTCACGCCATCGCCCGAGCGTGAATGTGTTGTTCCGCTCCGTGGCGCAAGCTGCCGGAGCAAGTGCGGTGGGCATATTGATGACCGGAATGGGCGACGACGGGGCGGATGGCCTCCTGGAGATGAAGCAGGCCGCCGCGCTAACAATTGCCCAAGATGAAGCGAGTTGCGTGGTGTTTGGAATGCCCCGAGAAGCCATTCTTCGCGACGCCGCTGAAGAGGTTCTTCCGTTGTCCAAAATTCCCGGGGCGATCCTGCGAAACAGTTTCGCGCGGAAATCCTGAACACGCTCGGGACTAACGGACCGGGGTTGGACAGACAACCCCGTTCGGCCCGTTACCAATGAAGCCGGTACGTTGTATAACCCATGTCTCCGGGTTGGACCCAGGAATAAATGGCGCGCCAGGAGGGATTCGAACCCCCGACCCTTAGCTCCGGAGGCTAATGCTCTATCCATCTGAGCTACTGGCGCGCAGCAGGCGCTCCTCGATGGTGCTAAAGGGCGCGAAACGCACGAACTTCCACGAACAATTGTATTCCATCCGGAATGTATATTCTATCTGGATGAAGGGGGCGCTGGGCGCATCCGTTCAGCCTTTCGCGCGGGACCTGATTTCTCGAGCTAGTTTTTCAATTTCATCGGTCTTTCGCAGCATGGCAAGGGAAAGCACCTGGACCGAATCGGTTTTTTCCACTTCGGCTTTCAGTTCACTCGCCAGGTCGTATAGTCTCTCGACATTTTTCTTAATTTCCTTTTGATTGGCCTCGAGGATTAGTTTGGGATCGATCTTGGGCGGACGCGTATCGTCATCCTTCTGTTGCGGAGGATTTTGCGGGCGCCTGGTGCGAGCCTGTGGGCCAGATATGAGGGCGAATATTCCCGCCTGCACCCCTACCGCGATGGCGGTCGTCAAGAACCTGCGTCTTGATTCCATGGAGAGAAAACCCCCTTGTTTACGCGCACTCCCCGCAGCTGGGGGAGAATACTTCTTCGGGCCCCTTCCAATGTTATACTCCCCCTCTCATCAAAATATGCCTAGTTCCTTCAATCGCTTGTTGGATTTGGCGCTTCCAAACGCACTGTATCTTCTTGGGATTCTTGTCATCGCGCTGGTGGTAAACCGACTGCTCCGCGCGGTAACGAACCTGGTCATTAAGCAAGCGTCGGGACAAGGCCGCCCGGCGCAACTGCGCGAACAACAAACGCGCACGCTGGCGGGCGTCCTGTACGGCGTAGGTAGCAAGGGCGTCTGGGTCGTGGCTCTGCTGATGGCCCTGGAAAAGCTCGGGTTCAACATCACGCCAGCGGTGACGGTTGCAGGTCTCGCCAGCCTTGCCGTGGGCTTCGGGGCGCAAACGCTTGTTCGGGATGTGATCACGGGATTCTACATTGCGCTGGAAGACCAATACGTAGTTGGCGACACAATTCAAATCGCGGACTACATTGGCCGGGTGGAGCACTTGACGCTGCGGCGCACGGTGCTCCGTGATGCGCGAGGAGCGCTGGTGACCATCGCGAATGGGGAGATCCGCACGGTCAGCAACCTCAGCCGAGACTGGTCGCAAACATTCGTGGACGTCTCGCTCGCGCCGGAAAGCCCGATCGAAAAGACGTTGCAGGCGCTAGAGACCGCGGCGGCGGACTTGCGAGGCGATCCCGCGTGGTCGCAAGCACTGGTGGACGGGCCGCGGATTCTTGGCGTGCAGAACTTTGACCGCAATTCATCGACGGTGCGATTGCAGGTGAGGACCGCGCCGACGCGCCAGGATGAGGTCGCGCGAGAGCTGCGGCGGCGCATCCAGATAGAATTTCAGAAGCAAGGTATACCCATAGCGAGCGTGCAACGCATCGAACTTGCGGGCGTGTCCCATTCCTCGCAGGAAGCTGTCCAACCAGACGCGGCGAGTTAGAGCTAGGAGGATCGGCAATGGCCCAGATTACCTACGACGAAGTGAACCTGATGCTGCGCTTGTACGACATGAGGCGCGAGGCGCGGCTGCGCCAGGCTCGGGCGTGGTTCGTCGAACACTTTCATCCGGAATCACCGGAAGAGATGATGCAGAAGTATCCGCAGGGTAGCGAGGAGAACACTTACATCCGCATGGTAATCAGCTACTGGGACATGGTCGCGGGCATCGTCAACCGCGGATTGATCAACGACGAATTGTTTTTCGACAGTAATGGAGAGATCTGGGTGGTGTGGGACCGCATGCGGTCAATCGTGCCAACGTGGCGGGGTGCCTTCAAGAACCCGCATCTTTTCCATAATATTGAAGAGACTTGCAAGCGGCTGGAAGCCTGGCGGGAGAAGCGCGCGCCGGGATCGACGGCGGCGATGCGGCAGATGATAGGGCAGGCAAAGCCAGGAACGAAGGGCGCTTAGAAGTTGCGATGCGGAAAGGTTTTTGGGGGCGAGTGCTGGCTGACCATCAGCGCCTCACCCGAAGAGGCAAATGAACAGGGGAGTCCTGGGCGGAGGACGTTTTCGGAGTAGCGACTTTCACGCAGTTGCGTCCAGCCGCCTTGGCCGCGTACAGCGCTGCGTCCGCCTCATGAAGAAGTTCTTCCACTGGCTGGCGGCCCCACTCCTGATTCAGCAAGAGTCCGAGGCTCATTGTTATAGGAATGGGACCGCAGGATGATATTACCGGCTTTTGGGCGATGATTTTGCGAATCTCATCGGCGCGGGCAAATGCGTAGGCTGGATTGCAATTGTTCAGGACCACCAGGAACTCCTCACCGCCATAGCGGCCAACGAAATCATAGGATCGCACGGAAGAAAGCAGGCGCTTCGCCGTTTCCCTCAAGACGTCATCGCCGACTAGGTGGCCGTAAGTATCGTTCACACTCTTGAAGTGATCCAAGTCACACATGAGAATTGCGGTTGAGAAATTCTCGCGAATGGAACGGGCAAGTTCGCGCCCCAGCAGATCTACGATCATGCCGCGATTCCAGAGCGCAGTCAGTCCATCATGAGTGGCCCGAAAGCGCATGTCCTCGCGTGCCTCGACCAGGCGGTCTTCGAGATCAAGTATCCGCAAACCGGTGCGCAGCCGCGCTTTCAGCTCTTCGGGGTCAAAAGGCTTGGTCAAATAATCATCGGCTCCGGATTCGAGTCCCGCGACGACGTCTTCCTTTGACTCCTTGGATGTGAGCAGCACCATATAGACATAAGACTGCTCATTCCTTTTACGCACTTCGCGGCAGACGCCCGGCCCATCCAACTCGGGCATCACCCAGTCCAACAGGGCAAGCCTGGGACCGTTTGCTGGACAAAGTTGCTCGGCGGCGAGGCGGCCGTTTTCTACGGCGGTCACTTCGTAGCCTGCGCGCTCAAGGGTTTTCTGGAGAAGCTTCCGCGACATCAGTTCGTCATCGGCGATAAGAACCTTCATCTACACACCTCTGCCATGCACGCGTCTAGCTGCAGCAGGAGCTCTTTGCCTATTTCTTCGAACGCGGCGTAAGCCTCCCGAAACTCGGACACTTCTCGACTGCGTCCTAATTGTTCGAGCCTAGCCGCGGCGTCTGTGGCCGGGCTGGCAGCCAGATTGGAGAGCATGCCCTTCAAGGCATGCGCCTCGGCTGCGACTCTTTCGCCATCCGAGGAATCCACGGCAAGACGCAAAGCCTGGAGATGGCCGGGAAATGCCTCTTTGAAAATCAGCAGGAGTTCGCGCATGAGTTCACGGTCATTTTCGACGCGGGACAAGAGTTCAGCGAAATCAATGATTGTACTGGGCATGTAATCTTCCTCCTTCTGGGTGGGACGAGGAGTCTCGGCTAGAGATGGTCTGGCCAACCGGTCAATTTCCGCACGAAGGAATCCAACTCGCACTGGTTTGGAAACGTAGCCATCCATTCCAATCGACAAGTATTTTTCCGCATCTCCCGCCATCGCATGTGCCGTCATAGCAATGATCGGGATATGGCCGCCGGAGATGTGTTCGGCATCGCGAATTTTTTGCGTGGCTTCGACCCCACCCATCACAGGCATTTGGATATCCATTAAGATCAGGTCAAAAGAATTTGGCTTCAACAACTCGAGCGCTTCCCCGCCATTGATAGCAAGGGTTACTTGGTGCCCCATCTTTTCGAGCAGTCGCGTCGCCAGCTTCTGATTCACGCGATTGTCTTCCACAAGCAGCAACCGCAGGCCGCGCGCTTTTTCCATTTCGGCGCGGGGAGCAGGACTCCTTTCGGCAGGGGCGGGAAGCTTCAGTCCGTGGCGAATGGCTTCAAGCAGGGTTGCGCGCCGCAGCGGCTTGATGAGACTCCTTTCAATCCCAAGCTTCTTCAAACGGGCCGCATCGACCAAGCCCGGCGCCGAGGATAAGATGACGATGACAGGCTGGTCTTTCTTGGCGAATCGCCGGATCCGCTCGGCTACTTCATACCCGTCCATGCCGGGCATATTCTGATCGAGTAGCACGACAGAGAAAGGAGTGCCCTCCTCTATGCTCTTTCTGAACAGCTCCACAGCTTCCATGCCACTCGCTACGCAAGTTGTAAGTAATCCCCATTGAGAAAGAATGTGCATTAATAAAGTCCGGTTTATTTCGTTATCGTCGACGACCAAAGCCCGCTCGTTCTTGATCGCGGGGTGCGCGGTGGGCGGAAGCAGCGGAGCGGCCGCCGTCCCAATCAAGAACGGCACCGTAAAGGTGAAGGTGCTGCCTTTACCGGGCGCGCTTTCCAGTTCAATTTCGCCCTTCATCAGTTGGATGAGGCGGGCGGAAATGGAGAGTCCCAGCCCGGTGCCGCCAAACTCACGCGTTGTTGACGAATCTGCTTGCGAAAAGGAGTCGAAAATCTGCTGCTGTTTGTCCTTGGGGATACCTGTTCCCGTATCGGAAACGGAAAAACGGATTGGGATGAATTCGTCCGTGGATTGGAGGCGTTGCGCCCGCACGCTTACCTCCCCTTCCTTTGTGAACTTGATGGCGTTACCCGTAAGATTGATAAGAATCTGTCGCAAGCGGGTGGGATCGCCCAGAAGGACTTCCGGGACGCCGCCCTGCAATGCCCAGGTAACTTCCAACTTTTTCTGCTGAGCACGAACAGCCAGAGGCTCCAATGCGCTCTCGATGCAATCCAGGAGGGAGAAGGGGACACTCTCAAGATCCAGCCGACCGGCTTCGACCTTTGAAAAATCCAGGATGTCATTGATTATGCCGAGCAAGGATTCGGCCGATGACCGCACCATTTCGAGATACTCGCGTTGCTCGGGCTTGAGTTCGGTGTCAAGCGCGAGCTCGGTCATGCCAAGGATACCGTTCATGGGAGTACGTATCTCATGGCTCATGTTTGCCAGAAATTCACTTTTGGCACGGCTGGCGGCTTCTGCCGCTTGCTTGGCCTCCACGAGACGCTGCTCTGCCGCACGCTGCTTAGTAATGTCTTCGATTACTCCCACGTATCCCTGCAAGACCCCATCGGTTCCCACCAGCGCTCGTGTTTGCCATTGCACCCAGTTCACATGGCCCTCCGGTGTAAGAAACCGGCATTGATCTTTCAACTCAATCTGTAACGCGAAGCCACTCTTCCAAAGTTTTTCCACCATGGTGCGGTCTTCAGGGTGCACTGCATCCGCCCAGCCTTTACGCATGGCATGTTCTGCAGTGCGACCTGTCATCTCTTTCCAACGTTTGTTGGTGTAAAGAATTTTCCCTGCAGCGTCGGTGTAAAAAATTCCAATGGGCGCCGCCGCGCTCACCGTCCGAAAAAGTTCCTCACTCTCTCGCAGTGCCCGCTGTGCTTCTAAACGCTCGCTGATGTCTTGGTACAGCGCCAATACATTTTGCGCACCGCTTTCCAACCGCAGCGGTACGGCATGCACCTCTACATCCACCAAATCTCCGCTTTTCTTCTTGCGCTTTGCCGTTTCGTGGATGAAGTCCCTTTTCACATTCTTCAGCCGTTCATCCATTTCCTCCTTGCTGAGGCATGAAGGGTAGAGCAGGTCGTCAACTCTTCTGCCGATGGCTTCCGCGCTTGTATATTCAAAAAGTTTCTCGAACGCGGGATTTACGAGCTCCAAGTTTCCGTCGGGCCCACCCACAGCGATCGCCAGTGGGTTGTTAGTGATCAAAGTATTTAGAAACGTTGTGCGCTGCTGAAGCTCTAGTTCGGTACGCCTTCGTTCCTTGACCTCCATTTCAAGTTCACCGGTACGCGCGGCGACACGAAGTTCCAACACATCACGCGCTTCGCTCAGTGCTGAATCGCGCTTCTCGATTTCATCCAACATGTGATTGAAATCGGCACCGAGCTGGCGGAGCTCTCGCCCAGCGAGGGACGGCGCTCGCAAGGAATAAGACTTCTCCGCAGCAATGGAACGCGCGATTGCGGCTAGGTTCTGGATGGGCGTGGTAATCCCGCGCTGCAATGCCGCCGTCAACAAATAAACGGCCAGCAGGCTGCAGAGGGCAATTAGCGCAGTCAATTGCTCAAACCGCCGCAACCGCTCCTGCAGATCCGTGAGGCCGGACTCCAGGTAGAGCGAACCGACGGTTCGAGGGCCGAGGCTAACGGTCGAATAATAGGTTAGCCGATCTTTTGTCCAAGCCATCCCCCGCGGGGCCCCATTGCGGGGAAGGGTATCCCGGTTCAAATCCGCACGGACATAGTAAGCAATAAGAGTTCCATCCGTGCGGTACAGGGTTCCAGCGCGGATGTCAGGCCGAGTGCTGAGCGATGCCAGCAGCTTCGTCCCGGCGAGCTCATCGCCAAATTCCAGGGCTGCCGTAGAATTCATCCCGATCAATTCTCCGGTCGATCGAAGTTCTTCCAACTTCTCCTGGCGCGCCACATGCATGTCGTACGCCAGAAATCCGGTACATCCGAGCAAGACTCCGATGCCGCTAGTAAGCACGGTCAGGAGCAGGAGCCGCTGGCGGAGAGAAAATTCGCGAGTCGTACCGATGGGCATATCAGCTCTTCGCGCCCTCTTTCCGATTCAAGACATGCTTCGCCAGTGCAAGCAGCCGCGAACTTATCTTCAGGTGGGCTTTGTTCGCTTCATCAAGATTCACGTCAAACTGAAGGTTTTCATCACGCATCGAGAAACTTACGATCCCGCCGGCGTCGAGAAATTCCGGGGTTTCTCCAATGGTGAGAACATTTTGTCCGCGTAACAAGTCCAGAACGCGGTCATATCTTTTCCGCTCGAACCGACTCACGAACAGAATGTGGCAAGAACGTAATTCCTGCTCCATGCGCACGCCACGAATTTCTACTCGCTTTTCGTGAAGGGCAGTGCCACGGACAGATTCCGCGAGCGGCACCCCAAGCGATAGATCACCGAGAATGCAAATCACGAAGGGGGCCGGTCCCAAGGGCAAAGCTTCTTCTGGCCACTCTACGAAACTAGGAACTTTAGCCAGAAAATTTGCCTTCGCCCGGTTTTCGGCGGCGCTGGCGAGTTGGGCCTCGAGCATGCTGGGGTTTGAGAGGAGAGAAACCGTCAGCCAAAATTTGACCAGGGCCATGAACAATGATGCCGAGAGCCGGGACGATTTCTTGGTGTTGGTGTGACGACAGAACAAGCGATTCCCCCGTATAAGGGAGGCACGTAAGTGTCCACCTTCAAATGCGTCATTCGCGCTATGTGATTGATAAGATTCGAGTTCGGCTTAGGTCTTTCGCTCTGTCTGGAGGCCTCTTACCCGCGATGGAACGAAACCGAGGAAATGGTTCAATTTGACACTAGGGGTTGGAACACCGCAATTGAAGAAAGAAATCTAAGAAGCTTGGAGGCGCGGGTGGGATTCGAACCCACGAATGGAGGTTTTGCAGACCTCTCCCTTGGGCCACTTGGGTACCGCGCCGAACTTTTAAGTATAGCAAATCTGCCCAAACTCTTTGGACATCTCCCCAGCGACGTTGCTTCTGCCAAATTCTACTTTTTCTCTACGACCGAGGGAATCTTTGCCTCGCGCAAAAATCGCGCCGACTCTTCCGGCGGCGTCGGATTGATGTAAAAACCGGTGCCCCACTCGAATCCGGCCACTTTCGTCAACTTCGGAATGATCTCGATATGCCAGTGATAGTGGTCGTTGATTTCTTCGCCGATCGGAGAGGTATGAATCATGAAGTTGAGTGCGGGCCGGTCCAGCACCTGGTCGAGACGCATCAACGTATCCTTCAGCATTCGCGCCAGGCTGGCATACATGGAACTCTGATTATTCTCGTAAGATGACCCGTGCACCTTTGGCAGCAGCCACATCTCAAAAGGGAAGCGCGGCGCATAAGGCGCAAGCGTGATGAAGTGCTCGTTCTCGCCAATGACCCGTTCGCCGGTGTCGCGCTCCTGCCGGATGATGTCGCAGAAAATGCAACGTTCTTTCTCGTCGTAATAGTGCCAGCAGTTGTCGACCTCTTCTCGCACGCGGCGCGGGACGATAGGCAGCGCGATTAACTGCGAGTGGGGGTGATCGATGGTCGCCCCCGCGGCTTCCCCATGGTTCTTGAAAATGAGAATGTAGCGGAAGCGCTTATCATTCTTCAGGTCCAGCATGCGATCCCGATACCCCCAGAGCACGTCCTCCACGGCACGTTCGGGCAGACTGGCGAGCGTTGCAAGATGGTTTGGCGACTCAATCACGACTTCGTGGGCGCCGATGCCATTCATCTTGTCAAACAGACCTTCTCCTTCGCGGTCCAGATCGCCTTCTATGCCTAACGCGGGAAACTTGTTTGGCACAACTCGGATGCTCCAGCCCGGAGTGTTGGGGCCTCCCCCGTTCCGTCCGTAGACAAGAATCTCCGGCGGTGTGCGCGCCTCGTTGCCCACGCAGAAGGGGCAATTCTTCTCTTCCCTGGGGATGACGCTTTCACGGAGGAAGTCGTTAGGACGCTTCCCTCGTTCCGTCGAAATGATCACCCAGCGGCCCGTGATCGGATCCTTCCGCAACTCCGGCAAAGCATTCCTCCTCGAACAGTTTCCACTCACCCGCGCGGGGGGCGAACTGGAGACTCTAAATTGTACCTTTTCTGCCGTCTCCGTGAAGATGTTCCCGTCAGTCCTTCACATTTGCGGGCTGAAGGCGTCCTTGTGCAACCGTAC
>Ga0209648_10003472_pt1 | contig 13232 bp, 11 predicted proteins | sample GraSoi2013_115cm_FD_185830 | JGI IMG/M metagenome (GOLD analysis project Ga0209648, IMG submission 185830) | Grasslands soil microbial communities from the Angelo Coastal Reserve, California, USA - Sample 9_17_2013_115cm (SPAdes) (version 2) | ecosystem: Environmental > Terrestrial > Soil >...
TCGAACCCGGGCGTTGCCGGGAGCTCTGCTCGAATCGGATATTTTCCTTCGATCTGATTTAGATCAGCCGGGTTGATCGGCGCCGCTCGCATTTTCACTATGGCTTCGCCTGCGGCTGGCGTCGGCCATGGCCGCGATTCGACACGTAACACGTCTGCCGGATTTCCGTGTCTTTCGTAAACTGCTGCGAGTATATTTTTGCTCATCGATGGCGCCGTCCCAGCATCCTCACGCTTCCCAAGGCAGTCTGCAAACTCGCTCAACGCGGGCCGGGACGAGTCGATCCCCCTGGCAAATTGGCGCGCGCGTCGCCCTCTTCGGAATGATCGTCAACTTAATTTTCGCGATGGCAAAGATTCTCGGCGGGTTCTTCGGCCACGCCTATGTCCTGATTGCTGACGGCATCGAGTCTGCGCTCGACGTTGGCGGCTCGTTTGTCATCTGGGGAGGACTGAAGGTTGCTTCGCGCCCGCCTGACGCAACTCATCCCTACGGTCACGGCAAAGCCGAGCCGATCGCGGCTGTCATTGTTGCAATTGGGGTATTGGTCGCCGCAGTTGGTCTTGCAATTCAAAGTGTGCGCGAAATTTTTCTGCCGCACCATGGTCCGGCTCCTTACACGCTCGGGATATTGATAGTGGTAATCGTGGTAAAGGAATTTTTGTTCCGTTACGTCAACCGAATCGGCCGCGACGTGGAGAGCACCGCCGTCCAAACCGATGCATGGCATCACCGCAGCGACGCGCTCACGTCCGCCGCTGCATTCATTGGCATTTCTTTAGCGTTGATTGGCGGCAAGCGCTGGCAAAGTGCGGACGATTGGGCAGCACTTTTCGCTTGCGCCGTCATCGCGGCAAATGGCATCAGGCTTTTGCGTCCTGCGTTTTACGAAATCATGGACACCGCTCCGCGCGCAAAATTCGTAAAGTCCATTTGCCAGGCTGCCAGCTCAGTTCGGGGTGTTGTCGAGGTTGAGAAATGTCGGGCCCGAAAAATGGGGCTGGATTTCTACGTCGATCTCCACGCGCGCGTGGACGGCAACATTTCCGTGCACGAAGGCCACGAGATTGCGCACCGTGTAAAAGCCGCAATCCAGCAAAGCAACCCGCGCGTCGCGGATGTGTTGGTGCACATCGAACCGGCGCAGTGACACCCGCCTCCGGATTCCGTGTTTTCACTAACATCGGCCTTCAGGCCGGTGATCGTGCCAGAGATGACACCAGCCGTTTTAACGGCTTACGATCGGAGTAAATCTTACCGCTGTGCCTGTAACTTCGCTCTCAGAGAGGAAAGCCGTTGAAACGGCTGCTACGTGGGACATGCGTTTCCACCGGTCTAAAGCCCGGTGTTAATGAGATCTTTGCTGGCGGGCGGCTATTTCCCAATTCTGGGCACGATGTCGACAAGCGCCGTCGCCAGAATTTTTCGCGCATTCGCAATCCTCCTTGAGAACTGTGCGAGACGCGGAATGCGATTCGGATGCGCAAGAAAGAATGTCGCCAGCTTCGGGAGATGGGTTCTTTGTTTGGCGATGTCGAACAGAACGTGCGCCGGAGCAGGGAATGGCTCGCGCGGCGTATCGGTAATGACGCGCAGCGAGAGCAGCGGAATTCCATGCGCAGCGCACACGCGCGCAATGAATTCCGTCTCCATGTCCACCGCAGCCGCGCCCGATGTACGCGCAATCTCACTTCGCTCGTCACTGGAATCGATCAACGTTGGCGCTGTTAACAGATCGGCCGTACGAATTGGTAAGCTTGGAAAGGATGTGCTCCTCTCGTTCAATCCAATCGTAGAAAAATTTCTGGCCAGCAAGAGATCGCCGACTTGCAGTTCATCGCCGAGCGCGCCTGCAAAGCCAGTGCTGATCAAAAGGTCGAATTGCTTATCGTGGAGAAATTTGCTGAGCCGCTCACGGCAAACCTTTTCCCCGACGCCGGTATGAAGCACTTCAATCCGGCGATCGTCGATGTAGCCGCGGACTATCCCGATGCCATTTCGATCAACGTGAGATCTATTCCTAAGCCGGCGCAAGAATTCCGAGCTCTCTGCCGGCAAAGCAAACGTGACCGCGATCATCGCACAATCTGCTGCGATCGTATTTTGGCGATCAATCGGGAAAGCACGGCTTACAAACATTTGTCGCCTCTCCCTTTTCAAGGGAGAGGGCAGGGTGAGGGTTCGTTGCGTGCTTACCCTATGTCGAAAACCCCTCACCTCAATCCTCTCCCCTTCAGAAAACGGGAGAGGCGAGCATGAACGCTTTGGGGCGCAGTCTATTCTGCGGGTCTCTCGACGATTTGCACGACAAAGCTCTTCTTCTCTGCTGTAGCCGGGATCGGCTTGTCCGCCGTAGCCTTGGCGAAGGCGGATGACCCCGGCCCTTCCTTCCCGATGGACGCAATTGCAGCGCGAAATTCTTGTTCACGGTTCGCCGGAACATCGACAAGCACACTAAGCCGATCGCGGTCTTGAAGACCCTTTGTCGCAGATCCGCTGAGTCGAGAAGCGATAGTGACTACTTCGTTTGCGACGGTGCCCAGTTTGCCGGCGGCAACTGAAACTTTGATTTCGCTTACGCCTAGCGGAGCTGGTGTGAGGGTCGCCGCGGCATGCTCCAGCGACTTCGCGATCTGTTCCCGCATCTGGTTTTCAAGCAGCGCCCGATTCGGATTCTTCGTTTCGTGCCTGACGATCAACCACAGACCGAATCCCACATTGACAGCCATGAGAATAATGAACGCCACGCCTACGCGAAGCGCCATTTTGCGGCCTTGTGCAGGAACATCGGGCTCGGCAGGCAGCAACACTTCGCGAGAATCGCCGTGCATTCCCGCGTGAATTCGCCGCGCCACCGCCAACTCGCGCTGCAATTGCTTGTCTGAAATCAATCGCTCTTCCAAAGCATCGCGCTCTGCTGGCGACAATCTGCCTTCGAGATAATCGAAAAGCTTATCGGGATTCATTGGTTCGCGATCGCGGAAGCGTCACGCCAGAGGCGCAGGCGTGCAAATGATGAGCTCAATTGCATCGCGAATAGGCGCGTCCTTAAACAACCTTTGCGACCTTTTGCCACGCGATTTCCCTGGGGATAAAGCGACGCTCACCTGTGTCTTCTTTGTAGAGCCCGGACGCCCCATTGGCACCGGACCCAATGCCAGTCTGATTCTGGCCGATCAACTCATCGCTGATAAATTGAGCATCGCCTGTGACCAGCACGATCGCTGACGCAGACGCCGTGCTTTTTTCTTTACACCGGCAAGCTGCCATACCGCGTCAGGCCGAATACAACCAATGGCTACCGAATGGTCAACGACGCAGCGACGCTCGAAAGTCACAACAAAGGCCTGCTAACTCCCGGTTGCGGGGGGATAAATCGCAAATCAAGCGGCGGGCAGAGGACTGCCCGCCCTACCAATACGTACATTCGGTAGGGCGCGACCGCCGGGCGCGCCGAATCGAACTTGGTGAGTTTTCATTCGCGTCATTCGCGTCTTTCGTGGGCCACATCATTGCTTCGCAGTCGCCGTTCGGAGTTCCGCCGCGTAAAAAGGAAGCTTCTACGCGAGCACTGCGCGCCTTATACGCAGTTCCGCATTTATGCGGTCCGCTGCGGCGTTCGGCCCTGAGCCGCCTAAAGACGCAACTCCAAACCTTGTCGCGTTGTAGCGTGCCGACTGGGAGCCAAGCGCTATCACGTCTGGCTTTGCGGGCTCTGTCGGGCACCGATGATTTCTTGCGCGCGCCACCTGTGCCGGCGCAATTGCATTGCGCAGCGTGGCACCCTATTTTAGCCTGCCAACATGAGCACGATCGCTGAAATCGAAAAGGCGGTCCCGCAGCTTTCCGCGGAGGAGTTAGCGAAGTTGGAGCAATTCATCCGCAAGGCGCGACGCGAGAAGGAGCGCGGACGCAAACCCAGCCTGCGCGATATCGAGCCGGTGAGCGTGGGCAGGATTCTTCAGCCACTGGGGACACGCGACCAGTGGTACGACGAGATGCGAGAGGAGCAGGCGTGACGCATTGGCGCGGATACGACTTTCCTCGTGGCTGTGGAAATTCTCGAGCATGACAGTCATGCCGAAGCCTTGCATGTACTTAATGATTTGTTAGCGCGGGGCGATCGTGTGGCGCTTGCGCCGCAGGTGCTCGCTGAATTCGTGCACGTGGTGACGGATACGCGGCGGTTTCAACAGCCGTTTCCAATGGAGACCGCTCTGGATAAATCGGAACGCTGGTGGAACGCGGCGGAAACAGACCAAGTATTTCCAACCAGCGTAGCGGTTGCTCGTTTTCACGAGTGGATGCGTCGTCATAAAATCGGCCGGAAACGTGTGCTCGATACATTGCTGGCCGCAACTTATTGTGTAGCCGGCGTGACTTCGCTGCTGACTTTGAACGGTGGGGACTTTGCGATCTTTAGTGAAATTGCCTGCGTGCCATTGGCATCCAGAGCGTGAGCACGGACAATTTTCGTTTTCTCCGGCATCACGTTGCAGATGCCCACGGCCGCTGAGTTCGGTTCGGCATTTATGCGGTCTGAAAGAGACACGAATTCCACGAATCGTCACGAATCGGCTTGGGAATTTGTATCCAAATTCGTGTGCATTAGTGAAATTCGTGTCTCGCAGCATTCAGGCAGGGCAGGTCCCGATGGATCGGGGCACGCCGGTTCACGTCGCATTTGATGGCGTCGCGCACCCATTCGACTCCGCTCAGGGCAGGCTGTGGCGCGCCCTACGTGCCTTCTGTTTGAAAAAATCATCCGCTTGCCGCGGGCGTTTCCCTAGGACGTCACCGGAACTTCTGGACCCCCGCTTTCCTGATTTGCAATCCTAATCCTTGCTGATCCGCGCTGGTATAGGCGAAATGAATTCGTCGCGTCTCGCGAAGGTTTTTTGAGACAGCCAGACCAGCGAACCCGCAAGTGTTTCCATTTGCTCTTTGCTCCGGGGCACAGGGGCAATAGACTCGCCCTGTGGCCGAAGACGATCATGCAGAGCCGCGGCGTCATGGGCGGTTCTGGCGTCGCGTGATGGCCGGTCTGGCTATATGCGCAGCGCTCCTGGTCATTTTTCATCGGCCAATTTTGCTCGGAATCGGCCGAAAGATTGCGCTGCGTTATGCTGCGAAAGAAAATCTAAAGGCTGACTTTCGCGTTGAAGGGAATCCGTTCGGCAGCGTTACAATCCGCAATCTTCACGCGTTCGCGGTTGGCCCTTCGCGAATCGAATCGATTGATATCGATTATCTCTACCTTGATTACAGTTTATTCGGGTTTGCGCGACATGGTCTTCCGCGATTGTTCAATGATGTTGAAGCACGCTCCGCTAGCATTGTCTTAAATCCTTCAAAAGCGCCGCTGAGACCGCGCCCACTCCACCCGCAATTAAAATTGCCGAGGTTCTTTCCGGAACGACTCCGCGCAACAGACTTGACCTTCATCGTTAGAAATCAGCCGTACGATTTTGTCGTCGGACATGCGGACCTTGATCTAAATCCGCGCAGTCCGGGCGAGCTGAGGATCGAAACACTTCAGCTTCCCTCGGGCGACACTTGGTCGAGGAGCTCCGGCCAAACCTCGTATACGAACAAGAATTTAATTCTGCGCGACCTGAATTTGAGCGACCAGGAGCAGCTTCATCTTCTGAACGTTAACGCATCGCAAATCGACGCGAATGCACTTTCGATCGTTCTAAAATGCACAGTCGGCGGCGGCCAAATATCGGCGTCTACCGAGCTAACTGAAACAAAGTCTTCGCTCGACACGAAGGTACATTTGGCTGCCGATAAAGTTGCGGCGGAAGCCCTGAACAAATTCGTCATTTTTCCGGAGAACTATCTCTCGGGCGAAATTGATCGCTTTGCTCTCGAAGGCTCAGGCACCATCGATGCGCCCCGGACATGGAACGGCACACTGTCGCTGCAGCTGAGCGACGTGCATCGGCCCGCCTTCGCCGAGGCTACGGCGGGCGAGCCGGAAATTAATTTCGATCGTGCCGTGATAGAAATCGCGGCAGAACAGGGCAGGGGAATTTTGCGATCGGCCGACATCCTCCGCGACGTGAACAAGTTTCATTTTCGCGGCTCGATGGAATTGCCTTCCACATTCGCGGATTTCGGCCGTACATCAACAAGTCTGGATATTTCGGGCACAGCACCTGACCTCGAACGATTGACGGCAGGACTCCCTGTGGCGTTGACCGGCTCGGCTCAGTTCACCGGCAGGCTCGATATTGCGGATGAGAACGTGCAGGCAAACCTCGGCGTGACCGGCGACGCGGTCGGGTTTACGGACGGAATAGTTGAGAAGCTCAACGCTACGGCCCGCGTGTCCAAGCGTGTGGCGCGCGGCGAGAATAAAAAGCCATGGTTCGCGGACATTCGGACGGCAATGGAGTTCAACTCAACGGGCATTCATTATCGGGATTGCATCTTCGATTCAGCAGAAGGATCGCTCAACAGCAGCGATGACGTTGTCGGCCTCGACCGATTCAATCTGCGTCGAAACCAAAACGAACTGAATGTTCATGGCCGTTATCTGCTTCCGGCAGAGGTCGGCAAATTTGCTTCGCAGCCCGCGCAGGTAGACATCGCTCTAAATGCGCCTGAGGCAGGCGACTTCTGGATTGCTGAGTCTCCAAATAGATTGAATGGCCCGTTGCAACTGGCGGCACAGATTCAATGGAAACAAGAAACTGCAAGTGGCCAAATGTGGGTCGCTGGCACAAATCTCAGAATGCGGGATTTGGTTTTCCGCCAACTGAGCACGCAGTGTTCGATTTCGAATAACGTGATCTATCTTAACGATTTCAGCGCGACTTTGAACGACACCGATTTTGTTAATGCGACCGGGACGCTGAACTTGCGGCGACCTTATCATTACAACGGCAAGGTTTCCGCAAACGTGGCAAACCTAGCCACACTTCAGCCGCTGCTTCGCGCGTCCGGCAATCAGAATGCGCTGGCGGGCGCAGTCAAACTGGACTGGGCAGGCGAAGGGCAAGGAGCGACGGCTTCCCAGCCGTCAACTTCGAAATCGACGGCTGCCCAAGCGGTCGCTCGTTGGAAAAACTCTGGCAAACTGAATTTGGTATTGCAGAAGGGACGCTATGGAAACTTGCAATCCTTGCAGGCAAACGTTGATGCGTCCTATACGCCGGATGGTCTTGATGTGCCCATTATCTTTTTCGCTACCGGCAACATGGATTTTCAAGCTATCGCTCGTACGAAAGGCGACACGCTTGAAATCGACAAGATTGAGCTTAACCAGGTAGGGACAACGCCACGGCGCCAGGCCGGCCGCGGCGCGCTCGGAGAGCGCGCCCTACCACAGAATCAGACGAGATTCGCATACGGTTATGTCTTGATTCCGTTTGTCTGGAAGAATCTTGGGACTAACGCGCCGGTTATTCCATCCTCTGGGAAAGTGTCTGCGACGTTTCAATCTCAGGACCTCGATCTGAAAAGATTATTCGACGATCTCGGGATCAAAGCGATGACCTCCGGCTTTGTGAACGCCAGGCTCGACGCCGATGGAACAGTCGCCGATCTCAACGCGCGCCTCGACATGCAGGTGCGCGACATACGAAATGAATACTGGCCGAGAATGGAGCCGGCGACTTTTGAGCTGAGCGCGCAAGCCCGGCAGGATCGCCTAACGTTTTCTGGAAAACTGCAACAGGCACGGATTCAGCCAGCAGAATTAAATGGAAGCATGCCTTTGGATATTCCGAAAATTGCGCGTGCCCGGAAGTTGCCGGACGACACACCGATCACTGCGAGAGCTCATGTTCCTCGCACGTCCGTGAATTTTATCAGGCAATTTGTTCCGGAGCTTGCGCAATTGGATGGCGAGCTTGGACTGGATGTTGATGTGGCCGGTACGATTGGTCACCCGGTGTTAAGCGGGGCAGGGGATATGACAGTGAATGTCGCGCGTTTTACCAACGTCACCATGCCCGCAGTAACGGGTTTTAGTGCGCGGATAACTTTCAGGGACGACACGGTCACGCTCGATCGGTTCGGAGGCGATGTCGCAGGTGGACCGTTCACAATGAGCGGCCGGGTCACGTTTCCCAAACTGATTGCACCGACTCTCGATTTACGATTCAGAGCTCAGAGCGTGCTACTTGCGCGAAACGATACACTCACCGTGCGCGCGGACGCGGACGTTGGCATAACTGGGCCGTTCGCGGCCGCGACAGTTAGCGGCAACGTGGCACTGACAGACAGCAAGTTCCTGAAAAACATTGATCTGATACCCATTGGCCTGCCGGGCAGACCCGCACCGCAAGCACCGGCGCAACGTCCTGAATTTTTTTCGCTGCCGTCCCCGCCGCTCCGTGACTGGAAATTTGATGTGGCAATTAAAACCAAAGATCCTGTGCTGATTCGCGGAAATCTGGCGACCGGCGAAGCGACCACTGACCTGAAATTGACAGGGACAGGGCTTCGTCCTGCGCTGCAAGGCGTAGTACAGATGGAAGATGTCGAAGCCACGTTGCCTTTCAGCCGGCTTAACGTCACGCGCGGCTTCCTCACTTTTACTCCGGACGATCCGATGAATCCCCGGATTGATCTGCAAGGCAGATCGGTCATCCGCGATTATACGGTGCGCGTTTACGTGTACGGAACTTTGCTCTCGCCAGAGGCGATTTTCACGAGTGAACCGCCGCTCGCCCAGGAGGAAATCATTTCATTGATCGCGACCGGCGCGACGAGACGGGAGCTTTCAACTGGCAACGTTTTGGCTGGCCGGGCGGCCATGTTACTGGTGCAACAGCTTTACCGCAAAATCGTCAAAAAAGGCGAGCCAACCGAGAGCAACACGGTGTTTAACAAGTTGGATCTGGACTTGGGAACGGTTGATCCGCGAACCGGTCAACAGCAAGCAACCGTGCGATTCAAGGTGAATGACAATATTGTACTTACTGGTGATGTCGGTGTTCATGGCGATTTCCGAGGGAAAGTAAAATATCTGATTCGTTTTCGATAGGTCCTAAGATGCGATTCAGGGTCCTTTTCTTTGTTGGAAGCGTGGCCCTGGCATTTGAAGTCACAGCGCAGACCGCGGTTGATGTGGTTCGACCGGAGGAGCAACAGAGAGAGAAACGCGCGGTCGTAAAAGCGCAGGAGAAACGCGCGAAGCAGGCCAGCATTATCGAATTTCGCGGCCAACAGGCTTTCGACGAGAAACAGTTACGCTTGGCGTTGAAAGAAGAGATCAACACGGTCGAAGATTTTGGATTAACCCCAGCTCGAGCGGACGATCTCGCGTTTTTCCTGGAAGTCTTTTACCGAAAACACGGCTACGCGAAGGTGAACGTGCGTTACGTCATCGAATCAGGGAGCCGGCTGCGTTTGGACATAACCGAAGGTCCACGATTCATGCTGAGTAAGGTTGTGTTTGACGGAAATACGCGAGAGCCTGCGGACAAACTCTTCGAATACCTGGTCGGGCCGACGCGCGAGCGCTACTCGCGCCTGGAGAAAAGATTACCCTTCGTGGCCGCTGATATAGACGAAGGAGCGAAGCTGGTACAGCGCTTTTATGTCGCCGAAGGATTTATGGATGTGGTAGTCGATCCGCCGCGTTACAAATTCGAGGGACAAAGCCCGGAGGTCGACGTTGTCGTTCCGATTCACGAAGGGCGCCAATATTCTTTCGGTCACATCGCATTCACCGGACAAACTGTTTATGGTGCGGAGGCGCTTCGGGGACAGATCGTTGATCTGCTGCAGAAGCCTTACACTGACTTGCGCGTAGAGGATATTCCACGGCGCCTCCAGGCATATTACAAAGCGCGCGGGTATTACGACGTGAAAGTAGAAGCCACTGGCGCGCCTGAAGAGGCGGCGAATGGTCGCGTGCCGGTTCAAGTCGTGGTTTCTCCGGGACCGGTTTATCACTTTGATGGCGTGACCGTGAATGGATTGCAGCGGTTGCATCCGAGTTTTGTGACGAAACGCTTTACCAGGTTAAACGGAAAGACCTACAGCCCCGATGTTCTCGATGAGCGATTTCGCACGCTGATGAAGACCGGTCTCGGTCGATGGGAATCTTTTGCGACTCGACATTTCAGCCGAGGAAGCCAAGAGCAAGGAATTTGGTTTTTGGGTCGGATTCGATACTTACGAGGGCGCACTTGCCGGCGTTCAGGCTGGCGATCGGGATCTGTTTGGCACCGGCCGTGCGGGTTCCGCAACGATCGAGATCTCGCAGCGCAGCTACAAGGGCGAACTTCTTTACCAGGACCCGTTCTTTCTCGACACAGATTTTGTTTTCACAGCGCGAGTATTCGCCCTGACTTTTGATTACGACGGATACACAAAGTTTGAACTGGGCGGAAGGTTTGAGCTGAGTCGCAAAATTACGAAATACGACGAGGCCTCACTGACATTTTCGGCCCGTCATGTGAAGATCACCGACTCAGAGATCAGGCCGAGTTTCCTGCTTGGCCCAAAAGACTATGAAGTCGACACCATTGGACTCACCAACACACTTGATTTGCGCGAGAGTCCGTATGTGAATCCGCGTGGGTTTCTCATTGGTAATACCTTGGATGTGGCATCGAGCGCACTCGGCAGCGACATCGAATTTATCCGTGGCACAATGCGCGTTGGTTACTATCTCCCATTTGGGCCCAAGCCGCTCACCCCCGGGGTAGTAGTAGATGAACCGAACGGCACGCCGTTTCAGCGTTGGTTGCGCCAGTCCTCAATTGCGTTCGGCGCGCGTGTCGGCATCATTCATTCGCTCACAAACAGCGGTTCCGACGAAGCGACTGAGATCCCTATCGACGAACGTTTTTTTAATGGCGGCGCCACAACCGTGCGCAGTTTCGGCGAACGCGATCTTGGTCCACATGATAATCACGGTCATCCTGTTGGTGGAGAATTTTATACGATCTTTAATGTCGAATATACCTTCCCGATTTTTGGAGAATTACAGGGCGCGATATTCACCGATGCGGGCAATCTTTTACCGAGCTCAGAGGACATTGGGCTAAGCGATATGCGCTACGCCATCGGTGCAGGCTTGCGCTACAAGCTGCCGGTTGGCCCAATTCGCCTCGATTACGGCGTCAATCCCGATCCGCAGCAATTCGAAGACTTCGGTGCGTTTCATTTCAGTTTTGGTTTTGCTTTTTAGCTGTAGCCGCTTCCCTGTGGGAAGCGTGGCACTGATATGTTAATCATGTCCAGGTCGGCGCCGCCCACAGGGCGGCGGCTACAAAGACGATGAAAAACCCACAGCCGCTCGGTGATACTCCACCGCCGGAATTTCGCAGGCAGTTGCACGAGCTTGCGGATTGGGTTGCAGATTTCCGTGAAAATATCGAGTCGTTGCGCGTTGCGCCTGACGACAAGCCGGGCGCAATTCGTGCGCAACTCCCCAAGCAACCGCCCGAAGAAGGCGAGTCGTTCGAGAAAATTCTGGCAGACGTCGACCGGTTGATCGTTCCAGGCATGGTGCACTGGAGTCATCCGATGTTCCTCGGGTATTTCGGCTGGACTAGCACCGCGCCGGGAATCCTTGGCGAAATCATCAGCGCGCCGCTCAACGTAAACGCGATGACTTGGCGCACATGTCCGGCTGCGACCGAGCTCGAAACAGTCGTTATCGATTGGTTGCGGCAATGGCTGGGGTTGCCGGACGAGTTTGGCGGAGTGGTTTACGACACGGCGTCAGTGGGAATCATGCACGCGCTGGCGGCCGCGCGCGAAGAGGCCGCGCCATCCACGAGAAAACTTGGTCTGATCAATCGCGAGCTGCCGCGTTTTCGGATTTACACATCCGATGAAGCGCACAGCGCGGCCGAAAAAGCGGCAATTACACTCGGGATCGGCGAGGAAAATGTGCGCCGTGTCGAAACCGATGCGCACTTTCGCATTGATGTGAACCAACTGCGCGAAATGATTGCGCGTGACGTTCGTCACAATTTCAAACCGCTTGCCGTCATAGCCACCGTCGGTACGACTTCGAGCGCAAGCGTCGATTCCATTCCTGAGATCGCGAAGATTTGCCAGGAACAACGAATGTGGCTGCACATCGACGGCGCTTATGGCGGCGCGTTTGTCTTGTTGCCGGAATACAAATGGGTAAGCAAAGGCTGGGAGATGGCTGACTCCATCGTGATCAATCCGCATAAGACGCTTTTTGTGCCGCTCGATTTTAGCGTGCTTTACGTGCGCGACGTCGAGCGCTTGCGCCGCGTGTTCACTCTCGTGCCCGAAGTTCTGCGCGGCGACACCATAGAAGGAGAGAAAAACTACATGGATTACGGCATCCAACTCGGCCGCAGATTCCGCGCTCTCAAAGCATGGGTGATTTGGCGCTCGTTAGGCCGTGAAGGCGTAGTTTCGCGATTGCGTGAACAAATCCGTCTGGCGAACCTGCTCGCCAACTGGATCAAGAGCGACGATCGCTTCGAGCTAGCTGCGCCAGTCAGCATGGGCGTGGTTTGTTTTCGGTTTGTTGGACCTGTAGCCGGCATCGGTGATGCCGGGCCGGGGTCGTCGACCCCGGCTACAGCGGAGAGGTTCGACAGATTGAACAGCGACATCGTCGAACGAATCAATGCTTCCGGGCGCGCTTATCTGACCCAAACGAAATTGCGCGGCCAAACCGTGATGCGCATCGGTCTCGGGAACGTGCTCACAACGGAAGAGCATCTGCGCAAGGCATGGGAGATCATCCGAGAAACAGCCAGAGAGCTGAATCGTGAGAAGTGATTAGTGAATAGCGAGAAGTCGATCAGCTGCAATCTCAACTGTCACTTCCCATATCTCACTGTGAGCGTCACTCGCATTTGCGGCTAAGGACAGCCTCCTCTACAATTTGTTCCGCTATGATGAAGTTACTGCGCAGGCACAAAGACTGGCTGATGATCGTGATCGCGATTCTGGCGATTCCGTTCGTCTTTTATTTTGTGCAGCGGCCGGATTATGGCGCGATGGGGCGAGGCGACGTTGGTCAGATTTATGGCCGCAAGCTGACCCAACTCGAAATTGATGGAAATGCCCGTCTTGGCGGCCTCGCCCAAGCTCTCGGAATGTCCGATTTTTGGGAAACACTGTCGCTCAGACAACCAGGCAATGCGGGTTATGGAACGTTCGCTATTAATCTAATTGTCTTGCGACACGAGGCCCAGCGGCTGGGGCTTCGTCCAAGCCCGTCTGAGCTTGCCGATGTCGTGCGCAGGTTACCGGCTTTCCAAAGTGAAACA
>Ga0209648_10003474_pt1 | contig 13225 bp, 10 predicted proteins | sample GraSoi2013_115cm_FD_185830 | JGI IMG/M metagenome (GOLD analysis project Ga0209648, IMG submission 185830) | Grasslands soil microbial communities from the Angelo Coastal Reserve, California, USA - Sample 9_17_2013_115cm (SPAdes) (version 2) | ecosystem: Environmental > Terrestrial > Soil >...
GGGCCGTGGAACCGTCGCGGTGAATGACCATGATGCCGCTCCTTTCTTGGAGCGGGAGACGTAGGCCATACTTAAGTGAAAGTCAATGACTAATTTAGTGAATATTAAGTCTTGGGAGGACGAGCCGGAACGACGACGAGCCGAATAAGCAAGCACCACGGAGGGAGTAAAGGTTACTTCCATGGGCGTCGAAATAGGGGTCGAAGTCCATCGCTCTACCCCCTCATCGCTCGCGCCTTGCGCTGGGCGGGCGGCAGCGCTTCGCTGCCAATGACGCTGTTGCGCGCGAGCCGCGCCATCTCGGCCTGGGAAAGACCGAGCAAGCCGACCAGGACTTCCTCGTTGTATTGGCCGAGCGTGGCGGCCGGCGTCCGCACGGCAATGGGAGAGCCATCTTCGCGATAGGGTGGCGAGGGCTGCGGATGGCGGCCGACATAGGCGCGCTCGATCCATTGCCAGAAGCCGCGAGCCTTGAGGTGCGGATCGTCCAGCAGCTCCATGGGATGGCGGACCGCGCCGGCAGCCACGCCCGCCTTCTGCAGACTCTCCATCGCATCGTCAGGCGAACGCGTCATCGTCCAGGCGGCGATCGCCGTCTCGATGCGATCTTCCTGGGTGCGACGCCCGGCTGCGGTGGCGAGTGCGGGATCATCGATGCCGATGAGGCGGGCCAGGGCCGGCCACATGGCGTCGTCGGTAACGGCGATCGACACCCACTTGTCGGCGCCGGCTGAGGGAAAGACACCGTGCGGCACGAACGATGGGTGACGGTTGCCGGCGCGCGGCGCCACGCGGCCATTCGCCGACTGCTCGATCGCCCAGGCGGCGGTGAAAGGCAGCATGCATTGGACTTGGGAGAGGTCGATGAACTGGCCTTCGCCGGTCTCGCGGCGGTGCAAAAGCGCGACCAGGAGGCCCGCGCAGGCGTTCAACCCGCCGACCGCGTCGCCGTAGGCAAGATGGTTCATTATCGGCGGATCGTGGGCGCGGCCGCCGACGCTCGGCAGGCCGGAGCCCTGCTCGAGGGTCGAGCCATAGGCGCGGGTTTCGCACCACGGGCCGGTGCCGCCGAATGCCGCCATGGAGACCATGACCAGCGAGGGGTTCACCTTGATGAGCTCGGCATAGTCGAGGCCGAACTTGCGCAGCACCTCGGCCGAGTAGTTCTCGATCACCGCATCGGCATCCTTCACCAGCGCCTTGGCGAGCGCCACGCCGTCGGGCACCGTGAGGTCGAGCGTGATCGCCCGCTTGCCGCGGTTCATGATGTTGAAGCGCGACGACTTCTCGTAAAGCCGCTGCGTCACCGTCTCGAGGCGGTTGTCGACGCCGCGCCACCAGTCGGGATAGCCGCAGGCCTCGATCTTGATCACGTCGGCGCCGAGATCGGCCAGGTTGCGCGTGCAGATCGGGCCGGCCCAACCCATCGACAGGTCGACGATGCGCAGGCCTTCGAGCGGGCGCGCCTTCGTCACCGCGCTGGCCGTGATCTGGCGTGATGCGATGGTGCCGTCGTGCTCGCCCAGCCTGGGCACCGTGCCACCGAAATTGGCCGGCGTGCGCGTCAGATGAAACGGCGAGCCCGGCGCTTCGATCACCCGGTCGCCCAGCTTGATAGGCACGATGGCCTTGCGGTCGCGGAAGGCCGGCCACTCCAGGACCTGCTTCATGTCGGGCACGATGGCAAAGGGCAGACGCAGTTTTAGCCCGGCGTAAAACCATTCCTCGGCCGTGCGGTCGAGGAAGCGCGGCACGAAACGCGCCTCCAGCGCGTCGGCGTGGGCCAGTCGCTCCGGTCCCATGACATGCTGCGGATGGCGGCCGAGGTCGGGCATGCCCAAAAGGTCGCAGAACGACTTCCACTGTGCTGGCGTCACGATGGTGATGCCGATCCAGCCTTCCCTGCAGCGATAGACGCCCATCGGGTAGGTCGGCGTGAAGCGGTTAAAACCCCAGCGCTTCTGCGGCGTGCCGGTCGCCCAGGCTTCGATGGCCTGGTACTCGGCGAGCGCGATGGTGGCCTCGTGCACGCTCACCTCGTAGCGCAGGCTTTGCCGGCCGAGCAGCGAGGCCATCGCCGGAATGAAGGCGGCAAGCCCGCCCATGATCGCCGACTGGTAATCGGGCAAGGTGAGCGGCGGGCCTTCTTGCGGGCCGATCAGCTGCACGAAGCCCGCAAGCGCGCGGCAGACGGCGTCGCTGGCCTTGAAGTCGCGGTAGGGGCCGGACCGGCCGAACCACGAGAGGTCGACGGCGACGAGATGCGGATAGGCACCGCGGCCGGTGCCGGTCGAATCGATCAGCACGTCGGCGCCGGCCAACAGCGCGTCGAGATCGACCTTGTCCGCTATGACGCTTTTCTTGCCGTAGTTGAGATAGGCGAACCAGCCGCTGCCGCCGCCGATCAGTGGCGGAAACGAGCGGTTGGGATCGCCGCCGGACGGTTCGACCTTGATGACTTCGGCGCCGAAGTCGGCGAACAGGCGGGCCGCATAGGCGCCCGCCGGCAAGGCGCCGATCTCGACGACGCGGACGCCCGACAGCCGAGCCTTCATTCGGCGCCGGCGACGCCGGCGCGCGTGGTTCGCGCCCCACCGAACAGTCCAAACCGCATGTTCCGTCCCTTCGAGCTGCCTCGATCATAAGGACGCCCGAGAAAAAGACACTAGGCAACCCTCGGTGCTCCGGCGCAGACTATCGGACGTAGGCGAAATATCGCCACGTCCAAGGGGAGGAACATCGATGCCGGAGCGGGCTTCCAGCCGGTTCGCTATGCGAGTGAGCTGATCCGGCACCATGGCGGTCTCGCTCGATCTCCTGATGAACGCGGTGATCTCCGGCCTGCTGCTGGGCGGGTTCTATGCCGCCGTGTCGGTCGGCGTGGCGATCTCGTTCGGCCTGCTGGACGTCGTCAACATCGCCCATCCGGCCTTTATCCTGCTCGGCTCCTACGTGGCCTTCATCGGCAATACCGTGTTCGGCATCGATCCGATCCTGGCCGCGGCGATCATGTTGCCGGCCTTCTACCTGCTCGGCATGGTGCTCTATCAGGTCTACTACGTGGCGTTCGAGCGCCGCGACGACCAGTCGCTGCGCGGCCTGTCGTTTTTCTTCGGCGTGCTGTTCATCACCGAAGTCACGCTGGTGCTGATCTTCGGCGTCGACTACCGGACGGTGCAGGCGCCCTACATCGGGCCCAGCCTGAACCTGGGCCTGTTCGACCTGCCGTTGCGCCTGCTGGTTCCCTTCCTGGTCTCGATGGTCATGGTGGTCGGCCTGCAGATCTTCCTGTCGCGGACTTTCGTGGGACGCGCTGTCCAGGCGGTGGCGCAGGATCAACAGGCGCTCCGGCTGATGGCCGCCAACCCGACCAAGATCAAGCGCATCGCTTTCGGCCTGTCGATCGCCACGGCATCCCTGGCCGGCGCCTGCCTGATCATCATCCAACCGGTCGAGCCGTCGATCGGGCGTGAATATATCGGCCGCATCTTCGCCATCTGCGTGCTGGGCGGGCTGGGCAGCTTCCCCGGCATGGTGATCGCGGCGATGACGCTCGGCATCGCCGAGAGCCTGACCGCGACGTTCTTCGGCCCGTCCTGGGCACCGGCGGTCTCGTTCGGCATCCTGCTGGTCACCCTGGCGGTGCGGCCCAGTGGCATCCTTGGTCGATAAGACTGCCGTTGGCGGCGCAGCACCCGGCCTGCGCGGGGTGCCGTTCACCCTGGCGCTGATCGCCGTCGCCGTGGTGATCTTCGCCTTCGGGCGATGGCTCGACAGCAGCTACGCCTTCTTCATCGGCTACGTGGTCGTCCAGTACATCGTGCTGGGCACGGCGTGGAATATCCTGGGCGGCTACACCGGCTACGTGAATTTCGGCATCACCGCCTTCTTCGCCATCGGCGCCTACTCGACGGTGGCGCTGCACAAGCTCATACCCACCTTGCCCCTGCCGGTGATGATCGTGGTGAGCGGCGTGCTGGCCGGCCTGGTCGGGCTGGGTACGGGATACCTGACCCTGCGCCTGCGCGGGGTGTTCTTCTCCATCGCCACTTTGGCGCTGGCGGTGGTGGTGCAGACGCTGATCACCAACTGGGATTTCGTCGGCGGCGCCCGCGGTGCCTATGTGCTGCGTCCGAAGGTGGCGCCGCTGATCGGCGGCGAGTACGTGCAATACCTCTTCCTGCTCATGCTCGGCATGTGCGTCATCGTGCTGGCGACGGCGCGCGGCATCGAACGTTCCTCCCTGGGCTACGGCTTTGCCGCCATCCGCGACGACGAAGGCGCGGCGGAGGCCTCGGGCGTGCCGACCCTGAAGCTGAAGCTGATCGCGACGACCCTGTCCGGCGGCTTCATGGGCATGGCCGGCGCGCCGCTGCCTTTCTACGTGACCTATCTCGATCCGGCGTCCGGCTTCAGCCTCAACTACGCGGTGAATGCCATCGCCATGCCGTTGATCGGCGGCACCGGCAGCTGGCTCGGTCCCGTAGTCGGCGCGGTGCTGGTCGGCGGTTTGCAGGAGTATCTGCGGGTGTCGATCTCGTCGGCCGTCAACGTGCTGGTCGCAGGCGTGCTGATGGTCGCCTTCGTGATCGCCGCGCCCCAGGGCATTGTCGGCCTGTTCCAGAGGAAGCGATGACGGCGCTCTTGGAAGTCACGGGTCTCGGCAAGCGCTTCGGCGGCTTCGTGGCGTTGGAGTCGATCGACCTCGAGGTGCAGCAGGGCGAGCGGCTCGGCCTGATCGGGCCGAACGGCTCGGGCAAGTCGACCCTGGTGAACTGCATCTGCGGCACCTTGCGCAACGAAATCGGCAAGGTGCGCTTCGCCGAGGAGGCGCTGGACGGGCTCTCGGCGCACGAGCGCACACGCCGCGGGCTGGCGCGCAGCTTCCAGCTGCCGCGGCCCTTCGCCAGCCTGTCGCTGGCCGAGAACATCCGCATTCCCATCCTCTATACCGTGAATGCCCGCCCGGCGGCCGCGCTGGGACGCGCGGCGATCGACGCGCGCTGCCTGGAACTGCTGGGCCAGGTCGGGCTGGCCGCGAAGGCGGAGCGGCGGCCGCGCGACCTGACGCAGATCGAGATGCGCAAGCTCGAGCTCGCCCGCGCCATGGCCGCTGAGCCCAAGCTGCTGATCGCCGACGAGGCGATGGCGGGGCTGTCGCATGCCGAGGTCGACGAGATCATCGCGCTCCTGATCCGGCTGAACGCAGACGGGGTGACCGTGATCATGATCGAGCACATCATGCGGGCGGTGATGGAGTTCTCCCAGCGGCTGGCCGTGCTGGTGGCGGGCCGCAAGATTGCCGACGGTCCGCCCCAGGACGTGGTGCGCGATCCCGAAGTCGTGAGGGCGTACCTTGGCGAGTAGCCTCACCGTCGCCAACATCGACGCCGGCTACGGCGCGGTGCGCATCCTGCACGACGTGTCGCTGCAGGTCGGCGAGGGCGAGACGGTGGCGCTGCTCGGCACCAACGGCAACGGCAAGTCGACCCTGATGAAATCCATCATGGGCATGGTGCGCCCCTCGGCCGGCAGCATCCGGGCGGAGATCGACGGCACGAGCCACGAGCTGATCGGGCGGTCGACGGAAGAGATCGTCGATCTCGGCATCGGCTTCGTGCCGGAAGGGCGGCGGCTCTTCCCCAAGCTCACCGTGACCGAGAACCTGCTGCTCGGCGCCTTTCGGGCAAAGGCGCGCTCGGTGATCGGCCGCAACCTCGACTTCTGCTTCGAGACCTTCCCGCGCCTGAAAGAGCGTTCGCGCCAGCTCGCCGGCAGCATGAGCGGCGGCGAGCAGCAGATGCTGGCGCTGGCGCGCGCGCTGATGTCGGCGCCGCGCATCCTGCTGGTCGACGAGCCCTCGGTCGGCCTGGCGCCGCTGCTGGTCAGCCGGACGATCGACAAGATCAAGGAACTGAAGGAGAGCTACGACTTGATCGTGCTGATGGCCGAGCAGAACTTCACCCAGGCCATCCGCATCGCCGACCGCGGCTACGTGATCGTGCACGGCAAGATCGCCTTCGAAGGCGAATCGGCGGAAGCGCTGAACAACAACGAGCTGATCCGCGAGTTCTATCTCGGGGCTTGATCGAGCAAGGTTGTCATCCCGAGCGTAGCGAGGGACCTTTCCTGAGGCTTTTAAAGGTCCCTCGGGCTTTGCCCTCGGGATGACAGGTTGCGCCGATCAAAGCCTCTGTCATCCCGAGCGCAGCGAGGGACCTTTCACGTCTCCAAGCAGGTCCGCCCAGGTGGGATTTGAAGTTTCGACCAGCGCGTCTTTTTTGGAGCGTCGCCAGCCCTTGATCTCTTTCTCGCGAGCGATCGCCTCGTCGACATATTGATACTCTTCGGCATAGACGAGCGTGTTCAGGCGATACTTTCGCGTAAAGGCGCCGCCTCTGCCGTCGCGATGTTCAGCGATTCGATTCTCGAGATTATTGGTGACGCCGACATACATCACGTTCCGTTTCACGTTCGTGAGTATGTAGACGTAGTAGGCGTGCATCAGCCTCTAAAAGTCCCTCGCTGCGCTCGGGATGACAATTATGCCGTAACACCTTCCGTGCGTCATTCCAGGCGCAGCGAGGGATCTTTACTGCGGCTTTAAAGGTCCCTCAGGCTTCGCCCTCGGGATGACAGTCACTTCTTCGGATCGTACGGATAGATGATGTTGCCGGTGCGGTACTTGGTCGGCCACAGGATGACTTCGGTCTTGGGGTCGCGGAATTGGTCGACGTCGTTGCCTTTGACGCCCTGGAACTGCACCGCCATCACCTGAGCTGTCTCCCACTCGCCCTCGGCGTTGAACTTGATGTCGCCGACCACGGTCTTGAAAGTGTTCTTGCGCGCGAACTCGGCGAGCTTGGTGTCGTCGGTGCCGCCGGTCCCCTTCACCGCCTGCTCGACGACCTGCATCAGGGCGTAGCCGAACGGCGGCAGGTAATAGCCTAAAAGGTCGACGCCGGCGGCGGCCGACCGGGTCTGGTACTTCTTCACGAAGTCGCGGCCCTCATCCGACGCGAAACCGGCCCAGGGCAGCCAGAAGTCGTAGACCACGATGCCGTTCAACAGCGGTCCGAGCTGCGTCTTGATGGCGGTGGCCTGCAGGCCGACCATGCCGCCGCCGAAGAGCTTCGGCTTGAAGCCGATCTCGCTCGAAGCGCGGATGATGCCCACCGAATCGGGCGGATAGGAACAGGCGAAGAAGATGTCGGGATTGGTGGCCGCCACCGCGCGCACGATCGGCGTGTAGTCGGCCGTGGTCGGCGGATAGGTCTTGTCGTAGACGATCTTCATCCCGTACTGCTTGGCTTGGGCGCGCACGCCCTCCATCGCATTGCGCGGGAATTCCGCGTCGGCGCCGACCACGGCGACCGTCTGCGGCTTGGGGTTCTGCTCCGCCGCCACCGCGAAGAAGCCCTCGGCGAAGGACTCCTTGGGCTTCGGTCCGCCGGTCGGCGTGATGGAGAAATAGCGCGGGTAGTGGAACTCCGAGTTCACCGCCAGCCCGAGCAGGGAGAAGAAGGTGCGGTCCTTCTGCATGACGATCGGCATCGCCGGCGCCACCATGTTGGTGGCGTAGCCGCTCACCACGATGTCGACCTTGTCGACATCCAGCAGCTTCGTATACAGGCCGGGAACGGTCGAAGGATTGGACTGGTCGTCGTAGTAGATCAGCTTCACCGGCCGGCCGAGCAGGCCGCCGCGGGCGTTGATATCCTCTTCCGCGATCTGCATGGCCAGCAGCGCCGCCTTGCCGTTGGGCGCCAGCCCGCCGGTCAGCGCCATGCCGAAGCCGATGGTGAGCGGCTTGGCCTGGGCGCGTGCAGAACCGGCAAAGCCGGTCGCCGCGCCGGCGAGGGCGAGCTTGTTGAAGGTGCGACGCTCGATGCTCATGAAACCGTCCTCCCAGACGTATGTTTATTGGGTCGATCCTAGCCCGCTTGGCGGCGCTATGACAATGACGGTCGATTCGTGACCCGCGCACCCTGTCATCCCGAGGGCGAAGCCCGAGGGACCTTTAAGGCCATGAGCAAAGGTCCCTCGCTGCGCTCGGGATGACAACATTGCGTTAACGACCTTGGTGCGACGCCGGCCGGATCTACATGAGCGGCGGCGGACCGGGCGTGCCCAGCGCGTGCTGGCCGAAAATGGCGCCCTGGATGTCGGGCGAGAACATCGCGTGTGCGTTGGCGGCATGGGCGTCGCGGAAAAGCCGCTGCATGGTGCCGGTCGTATAGAGGCCGCCCGAGCCGGCAATGCCCATCAGGATGTCGACCGCCTCCAGGCAGAGCCGGATGGAGAAGAACGCATCGCGGCGATAGCGCACCTTGTCTCCGTGCTCGGGCTCGCGGCCGGCACGGGCGACTGCCATGGCATGCTCGCAGGCCCGCCGCATGATCACTTCGGCGTTGTCGATGCGCGCACTCGCTTCCGCCACCTTGATCTGCACGGTGGGATTGGCGTTGACCGGCTGACCGGTCGTCGTGGCGTTGCGCTTGCGCGCCGCGCCGACCACCGAGTCGTAGGCGCCCTGGGCGCAGCCCAGCATGACGCCCGACAGCACATAGGGACCGAGCGAAAACAGCGGCAGGCGGAACAGCGGCGTGGGGTTCACTTCAGAGCCGGCATGCGGCTTGCCGTTGAACGTCCAGGCCGAGATCGTCCGACGCTCGGGTACGAACATCGCTTTGGTGGCGACGTCCTTCGACCCGGTGCCGCACAGCCCCACGGCATGCCAATTGTCGATGATCTCGTACTGGGAGCGATGAAGCAGTGCGAAGCGCTGATCGACGGGCGGCCCGTCATCGTGCTCGCGCAGCATGAAGCCCAGCATGTTCCAGTCCGAGTTGTCGACGCCGGAAGAGAGCGGCCAGCGTCCGGAAACCTCGTAGCCGCCCTCGACCTTGCGGCCGCGGCCGGCGGGAAACGCCAGCGACGTGGCGATCAGCACGTCGGTCGAGACGTCCCACAATTCGTCCTGCGTCTCGGGCGGGAAGTAGCCCAGCATCCAATGGTGGCTGGCGAGATTGCCGATGTTCCACGCGGTCGACGGGCAGACGCGGGCGATCTCGGCGCAGACATCGACGAAGATGCCGACATCGAGATCGGCGCCGCCGACCCGGGCGGGCTGGGCGATGCGGAACAGGCCGGCTTCGTGCAGATCGCGCTCGGTCTCGTCCGGCAGCCGGCGCAGCCGCTCGCATTGCCCGGCCCGCGCCGCGATCTTCGGCGCCAGGCGCCGCGCCCGCTCGAGCATTTCGTCGTAGCCGACGCCGGCAAAAGACGTCCGTGCCTTGGGCAGGTTCGCCGAAGGAGTCCACTCGAGCCTAGCCGTACTCTGACCCTTCATCGTGCACTGCCTTCCAGAACTTGACCTTTGAAGCAGACGATGCGGAGGGCAAACGTCCTGGTCAAGGGCTGCGACGCCGGCAATAAGCCGCTACAATTCACGCAGCCCGCTGCGCGGGCGCGTTCACGATGCTTGCAGGAGGGATCGACTAGAGACGCCGGCTTCTGGGAGGAAACAACATGAAAATCCAAAACGGGTGTTTCGCGTTGGCGGGCGTAGTGGTGTTTGTGATCGGGACGGCGGGTGCCGGCTGGGCACAGAAGGCCGGCGGCGTTCTAAAAATCCAGCACATGGATACGCCGCCCAGCGCGTCGATCCATGAGGAGGCGACCGTCTCGGTGGTGGTGCCGTTCATGGGGTTGTTCAACAACCTGGTGATGTACGACCAGAACGTCGCCAAGAACAGCTTCGATTCGATCGTGCCGGATCTTGCCACGAGCTGGTCGTGGAATGGCGACGGCAAGCAACTCGCTTTCAAGCTTCGACAGGGTGTGCGATGGCACGACGGCAAGCCGTTCACGGCCGAGGATGTGCGCTGCACGTTCGAGCTGCTGCTCAGCCCCGGCAAGCTCAGGCGCAATCCGCACGCGGCCTGGTGGGGCAATGTCGAGAAGGTGACGGCCGACGGCGATTTCGACGTCACGTTTCATCTCAAGAGCCCGCAGCCCGCGCTGCTGGCGCTGCTCGCCTCGGGCTACACGCCGATCTATCCCTGCCATGTGCCGATCGCCGACATGCGCCGCAAGCCGATCGGCACCGGCCCGTTCAAATTCGTCGAGTTCAAGATGAACGAGAGCATCAAGCTCGTGAAGAATACCGACTACTGGAAGCCGGGGCGGCCCTATCTCGACGGCATCGAATACACCATCATCGCCGACCGCTCGACCCGCATGCTGGCCTTCGCCAGCGGCAAGTTCGACATGACCTTCCCGACCGACGTCACGGTGCCGCTGTTGAAGAACATCCGCCGCGACGCCCCGAAGGCGCAATGCACGATGCGGGCCACCGGCGTCAGCGTGAATCTCATCGTCAATCGCGAGGTGCCGCCGTTCGACGACCCGAGGATCCGTCGCGCGCTCGCCCTCACGCTCGATCGGCAGGCCTTCATCGATATCCTGAGCGAGGGCGAGGATCTGGCGGGAGGCGCCATGCTGCCGCCGCCGGACGGCGTGTGGGGCATGCCGCAGGACATGCTGAAAACCATCATTGGCTATGGCGATGTCCACAAGAGCCGCGAAGAGGCGCGCGAGCTGATGAAGCAGGCCGGCTACAGTCCCGACAAGCGCCTGAAGGTCAAGGTCAGCACGCGGAACATCGCGACGTTCCGCGATCCAGCAACGATTCTGCTCGACCACTTGAAGCACATCTGGGTCGACGGCGAGCTCGAGGTGATCGATACCGCCGTCTACTACAACCGCGTGTTCAAGAAAGACTACGCCGTCGCGCTCAACCTCAGCGGCTCCGCCGTCGACGATCCCGATGTCACGTTCTTCGAGGGCTATGCCTGCGGCTCGCTGCGCAACTACAACAACTACTGCAATCCCGAGATGACCAAGCTGTTCGAGGCGCAGTCGCAGGAGATCGACCAGAAAAAGCGCCTGAAGATGGTGTGGGACATCGATCGCAAGCTGCAGGAGGACATCGCCCGCCCGATCATCCTCCACGGCAAGGCGGCCGGCTGCTGGCAGCCGTACGTCAAAGGCGTGACGATCCATGTCAACAGCATCTACAACGGCTGGCGCTTCGAGGATATCTGGCTCGACCGCTAGAGTGGAAAGACCGTACAGTGAATCGCGCGGCCGCGGCACATTGGCTGCGCATTGGCACGGTGCATGCAGTTCGACGTCCAGACGCTCCTCTTCATCAACGTCGCGGTGCTGTTCATAGCCGCGATCACGGCCGTCTTCTTCTGGCGCCGGAATCCCCAAGAGATCGCCTTGCAGGAATGGGCCATCGCGACCGGCCTCGGTGGCATGGGCAGCCTGGTGTTGGGAGTGTTCGGACCGGTTCCTGCCAGCGCCGGCATGGGCATCATCGGCAACACCCTGGTTTTCGCCTCATTCGCCATGTCATGGGAAACCATGCGCCGCTTCAACGGCGGGCTGGCAGCGAATGGTCGCGTCGCCATTCTGATCCTTGTCTTCCTGGTCATCTTCGGCGCTACCAGGTACCTGGGCGCCGACGTGCGCGTGCGCGCCGTCCTTGTTTCGCTGGCTGTCGCGCCTTTGGCGCTTCTGGCCAGCCGCGAGATTGCCCTCGGCGGCAAGAAGGAACCTCTGTCGAGCCGCACCCCCACCGCCATCATTTTTGGCGCCGTCGCTGTCGATGTGCTGCTCCGCGCGATAGATGCCGGCTTCTCACCTCCTATCATTCCGGAATTGGCCTTCTTCGAGGATCCTGTTCAAAGCCACCTGGTGTTCGCGCTGACCATCGGTCTGGTTTGCCTCGGCGTCGGCGGCCTTTCGATGATGGAGCAGGAACGCCAGCTGAAGCGACACGAGAAGGCCGCCCTGACCGACGAGCTCACCCAGTTGCCAAATCGGCGGTTCTTCGACGAACAGGGCGGCCGACTCATCAAGCGCGCTTCGATGAGCGGCGCACCCGCCTGCATCCTGATCATGGACCTCGATCGTTTCGCCCGCATAAACGAGCGCTTTGGCCATCCCGGCGGCGACCGGGCTTTGGCGGCTTTTGCGGCTTTGCTGCGCGAGCATATACGGCCGACCGATCTCGTCGCGCGCTACGGCGGCGAAGAGTTCTGCGCGCTTCTGGTCAACACCGACGTGACGGAGGGCGAGCGGATCGCACAGCGCCTGCGCGCGGCCGTCGCCGATCTGGTCGTCGACATGAACGGGCAGCCGATAAGCTTCACGGTCAGCGTCGGGTTGGCGGCCTTGCAGGGAAGCGACCTTGCCGGTTCGATCGAACGGGCCGACCAGGCGCTCTATCAGGCCAAGCGGCAAGGCCGCGACCGTGTCGCCGTCGCGGCCCCTGGAGCCGGCGCGCTTTAGCGATCAGTTGCCGCCGGCTTGCAGCTTTACGTCCGGGACGCGCCTGGCCGTACGCTCGCGCACCCGCTGGAAGACGACGTACAGCATCGGGATCACGAAAATGCCGAACAGGGAGGCGGCGATCATGCCGCCGAACACCGGCGTGCCCACCGCGCGGCGGCTGAGTGCGCCGGCACCTTCGGCAACGACCAGGGGCAAGAGACCGAGGACGAAGGCGAAGCTCGTCATTATGACCGGTCGGAAGCGCAATCGCGCGCCCTCGATCCCCGACTCGAGGATCTCCTTGCCGGCGCGCCGCTGATCGACGGCGAATTCCACGATCAGGATGCCGTTCTTGGCGGCGAGCGCCACCAGCACCACCAGGCCGATCTGGGCATAGACGTCGAAGGCCAGGCCGGCCAGGGCGACGCCCGCGATCGCGCCCAGCACGCCGACGCTGACCGACAGCAGCACGGGCAGGGGGATGTTCCAGCTTTCATACAGCGCTACCAGGAAGAGATAGGCGAACAGGATCGCCAGGCCGAGCACGATGCCGGTCTGGCCGCTCGCCGTCTTTTCCTGCAGGGCGGTGGCCGTCCACTCGAAACCGTAACCGGGCGGCAAGGTCGTGGCCGATATCCTTTCCATGGCGGCCAGGGCCTGGCCCGAACTGAAGCCGGGCTTGGGCGCGCCGTTGATGACGGCGGCCCTGAAACCGTTATAGCGAATGACGACTTGCGGTCCCTGAACGAGCTTGGCCTGGGCAAGCGAGCGGATCGGCACCATGGCACCGGTGCCGCTGCGAACGTAGACGCGATAGATGTCCTCGATGGTGTCGCGAAAGCGTTCTTCCGACTCGATGTTGACCTGCCAGGTGCGGCCG
>Ga0209648_10003477_pt1 | contig 13216 bp, 13 predicted proteins | sample GraSoi2013_115cm_FD_185830 | JGI IMG/M metagenome (GOLD analysis project Ga0209648, IMG submission 185830) | Grasslands soil microbial communities from the Angelo Coastal Reserve, California, USA - Sample 9_17_2013_115cm (SPAdes) (version 2) | ecosystem: Environmental > Terrestrial > Soil >...
GTGCGAACAGGGCAGAAAAATAAGGTTTAGTCATTTTTGTATCAACCTAGCTCAAACCATCATTCATCGGTGCTTTGTGAAGTTGGAACTGATGCTCATGTTCGCTCAGACCGACGACATGCGCGAGCACGGACTTCAAAGTCCCGATAAGTCGCATAACGCGAACAGCTTCCGTACCAGGGACTCCACATGTACGGTAAGCGCGTTCTACAAAGGGGAGAGTCAAGAGAAAAAAGATCTCCGGCGACTGGAAGGAGCGAGGTTGTTCGCTGCGCTCTCCAGCCCAGGTCATGTTGAGAGGCTCTGGGGTATTCGCTCTTCGTAGATCCATTCTGTTCTCGTGACGACGAGCGAAGTGACCAATGGCTCTTGTATAGGTTTTCGCCAGCCAAAGCTTTGTTTCTCGCTGAAGAGTCTCTAAATTCTGTGCCCCAGGTGATTGACATCGAACGATCGTTCTTAACCGGACTTGACGCTATCACTTAGCATCCATATCTTTCCTTTCAAATCGAAAGACATCAGGGCGCGCATAATGACCTGTGGCATCGAAAGTCATCATTTCTCGCTCAATTTGAGTCAGATCCAAATCCGAAACGAGGAGCTCCTCACGATCGAACACCGGATCAAGCACATACCGAGAGTCCGGGCCTATAATCGCACTGCCTCCGCGCTCAATCCATTGGCCGTCACCGGGCCGCAATGTGACGCCATCATGAAGCTCGTGAGGCAAATCCTCAGCCGGCATCATCAAACCCACCGCCAGAACGAAACATCGGCCTTCGAAGGCGTAGTGTCTGCTGGCTAATTGATGTAATTCATGGACCGTTGGCCATACCGCGACATGGATGTGCTCGCCGGAATTGTGCATGGCCATGCGCGCGAGCGGCATCCAATGCTCCCAGCAAATCAATCCGCCAACGCGTCCTACCGACGTGGGCACTGCTTCTAATCCGGCCCCGTCACCGTTTCCCCACACGAGCCGTTCCGTATAAGTCGGGACAAGCTTCCTATGGTGGTTTCTGATCTGTCCATCTTCCGAAATGGTGAGAAGCGAGTTGTAGAGCGTCCCGTTTCCTGGACCCGCATCGACTCGCTCACTCGCTCCGATCACAATCGCAGTCTTCAGATCTCGCGCGGCTTCACTGAGCGCATTCACTTCTTCACCGGGAATGGTGATGCTGCTACTTCTGAGCCTAGCAAAGACGTCTTTCGCCGAAGCGTTTTCCCACAGAGCCGCGCCCGGACACACATCCAACCAGGCAGGGTAGCCTGGCAGCCAAGTCTCGCCAAACGCAACGAGCTGTGCATCTCGCTTTGCCGCCTGCTGGATGAGATCGAGAGCCTTTGCAAGGCTGGCTCGTTTGTCCAGGTAAACGGGAGCGGACTGCGCGATGGCTACGCGCACTCGTTTCGAATCGGCTGCAGATCGTCCCGTTTTCTCCATCACGCAGATATGCTACCCCGAGTCGCGGTTCACTTCGCCAGGAAATCACGGAGAACCCACGGCACGGCCCGCAAATACCGCCAGAGGCTTGGAAGACAAGGAATGCTCCGCCACCGTGGATTCCCCTGCCTCGATGGCCCGGCGGGTCTGAGCCAGCACAGCGTTGTCGTCGAAGCGGACACTGGCCCCATCCGATTGCACACCAAGCTGCGCCCACAAGCTATCCAGGTCCACGCTCACAGGCTTGTCTTTCATTCTTATGTACAACGGCTGAAGAACATTCACCCCAACCGCTCGGTCTCCGGTTCTCAAGGCATCCTCAAGATTCCATTCCTTCCGGATGTCGCCACCGGCATCGAGAATGCCACGAAGGGCAATTTGCAAACCTTTCGCATTGTTTGTCTGGCGGCGGATTTCAACGTCCCCTAGTAGGCAAAAGAGCGCTCCTCCCCAATAGGTTCTCCCCCAAGTGTGTGTGTGATCAAGTCCGCGATCTCCAACCTGTGGAAGACCTTGAGGCATGTCACGAACAAGGTCAAACCACATCTGCTCCGCTTTACGATGTCCTGCGTGAATCCGAGCGATCGGTTCGACGTAGGTGGCGATCCCCTCTTCGATCCAATGGTGCTTTTCGTCCACGGAAGGAAAAGCCAGGTGAACCATTTCGTGGGTCAGCATCCAGTCAGAGGCAAACTCGGAAGGAGAAGTCTCGTTGCCGACGCGTATGGTGATTCGTCCGCCCCGATCGCCAAATGCCATACCGTTGCGGACACCTCTTCCTTCGAAAGGAGTGATCCGAATCAAAACTTGAGGCACGGGAAAGCGGCCATAATAGGCAGTCACTGACTCAGCGGCCGACCTGACCCAGCGAAAGATGTCCTTCGCTGGCAGTCGCAGAGTGCTCCCCTCGATCCTGATGTCAATCCGAGCGTTCCCGATCAGCAGACTCGATGTCATCTCATCCTTCGCTGCCACAAGGGAGAAACAAAGCAGAAAAGACACTGACGCCAAGGCCGCCCGGGCAAGGAAGCCTGCCGTAAAGGTTCTGAGCATTTCATACCCATGAGAAAAGCCGTGCTGGAAACCGGGTGGTCAGGCTGTGACTGAATTCGCTTGCTTCACCGGAGTGGAACCAAGGAAAAATGCGGTCGCCCCGTCCACCGAGATCTTGCCCGCGCCAAAAATTAGCACGATCAGAGAAGCAATCAGAAATGCAAACGGGGCGGCGGCAATGAACTTGTCCGGATCTGAGAAGAAAGAGAACAGCGCCTCGTGGTCCCCGATGACGTAGGCCATGATCATGTTCACGGTGAGCACCAGGCCGGTGATTCTGGAGAGCAGGCCCAAAGCTAGGAGAATACCGCCAAAAAACTCGACGCAGCCGATGAAGACGGCCATCTGCGCGGGCATCGGCAAGCCCAGGGTGCCGAAATACTCCGCGACGCCGGACAGATGATGGAGCTTGCCCCAGCCGCTCTGCGCAAGCTGCCATCCCCAATAAAGCCGCACAAATAGGAGGAATGGCGACTGCAGATAAGAAGCCAAACCGAAGAACCGATCATGCCACTGCCTAACTTTGGTTATCAATTTACTCATGATCTCTGTCTATGCTCTTTCCTCGCGGCTTTTCTCACCGCGCACGTTTTCATCTGGTCGGCAGAACCAGCCCAGAGTTGCCCAAGTCTGAAACGAGTGTTGAACAAATTCTGCCCGGTCGGCCGTGGGCACTGAACTCTTTCGGAAAGCCACCTCGATGGCACGTTCGATCGGTTTCCCATTCCGCAACGCGCCAAGCAGCAAGTACTCTTCCTGCTTTATGCGCCGGAAATAGACCGAGAAATCCACACGATGGACAACGAGGAAGACCTGTGCAGGTTTCAGCTTCGCGACGGCCCGGACCTTACTGCGTTTTCGCCGCTCCTGGAAAGCGTTGCTGGCAAAATCCGCGCTCTCGTCATGGCCTTCTTTCACTTCTAGAAGCAGATCATCCACTGGATAGTGGAGCTTGAGGAGCCGCACATAAGGTTGAATTCTCAGCCTGAGACCAGGACCTGCGATCCCGTTAAGATCCTCGGAGCGAAGAGCGGTCTCCGCCTTGCCGTCAAAGGCCTCGATGTCTGCCCATTCAAGGCGCAGCATGTCGAGGGCAAGAACCTGCTTATCTCGTATCCAGTTCGGATGTTGGTGCAGCCACTCTTCCAGGTGCGCGCCGAGATTTCTCAGCGTGAAAGAGCGCGAAGGGCATTCTGTGAGATAGGCCTTGGACATGGATTCAAATCGCCGCTCGCCAAGAACGGCGCGCAATCCAGGAAAATCTTCGATCATGCTTGACAACAGGCGAAACCAGTATTGACGATTGTAGATTTCTAGGCGTTCGAATGAAGTCAGACGGTTATTCGGCTTGATAAAACGGGCCGCGTAAGCGCTCATCCGTCCACCGCGAGGCGTGGTGCGCTGCATACGTTCATTCCGTGTCAAGGGTTGCATGACGGCCCGCGCCACGGCTTTCTGTAGCGAGGCGAGCCTCATACGGCTACGCCAAGCTGTGTCTCGGCAAGAAAACGATTGGCTTTCAGGGCCTCGTCTTGAACTTCCTGAAAGGAGGGAATGCTGTCATCCCACTCGAGGAGCGTCGCCGTGTGCCCTGCGCGCTGGATGGCTCTGTCGTAAAGCTTCCAGACGGGGTCGATCACCGGATGGTCGTGCGTGTCCAAAATGTATTTCTGGAATTTTGAATGGCCGGCGATATGAATCTGCGCCACGCGGTCCGCGGGGACGCTGTTGATATACGTCAGGGGATCAAAACTGTGGTTTCGGGATGAGACATAGATGTTGTTGACGTCCAAGAGAATTCCGCAGTCGGCCCGTTCCACGACTTCGTTCAGGAACTCCCATTCGGTCATTTCCGACACATGGTATTCGGCATAGCTGCTGACGTTCTCGACCGCCACCGGGACTTCGAGAAAATCCCGGACCTCTTGTATCTTCTGCGCCGTGATCTTGGCCGCTTCAAAAGTGTATGGCATCGGAAGCAAGTCATGGGTATATCTCCCGTCCACGCTGCCCCAGCAGAGATGATCAGACACCCACGGCGTGCCGGTTCGCTTGACGAGGTCCTTGAGGCGGCGAAGATGCTCCCTGTCGGGCCGGCCGGCCGAACCGAAATACATCGAAACTCCATGTTGCACGACTCGGTACTGTTCCAGTATTTGATCGAGGATGTGGAGCGGGCGCCCCCCGTCAATCATGAAGTTCTCGGAAATGATTTCGAACCAGTCCACGACCGGCTTTCGACTCAGGATGTGATCGTAGTGTGGGGCACGCAGCCCGATTCCGATCCCATAGTCGGTGAAGTTGTTGAATCGATTTGCAGGCATGTAAGGCTCCAGTTGCTCCATGGGGCAAGGGTTGCGCTACTCAGCGCGCCCCCTGCCCTAGGAGAACAGTGCGATTTCAGGGCTAGGCCGAAGGAGCCTTTTCGTCCGGCATCGGCTTGCCGTCGGTTCTGCAGCCTCCCTTGCCCTTGCAGGAGTTCTTGCCTTTGCAGCCGTTGTCGCTCGACTTGCAACCGCCCTTACCCTTGCAAGAGTTTTGGCCCTTACAAGCGTGCCTGTCCTTTTTGTCCTTGGCCTTCTCCGACTTCTGGTCCTGGTTCTGGTCCTGATCCGAGGCGCTGAAAGAGGTCTTCAGTGAAGGAAGCAGAGTCGAAGCCTTAACTGCAGCGCCGGTCCCAGCAAACAATCCCGCGAACGCCGCACCTGCAAGTATGGCCTTTGTCGTTTTCGTCATATTCAAGCTCTCCCGTCGATTTGAGTTGAGATACGAAACACCGTCCAGACACTCTTTCCGCATCGTGGATCGCGAATCTCGCTGCTCGGTCTCACAAACCAGCTCTTGTTGCGACTTCGAAGTGGCCTCGAACGCCCTGACAAGGTGTTCCGTCCATTGAATGAGAGTCGCGAGTCGCACAAAGGTTTCCGAAATTTTCAACACGGATTGGCTGCGAGGTTCTGGACTGGTGAGGTCGGTGACGGAGCGGAGTTTCACGATGTCTCAGGTCGATCGAACAGCCTGCAAAGCCGTAAAAGCGATTCGCTGGCAGGTTATTTTCTGCTCCTGGGGCCGAAGGAAAGAGGGCCGGGAATAATTACCCAGCCCTCCACACAAGGTGACAACAGATTTGGAACTATTACTGCGGCTTCTTGGAACCATCGGTTGCGCAACCGCCCTTGCCCTTGCAAGAGTTTTCGCCTTTGCAACCGTTGTCACCCGACTTGCAGCCGCCCTTGCCCTTGCAGGAGTTCTGGCCCTTGCAAGCGTGCTTTTCTTTGACCTGCTTGTCGTCCTTCTTGTCTTTCCCCTGGTCCTGGCTCTGCTCTTGGGCGCTGAAGGAAGTCTTCAGCGAAGGAAGTAGAGTCGAAGCCTTGACTGCGGCTCCGCTGCCGGCGATTAAACCGGCAAACGCGGCTCCTGCCAGCATGGCTTTTGTCGTTTTCGTCATTTTCAAATTCTCCCGTCGATTTAGAATGAGGTGCGGAACACCGTCAGGACACTCTTTCCACGTCGGAGATCGCGAATCTCGCTGCCCGGTCTGACCAAACTAGCTTTTGTTGCGATTTCGATGCGGCCTCGAACGCTCTTACAAAGTGTTCCGTCCATTGAATGAGACTCGCGGACCTCATAAAGGTTTCCGACGTGTTCAACATGAATTGGATTCGAAACTCTCGAGCGGCAGGGCTGCCTGAAGAGGAGAGCGACCAGAGCTTTGCCACTCCTAACGGCTGGGCGCGTAATAGCCTGTCTTCGCGTACGCAGTTAGAGGAGGGAGTCCCTTGGGTGTGCGCAGCTTGATCTTGATCTTGCGCCAGCGCGCGTCGCGCGCCTTGTGGCTTGGGTGGTATCCCAGAATATATTGGTTGCGCAACTCCATGCCGATCTTTGCGGCGATGTCCGGCAGGTCGTTCAAATTCTCTACAGTGAAGGCGCGCCCGCCGGTCAATTCCGTCATTTCATTGAGCAGCGACGGCCCGTTGAGTTCCTCTGGCGTTCGGCTGCGATACTCGAACGGGTCAAAAATACCGATTGAATAGAGCTGCGTATCCGCTTCTCGCACCAACCGCTTGATGTCTTTCTCGTTGTACCGGCTATTATTGTCGCCCCCATCGGATATGATGAGCAGCGCGCGTTTGCCATTCTGTGCGCCTCGCATCTGACTAAGTCCCAGATAAATGGCGTCGAGCAGAGCGGTGCGGCCCTTCGCAGGGGCTGAGAGCAAGCGGCCCTGCAAGTCTTCGACGTTGCCGGTGAAAGGACTCAGAAGCTCGGCGTGTTCGCTGAAGCCAACGAGGAAAAATTCGTCCTGTGGATTGGCGGCTTTGAAAAACTGATAGGCGGCTTGCTTGGCCTTGTCCAATTTGTTGGCCATGCTGCCGCTGAGATCCAAGATGACGCCGATGGAGATGGGAACATCTTCAGAGGAAAAATTCACGACTTCCTGCTCGATGTTGTCTTCGAAGATGCGGAAATTGTCGGGCTCCAGACCTGTGACCAAGCGGTTGTACGGGTCGGTGACGGTAACGTTGACAAGCGCCAGTTCCACGTCGAGATGCACGGATCGGCCCTGCTTAATGACCTGACCGGGTGTGTCGTGTCTCACGTCGTCGGGGACGAGGGACTGGGCGAAGGAGGGCGTCAGTAAGCTCAAGATGGCGAGGCCAAGGAGCAGCGCTAAGATGAGCGAAACGGACAAAACGCGAGTCACGATCGTGCTAGTTTTCATGGTGCGTCCATTTTTCCCTTAGTCGGATAGGTCGCTGAAGTGCTCGTTTGGTTCGATAATCATCTCTCGGTGCGCATAGTCGAATATGACTGTGAATCTCCGCAGCATTTGCGCCCCGATGGTCCCCGCTATATCAGAGGTTGCGAAAATCCCCGAAGTATTCTGGGAAAATCGCGTGAGTGGCATAGGGACCAGGAATGCTCCGAGTCTAATGGCCGGCACGCGTCCAAGGCGGGCACTTAGCTCGCCTCCCACGGCAACCACATTGGGGACTTCAATCGCCTCGTACGCCGAAAGAAACTCTGGGTGTGCGTTGCTGAATGCCTTTGTAAGCCAAATCGCGGTCGTCGCTCCTGAATCGACCAAGAAGACACCGGTGATTGCTGTCCCGTCTTGCGCTACAACCTCCGCACGGACAGTCGGTATGTCGTCCCAGATGAACTGGAGTGGCAAACGCTGACCTGAACCGGAATACGAGTAGGATGTCGGATCGTGCAGTCGGAGCACCTGGTTTGCGTAATCGATTTCAACGACATAGCTGCGGAATACATTGGAGCCAACGAATCCATCAGTGCTTCGGCCCACCGCGCGTGAGAACCATTCTAGAGGCAGCGTCGCCACAGTTTGATCGCCCAGCTCTGCCCCCGCAAACCTGAGGGTAGCGTGGCTGGCGAAAGTCAATTTTTGAGCGGACCCTTGCCCGGGTCCGTAAGCATTCCCTTCGCCAAGAAACCGAAGTCCCGGCGTCTTCGATACAGATTCGTCGAAGACAGTGACACTCGAACCCGTATCCAACATCATCCAAAGAGGCCGTGAGCCGTTGAGGCTTGCATGCATGTAGATGAGACTATCCGCGAGCTGAAAATGAATCGGCGCGGAACTCGCGTCCGAGACCGAGCGAAAGGGTCCGATCCCATCGGCGCCGGCGAAGGGGCGCGATGCAAGCTCACGTTGCACATGCGCTTCGGGGGTGATTGGCTGGGAGTCGTCTCTCAAGCACTTATCCATGCTCGCGCCGATCACAGCCTTGGTCCTCTCACTCCCAGCCAACAGCGTCAACAAATCCCTCTTGTCGCTTGTGTGTGGGAAATCGTTAGCGTGCTGTGCATAGATCGCGGTAGAGAAATCCTTCGCAAGAGTTCGAGCCGCAACCCTCGGATTATTGCTGGCACTGAAAACTGCCGTGTATTGAATCAACGGTCTCATCTCCCCCGCCTTCACATCGAAGGGAAGTAATGTAAGGAACAGGCTGAACATCCAAACCATCCTAGGAAACAAGAGATCTCTCTTTTTCATGATTCTTCTACGATCGACGGCTCTCGAACGTGATGGTCACGAGCAATTGCACGGGAAAAGCCTCGCCGCCTAAGATCGTCGGTTCGTACTTCCAGTGGCGGAGCGCCTCCATCGCGGCCAATACAAGTATTGGTTGTCCGGACACCGTCCGCATTTCAACTACATTTCCCTGCGTGTCGATCACAGCGTCAATCACAACCGCGCCGGCGATCCTGGACTGTCGGGCCAGGACGGGGTAGACCGGCTCGGGCCCAAAGATTAGTCGGGGTGCCTTCACTCCTCCGCCGACACGAATCGGACCCTTCGGCGCCGAATCGATTGGGGCTGGAGGTGCAGCCCCGGAAAGAACTCCGCCGATCACGCCACCAGGTTGTCCTCCGGGAATCCCACCAGGAACGCCCTCACCTGGGAGAGCCACAGCCGCCAAGTCGTTTCCGTCTGGCTCTTCAGTAAGACGAGCGATCTGACGCGGTATGACCCTTGGCGCGACCAACTTCCCCGCCACCGACGACACTCTGCGTTTCGGCGCCACCGACCGTGCCGACGCGGGTGGCGGCGGTGGAGCTGGCGCAGGAGGAGGTGCTGCAAGCAGAGTCCTGGTGAATTGATGCACATCGATCGCTTCGCCGAAGTAGAGCGGAACCAAAAGCAGCACTACTAGAAAAAGGAGTTGCACCGTCGCAGAAACAACAAAATCACCCACGCGGCGCCGTGGTTTAGTCGGACTATTCTCCAGCATCGACTCCGCGAACAACCCCTTAGGAGGTGCAAAACCAGCTTGCTTCCACTCACAAACAAACGTCGAGGTACCTAGCCTTCGACCATCCTTCAACCTTTCCTGGGCATTCGCGATGTCAGTCTTCTTCGCGTCAACAGATACCAGAAACCTTGGAACCATCACTTTCTCTCCTCCTTCAATCTCAAGCGATATTGGCCGTCAAAGGGAGCAATGCCGTGCTGGACCGGGAGTCCACCTTCCGGCCTGCCAGGCGCTCATCGCGCGCCTTTTCGCGTTGAACGTCATGAAGAAGTTCCCGCAGCCGCTTGCGAGCTTTGTGCAACTGCGACTTCGAATCACCTACCGAGCGTCCAACTATCTCGGCGATCTCGTTGTGTTGGTACCCCTGGACATCGTGCAAGACGAATATTGCGCGGTAGCCCGCCGGTAACCGCTCGATGCAGCGCTCGAGACTCACTCTGTCAACCGATCCGTCTAGCATTAAGTCGGGCCCACCAAGATCGATAGTCGGCGAGTTGGTTTCATCGTCCAGATCGACAGTCGCTTCGATCGAGACCGTCGGTGGCGACTTCTTGCGCAGGCGCATCAACACGAGGTTAACCGCTAGCCTGTGTAGCCAGGTGGAGAAGGCTGATTCGCCGCGAAAGGTATGGATCTTGCGGAATAGCTGCACGAACACGTCCTGGACTAGATCCTCGGCTTCGACGGGGTCTCTTAGCATGCGCAGGCAGAGCGCATACACTCGGCGTGAGTGCTGTTGATAAACAATTTCAAAAGCCCCAGCATCGCCTCGCTGAGCCAACCGGATGGCTTCGCTCACGGGTGAACTGTCGAGTTTGTGCGGTTTTAATTCTCCCGATGTGTGCTCGGGCACAGACGCCCGCTTCCCCTTTCTCAATAAGCGCTGCGCATTCAGGTGTGAGTGGCCCTTCAGGCCGACACTCTTGAGTCCAAAAGCGGCACCTATACGACGAAGATTGATTGCTGACTTCATTCGGATTTGCCTTTTTTGTGAATTCCGCGAAGAGGACATCGTGCAACGCCCCATCGCGATCATGCCCTGATCGTTACAGACTCAGTTGAATCTCATCATCGCGTTGATAATGCGATTTCGAGAGCGGCCTCAAAATCACTGAGAAAACTGATGCCTGCAATAATGAGAGTCGCGACTCTCACAAAGGTTTCTAAATACGCAAGGCTGATGGAGTTCGAAGCCACAAGGAAGGCAGCAAAACTGAATGAAGCCAAGGAACATGGGGCCACTGTTAAATCTTCGGAACTAGAAGGGTTCAAACCACCGAGAGCCCGCTCGACGCGGCGTCTGTCATTATGCCTTTTATGATCTCGACAAGAACGCAAGTGAATTCACTCGGGCGAATGGCGGGGGCGCCGAGACAGTGTTCGCCATTTCGAAGAACAGGCAGCCACCAACAACCTTCTTCAACGGGCAGCATATAGAACATACTTACGCGTAGACCTGCCAGGAGAGCCATAATTTCAGATACCCTTTGGTGCGTGCATATGCTGAGGACGATGCCGAGCTTAGTGTGACTGAGAAGCTTACTCACTTCTTGGTGCGATTCTGCAAAGTGGCATTCGCACCCAAGCTTTTCTAGATGCCGAAAAGACAAAAACAAGTGGAGCCTTTCGCCTACCAAGAGAACGCCGACTTTTCTCGGCTCATCCCCCGTCGGTGCAGACATGATTCTCCTTCCGCCTCGCCACAATGCGGGGGCCGACCTCATTTGATCGATCAATTCAATAACCGAACTTTTGAACGGCAAATTTTCTTTCCGTGCTTCCGCGGCAGTCCAGATCGATGCCCCCAGGAGGACGAGATCCTTGATGAGAAATTGTCCCGCATCCCCCAAAAGGAGAAATCCGTGTGAGAACTGGATCGCGCCAGACGTTGAGAGAAGGAAGCTCACAGTGAGCGAGAAGGTGATGATCGCCCCAATGCTGCCGATGAAAGAGAGCTTTGCTGAGAACGACCGCAGGGCGATGAGCACGGCGACAGCAATCTCGATCGCTCCGATCAGATTGGAAACGGTCTGAAGACTGAAGATATGGTAGAGCCAGAACATCAAAGGACTGCTCGCTACGAGCGGCTGAATGCCTTGCGCCTCGCCAGCGGTGAACTTAAGAACCCCAATTAGAAGAAGAGTGACTACCAGGCCGTAGCGGGAGACGTGAACGCCAACTCTTTCCAGTAAGGTCCTGGTCTCGGAGCGACGGGGCGCCGCCACAAGCATTTCTTCCTCAATTAAGCATTGATCAGCTGCATCCATATTCTTGGCTCGCTTTCTCGGGATTGGCGCAACAAAATAATTCGCAGAGAAACTCCTGGTGAGTAGTGGCCTGCCTCGCATTGTGACTGAGACTTCCGGCTTCGGCACTGTGCCGAAGCCGGAAGCGTGAATCGAGTCGAGAACTGACAGACATTAGAAGTTGAACTTCATCGCGAACTGTATGATCCGGGGACGGTTAGCCGTTGACAAAATGGCGCTCGATCCGTTTGCGATGTTGACCAGACCCAAATTGCCGGTGGCTGATCCAAAGCCGCCGGATTGCGGACCCGAGAATACCGGGTGGTTAAAGGCATTGAAGAACTCGGCTCGGATGTCCACGGATGTGAGCTCTGTGATCTTTGTGTTCTTCGTGATGGACAGATCCCAGTTTTGTTGGAAGGGCCCACGGAACGTATTGCGCCCAACGTTCCCTATCGCTGCGCCGACGGCTGCGGGATTGGGTGCGCCGTTGATCTGACATGGCACCAAAACATTCTGGTTGTCCACGCAGTTGCCGCCAGGCGCGAATGCACTTAGGTTTAGATAGGAGCCAAGGCGACTCCCAATATTCCCCGACGTAACGGCCGACGCCAGGGTTGCACCCGGAGCAAGGGTTGCAAAATTGGTCCCGTTAATTCCATCGAGATCCTGGAGTGTAAATGTCGAGCCATCAAACACTGTGATTGGCGTTCCGGATTGGAAAGTGCTGACGCCATTGAACGTCCATCCGTTCACCAACCTGGTCGAGCCGTGACCGCGGAGCAGCTTCGCTACCGGCAAGTCATAGTTGTAGCTGACGACGAAACGGTGTGTGCGGTCAAAGTCCGAAACCGCCCGCTGACCGCTCGGGTTCAGGAGGTTGCCATACTGAGTCAAACCGTTCAGCTCATCGCCAAAAACCGATCCTGAGCCATTGTCAATGGACTTCGAGTATGTGTAGGCGGCCTGGAAATAAAGGCTGCCCGTGAAGTGGTGGCTCAAAGTGGACTGCAACCCGTGGTACGTTGAGCTGCCGTCCTGGAACTGGAAGAATCCGCGAGAATTCGCCAGTCCGAGGTATCGCGACGGTACTCGTGCGTCGAGGTTTGCTGCAGTACTCCCTGTGATGGCAATTGTCCCATCTAGGTTCTTTGTTACGAATGGGGTGCCCGCGGGCACGCTCACGTTTCCAGCTATGGAAGTTGGAATGATGCAGGGCGCGCCAATTGTGCAGATCTGACCGGGATTTGCGGGACGACCGGTTCCCAGTAGGTGCGAACCGCGCGTGCCCACGTATCCCACCTCCAGCAACCATCCCTTCCCAAGAGCGCGCTGGATGTTGTAGTTCCATTGTTGCGCGTAGGGAGGATGGAAACTCCGAATGGGGAAGGAGAAGAAGCCCGAAAGGGGCCCTCCGCTTGCGCTCTGGAAGATAGGCGCACCCGTGGTTCCGTTAAAACCAGTGAGCGCGGGTACCGCCTGATCGGTCGAAAGAGGAAATGCGGAATTTGGCAAGATGCTCGGGAACGGATTTGCCGGCGTCACCGAGAATTTCTGCGCGCTAATGGCTTCGGAGAAGGGCAAGCCGCCAGCGGTCTGCAGAAGCGATTGGTTCGAGACGCGCTGGTAGTAGATACCGTATCCAGACCGAATCACGGTTTTCTGATTGCCGAATACATCCCAAGCATAGC
>Ga0209648_10003478_pt1 | contig 13215 bp, 15 predicted proteins | sample GraSoi2013_115cm_FD_185830 | JGI IMG/M metagenome (GOLD analysis project Ga0209648, IMG submission 185830) | Grasslands soil microbial communities from the Angelo Coastal Reserve, California, USA - Sample 9_17_2013_115cm (SPAdes) (version 2) | ecosystem: Environmental > Terrestrial > Soil >...
GCGCTTAACAGTCCTTTCGCAACTGCGACGATTATCATCGCGCGGCTGCGGGCACATCTGCCCCGACATGAAGGCGCGGTGATGACCACCCTCCACCTTCGACTCAGGAAGGAGTGCTTATCATGCTTCGCTCAAATCGCTTCACCACCTTGGCCCGCGCCGCCACCTTGTCGATGGCGCTCGCCATTCCCGTTGCCACCGTTGCTTATGCCGACGACGAGTACGGCACCGGTCACGCGACCGTGATCCAGCAGGCGGCGGCATCGACGCCGAGCGCCCCGCTCACGGTAGCGCAGACCAACGCGCTCAACGACGCGTTCAAGGTCGGCCAGAACGACGCCTTCGGCGCCGCCCGCTCCTCGCAGCTGGCGCCTTCCGCCGAGAGCTACAACAGCCGCCTCGCCTCGACGACGGGCGCGGTCGGCAATCGCGACCTGGTCGGCGCCGGCGGCGCGCAGGACAAGCTGGCGAACGAGATCTTCCATCCCGGCAGCGGCACCGACTGGTAATGCCCGCCGTGTGAGCCGGCGCCCCCCAAGAGGGCGCTGGCCACCCGCCCCTGAAGACGTCGCATTGCCTCCGCCAAAATCAAAGCGGTAGAGTCCGGTCCCGCGACGCGGCCCTCGTCCACGAGCCGCTCGATCCGCTGACCGAGGCCCGACCCTGCCTCCTCGCCCCACCGATCCGATCGCCGCGCTGCTCGCGGGTTTCACCGCGCGGCAGCCGATCCGCACCGGCTCGCTCATCGTCACCATCTTCGGCGACGCCATCCTGCCGCGTGGCGGCGCCGTGCTGCTGGCCGATCTCATCGCGCTGCTCGAGGGCTTCCAGCTCAACGACAGCCAGGTGCGCACGGCGTTGTCGCGCCTGGTCGCCGATGGCTGGCTCGCCGCCGAGCGCCAGGGGCGCCGCAGCCTCTATCGCCTGACCGAGACCGGCCGCCACCGCTTCGACGAGGCGACGCGGCGCATCTATGCCGGCCCGCCCAAGGCCTGGCGCGGCGACTGGCATCTGGTGATCCTGCCGCCCGACAGCGCCAGCCGCGACGAGCTCCGGAAGGATCTGGGCTGGCTCGGTTTCGGCCAGCTCGCGCCGGGGATCATGCTGCACCCCGCGCCCGACCCCGACTCGCTCGCCTCGGTGGTCGGCGACCTCCCGGCGCCGGAGCGCCCGCTCGTCATCGCCGGCGCCGCCGCCTTCCACGCGCCGCCCGACCTGCTGCATGGCCTGGTCGCGCGCTGCTGGGACTTGGCGGGGCTGGCGGCGGCGTATCGCCAATTCCTTGCCGCTTTCGCCGCGCTGGGCGCGGCGCTCGCCGAGGGCTTCAAGCCGCAGCCGCTGCCGGCACTGCTGGCGCGGCTGATGCTCATCCACGACTACCGCCGCATCATCCTGCGCGATCCCATGCTGCCGCCGCGCCTCCTGCCCGGCGACTGGATCGGCCGCGCCGCCTACCGCGAAGCGCGCAACCTCTATCGCCAGCTGGCGCGCCCCGCCGAGCGCTGGATCGACGCGCATCTCCACGGCGAGGACGGCGCCCTGCCCCCGCCCGATGCCGGGTTCCGCGCGCGCTTCCGGTGAAGCAATCCGATCGCCTGATAAAGAGAAATGCCGCGCTTTACGGATTCGGGCCGGCTGCGCCCGTCGACAGCCATTGCTTGGTGAGCGCGATGAACTCGGCGTGCGACAGCGCCGGCGGGCTTCGCGGTCTTTCCTGACCATCGCTGCCCGGCGCCCACGCCCAGCGCACGAGACCGGTCTCGAGATGCGGCACGAACTGTTCCGGCCGCATGCCGCCGCGCGCCGGATCCAGCAGCACGCGACAGAGCTCGGGGACCGACAGGCCCTCCCAAGCCATGCGTAATGGCGCGAGATGCCAGTCGGGCGCGCCAGGGACGCCGCTGGCGGCCTGATTGGCGGAGCGATGACAGGTGCTGCAATGGAGACCGGCCATGCCGTGATCATTCGGTCCGCGGGCGACGTTGAGGGTGTGACGATGGCCATCATCGCCTTGGCGCGGGAAATCGGTGCGCGTGTGGCAGTTCATGCAGCGGGGCGATTGGAGCACCCTCGCCATCCGCGCAAACAGGGTCGCGGATTGGCCCGACGTGTCCGGTTCACCAGCGGATGCGCCACCGGACGAGAGGAGAACGCCGATGAAAAGTGCGCCGACCGCCAGGCTCACCACCACAGCGACAATCCAACGCGGGTGAAGCAGGTTCGTTGTCATGCACATCCTCATCGCGTGCTCACCCGAAGCTGGGCTCACCCTGGACGACGAAGGTCTCGATCATCGTCCAGCAATTGTCGCGCAAATACGTATCGAACCCCTGCAGCCGCTCGCGCCAGCGAGGTCCGATGTCCGTTGCGACGTGATCGACCAATGCCCGTTCGTACGCGTTGTGAAGATCCCAGCTCGATTCGGCGCCGGCATGGACGGAAAGAAAGGCGGGGAAGGTCAGAGGCGCGTAGGCGCGCGCGGCCGCGTCGCGGAGCTCGCGCAGGAAGGCGAGCTGAAGCTCGACATCGGCGCGCGTGCCGAGCCGCGAAACATGTCCTGCGACCAGCGTATCAAAATCAAAGGCGAGAGCGTGGCGATGCGCCGCCAAAGCCCGGCACGTCGACGGCGACGCCCAGGTTCTTGTATGGCATCCAGCCGGGATAGATGACGCCGATCAGCATGAGGACGCGCTGGCGAGGCGCGTAGATGAAGGTGTTGTCGAGGCTGTGATTGACGCCGTGATAGGACAGCTCGAGCGTCTGGTCGCCGACGGTCAGCGTGTAGCGTTCGTCGAACACGATGTGCGGCATCAGCCGCCGCGGGTCGTGTCGTAGGGCCAGGAGATCGGCCGTATGGCGATTGGCGACGATCTTCACCGTTGGCGGGAAGATGGATGCGGCCGCGATGTGGTCGATGTGCTCGTGACTGTAGACGAGGTGGGTGACGGGCTTGTCGGTCACCTCGGCAACGGCCTTGAGGTAATTCGCGCCGAGGCTGGGTGGTGCATCGCAGGCAATCACGCCTCCCGACGAGACGGCGAACATAGTGTTATAGGCGCCGTCCGAAACCCAATAGAGCCGGCCGCGAATCTCGTCGACAACATAGCCTTTGCCGCCCAAGGCGGCGCTCCTCGATATTGCGCCCGCGAGTTCCGCAAGCGCGCCGTGCGCACCGCCGCAGGCTGCGCATCCCGCGGCGAACCCCACGCCCGCGGCCATCAAGCCGCGGCGGCTCAGTGCCCCCGCAGACCTATGCCTTGGCTGCCGCATGGATCGCCTTTCGGACGCGCTGATAGGTTCCGCACCGGCAGATGTTGGTAATCGCCGCATCGATGTCCCCGTCGGACGGATGCGGCTTCTCCTTGAGCAGCGCCGCGGCGGCCATGATCATGCCGCTCTGGCAGTAGCCGCATTGCGGCACCTGCTCCGCGATCCAAGCCCGCTGCAGCTTGTGCGAGCGATCATGCGACAGCCCTTCGATGGTGATCACGCTCCGGCCTTCGGCTTCGCCGAGCGGGAATGAGCACGAGCGCACGGCGCCGCCGTCGATATGCACGGTACAGGCGCCGCAGGCGGCGATACCGCAGCCATATTTCGTGCCGGTGAGGCCGAGCTGCTCGCGGATGATCCACAGCAGCGGCGTATCGGGATCGGCATTTACCGTCACGCCGCGGCCATTGATGGTGAAAGATGTCATGACCGCCTCACGCGAACGAGAAACCGGAATCGGAGAGCGGCAGGGAGCGGACACGCTTACCCGTCGCGGCGAAGATCGCATTGCAAACGGCCGCGTGAACGGGGACCGGGCCAAGCTCGCCCGTTCCGCCGAGCTTCTCACCGCTGTCGATGAAATGAACCTCGACCGGCGGCGTCTCCCAGAGATGCAGCGGCTCGAACGCATCGAAATTGGCCTGGGCGACGCGGCCTCGGTCGAAGGTGATCGCGGTCCTCATCCCCGACAGGCCCCAGACCACGCCGCCGATGATATTCGAGGTGGCGATGCCCGGATCGAGAATGCGCCCGCAATCGACGGCGCTGACGACGCGCCGAACCTTGACCTTCGAGTCCTCGACCGAAAGCTCGACCACGCTTGCGATGAGCCCGCCGAAAGCGCTCGCCAGCGCGACGCCGCGCGCCGTGCCGGCGGGTTTGGCCGCCGCCCATCCGGCCTTTGCCGCGGCGAGATCGAGGACCTTTCGCGCCCGCGGATTTCCGCTCAGCAGCGAGCGGCGAAAGCCGAGCGGGTCCGCCTTTGCGGCAAAGGCCATCTCGTCGACGAAGCTCTCGAGCACGAAATTGTTCGGTCCATGCCCGGTGGTGCGCCACACCGATACCGGCACGTCGAGCTCGAGGCGATGCTGCTCGACGAGCTGGTTTGGGATCGCGTAGGGACACTCGACGAGGCCCTCGACCGCCATGGTGTCGATGTTTTCCGGCGGCGCCGCCGGCGCCGTCCAGTCGGCGAGTTGCGGAAACATGGCCCGCGGCATGATGTAGAGCATGTGCGAGGGCGAGACGACGCGGTGGGCGAGCGCCACCGGCACCCCCGCCCCGTCCAGGCCGCCGGACACGTGATGCAGCATCGCCGGCCGATAGAAATCGTGCGTCATGTCCTCTTCGCGCGACCAGATCAGCTTGACCGGACGCTTCACCGCCATCGCGACGATCAGCGTCTGCTTGAGGAAGTCGCCGAGCAGCCGGCGACCGAATCCGCCGCCGATCAGGGTGCGATGAATCATGATCCGCTCGCTCGGCAGGCCGGTGACCCGCGCCGCGATGTTCTGGCACATCTCGACGCCCTGCGTCGGCACCCAAACCTCGCACGCCGCATCCGTCACCCTCGCCGTGCAGTTCATCGGCTCCATGGTGGCGTGCGCCTGGAAGGGGATCCGGTAGACCGCGTCCAGCTTGGTCGCCGCCGCGGCCAGCGCCGGTGACGCATCTCCTTCCGCCCGGCGGGTGAAGAACGGACCGGAGTCCATCTTCTCCTCGTAGACGGCCGGCAGGCCCGACCCGCTCGACAGCGCGCTGCCCTCCTCGCTCCAGCGCAGTTCCGCCGAGTCAAGGGCGCGCCGCGCCTGCCAATAGGTGTCAGCGACCACCGCCAGCCCGTTGGGCAACTCGACGACGGCGATCACGCCGGGCTTGGCCTTGATCGCGGCGGCGTCGTAGCCGGCAAGGCGCGCCCCGAAGCGCGGCGCGCACCGCACGGAAGCGACCAGCATTCCCGGCACCTTGACATCGACGCCGAAGACGGCGCTGCCGTCTACCTTGGCGGGAATGTCCCAGCGCGGGAGCGCCCGCCCGATCAGCGACGAGCCGGAGCGCGGCGCCGTCTTCTCAGGCACCGGGAGCTTCGCCGCCTCGGCCGCCACCGAGCCGAAGCTTGCGGACCGCTTGGAGCCGTCGTGGTGAATCGCGCCGTCGCGGCAGGACAACGACGCCGGCGGCACGTCGAGGCGTTGTGCCGCGGCGGCGAGCAGCATTTCTCGCGCGGCAGCCCCCATCTGTCGCATGACGTCGTGGAAGGACGAAATGCTCTGGCTATTGCCGGTGAACATCCAGTTGTAATGGGGATCGCGATAGGCGGGATCGAATGGCGCAAACTCGATTTTGATGCTTTCCCAGGGCAGATAGAGCTCGTCGGCCAGGATCGCCGCGAGCGTCGTTGTCGTGCCCTGGCCCATTTCCGACTGCGAGGCGATGAGCGTCACGGTATTGTCGGGCGCGATCCGGACCCACGCAGTCACCGGTACCCGTGCCCTTGTCTCCGCCAGGATCGTCCGCGCAAACATGGCCGAGGAAAGAACGAAAATACCGCCGCCCGCACCTGCCTGCAGGAAGCCGCGTCGCGTCAGAGATGGGCTCAGTCGATCCTCCAGCGTCTGCATGATCGTTCAAGCAACGAGTCCAAGCGTGTCGGTCGGGAGTCGTCATCGACCGACGGGTCGACTGCATGCTAGAGTGGAGACTCGTCGGCTTTCAACGCACCGGTCGGTAAGTCGCCGGGCGGAACCGACCTGCGACGGATCGCGACGATGACACGGGTGCTGGCAAAGAGATTCGGTTGCGCCACCGAATTCACGCTCGAGGTTCTCGGCGGGAAATGGAAGACGATCATCCTCTGCTATCTGAAGGAGCGGCCGCTGCGCTACGGCGAGCTGCGGTCCGTTCTGCCCAAGCTGAGCGACAAGGTTTTGACCGAGCGATTGCGTGAACTCGAAGAAGCTGGCCTGGTCGCGCGCCGCACGGCCGGGCGGACGAATGGAACGACCGTCTATTGTCTCACCGAACGCGGCAATTCTCTGCGCCGCGTGCTGACCGAACTCTATGAATGGGGCGAAGCGCAAGCCGATGCCTTCGGCGTCGCCTATGACTGGCCGCTCACCAAGCTGAGCGAGCCTGCCGCCACTTGAAGGTTTCGTGACGGCACGGCGTCCGCCGCATCGCTGACCGGCGCCGCGGCGCCGTGACCGCTTTTTTGGCAGCTGTCGATTTTCCGCAGCCGGCCGGCCATTCTTGCTCGAAGAATCGCGGGAGGCGAGGATGAGCGGGATGGGACCTCTGGACAGCACCGCTCTTCCTCCCGGCATATGCTCCCGCTTCGTGCGCGACGTTAATGGCCTGCGGATGCACGTGCTGGAGGCCGGCTTCGAGACGGAAGGCCGGCGCTGCATCCTGCTCCTCCATGGCTTCCCGGAGCTGGCCTATTCCTGGCGCAGGGTGATGTTGCCTCTGGCGGCCGCGGGCTTCCATGTCGTCGCGCCCGACCAGAGGGGCTATGGGCGCACCACGGGCTGGGACCCCGACTACGATGGCGATCTCGCTTCATTCCGGCTTTTGAACCTGGCGAGGGATGCCCTCGGATTGGTGGCGGCGCTCGGCTATCGCTCCGTGGCAGCGGTGGTGGGGCACGATTTCGGCTCGCCCGTGGCGGCGTGGTGCGCGCTGTTGCGGCCGGACGTCTTCCGCTCCGTCGCGCTGATGAGCGCGCCGTTCACGGGCCCGCCCGCGCTGCCCTTCGACACCGCCAGGGCCGCGCCACAAAGCAGCGCCGCCGAGGCGAGCGCGTCCAGCGGCAGCATCCACGACGCGCTGGCGCGACTGGATCGCCCGCGCAAGCATTACCAATGGTATTACTCGACGCGGCAAGCCAATGCCGACATGCACGACTGCCCGCAGGGCGTTCACGCCTTTCTGCGCGCCTACTACCATTACAAGAGCGCCGACTGGCCTGGGAACAAGCCCTTCCCGCTGCGGTCCTGGACCGCCGGCGAGCTCGCGAAGATGCCGACCTACTACATCATGGATCTCGACCGGGGGATGGCGGCGACGGTCGTACCGGAGATGCCGTCGGCAAGCGAGATCGCGGCCTGCCGATGGCTGCCCGAGCGCGAGCTGAGCGTCTACAGCCGGCTTCCAGGGTGGACTGCAGTGGTATCGCTGCCGGACGGAAGGCAGGTTCGAGGCCGAGCTCCAATTGTTCTCCGGCCGGACGATCGACGTGCCGTCGAGCTTCATCGCAGGCAAGAGCGACTGGGGCGCCTACCAGATTCCCGGCAGCATCGAGCGCATGCAGGAGCGCGCGTGCACGCGCATGCTGGGCTGTCATCTGATCGACGGCGCCGGACATTGGGTGCAGCAGGAGCAGCCGGAACGCGTGAGCGAGCGGCTCCTGCGGTTTCTCGGCGAAGCCGGCTGAAGGCCACGCTGCCGGCGTATGGCTTATCAATATGTTTGAAGCCGCGCCTACGCGTGCTCGGGCCACGCCCGACGGACACGAGGCTCACGCCGCTCCCGTCAAATGCGCGCGATCTTTCGTTCGAGGAAATCGCGGATCAGGGGGACCATTTCATCGGCCTTGTCTTCCAACGCGAAGTGGCCGGTGTCCAAGAGGTGAAACTCGACGTCGGGCAGATCGCGCTTGTAGGGATAGGCGCCGTCTGCCGGAAAAATTTTGTCGTTCTTGCCCCAGACGATCAGCGTGGGCGGCCTGTGCTTGCGGAAATAGGCCTGGACCGCCGGATAAAGCGGCAGGTTGGTGCGATAGTCGTAAAAGATATCCATCTGAATCTCGGCGTTGCCGGGCCGGTCGAGTAGCGCCTGGTCGTGCACCCAGTTGTCGGGGGAAATGCGGCTGACGTCGGCGACGCCGTCGGTATACTGGAACTTCGTCGTCTCCGGAGCGACCAGCACGTAAAGAGCCTTGCGATGGGTTTCCGAGTGATCGGACCAATAGGCCTTGATCGGATCCCAGAACTCTTTCAGCCCTTCGTCATAAGCATTGCCGTTCTGGACGATAAGGCCCGTGACGCGTTCGGGGTGCTTCAGGGCCAGTCTCCAGCCCACGGGAGCGCCGTAATCCATGACATACATGGCATAGCGTACGACGTCGAGCCGATCGAGCAGGCCATCGACGAGTTCGGCAAAGCGGTCGAACGTGTAGGCGAGTTTGGCGCGATCCGGCATGTCGCTTTGGCCGTAGCCCGGATAGTCCGGGGCAATCACGCGGTAGCGATCCGCGAGCGCGGGGATCAGATTGCGGAAAGCCGTGGAGCAACAACACGACCGGTGCCCGCGCCGGACCCGCCTCACGGTAAAAGATGTTTATCCCGTCGATTTTCATTGTTCGGTGATGGGTGACGGGCACGGTTGCGGGGACGTTGTCCACGACAGAAGTCGTCATTGAAGTCTCCTACAGTGAATACGAAGCGTTTCCTTGTAGGTTTGCGGAGCCCATGGCTCCGCTCGGCAATGCGTGGAGCGGTAGCGGAGGTTTCGCTCATTTCGTCGTTCATCGGCGCGAACGCTGCGGCGGCTGCCGCCTCCCCGCGCGCGGGAACGCGGCAGCGCAGTGTCACGCCGTCGTCGAGACGACCTTCTCCTTGATAAAGGCAAGGAGGTCGGCGTTGACCTGGTCCTTGTGCGTCGAGGGCAAGCCGTGCGGCGCGCCGGGATAGACTTTGAGCTTGGCGCCCTTGACGATCTTGGACGAGATCAGGGCGGAAGCGCCGATCGGCACGATCTGGTCGTCGTCGCCGTGGATGATGAGCGTCGGCACGTCGAACTTCTTCAGATCTTCCGTGTGGTCCGTCTCGGAGAATACCTTGATGCAGTCGAAGGCCGCTTTGAAGCCGCACTGCATCCCCTGGAGCCAGAACCAGTCGCGCAGGCCTTGCGAGACCTTGGCGCCCGGCCGGTTGGCGCCGTAGAAGGGCGCGCTGAGATCCTTGAAGAATTGCGAGCGGTCGGCCAGGGTTTGGGCGCGGAGACCGTCGAAGACCTCGATCGGCAAGCCGCCGGGATTGTCCTTGGTCTTCAGCATCAGCGGCGGTATCCCGTCGATCAGCACGGCCTTGGCCACGCGCCTGGTGCCATGGCGCCCGATGTAGCGCGCGACTTCGCCGCCGCCGGTGGAGTGGCCGACATGAACAGCGTTCTTCAGGCCGAGCGCTTCGACGACGGCCGCGAGGTCGTCGGCGTAGGTGTTCATGTCGTTGCCGTTCCACGGCTGGCTCGAGCGGCCGTGGCCGCGACGGTCATGGGCGATGCAGCGGTATCCGTTGGAGGCGAGGAAGAACATCTGGTCTTCCCACGCGTCCGCGCTCAGCGGCCAGCCATGGCTGAACACCACCGGTTGCCCGCTCCCCCAATCCTTGTAATAGAGCTCGGTGCCGTCGCTGGTCCTGATCGTCGTCATGTCGCGGCTCCTTGAAATTATGGGCGGTCGCGGTTTACGCCGTGCCCCGCCGCTCGTTCCAATTGAGCGGGATGATTGAACATGCTTCGGCCGGTTCGCTCCGGCCTCCGCGCAACCTCCCGCCGGCCGCGCAAGCCATATGTTACAGAAAAGTCGTGGCACTGCCGGTTTTCTGTGATATATTGCCGGACATGTATACCCAAGGCCTGCTCGACGCCAAGGACGGTCCAGACCGGCGCCAGCCGGAGCCCGAGGCGCAGCTTCAGCGCTTCCATGAGCGGGTCGACGCCGAGGAGAAGGTCGAGCCCAACGACTGGATGCCCGAGGCCTATCGGCGCACCCTCATCCGCCAGATCTCGCAGCACGCGCATAGCGAGATCGTCGGCATGCTGCCCGAGGGCAATTGGATCACGCGCGCGCCGAGCCTCAGGCGCAAGGCGGCGCTCCTCGCCAAGGTGCAGGACGAGGGCGGGCACGGACTCTATCTCTACGCCGCCGCCGAGACGCTCGGCATCGCGCGCGAGGAGATGGTCGAGCAGCTCCTCGCCGGCAAGGCCAAGTATTCCTCGATCTTCAACTACCCCACACTCTCCTGGGCCGATATCGGCGCGATCGGCTGGCTGGTTGACGGCGCCGCGATCATGAACCAGATCCCGCTCTGCCGCTGCTCCTACGGCCCTTACGCGCGCGCGATGATCCGCATCTGCAAGGAGGAGAGCTTCCACCAGCGCCAGGGCTACGAGATCATGCTGACGCTCTGCGCCGGCACGCCGGCGCAGAAGGCGATGGCGCAGGACGCGCTCGATCGCTGGTGGTGGCCGAGCCTGATGATGTTCGGGCCCTCGGACAAGGAATCGCAGCATTCGGACACTTCGATCCGCTGGAAGATCAAGCGCTTCTCGAATGACGAGCTGCGCCAGAAATTCGTCGATGCGACGGTGCCGCAAGGCCACCATCTGGGCCTCGCCTTCCCCGATCCGGCGCTGCGCTTCGAGGGAGCATCCGGCCATTGGCGCTTCGGCGCGATCGACTGGAACGAGTTCCGCAACGTCGTCGCCGGCAACGGCCCGTGCAACCGCCAGCGCCTGGCGCAGCGCCGCGCCGCGCAGGCGAACGGCGCCTGGGTGCGCGAGGCGGCGATCGCCTATGGCGAGAAGCGCGCCGCGCGGGGGCAATGATGGCCGAGCAGAACATGCCGCTCTGGGAAGTGTTCATCCGCGCGCGCAACGGGCTCGCGCACAAGCATGTGGGCTCGCTGCACGCGGTCGACGCGGCGATGGCGCTCGGCGCGGCGCGCGACGTCTATACGCGGCGCGGCGAGGGGCTGTCGATCTGGGTGGTGCCGTCGCGCGCGATCACCGCCTCCGATCCCGCCGACAAGGAGATGCTGTTCGAGCCGACCGCGTCCAAGATCTACCGCCACCCTACCTTCTACAAGGTGCCCGACGATGTCGGGAACATGTAATCCTTCGAGACGCCCGCTTCGCGGGCTCCTCAGGATGAGGAGGGGTGTGTGCGCGGCCCCAACCATCGATGCCGCAAAGAAATGTCCTCGTCCTGAGGAGCGGTCCGCAGGACCGCGTCTCGAAGGACGCACAACGCATATGCAGCACCGATGACCGAGACTCCTCCCCTCTTCTCCTACACGCTGCGGCTCGCCGACAATGCGCTCATCCTCGGCCACCGCCTCTCGGAATGGATCGGCCATGCGCCGCTGCTCGAGGAGGAGCTGGCGCTGGGCAATGTCGCGCTCGACCTCATTGGGGAGGCCCGCGCGCTCTACGCCTATGCCGGCACGGTCGAGGGCAAGGGGCGCGACGAGGACGCGCTCGCCTATCTGCGCGACGCCCACGATTTCCGCAACATCCTGCTGGTCGAGCAGCCCAACGGCGATTTCGCCGTCACCATCATCAGGCAATTCCTCTATTCGGCCGTCATGCATCCGTTCTGGCACGCGCTCGCGCGCTCGAGCGACGCGACGCTGGCGGCGATCGCCGCCAAGGCCGAGAAGGAGGCTGCCTATCATCTGCGCCATGCGAGCGAATGGCTGATCCGCCTCGGCGACGGCACCGAAGAGAGCCGTCGCCGCGCCCAGGCCGCGCTCGACGAGCTGTGGGCTTACGCCGGCGAGATGTTCGAGAGCGACGACGTCGAGCAGGCGCTGATCGCGCCAGGCATCGCCGTCGACCCGGCCTTGCTCCGCGCCGAATGGGAGCGCAGCGTCGACGGCGTGCTCGCGCAAGCGACGCTGGCGCGGCCGGCGGCCGGGTGGATACAGAGCGGCGGGCGCAGCGGCCGGCACTCCGAGCATCTGGGGCACCTGCTGGCGGAAATGCAGTTCCTGCAGCGGGCATATCCGGGAGCGACGTGGTGAGCGGCGCAGCGGGCTTGCGCGAGCGCGCCTGGGCGGCGGCGGCGGAGGTCGTCGATCCCGAGATCCCCGTGCTGTCGATCGCCGATCTCGGCGTGCTCCGCGACGTGCGCGTCGCCGGCGACACGGTCGAGGTGGTGATCACGCCGACCTATTCCGGCTGCCCGGCGATGCGCGTCATCGAATTCGAGATCGAAGCGGCGCTGCGCGCCGCCGGCATCGACAAGCTGCGCATCGCCACCGTGCTGTCGCCGGCCTGGACCACCGACTGGCTGAGCGACGAAGGCCGGCGCAAGCTCGCCGAATTCGGCATCGCCGGCGCCGTGTCGCGCCGCGCCCTCTTCGGCGCCGACGCCGTCCTCTGCCCACGCTGCGGCTCGGCCAAGACCGAGCGCCTCGCCGAATTCGGCTCGACCGCGTGCAAGGCGCTCTACCGCTGCCGCGCCTGCGCCGAGCCCTTCGACTATTTCAAATGCCATTAGCGCATGATCCGACGGCGTGAAATCACTTCACCGTCGTTCCTGCGAAAGCAGGAACCCAGAGCAAGCGACGTGTGGTTGCCCTGGACCCCGGCTTTCGCCGGGGTGACGATGGAAAGTGTTCAACGATGACTCCTCATTTCCACCGCCTCGCCATCGCCGACATCCGCCGCGAGACGGCGGATTCCGTCTCGATCGCCTTCGCCATCCCCGCAGCGCTGCGCGACGCCTACCGCTTCCAGCACGGCCAGAACGTCACGCTGAAGGCGGCGATCGCCGGCGACGAGATCCGCCGCTGCTATTCGATCTGCTCGGGCGTCGACGAGGGCGAGCTCAGGATCGCCGTCAAGAAGCAGGAAGGCGGCGTGTTCTCCGGCTACGCCATCGACACCCTCGTGCCCGGACAGGAGATCGATGTCCTGACGCCGAGCGGCAATTTCACCGCGGCGCTCGATGCCGCGGCGGCGCGCGTCTATCTCGGCATTGCCGCGGGCTCGGGCATCACGCCGCTGCTCTCGATCATCAAGACCGTGCTGGCGCGCGAGCCCATGAGCCGCTTCTTCCTGCTCTACGGCAACCGCACGACGCAGAGCATCATGTTCCGCGAGGCGCTCGAGCAGTTGAAGGACCGCTTCCTCGACTGCTTCTCGGTGACGCATGTGCTG
>Ga0209648_10003479_pt1 | contig 13214 bp, 13 predicted proteins | sample GraSoi2013_115cm_FD_185830 | JGI IMG/M metagenome (GOLD analysis project Ga0209648, IMG submission 185830) | Grasslands soil microbial communities from the Angelo Coastal Reserve, California, USA - Sample 9_17_2013_115cm (SPAdes) (version 2) | ecosystem: Environmental > Terrestrial > Soil >...
ATCCGTGAAGGCGACGGTCGTCGCGTCGCAGACGGCGAGTGGTGCATCGCGCATCGGCCCGCGGATCGGGCGCCACACATTGACGATTTCGAACCGATGGCGGAGCAATTCTTCCGCCTCCTCACCCATCAGATCGCGGACGCGTTGCGGGCCGGAGTTGATCGTATAGTCGTTGTGAACAGCCGTGACCGGCTGGCGCGGCGTTCCAGCCGACCGGTCGACGCCGCCCCATACGCGACGGCGCACCGTGTGATCGAATACCAGTACTCGGGTGGCGCCGGAGACTTCGGCGACGAGACGCTCGGCTTCGGGGTAATAGACGCGACGCAGTTCGTCCTCGTCATAAAAGTCGCGGACCGCGCTGTTGTGCTTGACCACAGTGAGACCTTCGCTGTCGAGCGACAGGCGCCCTGCTAACGGCCGGGCATCGTAGATCATCATGCGGTGGGGCTCGGGCTCGCCGGTCGAACGCGGCACGCCGGGAGGTGGATCGTAGGCCAAATTCATCGGCCTTTCCGCCATCGGCGCGAGGTAGTTGAGAACACCCTCCACATAGGGGAGGCCATCGATGACATCAGGGGAAGGGGTCATAGCTCGTTCCTTCTGGTTTACGGGGTTTAAGAGTTAACTTCGCGAAACGACGTCGGTGAACTTCTCGGCCGGGGCTGGCATCGCCATCGCGTGACGATCAGCCACGGCAGTGGGGATGAATTCCTCGTTATATTTGGACATCCCAGCGCCCGATCTTGGCGCGATCGCCATCAAGGCCGCGGCGACGCTCGCCGGACTCGAGGCCGACGCGGTCGGGACGGTCGTCAGGGGCAATGCAGAGCAAAGCGGATACCTGCGCCACGCCGAGTCCGCTCCGCCGCCAATGCGGGTCACCATTTCTCCAGCCACGGCCGCAGCACGATTTCGAACGCCCAAGTCGATCGATGCTGGCGGTGCAGCTGCAGATAGGTTTCCGCGATGCGGTCCGGATCGGCCATGTTGTCGTCGACAGTCGTACCCGCCCGACGGTGCGCGCGGGTACCGTCTTCCTGAGTCCAACCGATTGCCGCATCGATCGGCACATTGGCAACGTGGATACCCTGCGGCATCAGTTCCCTCGCCATGCTCTGTGCGAGCCCGGACTTGGCATGACATGCCATGGCAAAGGCGCCACTCGACGGGTAGCCCTTAAGCGCTGCGCTGGCGTTCGTGAAGATGATTGTCCCTTTTGCACCGTTGGCATTGGGTCTGTTTTCGCGCATGCGTCGGGCGGCCTCTTGACCCACCAGAAACGCGCTGAACGCCGAGTTCCGAAGCGTGTCGAATGCCAAACTCGGTTTGGCTTCGGTAATCTCCTTGCGAAGAATGCCGGGAACCCGCCCATGGATGTTGTGCACGACAAGCGTGGGAGCCCCAAGGTCGCGAACAATATTCTGGAACAGCATCGTCACGGCCGCTGGTTCGCTCGCATCGCACGCGTACCGGCGCACGCCATGGGTCCTCTCCAGATTCTGCAGCACCGGTTTGTCTGGGTTCCGGGCTGCGATACCGACCCGCATGCCGCTTTGCGCAAACAGCCTGGCGCAGCTTGCGCTGATGCCGGGACCCCCGCCAACGATGACGGCTACGTCTTGCACGGAAGGGTGCGTGTTGTGCGTCTCGGATTGAGTCATGTTTCGTGCTCCATATGTCGCCGGATATCAGTCACCAGCGAAGAAACGAGCTGCCGCTTATTCGCAATGACCGCTTTCGGGAGCGACGCGCTGACCAGGGCGCCCGACGCGACGTAGCGGTCGATCTCCGCGTCGCTGAGGCCGAGCTCGGCGAACACCTCGCGGTTGTGCTCGCCTTGAAAGGCGGGCTCACCGAGCGGATCGAGTTTCTCGCCCGAGAAACGCCAGGGACGGCCGGGCAGACGGTAGCCGCCGCCGTTGCGGTCGGAGACATCCTGGACCGCACCCCAATATTCGGCCCACTCCATTTCGGAGAGCTGCTTCAGCGAGCGCACTTCGCCAAACGCGATCTTGGCCTCGTCCAATTGCGCATCGAGTGCGCCGACATCGGCAAAGGTCAGGATCCAGTTCTGCACGATGCGGTGCAGTTCGGCGAAATTCGCCCGGCGCGCTGCCGCGGTCGCAAAGCGCGGGTCGTCGGCGAGGTCGGCGCGCCGCATCGCCCGCAAATAGGACGGAAAGGTGCGCGAGCCGACGAGGCTCGTCGCCACTGTGAAGTGCTCGCCGCTTGGCCCCGTGAAGAACGGGCAGTCGGTCGCCCCGAGGATCGCCGGCTCGTCGCCGAGATCGGCATCGTTCAGATCGACATGCGCACGCTCGTTGACCGCCATCAATGTCGCTGCCATCGCAACATCGATGTGCTGACCGGTGCCCGTCGCCTCCCGCCGGTGCAATGCCGCAAGGATTGCAATCGCGGCCTGCAGTCCGGCATAGACATCGGCATGCGACAGGCTGTCGGTGCGTGGTTCGCCCAGTACTTCACCGTAATGGCGAATGCTGTTGTGGGTGAGCCCGGCCTCGGCCTGCACTGTGGGGGCGTAAGCCATCCGGCCCGGCCATGGCCCACCCTGGCCGTAGCCGGTGATCGAGGCATAGATCAGGCGTGGATTGCGGGCCGCCAACGTTTCATAGTCGAGCCCGAAATAGCGCAGCGTGCCGGCGCGGAAGTTCTCGACAACGACATCCGCTGTGTCGCACAGCTGCAACGCCAACTCGCGGGCGCCGTGCACGTTGAGGTCGATGCTGACATTGCGCTTGCCGGCGTTCTGTTGCGCATAGTAGCCCGACATACCCGGTGTCGACGGAAACGCGAAGCGCGACACGTCCGGACGCGGTGGCTCGATCTTGATAACCTCGGCGCCGAGATCCAGCAATGTGCGGGCGCAGAGCGGGCCGGCGAGCACGCGCGAGAAATCGACGACGCGAATGCCGGAAAGCGGGCCGCTCATGTCAGCGCCCCGTGAATTTGGAGAGGCCGGGGCCGTTCTCGCGAAACGATTTGAGCCCGATTTTCAGGTCCTCGGAGGCCCAGATTGGCTTCTGGATTTCGGCCATTGCTTCGTCGGCCGCGAGCACGCCCGCGTTAACGGCGATGTGCACGAGCCGCTTCGTCGCCGCATGCGCGACGGTCGGCCCGTACGCCAGTTCCTGGGCGATCGTCATTGTCGCCTCTTCCAGCGCGTCGTCTGCAACCACCAGATTGACGAGACCCCATCGTTCCAACGTCGCGGCGTCGTAGCGCCGCCCGAGCATCGCGATCTCCTTGGCCCGCATTGCGCCGGCGCGCTGTACCTGGCGCTGGATGCCGCCGAGGAGCGGTGCAACCCGAGCGCCACCTCGACGGAGCCGATCTTGGCCGAGCTGGCCGCAACGATGTAGTCGCAGGCGAGCGCCAATTCGAAGCCGCAGCCGAGGCACACGCCGTGCACGCTGGCAACGATCGGGATCGGCAGCAGCTCGAGCAATTTCAGAAACTCGACGCCGCCGATTGCCGATTTGCTCCTGCCGCCCTGCTCGATGCGCGAGCCGAACAGTGCGCCGTCGGCACCGGCCGAGAAATGGCGCAGCCCGCTGCGCAGGACTATCGCCCGACTGCCGGCATCGCGGGCGCCGGCGATCTCGTCGGCGATCGCGCCGAGCAGATTGTACGGCCGGTATTGCATTGTCAGCACCGAGACCGGTCCGCGTTCTTCGTGTTTGACGACCGCCTCTTCCATAGCTGGATTCTCCTGTTTAACTGGCCGCTTCAACCACCACGCGCTCAAGCTTTGCATCCAATTCGCGCCCGACCGCGGTGACCCGCTCGTCGCCGAACTGGCCGAACAGCGATGAGGGCCGGTCGAATTCGAAGACCGCGCGGCCGGCCTCGTTTTCATAGAGCAGGACGCGCAGCGGCGCGTACAGCGCCGCCGGCAGCTGGTGGCGCGTCATCACGGTCGCGGTGAGCGGATTGCCGATCTCGTACTGCACGGCCTTGCGCGCAAGGCCGGCCGTGCGCAGCAATCCGCCGTGATCCCGGGCACCGAAGATCGACAGCTCCGGGCCACGGAGCAGTGCCTCATTGGCCCGCACGATGTCGCCTCGCCGCAATGCCTCCGGGACTGCGGGATCGAGTGGCGGCACCAGCGCTTCGAGCGCCGCCTTGACGGCTTCGAACGGCTTCGTCGCTTCGATTGCGACGTGTTCCACCGGTATTGGTCGGCGGACAGTCGACGGATGAGTCATGACAGTCTCGATCCAGTTGGTGAGGTTGGCGGAGGGTCGGGTGCGGATTACCGGCCGGCTCCCGCTCGGGCGTAATGTATGGTGTGCCGCGGATTTGCTCGTCCAAAAGGCTGCATTTAACGGCAGAGCGTCAGGCTGCAGCGTTTACTGCCGTGAAGGCGTTCCGGTGCAAAGTCACGAACTCCTGCACGGTCATCGGCCGCTGACCGGTAACTGCGGCGATGATCTTGTCTTCGCCCGCGAAGATGCCGTTCTGATAATCGAGGGCGACGGCGCAGAGATGCTGGATCAAGAACTGCGTCCGGCCATATTTTTTCAGGCGCTCGCGATAAGTCTCGATCGTGCTTGGACGGTAGGTGATGGTGCGACCGAGGACGCCGCGGATTGCCTCGGCGATGCCCTGTTGACTTAGTTCGGTTGGACCATGGAGCGTGTAGGTTCTGCCGATATGGGCCGTCGGGTTCGCCAGAATGGTCGCAATCAGACGAGCCTGGTCCTCCGCCGCGATCGGAGCGTGGCGCCCCTCCCCAAAGGGAAGATTGATAACTCCTTCGTCGACAATCACGTCGCGCACCCAGGGGAGGATCAGCCATTCCGAGAAGAAAGTCGGGCGGAGATGGACGGTGGGCACACCAGACCAGTCGAAGACGCGTTCGGCGATCCAGTGATCGCGTGCCGCGTGGCTCTTGGAATCCTCCCGCGCAGAGATCTGCGACATGTTGACAACGGCTTTGAGACCCGCTCGCTTGGCCGCGTTCGCGAAGTAAGCCGTCGCTTGGATGATCCCGGGACGAATCGGATAACAGAAGTAGGCGGCGCTGGTCCCGGCCGTCGCTCCGATAGTGTCGCCGTGCTCCAAGAGGTCACCAACCACGACCTCCGCGCCCGTGCGGCGCAGCGCTTCGGAACGCTCGTCCTCCTGGTGAACCAGTGCGCGGACCGCATGCCCCTTCTCCACCAGATGTTGCACCGTATGGCGGCCGGTCCGGCCGGTTGCTCCGGTCACCAAAAGTTTCGCTTCGCTCATCTTTCCTCTCCTGACCGGCGTTTGGGGTTCCCCTTCAGCTGACCGCTTTAATGAGCGTGGGCTCGATGCTGGCATCGCATCAGGCTGCAGCGCTCACCGCCTTGAAGGCGTCCTGGTTCAACAACGATCGCAGGTGACTCGCAGTTCGCCCACCGAGCGCCGCAGTCCGCACAGGTCATATTCGGCACATGAGCCCCGCGCAAAAGCCACCCCAGTTCCACACGCGTTCGTCGCTCCGATCGGCTGGCGGCAGCGGCGATGTCGGCTGTACCGGAGCAGGCTGACGCTCACGCTTCAACTGCTCCATGCGGGAGCGAATGAACTCGAAATCGTCGGCAGCACGCGTGCTCATTCCTTCGCCCTCCAGGGTCGCGCGTTCAGCCCGCCACTTGGCGATGTGCTCGCGCAAGGTGATAGAGTGCCACGCTCATAATCGCTTCCCAATTCAGCTGAGCGCTTTCACCAGCACGCGCTCGAGACTGTCGTCCAGTTCGCGCGCGACTGCTGTGACCCGCTCATCCGCGAACTGTCCAAAGAGCGAAGACGGCCGGTCATATTCGAAGACCGCATAGCCATCTTCATTCTCGTAGAGAAGGACGCGCAGTGGCGCGTAGAGCGAGGTCGGCAATCGGTGTTGCGTCATCCTGGTGGCGGTGAGCGGATTGCCGACGTCGTACTGCAGTGCCGGCCGCGACTTTCGGCCAGTGATCCGGAGCAATGCTCCGTGATCTCTGCTGCCCAATATCGAAAGAGCCGGAAGACGCTCAAGGTCGCTCCTGGCGCGTTCGGTTTCACCGCGTCGCAACAATTCGAGAATCCCGGTATCGAACTGCGGAACAGAGCCTTCGAGCGCCGCCTTAACTTCCGCAAAGGACTTTGTGGTTTCGATTTTGATATGCTCGACGTGGACTGTTCGCTGAGTGATCACTGGGTCAAGCATAGCGGCGACTCGGATCTGTGGTTGGTTGGAGGTGAACGGCGATATGCGGCTGTGCCAGCGGTTTATTGACTCTTTTCGCGCCGTGCACTCTGGATCGCGGACCAGACCTTGTGCGGCGTCAGCGGCATGTCGAGATGCGCGATGCCGAACGGCGCTAGCGCATCGAGAACAGCGTGGACGATAGTCGGCGGCGCGCCGATCGCGCCGCTTTCCCCGATCCCCTTTACACCCAATGGATTGGTGGGGGAGGGGGTCTGTTGGAATTGCGATCTGATAGCGGGCAGTGAATCTGCGCGCGGTATCGTGTAATCGAGCAATGAACCGGTCAGCAGCTGACCGGTCTCGCGGTCGTAGCACGCCTCTTCATAGAGGGCCTGGCCGATGCCTTGGACGACACCGCCGTGGATTTGTCCCGCGGCGAGCAATGGGTTGATGATCACACCCGAATCATCAACAGCGACATAGTCGAGAATCTCCACCATCCCGGTATCGGGATCGACCTCGACATAGGCCATGTGGACACCCGAGGGCGCGCCCATTCCGGTGGGATCAAAGAACAGGGTTTCGTCCAAGCCGGGTTCCATCCCGTCGGGCAGGACGTGACCCAGATACGCCATTCGCGCGACGTTGGGGAAAGGCCGCGGCTCGATGTTCGTTCCGGAGACAGAAAAATTACCGCCTTCAAGCGTAATGTCCTGAGCGGCAACTTCCATCATTTGCGCTGCGATCTTTTTCGCTTTTTCCACGACACGCCCGGCACAGACCTTAATGGCCGATCCCCCGACCGCCATTGAGCGCGAATTGAACGTGCCGTGCCCCGCCTGGACCTGCTTCGTGTCCCCTTGCACGATTTCGATATTCTCGACCGGCATCTGCAGGGTGTCGGCAGCGATCTGTGCAAATACAGTGGCGTGCCCGTGACCTTGGGTCATCGAACCGGAGTAGACTGTCGCTCTGCCGCTCGAGTCGATCGCGATGCGTGCGCTCTCCCAGCCGCCCCGGTCGAAGCCAATGCCGGCGAGACGGCGCGACGGCGCCATGCCGCACGTCTCGGTATAGGCGGCAACGCCAATGCCGCGATACCGCCCGGCGCTGCGCAGACGCTGTTGCTCCTCGCGCCGGCGCGAATAGTCGAAGGCGGCGACGGCCTTGTCGAGACAGCCCTGGTAATCGCCGCTGTCGTAGATCGTCGAACGGCTGCCGTAAGGGCGGTACGGAAATTCGGCTCGCGGCACGAAATTGATCTGCCGCACGGCAACCGGGTCGAGACCGAGATGGCGGGCGACTGCCTCGATCGTCCGCTCGGCAATGTACGCGGCCTCCGGCCGACCATAGCCGCGATAGGCGTCGACCGGCACTGTATTGGTGAGGATCACCTTCGCGACGGCTTCGAAATTCTCGATCTTATACGTGCCTGTGCCGTAGCTCCCGGCCATCGTAGGACCGCCTGAAGCCATGTTCGACAAGTAGGCGCCGACATTGCCGAGCGTTTCGATCTTCGTGCCGAGGATGCGGCCATCTTTGCGAAAGGCGACCTCGACCAGTTCCGTATGCGCTCGGCCGTGACTGGTTGCCTGATGACTTTCCGACCGGGATTCCGACCACTTGACCGGGCATTTCAGCTCACGGGCCAGATAGGCGCAGAGCAGCTCCTCGGGGTAGAGATGCATCTTCGCGCCAAAGCCGCCGCCAATATCCGGCGCAACCACGCGCAGCAGGTGCTCCGGAATACCCACTGTTTCAGCAATCCAGCGCCGATGCATGTGCGGCACCTGACTGGGCAGGTAGATTGTCAGCCTGCCGTCGACGCTCGGCTCCGCGAGGATGGTGCGGGTCTCGAGGCAGGTTGGAATGAGCCGGTTGTTGACGAGGCGTAATCGCAGGACCTCATCGGCCTGCCGTGCCGCTGCGGCGTAATCGCCGCCGCCAGTCTTGAAATACGTCGTGATATTGTGCGGAACATTATCGTGGAGTTGTGGAGCACCATCGGCAATAGCTGCCTCTTCGTTGACCACGGCGGGCAGTGCCTCATAGGCAACATCGATGAGCTCCAGCGCGTCGTAAGCCGTCTCGCGGGTCTCGGCGACAACGAGCGCGACGCATTCGCCAACAAACCGAACCCTATCGACGGCCACCACCGGACGGTTCGGCACCACAGTACCGGGGATGACCCAGTTGGGCTTTATGTTGTCGATTTTTCCGGAGAGATCGGCACCGGCTAGTGCCAGGCGCACGCCTTCGGTTGCGCGCGCTGCAGATAGGTCTATGGCTGTGACCCGAGCGTGCGCATGTGGCGAGCGCAGTATCGCCAGATAACGCATGCCGGGCAGTTTGATGTCGTCTACATAGCGCCCTCGGCCGTTGAGGAACTTGTGATCCTCACGCCGGCGGAGCGACCGGCCGATATAGGGCGTCGGCTGCACTGCTTCGGCCATTGGATCACCCGTCAGAAGGTTTCGACCCAGGGCCGCAGCTCTACCTCCAAGGACCAGGCGCTGCGCGGTTGCCGCAGTACCTCGACATAAGTCTGTGCGATCGCGTCGGGATCGAGCGTGCTGTCGGGACGGTCCGCCGGATCCGGTCGCCGCGCGCTGCGCACGCCGCCGTCGATGACGAAATGCGCGACATGGATGCCTTTCGGTCCCAACTCGCGCGCTGTGCTCTGCGCCAGGCCACGCAGAGCAAACTTGCCCATCGCGAACGCTGCCGAGTGCGGATACCCCTTGACGCTGGCGCTGGCGCCGGTCAGCAGGATCGCGCCGCGGCCATGCGGGATCATACGCTGGGCCGCCTGCTGGACAGTGAGAAACCCGCCAAATGCCGAGATCTCGATTGCTTTGCGCACGGCTTCCGGGTCGAGTTCGGGAATCGGACCATGTGCGCGGGCGCTGGCGTTGTAGAGCACAACATCGGGTTCGCCGAGCCGGTGATCCGCCTCTGCGAACAGGCGGGCCACCGCAGCTGGATCAGACGCCTCGACTGCGAAGATCTCTGCGCCGATTTCGGCGGCGAGCGGCCCCAGCTTCTCGGAATTGCGCGCCGCCAGTCCGACGCGAAGGCCGGCCGCTGCGAGCCCGCGCGCGAATGACGCGCTGATGCCCGAACCTCCCCCGACGATCAGGGCAATACGATAGGGCATTTCGGTCACCACTGCCTCCTGATAGCTTCCGGTGGGACCCGCCCGCTTTTCCCGGTCTCAGGCGTGCGCGGGGATCGGCGCTGAGGCCTTGAAGTTAAGAGCATATACGCGTATATAGGGGTAGGTACACGAATGTCAAGGCAGGGGAGTTACGATGCCAAGGCGAGCTCATTGGGGACCGGAGGACTGCAACTGTCTCGCCGTGCGCCAGGCCGCACGGCACATTACGCAGTTTTACGATCAGTTTCTGGCACCGAGCGAGCTGCGCACGACGCAGTTTTCGATTCTCGCGAAGCTGCGGCGATTAGGCCCGATGACAATCAACGCTCTCGCCGGCGAGATGGTGATGGACCGAACCACGCTCGGCCGGAACATCCTGCCGCTAGAACGCGACGGCCTCATCGTCGTCGAACAGGGGAGCCGTGACCGCCGGAGCAAGGAGCTGCGAGTGACCGAGGCCGGCGAAGCCCGGTTCCGGGCGGGGATGAAGGAATGGGTGAACGCACAGCGGCAGTTCGAGAACGCGTTCGGAGCCGAGCGCACCGCCGACATGCGCGCCCTCCTGCACGCCGTTGCCGCAACTGACCTCGGCCCCACCGCCGTTTAGCTCGGGGAGTAGTCCGAAACTCTCGGCCGACCCCGTGATCCCGGTCGAGCAACGTGCCTGGGTTTGCGTCAGTGTCGCCCTGCAACAAAGTGAAATGCTACGAGCCTTAACGATTTTTCATGCGATGCAGTGCGCGCCCGGCGGTTATTCTCAGCTATCCATTGAAGGAGGTATCGATGGAGTTGGAAAAAGCGCCGCGTCCGCACCGTGTCACCGCCGTGTTTCAGGACACCCAACTCTCGTTCGACATCGCACGCAGGGTAACCTTCGCACAATTAGTCGAGCAACTGTCTGTGCTTGGGGAGGCCCACGGTGGTCTGCCGTTGTCGGTCGATGTGCGAATTGCGGTCGAAAGCACGCAGTAAACGACTACGCGCCGTCATGTACCTCGTCGCAGTGGGACGCTAATCACCACCTGCAGTGGCGGGCTCTGTCTGAAGCAGCCTCAACAGCTGTTCAGCTTCCTCAGTCTTGGCGTCGATGAGTTCTTGCGGGAACAGCTGGCGTGCCCAGCCCGTATTGAATGAAAGGCCAGCAAGAAATGATGCCTGCGATCTCAATACGTCAAGTGGTTGCACTCCCCATTCCTGTGCCAGACCGATGACGACCTGTTGAATCCAGGCTGAGCTCAGTGCTTGAGCGAGATCGGCATCACGGATTATCCTTCCAAGAAGATCGAGCTTATCGCTGCCGACTTTGTAGGGGTACTGAGTTGCTTCGATCTCAGGCAGAAAGGCGCGATCGACGGGCATTATGTAGCGCCGCAGGCCCGCAATGGCGATCTGGATATTTATCCGATCAGGATCGTCTTCGCCTGGATGAGGATGGCCGGGATGATCGAAGTCATGGAACAGTGCAGCGATAAGTAGATTGCGTATTTGACGCGGAGTTAGCTGGTTTTGGTAGTATCGACATGCTTTGTGACACAACCACAGCACATGCAGCATGTGCCGAAAATTGTGGTACGGATTATGTAAATTGCGTGACCTGAAGAATAATGTACGAAAATAGAACGTCAAATCGCCTTCATACAGATGCTCTTCATTCCCGACGATCTTGGGAAGATCGCCTGTCACTTCTGAGACCAGCATGTGTTCCTCTCAGTCCGCCGCCAGAGCATCTCTGGAGAGGCAGGTACATGCGCAGCTTCCTGCGCCGCCTAACCCAGCGCCATCATGCGCTCGACGGAACGCCGCGCCCTCTCGGCGATCTCGGGATCGACGGTGACCTCGTGGCTCATCGTCTCGAGCGACCGGCGGATCTTTGGCAAGGTGATCCGCTTCATATGCGGGCACAGATTGCATGGCCGCACAAATTCGAGCTCGGGATATTGCAGCGCAACATTGTCGCTCATTGAGCATTCGGTTAACAGCACGACGCGCGGCGGCCGCTTCCTGCCGACAAAATCGGCCATCGCCGCGGTCGATCCGGCGAAGTCACACTCGGCGATGACCTCGGGCGGACATTCGGGATGGGCGAGCACGCTGATGCCGGGGTGGCTCTCGCGCAGGCTCCGAATGTCCGCTGCAGTGAACCGCTCATGCACCTCGCAATGCCCTTTCCAGGCGATGATCTCGACGGAGGTCTGCGCCGCAGTGTTACGCGCCAGATACTCGTCCGGCAGCATGATGATGCGCGGCACACCAAGCGCCTCGATGATTTTCTTTGCGTTCGCCGAGGTACAGCAGATGTCGGACTCAGCCTTGACCGCGGCCGAGGTGTTGACGTAGGTCACGATCGGTACGCCCGGATAGCGTTCGCGCAGGAGCCTGATATCGGCCGCTGTGATTGAGGCCGCTAGGGAGCACCCGGCCTTGAGATCGGGGATCAGCACGACCTTGTCAGGGTTCAGGAGCTTGGCGGTCTCGGCCATAAAATGGACACCCGCCAGCACGATGACATCAGCCTCGGTACGCGCGGCCTCGCGCGCGAGCGCTAGGCTGTCGCCGACGATGTCGGCGACCGTGTGGAAAATGTCCGGGGTCTGATAGTTGTGCGCCAGGATGACAGCGTTGCGCTCCTCTTTGAGTTCCAGGATCGCAGCGATGTCATCGGCGAGGATCGGCCATTCGAATGGCGGAATGTGCCGCTCGACCCGCCCGTAGAGCTCGGGAAGTGGCAACGCGGCCGCGGTGGTTGCTGAGGCGGTGTGACGCAAGATGGCTCTCCTCAAGGACCTTAATTAAGAGCGTCTGAGCCCAAATAGGCGTATATGCATGGGTGTCAAGGGTAAAGATTTAAAGTATCCCGGGTCGCCCCTACGTATGAGGATTCCTAAACCGTTGATGAGCACGTCTCGCTTGCGGATGGTCTGGCAATAGCCAGATCTAACGCCAATCGGAGCTTCGGCAAGTACTCTGGCAGGGCCGATCTTATTTTTAGGAAAGCTCATATGACAGCGAGCAGCTACAAGTCTTTCACACCTGTCGCCGAGGCGCTGCAGGGCGCAGGTCGAGCGGTGCCGTCGAGCGGGACGCGCGAAGGATTTGCTCAGCCAATGACTTCCCAAACGGCGGAGCCATGCAATGAGGTTCGAGACAGAAGATCGACACGGGCAATCGGCGGCCCAGCTTCCACAGCCGCAGTCAACCCGATGCGCGTCCCGGGATCTGGTCGGTGATCGTCGGCCATTGGGGGACGCCAATAGCGATTGGGTCCAGCTGCGAGCACCGACCTCCCAGGGTCGCGCGCCCAGCGGACCCCAAGTTGAGGCGTTGGCGCCGGAACGCGAAGATCAGCATGTCGAGCGTGCTGATGACGAGCGTCGTGACGAGCCCCGCAAGAGCATGCTTCAGCGCCACCCGTTGGCGTTCGTCGGCGGCCTGATCCTCCTCGTTGTGCTGCTGCCGGCGGGCTCTGTCTATTGGGACTACGCCTCGCACTTCGAATCGACGGACGATGCCTTCATCGCCGCGCGTCAGTTCACGATCGCGCCCAAAGTGCCCGGTTACCTCACGGCGATCCCGGTCACCGACAACGAGCACGTCGTCGCCGGCCAGGTGATCGCGCGGATCGACGATCGCGATTACCGCAACGCGCTCGCCGAGGCCCGGGCGCAGGTCGCCGCCGCGCGGGCCAATATCGAGAATATTGATGCGCAGATCGTTGTGCAGCAGGCCCAGATCCGCGCCAACCAGGCACAGGTCGACCAGGCGCAAGCGGCGCTGGTGTTTGCAGAGCAGCAGGCCAAGCGCTACCAGGAGCTGGCGGCGACGGCTCTCGCGGGCACTGTTCAGGATGCCCAGCGGTACGCCTCGGGGCTGCGTCAGCAA
>Ga0209648_10003481_pt1 | contig 13212 bp, 11 predicted proteins | sample GraSoi2013_115cm_FD_185830 | JGI IMG/M metagenome (GOLD analysis project Ga0209648, IMG submission 185830) | Grasslands soil microbial communities from the Angelo Coastal Reserve, California, USA - Sample 9_17_2013_115cm (SPAdes) (version 2) | ecosystem: Environmental > Terrestrial > Soil >...
ATAAGATGTTCGGTGAAGCGCTCGCCATTTTGGCCGGCGATGCTCTGCTCACCGAAGCCTTCGGGATGCTCGCCCGAGGGCCGGAAGCGCAGCGAGTCCGATTGGGCCTGGAGCTGGCGCAAGCCGCCGGCGCCGCCGGAATGATCGCCGGGCAGGTTCTGGACATCGCTCAGGATCGCCCGGCGGAAGAGGCCTATCTCTTCCGCTTACATCGGCTGAAGACCGGCGCTCTGATCCGGGCCGCTTGCAGGATGGGCGTGATCGCCGCCGGCTCGAACGACGATTCGCTCGCCGCAGCGGATGCGTACGGGCAAGCGGTAGGACTGGCCTTTCAGATTGCCGACGACATTCTGGATGTGACCGGCGATTCGGCCCGGATGGGGAAGCCGACCGGAGCCGATGCGGCGGCCCACCGGTTCACGTTTCCCGCAGTGGTCGGCCTGGCGAAATCCCGCGCTCTGGCCGATGAGCAGATCCGTCACGCGGTCGACGCGGTCGCGAAGCTGGAGCCGAAACCGGGGCCTTTGCGCGCCCTGGCCCGATACACCCTGGAGCGAACCCTGTGAGCAAGCTGTTGGAGGAGGTGAAAGATCCGCGCGAGCTTCGGGCGCTGCCGGAGGAGAGTTTGCCTTCGCTTTGCGATGAGCTCCGCGAGGAAATCATCGCCATCTGCGGCAAGGTCGGTGGACACCTCGGGGCTTCGCTCGGAGCCGTCGAGCTGATCGTCGCCCTCCATCGCATTTTCAAGTCGCCCCACGACGCGCTGGTGTTCGACGTTGGCCACCAGGCGTACGCGCATAAGATCCTCACTGGCCGGAGAGATCGAATGCCCACCCTGCGCCAGCCGCAGGGGATCGCTCCGTTTCTCGATCCGCTCGAGAACACGCACGACGTTTTCGGAGCGGGGCACGCCTGCACGGCGATCTCCGCCGCCTTGGGGATTCTCGAAGCGCGCCAGCAGCGAAATCAGGAGGGAACCGTGGTGGCGGTGATCGGCGATGGCGCCCTCACCGGTGGGCTCACCTTCGAAGGGCTCAACAATGCGGGCGCCTCGCGCCACCCCTTGGTGGTGGTGCTCAACGACAACGAGATGTCCATCTCGGTGAACGTGGGCGCCGTCTCGAAGGCGTTGCGCGGGCTTGGGGCGCGGATGTTCTTCGAAAGTCTCGGCTTTGCCTACTTGGGTCCGGTGGATGGGCACGACTTGAAGGAGCTGCTGTCGGCTCTGCGCGAGGCGAAGCGGTCCAACAAGCCAATCGTGGTCCATGCCCTGACGCAGAAGGGTAGGGGTTTCGCGGCGGCAGAGGCGGATCCCAAAACGCGCGGCCATGCGATGGGTCCTTACGAGTTGCGCGACGGGAAGCTGGTCCGCTCCCGCGGCGGCAGCATCACCTTTAGCGAAGCCTTCGCCGCGGCGCTGGAGGAGCGGATGGCAGTGGATCCGCGGGTTGTCGCGGTGACGCCGGCGATGCTGGAAGGCTCGGCCCTGACCAAGCTGAAAAGCAGGTTTCCGGAGCGGGTGTTCGACGTCGGAATCGCCGAGCAACACGCGGTGACGTTCAGCGCGGGGTTGGCAATCGGAGGCTTGCGGCCGGTGTGCTGCATCTATTCGACGTTCTTGCAGCGCGCGATGGACCAGGTGATTCACGATGTCTGCCTGCCCAAGCTGCCGGTCATCTTCGCTGTGGATCGCGCCGGGCTGGTGGGCGCGGACGGAGCCACTCACCAGGGCGCCTATGACGTGGCCCTGCTTCGACCGATTCCCAATATCGCGCTGATGGCCCCGGTCGCCGGCGAAGATCTTGCGCCGATGTTGTCCACGGCGCTGGAGCGCAACGCGCCGTCCGCGATGCGCTTTCCCCGGGGCACCCTTCCGGTCCTTCCGCCGGATCTCGCTCCCGGCAAGGGCTTGATCGTCGGCGCGCGGTGGATGAAGAAAGCAGACAATCCGGAGCTGAGCATCGTGGCCCTCGGACCGTTGGCGCTGTCCGCGCTGAGCGCCGCCGAAGGCAAGCGCTGGAACGTGCTCGACGCCCGCTTCGTAGCGCCGCTGGATCACGCCGCGCTGCGGGAGGCGGCCAAGAACGGCCGAGTGCTGGTGGTCGAGGAAGGCACGGTGCACGGTGGCCTGGGCAGCGCCGTTCTGGAGTTTCTCGCCGAGGAGCGAAGGGCCGCGCGAGTCCGCTGCCTCGGTCTGCCCGATTACTTCGTCCGCCACGGGGAAGCTCGAGCCCAGCGAGCGGAGCTGGGTCTGGACTCCGACGCCATCCGCTTCGCTGCGGAGGCTTTGCTCTAGGGTGCCCGCCAAAAGCGCCAAGCAGCGACTCGACACGCTGATCGTCGAGCGCGGCCTGGCGGAATCTCGCGCGCGCGCTCAAGCGTTGATCCTGGCCGGCAAGATTCTGGTGGACGAGCGCCGCGCCGAAAAGCCCGCAGCGCTGGTCTCGAGTGACGCGGACATCCGGATCAAGGGGGAGCTCCATCCGTTCGTGTCTCGGGGCGGAGTCAAACTGCAAAGGGCCCTGGAGCACTTCCAGCTGTCGGTCGAAGGAAAAGTCTGCGCCGACATCGGGGCCAGCACCGGCGGCTTCACCGATTGCCTTCTGCAGCGCGGCGCCGCAAAGGTGTACGCGGTGGACGTCGGATACGGACAGCTACACCACAAGCTGCGCACCGATCCACGGGTGGTGGTGCGCGAGCGGCTCAACGCCCGCTATCTGACCGAACGGGAACTACCGGAGCCGCTGGATGTGCTGACCTTTGACGTCAGCTTCATCTCCCTGCGGCAGGTACTTCCGGCTGCGCTTCGCCGTTTGAAGCCGGGTGGGGTGATCGTCGCGCTGATCAAGCCTCAGTTCGAAGTCGGGCGCGGACAGGTGGGCAAGGGTGGCGTGGTTCGAGATCCGGTGGCGCGCGGCGCAGCGATCCAGGGAATCGGCGAGTTCGCCGCTCAGCAAGGTCTCGAGGTGTTGGGAATCATCGATGCGCCGATTCCCGGACCCGCGGGCAATCTGGAAGCGTTGCTCGCCGCGGTCCGGCCGGCTAATCGAGGATCAGAATCTCCACCCGCCGGTTGATTTCCCGCCCACGCGCGGTGAGGTTCGGAACGACCGGGCGCGCATCACCGTAGCCCGTGGTTTCGATTCGTTTCTTGTCGATCCCGGCTTTCTCGAGGAACTCGGCCACTGACGCGGCCCGGGCGACCGACAGCTTGAGATTCCTCTTCTTCGTGCCCGAATTGTCCGTGTGCCCGACAATCCGGATCCGCTTGATGTCCGACTTCAGGATCAGGTCCGCCACCTGCTGCAAGAGCGCGTAGCTGTCCGGTAGCAGCGTTGCTTTCGCCGTAATGAAGTGAATCCGCCGCACAGTCTCGATCTTCTTGTTTACGATCGTGACCAGCTTCTCCTTGGGCTCGGGAACCAAGTCGAACTTGACCGCAAGCTCGGCGCCCTCGCCGATCTCGATCGAGCGGGTTTGCCCGAGGTAACCGGGGGCGGAGACAGCGAGCGCGTACGCTCCGGGCTTCACTTCCACGTCCAGTGCTTCGCTCGCGTCCTCCACAGTCGCAACCTCTCGAATCGCAGGCCCACGGATGCTGACTCTTGCCGCGACGCCGCGATTGTCCGAGGCCACCGATACCCAAAGATGGGTTCTCCTCACGGCGAGCTTCATTTCCAGCGGAAGCACCAGGGTGCGGCCGGACTCGATTTGGACCTGCTGCTCGAGATCTTCGTACCCCGTCTTCACCACCTTCAATTTGATCGCCCCGCGCGGAAGCTCGTAGCTCAAAAACTTACCCGAACCGGCGTTGGATGCGACCGGTGGGAGATCGGTGGGACCAAACAGAATCAGCGCGCCCGCGATCGGTGCATGGGTCGCCGAGTCAGTGACCGTTCCGGCGATTCGGCCCACCGCCGCCGGCGCCGCGGGGACCTCTTTGACGATCGGAACGATTTCGGTGGCTCGCCATGGGTCCACGTTGAGCGATGCGCCGAAGAAAACGTCGAACGGGGCGGGGGTAGGAATCCCGATCGCGACCGAGGAGTGGACGCGCAAGTCGATCGCCGCGATCAGCGTCAGGTCCTGAATCGCCGTCACCTTCAGTCCCATCGTCACGATCTGCGGCAGGGCCGCGGTCAAGGGAATCGAGTTCCCGCTCGGATCCACCAGCCGGTTGCCCGGAACGCCCAACGGATAGGTGATGCTGTACTCTCCGAACGGCGTCAGAATTGGAAGCGGGATCTCCATTCCTGCACTGCCAAAGACCCGGTTGAAATTGTTGGCGTTGTACGCGAACTGCTCGGCCGCTCCGAAGGCGCGAGTCGGTTGCAGCGACCGGGTCGTGTCCCACAGAAATCCCGCATTCAGGTGGAAGCGGAGCGGGACCTGCGGGGCTTGCTCCCGGGCGTCATAGGTCAACAGAAATCGGGGAGAGGCGCCCCATCCGGAGGTTCGGGCAGCCTCCCCGCCGGATCGGGAGAACAACATCGCCCGGCCCTCTACGCCGGAGTAGAGGCCTCGCGCCAAGTGAGCGGAGAATTTGAGCCCCGCGGCGCCATCCCCAATCGACTGAATCCGGACAGGGATGGAGTTGCTATTGATGTTGGAGCTTGCGCTGTAAGCCGCGTAAAGCTCGAAAAAGCTGAAGGGGACGAACGAGGCGGCGAATGTCCCGGCACTGCGCGTTTCCACCGCGGTGGGAACCGGAAAGTTCGTCGCATGCACGTACTCGCCCACTCCGGAAAAGCGAAGGATGCCGGCGCGGCCGAGGTCCGCGCTCGAGGTGTGCAGCAGCCCGGTAGCCCCCTGCACTCCGCTGGTCAGACGGGTAGTCCTGCGATCCGCGATGTCCAGGTTCCACGTGGCCGGACTTTCAGTGCCGTCCTCGATCGCAATGGCGCGAACGGCTTGCTGCGAGCTCGGGGTCTGTCCCCTGGCTTGCGAGAGAAAACAAAGCGCCGAAACCGAACAGAGGACGGGGAGGGAGGGTCGCATTTTGGACGGGTCTGCCGCGAGTATAGCGGCTGGGCTATAGAGGCAACCATTGGGAATCACGAGGTTTTTGTCCTACCTTCGCCTCCAATGGGTGAGTTCCGACCCCGTGCTGGTCTGGCCTTCAGCCTCCAGGCATAATTCGATGGAATGTCGTACACTCTCTGTGGCCTGTGCACCTACATCCAACGGACGCCGGGCACGGGGGCATGCAGCACGTGAGGCCAACCTCCCCTCTGAGAGGAAGGGTTCTGGTTGTGGGCGAGGCGGCTTCGCCTTCGCAGTGGCTCGAAAAGCTTTCCAGCCGAGGTTTCTACTGCGCGGCGGCCGCCACCGCTGACGCGGTGTTGTCCCTGGCCCCGCAGCTTCAGCCCGAGGCGATCCTGGTGGTGGGCGCCGGAACGCCCGAGCGAGAAGCCTTGAAGGCCATCCGGCAGAGCGCCGGGCTTCGGCAGTTGCCGGTCCTTGCCGATTTGACCGGCGGCAACTCCGAAGCCTTGCGGCGGATGGACTTCGATTTCGACGATCGCATCTATAGCGAGGACGAGCTTACCGTTCGGCTCGAGGCCGCCCTCCGAGCCAAGCGACTTGCGGAACGGGACGTCATCGTCCAGCTGCGAATGGAGGCGCTGCTGGAGATTACCCAGGCGGCGACCAGCTCGCTGGAGCTGGATCAAATCCTCAAGATTGCGCTCGAAAAGCTCTCCCGGGTGATCGTCAATGACCGCTGCTCGGTGGTGCTGGTGGAAGGAGCAAACACCCGGCAGGCGCAGGTCGTGGCCTCGGCCGAGAACCCGACTGTTTCGGCGCTGCAGCTGGATTTGGCTCGCTATCCCGAGCTGCGAAGAGCGCTGGAAACCCGGCAACCCGTCTACATCGAGGACGCGCTGCGAGATCCGCTGATGGCGGAGGTGCGTTCCCACATCACCCCGCTGGGGGTCCGGAGCATTCTGGTCCAGCCGCTGATCTGCCAGGAGGATTTGCTGGGAGCGCTCTTTTTGCGGCTTTCTCGAGCGGAGGGAAGCTTCGGCCGCGAGGAGCAAGAGTTCGCCCGCGCCGCGGCGGCCGCCTTGGCCAACTCGGTCCGCAACGCGCGGCTGCACACCGCGCTCAAGCGCAAGCGAGACGATCTCGAGCTGGCGTACGTGGATCGCTACCGCGAATTGACCGAGGCGAATCGCCGACTCAAGGAGCTCAACCGGATCAAGGATGAAATCATCGCGGTGGTCAGCCACGATCTGCGCGCGCCGCTTCAAGTCCTGCTCGGACACGGGCGGCTGCTGCTCGATGGCGAGCCATCGCCCCACCAGAAGGCCTCGCTCGAGGCGATCGTCCGGCAGGGAAAGAAGATCCTGGATCTCGTCGAATCGCTGCTCGAGCGGGGCAAGGGGGACCAGGCGCGCTTTTCGCTCGAGCCGACCCGGGTGGACGTGGCCGAGCTGTGCACCCAGGCGGCGGAAGAGCTGGAGATCCTCGCGGCGGAACGCGGCATCTCCTTGCGCCCGGAGAGTCCGGAGAGCCTGACGGTGGTCGGCGATGAGGTGAAGCTGCGGCAGGTGCTGCAGAACCTGATCACCAATGCCATTCAGCACGCAAAACAGTCCGGGGCGGTGACCGTCCGCTGTCAGAGACTCAAGCGCCCGGATGGAGATGCGGTCCGGGTGGTGGTCCAAGATGATGGACCTGGGATTCCGGAAAACCAGCTCCAGGTGGTGTTCGATCGTTACCGCCATGGACCCGGGGGAACCGGATTGGGACTGACGATCTGCAAGGAGTTCGTCGAGCTGCATGGAGGGGAGATCTGGGCTGAAAACCTATTAGTCGGCGGCTGCGCGGTGACGTTTACCTTGCCGTTGGCCAGCGGCCCCGAGCTCAAGAGTGCGGGCGCGATGCCGACTCCGGTCGGGGAGCTGCCGCGGGTTCTGGTGGTGGAGGATGAGCCAGAGGTGGCGGCGGTGGTTTCGGAAATCCTGCGCTCCCGTTATCGGGTCGATGTGGCGCGGGACGGAGCGGAAGGGGTCGCCAAGGCGAGAGGCCTGCATCCCGATCTGATCGTGATGGATGTGTTCCTGCCCAAGTTGGACGGGCTGGATGCGGCGGTGGCGCTCAAGTCGTCATCGGATACCGCCGACATCCCGGTGATTCTCCTCTCCGCGCATCAAGGCGTGGCCGACAAGGTGCGCGCGCTCAACCTCGGAGCGGTGGATTACATGAGCAAGCCCTTCCAGGCGCTGGAGCTGTTGGGCCGGGCCGAGCGGGCGATCGAGCTTTGCAACACTCAGAAGGAGCTGCAGCGCAGCACCGCGCTGTTGCGGAAAACCGGAAGCGACCCGGAGACCGGAATGTTCGACCGAAGCGGTCTGCTCAACCGGCTGGGGCATGAGCTGTCGCGAAGCCAACGGTACCGGCGGCCGCTGAGCATGGCGGTGTTGGTTCCCGACGGCGCGGCGGCTCAGGAGCGGATTCGGGAGTGCGCGATGCTGATCCGCGAACGGATCCGCACGCCGGACTTCATCGCCCATTTGGGAGACGGGGTGTTCGCGGTCGTGCTTCCGGAGTCCAACGCCGCCGGCGCGCATGGCATCTGCTCCCGGTTGACGACCGAGCTGCAGGACGCTACCGGTCTCACGTTTCGGACTTCCAGTGCGGATGTTGGACGGGATGGCCCCAAGCCCGAGACGCTCTTACAAGAGTTGTTGGCGGCAGTCCGACCATGAGGATTTTTGACAAACATGTTGCGTGGGATGCAGTGGATCTGGGTTTTGGGGTTGGGCGCAATCCCGAATGCGCTTGGCGCTGAGCGACCTGGGGTAGACGTCGCGGCGATGCAAGAGGCGATGCGGACCTCGAAGGAGGAGGCGCCCGATTACCCGTCGTCCGCAGCCTATGCCCATTACCTCGCCGCGAAGGTGGCGAGTGAAGAAGGGGACCATAAACGAGCGATCCAGGAGCTGAGGTTGGCGCTCGCCTCCGACGATGGGGAGCCGGCGCTGGTGACGGCTCTGGCGGAGGAGTACGCGACCGTTTCCGAGCCGCAGCGAGCGCTTCACGAGCTGTCGGCGCTGTTTCAGCACTCGAATCGCTATGCCCCGGCGCACGTTTTGATGGGCCGGATTCTGCTCGAGGAGAAGAAGTACGCCGCATCGGCCGAGCATCTGGGTCGGGCAATCAAACTGCGTCCCGAAGAGCCGGATCCGTACTTGTTGCTCGCCCAGGTTCACCTCGAGCGCAAGGAGCCCGATCAGGCGATCAAGGTAATTGAGCGGCAGGTCTCTGCGAATCCGGACCGGCCGATCGGGTACAAGCGGCTTGGCCTCGCCCTGGCCGATCGGCGGGATTTCGTCCGCGCGGAGCGGATGCTCAAGAAGGCCGCGCTGGTGGAGAGCGACGACTTCGAAGTGTGGACCGGCCTGGCCCAGATTTATCAGTCCACCTCCCGACTGGCCGACGCTGAAAAGTCGTTCGGAAAAGCGCTGGAGATGGATCCCGACAACCGGGACGTGCTGCTCTCGTTGGGCGCGGTGGCGCTCAAGGCCGGCTCCGGCGCGCGCGCTCGCGCGTATTTCGACCGGGTGCTCTTTCTCTCCGATGAGCCGGAGTACACGGTGCGGGTGGCCTTCGCTTATCTGGCGAGCGGCCACCTTGCGGAAGCGGTTGAGGTTTTGGACGGGGCCCGGGAGCAGAGCGCCGCTCAGCCGCGGATCACCTTCTATGCGGCTTTGCTGCATGAGCGGCTACGGCACTATTTGAAGGCGGCGGCGCTATTCGGGGAGCTGCCGGCCAGCGCGGACTTGTTTCAGGAAGCGCGCATCCACCAGGCTACTTGCCTGTCCTTGGCGGGCCAGCACGCCCGGGCGGAGGAGCTGTTCAAGCAGGCATTGCAAGAAAAGCCGGATCTGCTCGAGGCGTATCCGGCCTACGCGATCGCGCTCGAGCGGTCCGGCAGGCTCGAACGGGCGGAGTCCCTGCTGAGCGAAGCGATTCAACGCAACCCCGCCCCGGAGCTACTCGAAGCGCTCTCATCGCTCTACGGCCGCCACGGCCGAACCCAGCAGGCGATCGAGATGCTCTCGGACGCTTTGCGCAAGACGCCCAAGGACGAAACCCTGCGGTTCGCGCTCGGCAGCGCTTACGAGCGGCAAGGAGAATCGGCCAAGGCAATCGCCCAGATGCAGCAGGTCCTCAACCTCAATCCAGAAAACGCCTCGGCAATGAATTTCATCGGCTACACGCTCGCCGAGCAGGGCAAGAATCTGGATCGGGCGGAGAACCTGATCCGCCGGGCGCTCGAGTTGCAGCCGGAAAGCGGCGCGTTCTTGGATTCGCTGGGCTGGGTCTACTTCCGGCGCGGCCAATACTCGCAAGCGATCGGAACGCTCGAGAGCGCGGTGGAGCACGATCCGGATCCGATGATTCTCGAGCATCTTGGAGATGCCTACCGAAGCTCTTCGAAGAAAGCCCAGGCGGTCGATGTGTATCGGCGCGCGCTGGAGACGCTCAAGTCCGCGCCAGAGCTGCAGGAGACCGAAGGCCAGGCGCAAAATCTGGAGCGCAAGCTGAAGATGCTTTCCCGAGAGACCGCCGATCGCTAAGGTCCTCAGGCCCGATGGCGCAACATCAGGAAGGTTTTTTGGAGGCAAAAGACGGCCTGCGCCTGTTCTGGCAGTCGGACCTGCCGCAAAACCCCAAGGCACGGGTCGCTTTGGTGCATGGCTACGCCGAGCACATCGGTCGTTACCAGCCGGTGATCGATGCGTGGGTTGCGGACGGAATCGCCGTCTTTGGCTTCGACTGTCGAGGACACGGCCGATCCGAAGGCAGGCGGGGCCACTGCAATCGGTTCTCGGATTACCTCGATGACTTCGAGCTGTTCGTCAATCATTGGGGGGTGAGCGATCGCCCGGGCAAGTGGTTTCTCTTGGGGCACAGCCACGGGGGGTTGATTGCGATTCACGATCTCGCTCGTCGCGGACCGCAATGGGCGGGGTTGATTCTCTCCTCGCCGTACTTGCGACTGGCGCTCACCCCGCCGGCGGCGAAGGTTTTCGCCGCGAGGCTGGTGGAGAAGGTGCTCCCCTGGGCGCCATTCAAGAACGAGATCAGCTTCGACCAGCTCACGCGGGATGCGAAGGCGCAAGTCCTGGTCTCCCGTGATCCTCTCTACAATCGGACCGTCACCCCGCGCTGGTTCAGCGAGTCGACTCGAGCGCAAGCCCAGGCGCTCGCGCTGGGCCCTTCGCTGACATTGCCGGTGCTGGTGATTTGTGGCGGAGAGGATCCGATTGCTTCCACCGCCACCACGCGGGCGTTTTTTTCCACCGTCGGCGCGAGAGAGAAAAATTACCAGGAGTACCCAGGAATGCTACATGAGACGCTCAATGAGATCGGAAAGGAAGAGGTTTGGAAGCAAATCTCTTACTGGATCTCCGCGCATTCCTAGCGTACCGTCCTGCACCGTCGCAGATGCGCGGCTGATCACGCTTGGGGGCACTGGCGCAAATGGCTCAAAGCGAGCAGACGGGAATCATCGGTAAGGGGATCACCATTCGTGGAAACCTCACCGGAGGCGGCGATCTGGTGATCGAGGGCCGCGTCGAGGGGCAGATTTCGCTCAAGAATCATCTGACGATCGAGCGCAGTGGCCACGTCGAGGCGGAGATCCGCGCCGAGGAGCTGACGATCAACGGAGAGGCCAGCGGCAACATCGATGCCACTTCGATGGTTTCAATCAGTTCGTCGGCGAAAGTAGCCGGCGACATCAAGGCGATTGAGGACGGAGCGGTCTTCAATGGAACCATTGAGATGGATGTGAAGCTTCCGGACAACATTTGAGAGGAAACCAAGCGCTTATGGCGAACACGGTCATTGGTTCGAGCATCGTGATCGACGGGGAGATCTCCGGCGATGAGGACCTCGTGATCCAGGGAACGGTGAAGGGCAAAATTTCCCTCAAGGAAAGCCTCTTCGTCGATAGCTCGGGGGTGGTGGAGGCGGACATTGAAACCCAGAATGTGGAGGTCTCCGGAAAGGTGACCGGCAACATCAATGCCAGCGACAAGGTAGAGCTGAAGAGCGACTGCCGGGTGATCGGAGACATCAAGGCGCCGCGGATTCTGATCGCCGATGGCGCGTCGTTCAAAGGAAACGTCGATATGGACGTGAAGGAACGCTAAACCATGGCCAATCCCAAGGACACTTCCAGTTCGAGCGGCGATAACACGGTGATCGGTCCGTCGATCGTGATCAACGGCAAGCTCAGCGGCGATGAAGACTTGACGGTGCGCGGGCGGCTGGAGGGAGAGCTGTCTTTGACCAAGACCTTGATCGTCGAGCCCTCCGGAGTGGTGAAGGCGAATGTCGACGTCAAGAACGCGGTGATCAGCGGCGCGGTGGTGGGCAATGTCGACGCGGCCGAGAGCGTGGAGCTGACCAAGGAAGGGCGAATGGTGGGCGACATCCGCTCACCGAGAGTCATCTTGGTGGACGGCGCGAGCCTCCGCGGTCGAATCGACATGGGCGAAGTGAAGGGAGAACGCTCCGAAAAGGGCGCTCGCCCGGTGCGGGCGGTGCGATCGGTCCCGGTCCCGGCGCGGCCTGCGGCTCGAATCGGAAAATCCAAGCTGGAGGGCAAGCCGTCGCCTCCTCCGCCGCCTTCTGAATCCCGCTCGGGCGCGCCCGTCCCGCCGTTGGTTGCAGCCGGTTCCCGCAGGAGGGTGGTAGTAAAGAAGAAGGCGCGGTGAGCGAAAGCTCGAAGCAATGGAAGTTGAAAATCAAAGCACCGTGGGCGCACCCGCGCCGAAGGTTCAGCCATCCTTCGGGCTGGTTCCCCTCGAGCTGATCGACGAGGATCCGACGTTTCAGCTTCGGCCGGAGGGAGACTTGTCCGCACTGGCCACGGACCTCGCTCGATTGGGACAGCTGTTCCCGGTGGACTTGAGAACCACGTCGAACGATCGGTTTCAGGTGGTCTGCGGTTTCCGGCGCGTCTCGGCGCTGCGATTTCTCCAGCGCAAGGAGGTGATGGCGCGGATCCATGCCGATCTGTCCGATGAGGATGGGGTGCTGATGGCCTTGGCGGTGGCGATTCACTCCGAGGGCCTTTCGCGCGAACAGCTGGTAGAGGCGAAGAGCCGATTGGACCGCGCCGGCCGACTGAGCGTTGCGGCGAAGGACATGCTCGAGAAGGCGCTGAGTGCCAACGGACAGCTCGCCCCCGAGGTGATCGACGAGGTGGAGGAGGTCGACGCCGACGAGCTGGCGTCCGCGGTGACTCAGCGGCTGGGAGAAATCAATCAGGACCTCTCCATGTTGGCGGACGTGTTTGCGTCACTCGAACCGGACCAGCAAGAGGAGCTTCTGACTCAGCTTCGCTACTCGGCGGATCTGGTCGCCTACCTGGAAGGAACTGATGATCAGTGAGTCTCTGGAAAGGGATCGCCTCCGGCTGCTCGAGCTGCTCAAGGAGCTTTCCTACGAGAAACGAAAGGTGACGCTCACCTCAGGTAAAGAGTCCGACTTCTACATCGACTGCAAGCGAACGGCCCTGACGGCCGAGGGCCACTTTTTGATCGGTCGACTGCTTTTCTCGGAAATCCGCCGGCAAGCGCCCGAGGTTCGCGCGGTGGGCGGCCTCACTTTGGGAGCGGACCCTCTGGTTTCCGCGGTGAGCCTGACCAGCTACTTGGCGGGCCAACCGCTCGCCGCGTTCATCGTGCGCAAAGAGCTCAAGGGCCACGGAACGGAGCAGTGGATTGAGGGTGCCCACACCGTCAAACCTGACGCGGCGGTGGCGATCCTTGAGGACGTGGTCACCAGCGGCGGCTCCACGCTCAAAGCGATCGAGCGCGCCGAGCTGCACGGATTCAAAGTGACTCACGCGTTCGCGCTGGTGGATCGGCTCGAGGGTGGTAGAGCCGCCCTCGAAGGCAAGGGGTATCGGCTCGCCGCGCTCTATACCCGCAAGGACTTTCCCTGATGGCTCGCTTTGCCCTGGGGACGCTCTGGCAAGCGGCGCCGTTGTTGTTCGCGGCGGGGTGCGTGATGCATCCGCCGGTGGTGGGAGAGCGGGGGCCCAAGGCGCGAAGCGATGCAGCGGAAACCGCCTACCAGGTGACGATCTCGAAGTACTCGGATCGCGGCGAGGCGTACGATCAACTGGACACCCGGGTCTTTTGCGCGGCGACCTATCAGAGCTGGGTATTCCGGGAGGCCAGGGTC
>Ga0209648_10003485_pt1 | contig 13206 bp, 12 predicted proteins | sample GraSoi2013_115cm_FD_185830 | JGI IMG/M metagenome (GOLD analysis project Ga0209648, IMG submission 185830) | Grasslands soil microbial communities from the Angelo Coastal Reserve, California, USA - Sample 9_17_2013_115cm (SPAdes) (version 2) | ecosystem: Environmental > Terrestrial > Soil >...
TGCCTCGAAGAAAAATGCGACATCCGCTAAGATCGCGCTCGCCTGGCTCCTTGCACAGAAACCCTGGATCGTTCCGATTCCCGGCACCACGAAACTGGAGCGCCTTGAAGAGAATATCGGAGCGGTTGCGATCGAACTCATGCCGGATGATCTCCGGGAACTCGATGCCGTCACGGCACAGATCACAGTGCAGGGCGCCCGGTACCCGGAAGAATTGGAACGAATGACGTATCGCTGAAAGCACGAGAAGTGTTCTTTGGCGAATCAGGCGGGCACATCGCCTAGAAAGAGAAATCCATTCATGAATATATCTTTTGAAAGCAAAGTTGCACTGGTTACAGGCGCCGCATCTGGACTGGGACTTGCCACAGCTAGGGCTTTTGCTGAATCCGGTGCCTCGGTGGTGTTCGCGGACTGGAATGAGAAAGACGCGCAATCTGCGGCCGAGGATCTTGCCAATAAAGGCCATAAGACTCTGGCCGTCCGCTGTGATGTGTCCGACGATGCGCAAGTGGAGGCAATGGTGAAAAAGACGGTCTCCACTTTCGGACGGCTCGACGCGGCCTACAACAATGCCGGCGTTCAAAATGTTCTCGCAGAGACTGCTGATACGACGCGGGAAGATTACGAGCGGGTGATGGGGGTCAACCTCCGTGGTGTATGGAGTTGCATGAAGTTCGAACTACAACAGATGCGCAAACAAGGAAGTGGAACCATCGTCAACTGCTCATCGCTTGGAGGACTTGTGGGAGGGGCCGAGCGTGGGACCTACCATGCTGCCAAGCACGGAGTCATTGGGTTCACCAAGAGCGCTGCTCTCGAATATGCGGCACGCGGCATTCGCATCAATGCCGTATGTCCGGGTCTCATTTGGACACCGATGGCCGACCAGATGGTCGCCGGGGGTCAAGGTGAAGCCCTCAAGGCCATGGAAAAGAGCATCCCGATGGCACGGGTTGGCCGCCCGGAGGAGATTGCTGATGCTGTTCTCTGGCTTTCGAGTGATGCCGCAAGCTACGTCACCGGTCAGTCCATCTCGGTGGACGGCGGCTTCATCATGCACTGACGGAGATGGGAGGAGACTGAAATGAAACTAATTGCAGCGACGATCATGTCACTTTTTATGTTTGTTGCAAATGGCGCCGCTGGCCAGACCGCGTCCGCATCTGGCACTTCGCAAACTGCGCCTGTTCAGAATCCACAAACGATCAAGATCGCGCGGAGCGACTCCCTACACTCGAACAAAGGGTCTGCCCAATACTTTACCGGCTTAGTACAGGTTCAACAACTTTTTCCTGCTTACGATCCATCGCGCACAAGCGGCGGGAAGGTTACGTTCGAGCCTGGCGCGCGGAGCGCTTGGCATACGCACCCGCTCGGTCAAATCTTGATCGTGGCGGACGGCACGGGTGGATTCAGCAGTGGGGAGGATCGATCGAAGAGATTCGAAAGGGCGATGTTATCTGGATTCCGGCGGGGGTGAAACACTGGCACGGCGCTACGCCAAATACAGCGATGACGCACATCGCAATACAGGAAGAGCTCAACGGTAAGGCCGTAGAGTGGATGGAGAAGGTGACCGACGAGCAATACCACAAGTGATCGCAGTTCACACTGAACGGCAGGAGGTCAAGATGAAACTGATGGCCGTCATGATCGCGGCGCTTTCTCTGATCAGCACCACATGGGCTCAGGGCCAGCACGCAGAAACCGGGAGGAAATGGGAGCCTATGCCGACAATAAATGACATCACGATGGTGGCGCCGGCGCTTGAGAAGTATGCGCAAGGCCCGCTTGCCGACCTATGGAAACGCCCAGGGCTCACGCCGCGGGACCGGAGCAGTGTCACCATCGCGGCGCTGATTGCGCGCAACCAGACGATAGAGATGCCCTACTACTTCAATCTCGCGCTCGACAACGGCGTCGAGCCGCGCGAGATTTCCGAGATCATCACGCATCTCGCGTTTTACTCCGGGTGGGCGAATGCGATGTCCGCCGTGGCCGTGGCTAAGGATGTCTTTGCTCAGCGCAAGATCGGGATTGATCAGCTTCCTCCCGCTTCGCCCGCACTTTTGCCTCTGGACAAGGACGCCGAGGAAAAACGTGCAGCGGCGGTCGGGCAGCAATTCGGCAGCGTTGCTCCAGGAGTGGTGCAATACACGACGGACGTTTTGTTCCGCAACCTTTGGTTACGTCCGGACCTTGCTCCGCGCGATCGGAGTCTCGTGACTGTGAGCGCGCTGATTGCTTGCGGCCAGTCGGCACAAATCGCGTATCACCTCAACCGAGCCATGGATAACGGGCTGACGCGGGAACAGGCCGCGGAAGTCGTCACTCATTTGGCATTCTACGCCGGTTGGCCTAACGTCTTTTCCGCATTGCCAGTTGTAAAGGATGTCTTTGAGAAACGTGCGCACTAGTCCTTTTTAGGACTTCTGCGAACGAATGAGAGGTATAAGAGTGACGCTACGGCATTGCTTCTCAATGAAGGGCAAGCTTGAAGTAATCCAGTTGGGTGAAAAACGCGCTTTCCGTAGAAGTGGCGTCTCCCTAACGCAGTTATTCCAAGTTGATGGAGATAGTGGGTTTGTGACCGACGTCCCAGTCTGTGGATCTCGTTGTTGTGCATGGGCTTCTTACCCTGAACTCTGTCTACTGACTTTTGACGATGAAGTTGGGCGCGGCGGCGCGCGAAATCCTAATTGCGTCTATATCGGCTCGCCCGGAAAGTTGGCAAATAATTGGCAAATGGCTTTTTCAGTGAGGGTCTGGCAGACGGAAAAAGTTAGAATGGCCGCATAAACACTGGGGATTTATGGTGGGCCTGGGTGGACTTGAACCACCGACCTCGCCCTTATCAGGGGCTTTTATGGTGCTATATGCATAGCAATTACAGCACTAGGTAGAGCATTCGGCTCTCGACCGAATGCGTGGGAATGCGTAATCAAATCGGCGGCATTCAAATTGCTCAACCAGCAGTACTTTTCGGCCGCGTTTCCAAAGTCAACAAGTGCCGTCATAAAAATCTAGTAGTCCTCTCGGGTTTCGGCACGGTACAAGCGTTCTTGTTGGTCGCGCAAGCTGATATTTCTGGCGGGGAGACAGTGGCACGGCAGGAATCGCATTGTATAGATATCCTAATGCAGACTGGCCCACACTTGGTAGATGACTACCACTATCATGAACAGGAGATAGATTCGAAGAGACCACATCACGAACTTCTCAAGCCCGCTTAGCTGCCGCCGGGGAATCAGGTGCTTTTTCAGCCCAGCGAGTTGCTCCGGTTCGAGCGAGGACAGAACCAGTTTCTGATCGGAGGAGGTGATCGCGCTGTGTACTTTGTCTTTTGAAGGCATCCAACGGTCCTCCTACTTCCCGCCTAGAAACGCGAAGACATTCGGCGCAATCACACTGATGCCGAAGAGCAAGCCAGCTAGTGTCAGAAAAACGACGACACCGGTGGCGAGTATGTTTGCCCACCTCGGACTAACTAGATCACCCATGACTTCGCGGTCGTTCGCAAGCATGAAGAGGAACACAAGCGCAGGCGGCATCGCGAGCACGGCGACCACGTTGACCAACAGAACCACGTAGACGAGGGGAAGCCCAGGGATCAAGACGATTGCTCCGGCAGTTGCCGCGCAAAGGAACAGCACCGAGTAGAAAGCCTTTCCCTGCGCGACAGGCAGGTTTAGGCTGTGAGGCCTGCGGGCTACCTCTCCGAAGGCATAAGCGGAGGAAATGGAAATCGTGACAGACGCAACCATCCCTGCTTCCACGATACCGATTGCAAACAAGGCGGCGCCGAATCGCCCGATCAACGGTTGCAGCGCTTGCGCGAATTCGGCTCCCTGAAAGTTCTCGGCAGTCATGTGGTGAGCGAACAAGGGGGCGGTGGCAATGATAGTTGCGACCGCGGCCGTCGCGGCCAACGCAGCCCCAACTACTGTATCGATGCGACCAAGGTGGATGTCTTTCCTGGTGAGTCCCTTGTCAACCGTGGCGCTCTGTTGAAAGAACAGCATCCACGGGGTCACAGTTGCGCCGATGTCAGCGAGTACGATGATCAGAGTGTCTTGGGTCAACCCTCCAGGGAGCGGCTTCCAGGTAACGAGTGCGCTGCCGACAGAGTGCCAATTCGGGTGCGTAAGCAAGGCCACGGGAACGAAAACAAGATTGAAAACGGCGATAGCGAGCAGGGTCCGTTCCCATGTCCAATACCGGTGCATCATGACAGCCAAGCACAAGAACACGAGTGCACTGCCAACCGCAGCCCATGGGGGAACACCAAAAAATCCCAGGCCTGCCCGGATGGCAATAAACTCGGTGATTAGCGTCAGGAAATTGCCGATGCCCAGGTCGATCATGGAGAACCAGCCCCAGAACGGCCCAAAGCGGTCAAAGATTAATTCCGCGTGACCGCGATGCGTGGCGGAACCGAGACGCATGGTCATCTCCTGTACGACAATGGCCATACAAAACGTGAGAATGACGAAGGGGATGAAGAACCCAATTCCAAACCGCGCGCCCGTCGCGGCGTAGGAAATCATACTTGGGCCGTCGTTCTCCCCAAGCATCACGAGAATTCCGGGGCCAACAAGTAACCACAGCAAGCGGAACTTGGAGAAGGCACCCCGCTGGGCGCGCGCCGCCGAAACACGGACACGGTCATGCGCACGATCAACGTCTTCGTGGGTGATAACGACGTCATCTTGGGGGACGGGTTGCGGCGTTATCCTGGACAGCGGTCCTAAGTTCACCGGCGATTCCTCGTAGTGCCCTTCGATTCCCCGGCACGCTCTTCATCGCCGGAGAGGAACTGTACAGATATGCTGGCGTGCATTAACCGCAGTATATCAGAATATATTAACTTAGATTAAGTAAAATTCCGCTAGCGCTCTTGTGCTACCCAGACCTTCTCCGCCACCGGAGAGCCCAGCGCCATTCTCTTTCTTTCAACCCTTAGAATGGACGTCCCATCGTAGTTCCGAGACTCGACTTTCAAATGAGTGCCCGGACGGATTCCGTTTTCTTGTAGAAATTCCAGCAGTCTGCGGTCCCTTTCGTATACGCTGCACACTCGGTATTTTGAGCCCGCCTCGGCTTCACTGAGCAAGCGCTGACCTTTCTTGCGCCGTTGCTCGGGACTCATCACGGCCAGACCATTTCCGTGAGGGCAGGTCCCTTTGTGCCCGAGCACTTTGACGAGTCTCTTCTCAAATGAGGGAGAAACGGCATGCTCCAAACGCTCTGCTTCATCGTGAACGTCGACCCATTCCATCCCGAAAATCTCGGAGAGCATGCGCTCGATCAGGTGATGGCGAAGAATGGTTCGTTCCGCGACTTTCCGTCCTTCGGAAGTGAGTTGAATCCGGCCGCCCTTAGTAAGGGTGACAAGACCGTCCCTTCCCAGCCGCTTGAGGGCGGCGGTTACTGCTGGTGGCGTCACGGAAAGCCAATGAGCAAGAAGTGCGGAAATCACGGTATTGCCTTCCGCTTCGGCCTCTGCAATGGCCTTCAGATAATTTTCCTTGGAGATGGTGATCATCATAATTCTGACAATATCTTATCACCACTCGATCTCGTTGTGGGACACAGGGCGTCTGTAATGGAACAGGCCAAAGATAGCTTGATGACTCCAGAGAACCACGGTTATCCTCACAAACTACACTAAACTTTACTTCTGTGCTTAACTATGCTTAATATATAGCCTCGCTCGCGGCTGTTACATAAAGCCGGGACACTTGGTCCGCGAGCGATTGTTTTGAGGCCAAGGCAAATCGAGAAAGTAGGCATTTCGCTCGTGCCGCGCGCTACTCTTCCAGGCCTTCTTCTAGTGAGTGTTGCGCTCTTCTGCGCGGCGAAAGCGCTGCCACAAGGTGAGACCACCAGCGCCATCGCCGGCCAAGTGACCGATGCCACCAGTGCCGCCATTCCCGGCACTCTCGTCACCATCACAAATCGCGAGACGGGCCTACAGCGCCGTGCCACAGCCGACGAGCAGGGACGCTTCAATTTTCCGCAGCTAAAACCCGGTGCCTACTCGGTCAAAGCAGAGGCAGAGGGCTTCGATCCGCAACAGAATGACAATGTGATTTCGGGTTTAGGACAGAAGCAGACCGTCCAATTCACACTGAGGGTGGCGGAATCCAGGCAGACGGTGGAGGTGAGCAGCGAGGCTCCGCTCATCAATCCGGGGAACGCAAACACCTCAACAAACTTGAGCGCACCAGCGCTGGAGGATCTACCCAATCCGGGCGGTGATTTGACTTACCCCCTGCAGTTTGCCGCCGGTGCGCTTGTCAATACGGCAGGAAGCGGGAATGATTTCGTCGGCGGCACGAACGGGTATGGCAACGTTGAGTTCAATGGACTTCCAGCTCTTTCGAACGGCTATATCGTCGATGGCCTGGAAACGAATGATCCTCTTACGAATTTAAACAGTGGACTCTCGACGAACCTGGTTCTCGGATTGAACTCGATAGCGGAAGTGACGGTCAATACGCTTTCCTATGCTGTGGACCAAGGGCGGTACGGCGCGTCGCAGGTCAACTATGTTACAAAGTCCGGTTCAAACCAGATTCATGGGAATCTGTATGAGTTGTGGAATGGATCGAAGTTCAACGCAGCCAACTATTTCACGAATGCCACTCCAGGAAATCACAAACCGCGCTCCACGGTGAATCACTTTGGAGGCAGTGTGGGCGGCCCGATTGTCCACGACAAGCTGTTCTTCTTCTTCGATAGCGAGTGGGTGCGCATCGCCCTGCCGATCGTTACGGCCACAACCGTTCCAACTCCCGCATTCGAGAATTACGTTTTGCAACAGCTCCCTTTGGGTGGAACCGATTCGGTCACAGGCTCCGTCTATCAGCCGTCTCCCCAGTCGGTGCCGTTCTATCAGAAAATGTTTTCGCTCTACGGAAATACCAGCGGAACGCCTCTGACGGTGCTTGGCTGCCCGTTCGATGTCGGCGGAATTGCGCCCGCGATACCGAATGATGGAAACGGGTGTGCCAATCGGCAGAGCATTTCGCATTCGAGCACCGATCATGAACAAGTCCAGACGGTTCGAGTCGATTACAACTTCAATGAGAAAAACACGACCTGGTCCCGCTTTCAGACGGACAACGGACTCCAGGCCGCTTATACCGATCCCATAAACCCTTTGTTCAACGCTTTGTCCCCTCAACCGCTCTACTCATTTGCAGCGGGATATACCCACGTTTTTTCGCAAAATCTTGTGAACTATTTCAACCCGGCGTTTTCCTGGTATGGAAGCCTGTTTGGCCCCCGTAATTTTGAGAACACACTCGCCGCGCTCCCCATCGTGTTGCAAGGCAGCGGCGCGAATGCCCCTTTCACGAAGGTCGGGGGACTGGACAACACATGGGTCCAGGGGAGACGCGCCACAAGATTTTTCATCAACGACAATCTCGCCTGGAGCCATGGCGCGCACGAACTCCGCTTTGGAACCAATACCCGGATTTTTCGCCTGAACGACTATGACTTCGGCGAGGGTTCGGTCCCGACGGTGACCTACACCACCCTGCCGCAATACATCTATGGAGTCGCCTCTACCGCGGCAAAGACTTTCCCCACGTCAGCGAATGAGCCGTTCAACTTTCTCAATCTCGATCTCTACGCACAGAACACTTGGAAGGTGACGAAGAAGCTGACGTGGACCTTCGGGATACGAGATACGTTGAATTCCAATCCATTAAATCCGCATCAGCATATCGCCCGTCTGAGCGGCTCTTTCGATTCCATCTCGCATCATGTGAATCAGCCTTTGAACGCCGCCATTCAAACCGGTCTCGGCAACGTGTTTTCCTCGACGCCCCTCGCGATACTGCAACCCAGAACAGCCATTGCCTGGCAGTTTGAACCGAAGTCCGTACTGCGTGCCGGCTTCGGGATTTTCAGCGACATATTGCCCGGCGCCATCGCCGATGTGGTTGGCGTCAATCCGCCCTACGTCCAAACTTTCCAGGGCGGGCTTCTTGGAACCGTGGGTGGGACAGCCATTGCGCCGGGAGTGCCTGGCAGTGCGGTTGACGCAACCGTGGCCGCGAATCAAATGTTCAGTTCCGGATTTGCGCAGGGGCAGCTTTCCTGCGCGTCTGCTCAATCGAACCCTGCAACCTGTCTTCCCCCAGTCGCTATCACGGCAGTGCCCGATGGAAGACTTCACGCACCCTACTTCATGGAGTGGAGTCTTGGCCTGGAACATCAGTTTGGATCGACAGCAAGCATCCACGCGCAATACGTCGGCACCCGCGCCGTGAACCAACCGTATCTTACACAAGTGAACGGCTATCAAACGGTCTGTGCGGGTTGTTTTGCCCCGTTTCCCTATGCGCAATCGACGGATCCCCGATTCGGCGCGGTCACGCAATTTTCCACGGGTGCGAACAGTCACTACAACGGCTTGCAAATCACCGCAATGAAGCGCCTCGGCCACGGCTTCATGGGACAACTGAACTACACGTTGAGCCGTTGCATGGACACCGTCTCCAATGGCGGATTCCTGCAGTTCTCGGCCGGAGGAATCCTTTCCCCGCTCCCCGGAGACTTAGCGCGCGACTACGGTCCATGTGACTACGACATCCGCCAGAATCTCAACGCACAATATGTCTACCAACTCCCCGTCAAGTTCAAAAACCGCTCTCTAGCCTACGCGCTGAATGGCTGGCAAGTGTCGGGAACAGTCTTTTGGCACAGCGGAATTCCGTTCTCCGTTCTGAGCGCGCCGTATTCTGCTAGTGGTAGTGGCATTGTGAACGGCAGTGGGCCGCAATTCGCCAGCGTGATTCCCGGTGTCCCGCTCTATGAGCATCAACCGATTCCCGGCGTCACCCAACCGGGCACCGGGCAATGGCTCAATCCAAATGCGTTCGTCTCCGTCGTGGATCCAAGCACGGGCGCGTGCTATGGCGGCGACAGTCCGAAGACTTGTCAATTCGGCAATCTCGGCCGCAACGCTCTCCGCGGCCCCGATTTTGCGTGGAGTGATTTTTATCTAACGAAATGGTTTGCCTTAACCGAGCGTGTAAAGCTACGGTTCGACACCCAGTTCTTTAATGTCTTCAACCATCCGAATTTCGGGCTTCCGAGCATGGTGCTTGCCGGGATTCCGGGAAAGGCTTCTACCCAGGCTGGGTTTGGAGCGCTGACGTACACGACTTCGCTGCCGACCGGCTTGCTCGGCGTTGGGTTGGGTGGTGATAGCACGCCCCGCATGATCGCGTTTCAATTGCGGCTGGAATTCTGAGCCTCTGGTCCTCGCGTAATTCCGTGGCGAGTGCACCCTCGATCGACTCAGCGTTGGGGACGACAAAACATCTTCGGACACGATCGACTCCGAGCAGTAAAATGCGAGATCAAATGTCCATCGCAGCGGCAGCCCCGGCTCCAGAGTTACTTCGTCGTGCTGCCCGCCTGCAGATGCTAACAATTGTCTGGATGAGTGTTGAAGCCATCGTGGCGTCTACTGCGGCCTGGACGCCGCGAAGCCCCGCTCTTCTAGGATTCAGCGGCGACAGCGCCATCGAACTATTCTCGGCGATCATTGTCCTGTGGCGATTTCGTGCCAAATCTGATTTGGCGGTGGCGGAACAATTGGCTGCTCGGGTGGCCGGAGGTTTGCTCTTCGTTGTCGCCGCCTTCGTCATCGTCAGTTCTGGATTGTCTCTCCTGGGGTACCGCGAAGCGCAACCCAGCGTCATCGGCATCATCGTGTTAATTGTGGCGGCCATCGGTATGCCGTGGCTGGCAAGTCAGAAACGGAAAGTGGCAACTCAAGTTGCGAGCGCGGCGTTGAGAGCAGACGCAACGGAATCCGCTGTTTGTGGCTATTTGTCGCTGATCGCTTTGGCCGGACTGTTGGCAAACGCCATTTTTCACGCTCCGTGGGCAGACCCGATAGCGGCTTTGGCCCTCGTCCCGGTCATCGCGAGGGAAGCATGGCAAGCTGTCCATGCTTCGCGACAATGCTGTAACTGATTCTCGATTTGAGCCGCCGCTCGCCCGGGAAACAGAACCTCCGCAACAGGGCGAGCAAGGCCTGCGTTTCCGCATTTAGAACTTCGGCGGTTTCCATGGGGGCCTCGCCGCGTCCTACTTGTAAAACCCGGTTGAATTGAGGTGTGAGGGAGGGCAGGCAGCGTCCAACTGCAACACACTTCTTTGAACGGGACTTCTGGCTCGGAATTGCCGAAAATCCTGGAGTTGATTGGTTTGGTGAACACTAGCGCGTGTTTCACAGCGCTGATGCGAATTCGGCGGAGCCTTTCCATAGTCACAGCCTAATCGATGCTAGCCGTTCGGCCTTCACCCGAGAGGGTCTTAACGCCCTGAGTGTAGTGCCATCCGGCCAATCCTAAAGTTGGCAAATAGTTGGCAAATGGCTCTTTTGAGAGATATTCCCCGAAAGGGGAAAAGTGAGAATAGCCGCGTATTTACTGGTTTGAATGGTGGGCCTGGGTGGACTTGAACCACCGACCTCGCCCTTATCAGGCTTGCGAGAAATCGGGAACGAAAACTCTTGATGGCTTCGGACGGGAACACCCAGTTTGGATTGCTCCTTCTAGGTCAACTCACGACTCGATACCGTATTCGCGCATCTTTTCGTAGAGAAGTCGTCGGTGAATGCCGAGCAGTTCAGCGGCTTTGCTCTTATTTCCCTCCGCTTGGCGGAGAGCACGCTCGACAAGTGACTTTTCCAGCTTGGAGAGGTTAGCCTGCCAGCCGATCTCAAGGGGCACTTGGTCGGTCCAATGAGGACTTATTCTCTCCGATGGCGCACGCAACTGGATTTCAGTTTTGGTCACGATCCCTTCGCGTGCCAGAACGAGCGCCCGCTCAATTGTGTTTGAAATCGGGTGCATTTGATTACGTCCTGAAACCGCTCGATTTACGGGGGACATTAAACCGGGTGATTGGGTATTGTTGAATGCGAGTTTGGCTAGCACCCGCACCGACACAGTGAATCCAGTCGAGGCCGCGTTCAAACCGAATCCCGATCCGTCGGATCTTCAATTTGAAAGAACCGCCCACTCCGTAGATCAGAAAACTTCGACCATACCGGGGCCAAAGCTGAAGGGCTTCTTGCAGCGGCTACTTAATCCCTGAGAGGCGTTGCATGCGTCCTTTAGACCATTTTTCGGAATCATTCGACAGTCTCAACAAACACAGGATGCGCGCGCTGCTCACGATGCTCGGCATCATCGTGGGCGTCCTCACTGTGATGGTCACTCTTGGCATAGGAGCCGGAGCGCGATTAGCCATCGAAAACCAGATTGCCTCGCTCGGTTCGAACCTCGTCGCCGTCAACTCAGGACCTCCACCGAGCGTTGGTCGTCAACCCATTCCTCTGTATTTAACTGACGCGCGAGCGATCCTGGAACATTGCACCTCCGTGGTCGAAGTTTCTCCGCAGCAGGAAACTCGGCTCGCCGTCAGCTTCGGATCGAATCAACTGGCCAGCAATTTCGTCATGGGAGTGACTTCTTCCTATGCCCGTGTGCGGCTTGCAGAATTGGAGAATGGTCGCTTCGTTTCGGACCGCGATGACCTGGCGGCGGCAAAAGTTGCCGTCCTTGGCGCCACGGTCGAACAGTATTTGTTCCAGGATCAGAACCCCATCGGGAAGAGAATCCTTATCTCGGGAGTGGACTTCGAGGTCGTTGGAATCCTTAGTTCCAAAGGTGACAGTCCCGGTCTAGGCCCCGGAATGAGTACCGACGACCGCATATTCATTCCCCTTTCTGCATTGCAGAAAAGGCTTCTCGGCACGAGTGATTTGCGACTGATTGCGATCACGGCGCGCGAGGGCAATCAGATTCCCGAAGTGGTTCAAGAGGTCAAGCGTCTTCTCGACGTTCGGCATCCAGGCAATTCGTTCGAGATCAAGACGCAGCTTGAGTTGCTGCAAACTTCCGAGTCTGTGTCCTCCATCGTCACGGTGTTACTGACCGCGCTGGCAGCGGTTTCGCTGTTGGTCGGAGGAATCGGCATCATGAATATCATGCTCGTTGCCGTAACCGAACGAACGCGGGAGATTGGAGTCCGCCGCGCCGTTGGCGCTCGGCAGAGATCGATCTTGGCTCAGTTCTTAATGGAATCTTCGATTTTGAGCCTTGCAGGTGGTTTGATTGGCGTAGTCGGAGGGATCACTCTGTCGCTGGTCGCTGGCAGAATCCTCGGATGGAACGTCCCCATCTTGCCGACCGGCGTTGTGCTGGCTCTCTGTTCATCTCTGTTCGTCGGCATCGCTTCGGGTATCTACCCGGCGCAGCGCGCGGCCCGACTCAACCTTGTTGATGCGCTGAGATTTGAATAGCAATAAGCCGGAGTGCTTCACCCGTTCGTCCTGGACCTGGCCTATGGGCGTCTAAAACGAAGGCCAATTTGCACAGCCATCAGACTGAAATGACGGAAGCGACGGCACTTGAACCAGCGACCCCCTGCGTGACAGGCAGGCGTTCTAACCAACTGAAGTACGCCCCGCAAACTGACTAAAAATGACTTCCCGCTCCTGCCACAGCCTTGCAGTGTCTTGCACTGCCTTGCACGTCCTTCGACATGACAGGGCAGCATTCTCGACATAGCCTAATCGATGCTAGCCGTTCAGCCTTCACTCGGAGGGTCTTAAGCACTGAGTGTGGTGCCATCCGGCCAATCGTAAAGTTGACAAACGGTTGACAAAACGGTTTCTTGAGGGAGATCACCGAAAAGGGGAAAAGTGAGAATAGCCGCGTAATTACTGGTGATTTGAATGGTGGGCCTGGGTGGACTTGAACCACCGACCTCGCCCTTATCAGGGTCTTTTATGGTACTATATGCATAGTAGCGTGGCGATGATTATGCTGCTGACGACCTCAATCTCGCGAAGCGGCAAGCCTCTCCGCGCCCCGATGCCCCGGTTCTCACTTGATACGCTCCGATGCCGAAGCAGTCGTGGCTTACCTGAAGTCGCTTAACGCCAGTCAATAGGGAATGTCGTACATGAACACCTTCTTTCTTCTTTGTCTGGCGCCAATCGTCATGGCGCGAGTGGTATCTGCACATTTGCTTTATTTAGGCCGGCTTGGAAATTTCTTCCAGAGCGCTTGCCGCTGGACAGTTGCTCTTCAAGGCGAGGTCCCCTAGAGATACGATTTCCACCAGGCGTTTCTGACGATTCAGAACCGGAAGCCGGCGTAC
>Ga0209648_10003486_pt1 | contig 13202 bp, 15 predicted proteins | sample GraSoi2013_115cm_FD_185830 | JGI IMG/M metagenome (GOLD analysis project Ga0209648, IMG submission 185830) | Grasslands soil microbial communities from the Angelo Coastal Reserve, California, USA - Sample 9_17_2013_115cm (SPAdes) (version 2) | ecosystem: Environmental > Terrestrial > Soil >...
AAATCCAGATTTTCGCCGACGCTCACGGCCGCGTCGTCTCTCTCGGTGAGCGTGAATGCTCCGTCCAGCGGCGCCACCAAAAAGTGATCGAAGAGGCGCCCTCGCCAATCATCACGCCCGACCTGCACAAGAAAATGGGCGACGCTGCGGTGCGCCTCGCGCGCGCCGGCGGCTACGTCAACGCCGGCACTGTTGAATTCCTCGTCGACGCCAATCTCAATTTTTATTTTTTGGAAGTGAACACGCGTTTACAAGTCGAACATCCCGTCACCGAGCAGGTTACCGGCCTCGATCTCGTAAAACTTCAAATCGCCATCGCCGCCGGCCACCGCCTGCCCTTCGCCTGGGAATCCATCACCCCGCGCGGCCACGCCATGGAAGTTCGCCTCTACGCCGAGGATCCCGATAATAATTTCCTCCCTTCACCAGGAAAAATTCTTTCGCGCCAGGTTCCCAGCGGCCCGGGCATTCGCCTGGACGACGGCGTCTACGAGGGCTGGACCGTGCCTAACGATTACGATCCGCTTCTCGGAAAACTCATCGCCTGGGGCAATAGCCGTGAGGAAACCATTGCCCGCCTTCGCCGCGCCCTTGAGGAGTACACCGTCACCGGCATCAAGACCAATGTGGGGCTTTTCCGCCGCATCCTTGTTGAACCCGATTTTCTCCGCGGCGAGATCCACACCAGGTGGCTTGACGAGTTGCTCCGCCGTCCGCCTTTCGCGGTGTCTCCTGCGGACGAAAATCAGAGCGGAAACTCCCCCTCCGATGCCGCCGCCATCGCCGCTGCAATCTGGCAGGCAAGCCAGTGGGACAGACATTCTTGTCTGTCCTCTTCTTCCGCAGACCAGCCCTCTCGCTGGAAGCAGGAAGGCCGTCGTGCGCAACTGGACCGCCTGCCATGAGATACGAAGTCCAGCTCGCGTCCCCCTCAGAGGAAAAAAACCACGTCATTGAACTCGAACGCGATGCTTCCGGCTGGCGCGTGACGCTGGATGGCCGGCCGGTGGCAGTCGATCCCGTCGAGATCGCTCCCAACACGATCTCCATTTTGCTTGACGGTCAATCCTTTGAAATCAGCGTGACACCGTCTCCAGAGGGCAAACTGAAGCTCCAGACCGGCACGCGTGAATTCACCGCCGAAATCATCGATCCTCGCGCCTGGAGCGGCCGTCGCCACGCCAACGTCGAAGCCCAAGGCCGTCAGCAGATCGTTGCGCCCATGCCCGGTAAGGTCGTGCGTCTTCTCGTCAAAGTAGGAGATCACGTGGAAGCCGGCCAGGGCCTTCTGGTTGTCGAAGCCATGAAGATGCAGAACGAAATCCGCTCACCCAAGAGCGGCACCGTCGAGCGCGTCCTCGCCAGGGAAGGCCAGCCCGTGAACGCCGGCGAAGTCCTGTGTGTGGTCGCTTAAGCTCTAATCGATTTGACGAATTTTCTTTCCGGGCGGAACGGGAAAGTCCGGAATTTTAGAGGGGAAAAGTTTCTTCAGTGCCCGATGGATCGCTGCGGCATGGTGGTCTTCGCTGCGTCCGGTAACTTGCCTGCCGCCTCGATGACCTGCTCCGCCAGGAAGTTCGTCACCCGCGCCCCATCCCGGGCGATCGCCAGATACGCGAGGCGCAGCAATTGTTCCTTGCGATTGCGCAGCGTGTCGCGGATGGTTTGCTGCACCTGCGGTTCGGCTATGCCACGCAGCCCGGGGGATTCACGGGTAATGAGCTTCAAGATCAGGATGCGCGGGCCATCTTTCGGCTGAACCTGAATCGGCTGGCTTACCTGCCCGGCTTTCAATCCAACCACAACTTTTTTCAGCGCCGGGTCGGATTGATTCAGCGCCGACTCCGGAACGTAGCCCAGGTCGCCGCCCGTTCCCGCGGTGTTCGCGTCTTCGGAATAATCCATCGCCAATTGTGCGAAGTCCGCCCCGCTGTTTAGCCGGTCCATGAGCATCTTTACCTTCCGCTGGGCCTCGGCTTCGTTGGTGGCGTCGTCGCTCTTCCGGTTGCGGATCTGCTGTTCTTTCCTGGGCGTCACCAGGATCTGCGCAATGTGGTACTGCGGCTCCGCCACGTTGAACTGCGCTTTGTTCGCGTTGTAGAAATCCGTGACGTCCTGGTCGGTGATCGAAATCTTCGCTACCACTTCACGGTTCAGCAATTTCTGGATCGAAAGCTGCCGCCGCAACTCGAGCTTCAGATCCTCCACCGTCATGGCTTGATCCTTCAGCCGCCGCTGAAATTCGTCTTCGGTGTACGGGCTCTTCAGCTCGGTGAACTTGTCTTCCACTTCGCCGTCGCTCGCCTCGAGGTTCAGCTTTTTTGCCTTTTCTAGCAGAATCTCGTTGTTGATCAGCTCGTCGAGCACGTTCAGCTTCTGCGACAGCGATTCTTCCTGCGAAGGCTCCTGCCCCTCTGGATTTACCCGCGTGCGATAATACTTATCGACTTCATCCCGCTTGATCTCTTTGCCGTTCACCACTGCCCACACATCCGGGGCATGCCGCGTTTCCTTGTTGCAGCCCGCGGCGGCGGCAAACACCATTGCCGCCAGTGGCAGCCATGCTGCTGCGCGCTTCACTCCTCTTGAGTGTCTCATCGGATGCCCCACCGACGCAGGTTCGCAACGGTCAAGTTCAAGGTTGGAGGCTCAGGCGGCTTTCTGTACCTTGCCCGCGCGGATGCACGCCGTGCAAACGCGGACTTGTTTCCTCACGCCCGCCACGACCGCGCGCACGCGCTTCAGGTTTGGATTCCACCGGCGGCGCCGCGTGTTATTCGCATGGCTAATCACGTTTCCAAAATGCGGCGCTTTGCCGCAGAACTCACACTTCAGTGCCATTTTTCTTCCTGCTTCAGTTTTTATTTGGGCTTGGATTTCCTGCTCGAACTGTCACAAAACCAAGCTCCTCATTCTAGCAGACCCTCCACCTCCGGCAAAGTGCGCCTTTTGCATCCTTTGCATCCTGTGTGGTTCTGCGGGACGCGCCACTTGCTTCCGGATGGTTCTCTCGGACGACTTGGCTTATCGCTCGGTGCTGCCACCTCCCTCAGGCCCTGTTCTTTGGTACGGGTTTCGAACGCGCGCAGCGTACCAGCAATCCTTCCAATCGTATTGAAGCCACAGGGTTTGCCACCAATAAAGAGTTTCGCTGGCCGCGCGTACCATTGTTGCCTTCCTCTCCCCCGCTTAACTTGCTCCTTAGCGTGCGCCGAAGATGGCACGCCGCGCGTGACCCATGATTGATTCTTTGGAAGACATCTCCGGGGCTCCTCCGCCCGCTCTACACGGGGACCGGGCCGCTCATCGCGAATCGGAAATTCCGAATCGCTTGCCTCGTTACGTCTCATTGCTGATCGTGCTCGCCGCCACTTCCACCGCCGCTGGTTATCAAGTCGCGCGCCTTGATATTGTTGGGGCGAAATGGCTCCACACTGGCCCGGTATCCAGCCCCGTTCAGGCGCCCGTTCTAGTGCCAGCCTCCAGTCCTCGCGCTAATAACACCGACATCGAGGCCATCAGCCACCTAGCGCCCCAACAGCAGGCCGAGCGCCTTCTCGAACTTGCCATCCAGCGGCCCGACCAGTCTCTCGGCTTGATCCACATGAATCTGGATTCCTGGCGCGGCCATCTCGAAGAAACTGATCAGCTTTTCCATCTGGTGCTTGCAGCTCTCAACTCCCACGATCCTCGCGTGCGCGTCGCCGCCATGGAAATCGATCTCGTCGCCAACGACCTGAGGAAGTCTCCGCAAAGTCTCGCAAAGCTTCTCAATCAAATTCATAACGATCCCGACGGTCGCTATCTCGCGCTCTGGAGGCTCGGCGCTCTCGGCAATCGCGGCGTTGAGCCCGCCACGGTATTGACCACGCTCCTTCGCTATTCTCGCGATCCGAATCAGCAGATACGTTTCTGGGCCGTCGAAGGATTGGCAATGCTGGGCACCGCGGAATCCATCGATCCGCTTCTTTCCATTCTGGCCCACGATCCCGCGGAGCAAGTTCGCGAACGCGCTGCCTCCAACCTTGCGCGTTCCGGCATGCTCACGGATGAGCAGCGCCTCACCGCCGTTCCCCAGCTCCTGAATCTCCTCGACGATGATTCCCTCGAGCCCGCCACGCAAGATTTGGTCTGCGCCTCTTTGCAAGCCATCACCGGTGCCTCGTTCGGCAAAGACCCAGGCGCTTGGCGCGACTGGTGGGCACATCACGATCGGCGCGAAAACCGGCTCCATGTTCCCAAAGGCCTTCTCCTTGCTTAGTGCTGGATCGACGGCACTTATCCCCCAGGATCATCGAATGATGAAATAGTGCTTGACCCTGCTGGCTCCTATTCGTAAAACTGACCTGTACCCTCCCGAATCTCAAAAGGAAAACCATGCCGGCAGCGGAGCGCCGTTCTGCCGGCAGCGGAGCGCCGTTCTGCACGCCGTATGATCATGAAAGTCCCGTTGAAGTTTCGCCCCCTGCAAGCCTCGACCGATTCTGAACGGGAGGCCGCCTCTATGAATATCTGCAACCATGGCGTTTATTTCGCCACGGATCAGAGGGTACACAAGGGAGTGATGATTCAAGTGCATTTGAAAATGCCCCGGGAAGTGGTTGGGGACGACGTGACGGAATGGTGCTTCACTGGTCGCGTCGCGCATGTCGAACCGCTGGGCGCTACAAATGATAAATTGGGCGTGGGCGTACAGTTCCTCTACTATGAAGTTCCTCGACCTTCACTGTAGCGCTGCGCCTGGTAACCCAATGCCCGCTTTGCGCGTCCATTAAGAGGTAGACTATCCCGGAAACGCTGCCACAAGGAGGCCGCATGAAACGTCGCGATTTCATCCATCGCACCGCCTGTGCTGCTGGTGCCGCCTGGATCCATACGGCCGCCCTTGCGCAGCGTCCGTTCGCTCTGCCCGCGCTCTCGCGCAAGTTCAGCGCCGCCGACACGGTGACCCTCGGTAAGACTGGCATCCAGACCAGCCGCCTCGCCATGGGCACCGGAACCGTCGGCAGCGGTCATCATTCCCACCAGACTGCCCTCGGCATCAAAGGCCTCTCTGACCTGCTCCTCAATGGCTATGATCATGGTCTGCGCTTCTTCGATTCCGCCGATTCTTATGGCAGCCACCCGCACGTCGCCGAAGCCCTGAAGCACCTCCCGCGCGATAAAGTCACCGTGCTCACCAAAACGTGGGCGCGCGATCCCGCCACCGCCCGTGCCGATCTCGACCGTTTTCGCCGCGAGCTCGGCACCGATCACCTCGACGTCTGCCTCATGCACTGCCTCACCGAAGGCGATTGGACCGAGCGCTACAAAGGCGTCATGGATGTTCTCTCCGAGGCCAAAGAAAAGGGCGTCATTCGCGCTCATGGCTGCTCGTGCCACAGCATCGAAGCGCTTCGCGCCGCCGCCAAATCTCCCTGGGTCGATGTCGATCTCGTCCGCATCAATCCCGTTGGCGCGTACATGGACGCCGATCCCGACACCGTCCTGGCAGTCCTCCTCGAGATGCGCGCCGCAGGCAAAGGCATCGTCGGCATGAAAATCCTCGGCCAGGGCGACCTTCGACATCGCCAGGACGAAGCCCTTCGCTTTGCCCTCTCGCTCAATCTCCTCGACGCCTTCACCATCGGCGCAGAATCCCAGTCCGAGCAGGAAGACTTGATTCGCCGTATCTCCGGCGCCGCGTAACCCGTCTGGGCGTATAATCTCCACGAAACGGCAGGAGGTGCCGACATGGCCAAAACCAAGCAGTTTACGATCACTATTGATAATCAGCCTGGTGCGGTTGCCGCAATCGCGCAAGCCCTTGGGGACGCCAAGGTGAATATTCTCTCTCTCTTGGGAACCGCCCAAGGCACGGCCGGCAGCGTTCAATTCATCGTGGATGATGCCCGGCGCGCGAAGAAAGCCCTTGACGCCGCCCGCATCGCCTACCAGGAAACTCCCGCGGAAGCCTGCGATTTGCCCAACAAGCCCGGTGCCCTGGCGCAATGTTTGGCGAAGCTCGCGGCCAAAGGCGTCAACCTGAACTCGATCCACGCCACGGCCGCCAAAGGCGGTAAAAAAGCCGTCATTGTCTACACTGCGGAAGCCGCCGCAAAAACTGCAACCGCCACCGCGTAGGAGCGCCTCTCTCCTTCCGTGGCTCTTTTCCCGACGCTTCAAGCACGCCGTTCATCACGGCAGGCCGTGGCGCAGGTTCCTACTGCGAAATAGGCGCAAGACTTCCCAGAAACCTGGCGGCTCCTTTGCCTGTGCCTTCGCTGCACCCGCAAGTGCGTCGAGAACGGCCTCGGCGTCGAGGATAGAAAAACCGCCCCTTTTGCAGTCTCTAACCTACGCAGGAATTGCGGCATCCAACGCTTCAAGCGACAGTCTCTGAGAGGTTTGTCCGATGCGAACGGAAGAAGTTGCAGACGGGTCTCGGCTTTCAGCCGCCACGCGATACGAATCGCTCGTCGGTGTATCGAATGCTATCGGAACGCATCGAGATCCGCAGGAGCTATTTAGCGCGCTGGTGAGGGAACTGCACCGGGTGGTCCGGTTTGATTACGTCGGTGTGTTCATTCATGACGAGAGATCGAACACGTTTCAGCAGCATTGCGTCGACGCGGAAACAGAGGCAGTTGTCGCTCCAGACCCGGAATTGGCTATGGAGGAGTCCGATGCCTGGTGGGTCTACCAGAACCAAGAGCCTTTGGTCACTTCGCTCGAGACTCATGACGCTCGATTTTCCAAACTCCAAGAGATTTTGAAGAAGTACGGAGTCCACTGTTTGTGCACTCTCCCTCTAACGACAGCCCACAGCAAAGTCGGAACGCTCACCTTTGGCAGTAAGGCTCCGGATGTCTATACCGCTGACGAAGTTCACTTTCTTTCGGTGGTGGCTGAGCAGATCGCTCTCGCATTCGACAATGCGCTGCTCTTTGATGCAGCGCAGGCCTCGCAGCAGCAGTTGCTGAAGAAGAACGAGCGTGTTGGACTTCTCCTTGAATTGACCAATCACGTGGTTTCCAATCTCGAGTTCCGGGATCTTCTCCGAGCCGTAGTGGCGAGCACGCGCCGGGTTATGGGCTGCGATGGCGTCGGGATTACTCTTCCCGATACCGACAACGCACATTTGCGGATCTACGCCTTGGATTTTGCCTTCAGCGACGAATCCGTCCACGAGGAGAGCCTGATCCCCATCGATGAATTTTCCTCGATGGGAGCGGTCTTTCGCACCGGCAAACTCTGGTGCGGCAGCGTCCAGGAGGCGAGGCGACTGGGAATGAAGGATCCCGCGCAGGCCGAAGTTGGAACGGTCTGCATCCTTCCTCTTGTGAGCCGAGGTCGCGTGCTGGGGATATTCGGCGTGGTCAAATATCAGGATAATGCCTTCAACAGCGACGATATCGAGTTTCTGACCCAAATCGCAAATCAGGTTGCCATTGCCGTGGAGAATGCATGTGCGTTTGGTGAGATTCGAGAGCTGAAAGAGAAGCTCGCGCAGGAAAAGCTCTATCTCGAAGATGAAATCCGTAGCGAAATGAATTTTGCGCAAATCGTTGGAAAAAGTGCTTCCCTGCGGCGTGTGCTGAAGCAAGTGGAGACGGTCGCTCCAACAGACTCAACCGTGCTCATCTACGGGGACACGGGTACAGGAAAGGAACTGATTGCGCGTGCCATCCATGATTTGAGCCCTCGGCGTTCCAAGCCCTTCGTCAAGCTCAACTGCGCGGCCATTCCGACAGGTTTGCTGGAAAGCGAGTTGTTTGGACACGAGAAAGGCGCATTCACAGGAGCGATCGCGCAACGCATTGGCCGTTTCGAAGTGGCCAATGGCGGCACCATCTTTCTGGACGAAATAGGAGAGGTTCCTCTCGAATTACAGACCAAGCTGCTCCGCGTGCTGCAAGAGAGGGAGTTCGAGCGGCTAGGAAGCTCGCGCACGCTTCGAACAGATGCACGTTTGATTGCCGCGACGAACCGCGATTTGGAAGCGATGGTGAGCGAGCAGAAGTTCCGATCCGATCTCTTCTTTCGCTTGAATGTTTTTCCCGTCCACGTCCCACCCTTGCGGGAACGGCAGGGGGATATTCCGCTCTTGGTGCGGCACTTCACGCAGCAGTTTTCCCGGCGCATGAACAGGATGATTGATACGATTCCATCTGCGGCAATGGATGCCCTGAGCCGCTATCATTGGCCTGGGAACATACGAGAGCTTCAGAATGTGATCGAGCGCGCGGTAATTATCTCGACAGGTCCCACCCTCAGCGTCGACGTGGCTGATCTGAAATTTTCCAAGGCCCGCCATCCAGAAGAAAGAGCCGCTGGTCTGAATTCCAAGACAAACGGTGCACTTCAAAGCGTTTTGGCGGAAACGGAACGTCAGCAAATTCTTAACGCTCTTAAACAGAGCAACTGGGTTGTCGCAGGTTCCAACGGGGCGGCGGCACATCTTGGAATGAAGCGCTCCACGCTCCAAAAGCGAATGCTGAAGCTCGGAATTGCGCGCGCCTCTGCGTAGTCGCCTCGTCGGTCTTTCGTTCAAACCTTGGCCGAAATATTTCCCGCCTTCAGCCTCCCTTTCTCCGTGCTCTGAAACGGGCACCCCGCCACGTCGGTGGCAGTGCCACGGTGGCAGAGTGACCTAAAGAGCACTCTTTCCGTTCGCTATCCCGCTACAAATCAATAGGTTCCGCAGCCTCTGGGACCCTCCGCGTATTGGTCCTCCTGATGCATTTCTCGTGAGCGTGAGGCGTTTGACGTGTGAAATTGAGGCGGCAACCCGGTTGATGGTCAAACGAACACCTCCACCGGGCGAAAGAAGCGAGTCATGGGAATGCTACGAATCACGATTGCCGAAACGCTTTCCGAACAAAGGTGGACTATTGAAGGCCGCCTCGTTCAGCCGTGGATTTCAGAACTGAAGTCTACCTGGACGAAAACAGAAACCGCTCGCCGGGAACGCAAGTGCGTGGTGGACCTCACGGGCGTGACCTTCATAGACAAGAGCGGTGAGAAGGCGCTCGCCGAGTCGTCCAAAGAAGGCGCGGAACTGATTGCGACCGGTATTTACACCCGGCACGTCGTGCACAATATCGAGAGGAAAAAGTCGAATCGTCAAGTGTGAGGCGACCCCTCACTCGACCGAATACGCGACGACGGAATTACCAATTGCTATTGCCTGAGAGGAGGAGCCGCATGTCCGCGCAATCTTTGCAGAATTACAACAGGAAAGGAACGGGCGAGCCGGCCAGGCGACGCACGTTTGCGAGAGAGGAATACGCGTTTCTTGTCGCTGCGAAACGTGGCGATTCGGCAGCGTTCGAGATCCTTTGCAAACAGTCCGCAAACACGGTCTTTCACGTAGCACGGCGAATAATGCGGAACAACGAGGATGCAGAAGATGTAGTGCAGGAGTCGTTTCAACTGGCCTTTATTCATCTCAAGAGCTTCAAAGGCGATTCGCGGTTTTCAACGTGGCTGTCCCGCATTGCTATTAATGCTGCCTTGATGAAACTGCGCAAGAAGCACCGTCTGTGGGATGTGTCGTTGGATGAATCGGCCGAAACTGAAGAGTCGTCTTCCCGGATTGAGGTCGAAGACCAAGGCCTGAATCCCGAACAACTCTATGCACAAAAGGAACGGCAACGGATTCTCTCCGAGGTCATGAATGAGTTAACGCCGGGAACGCGAAAAGCAATCGAGCTGCGGGAGCTTGACGAGCGATCGACGGAAGAGACCGCTCGAATCATGGGAATTTCCGTTGGCGCGGTAAAGACTCGAGTGTTTCACGGGCGAAGGAAATTGCGCGAGAGATTGATGCACTATTTCGGATCAGCGTGGACGTCTGGAAGAGACGCTTCACGAACGATCAGTATCACCAAACATCTCTCGCAAAATCAGGTCGCCTGCAATGCGTGTGGTTAAAGCGGGGACGAAAGGAGGCCTTCATGATGTTGTTTCTGCTTATCGCTGCATTGGCGATTTTGGGGTTCCTGTGTTTCACCGGCCCGGACGGCATTATCAGCCCGAGGCATCGTCACTGAATCGAGTCCGCGACGGCAGCATTCCGTCGCGAGATCAGGTTGTCAAGAAAAGCTTGTTTGATCGAATTGGTTTTGTCGTTGAAGGAAATCCAGCACAGGGAGAAAGGGAAATATGATTCGGAAAATGATAGCCGCAGCAGTTCTCGGAATCCTGGTTACTGCCCCAAGCGCTATGGCCCAGGAAGGACGCTGGCAGGAAATTAGCGTCCAAGGAACAGGTTTCTTTACGAAGGATTCGAGCGGAAATGGAATCAACCAGCACGCCACAGACACCGGCGGTTTTCTCCTGAGCTACCGCTATCACTTCAATGGGTGGCTGGCCGCTGATGCAAGTTATGGCCATGCCCGGAACACGCAACAGAATTTCACTTCCTCGGCCCCGTTGAGTGTGCAAGCGAATGTGCACCAGGCTACTGGTGCGCTCGTGGTGACAGTTCCGCGCCGCGTTTTCAGCCTCCATCCTTATTTTCTCGCGGGCGCCGGCGCTCTCGTCTTCGATCCCACCGGTAACATGGGCGGATTTGTTTCTGGAGCGCAGAGCCAGTCCAGGGCAGCGTTTGTGTATGGAGGTGGCGCAGACTACGACCTTAGTATTCACTTCGCACTTCGCGCCGAATACCGCGGTTTTGTGTACGGCCGTCCAGATTTTGATCTGGCCTCACTACACTCCGGTGCGACCACGCATACAGCCCAGCCCTCCGCCGGTATCGTGTTTCGGTTTTGAGCGACCGATACCGTGATTGTGACCGCGGGTCCCGATTTACCTCGGTCGGGACCTGCGGCGCGGAGGTATCAGGGGTACCCATGCTGAGATCGAGAGCAATTCAACTACCGGAAGGGAAGGGCTCCCGTATGACATCGAAAGGCAAGAGAAATGTGACTTTGGGGCATGACGCAAGTCCCATTCAGCCTGGTGCAGAGGATACTTCTGCAAACCACGCACCGGGTCATGAAGAAATCAGGCGCCGCGCATATGAAATCTATCTTGAGCGTGACGGACTACCAGGCGATGAGCTTGATGATTGGCTCAGGGCCGAACGTGAACTCCAAAAGGTCGCTCTATTCAAACGCGGTCGGAATCGTCTTCAGCAGAAGCGTCACCCCAGCTCCGAGGACGGAAATTGAGATTCAGCGCATGGAAACGATGGAAAGGAGAAACCAATGACGATGTTAGTGATTTTAGCAGTTATGGTCGGCGCAATCCTTGTAGTGGCCGCGGTCGGGCACATACGCCGATCGCGCGAGAACAAGGAACCGATTCAACTTGGCATAGGCAGGAAGCTCCAATCCTGGGAATTCAGGATCAAAAGGAGGAGATCGTGAATTACCCCGTCCGCTCGCTGTTTGGCAAAGTATCGCGACTGCGCTCTGGCGCCGTCTTTTTAGCGGTCGCCGCCCTCGGCATTTTCGTTTCAGGATGCAACAAAAGTCAGGCAACAACAGCGGCGCCGGTACCGGAGGTCGAAGTGGCCACGGTAGAACAACGCGATGTCCCCGTCTACAGCGAATGGGTAGCGACGTTGGACGGCTACGTGAACGCCGAGATCCGGCCCCAAGTCTCAGGCTACATAATCAAGCAAGACTACACAGAAGGTTCGCTCGTCCGCAAAGGCCAAGTACTGTTCGAAATAGATCCGAGGCCCTTCACGGCCGCGCTCGACCGCGCAAAGGGCGATCTTGCCCAGGCGCAAGCACAACTTGGCAAGAGCACCCTTGATGTGGAGCGCGACACGCCGCTTGCAGAAGCCAGGGCCATCGCCAAGAGCCAATTAGATAACGAGGTTCAGGCCAAGCTTGGTGCACAGGCCGCCGTCGAATCGGGCAGGGCAGCCGTGGAGCAAGCCGCACTCAACCTGGAGTGGACCAAGGTTACCTCGCTGGTAGATGGAATTGCGGGGATTGCACAAGTCCAGATCGGCAACCTGGTCGGAGCCAACTCTGTCTTGACTTCAGTTTCGCAAGTGGAGCCCATCAAGGCTTTTTTCCCGATTAGCGAACATGAGTATCTCATCGCACAAAGCCAGGGCAATTCCATTTCCAGCCAGCACACTATCCGTTTCTTCGGAACCACGGTCGAACTGATCCTTGCTGACGGCGGTGTCTACCCTCAAAAAGGCAAGGTCTTGCTGGCGGACCGGCAAGTGGATCCAAACACGGGCACGATTCGCATCGTTGCTGCCTTTCCCAATCCCGGCAACATTCTTCGTCCCGGCCAGTATGGACGTGTGCGTGTCGAAACCAACTTGAAAAAAGGGGCTCTGCTACTGCCTCAGAGCGCCGTTGCGCAGTCGCAGGGAAGCTACCAGGTGGCGATTGTCGGCAGCGATCACAAAGTTAGCATGCGCGCTGTGAAGCCCGGCGCGACGGTCGGGACGATGTGGGTGATTGACGAGGGCCTCAAGCCGCGCGAGCAAGTCGCAGCCGAAGGGCCGCAAAAGCTCAAGGAAGGAACTCTCGTTACACCGAAGCCAGTACATCATTCTGGGGAAGGAAACTGAGCTATGTCAAAGTTCTTCATCGACCGTCCGATCGTGGCGATGGTGATCGCCATCCTTACGGTGATTGTGGGCGTGGTCACGATCACAAGCCTGCCCGTGGCGCAGTTTCCCAACATCGTTCCACCGGAGATTCAACTGCAGGCTAGCTATGTCGGCGCGGACGCGCAGACTCTGGAGCAATCCGTTGCCACGCCTATCGAACAGCAAATCAATGGCGTGGACAACGTGAACTACATGTATTCCCTGAACGCCACCGCTAATTCACAAACCACCATGGTCGTCGACTTCGACCTGAAGACGGACCCGAACACCGATCTCATCCTCACACAGTCGCGCGAGCAACTGGCTGCCGGTCAGCTTCCGCCGGACGTTAACACCTACGGGGTCACCATTCGAAAGTCCGTGACCGCTCCGCTCATGCTGGTCGGCCTATTTTCCCCGCATGGCACTTTCGACACCAAGTTCCTCGGCAACTACGCCTATATCAACCTGAACGACCCCATCGCCCGCTTGTACGGTGTGGGCCAGACGCAGGTTTTCGGGGCAGGGCAGTATGCGATGAGGCTCTGGGTACAGCCTGACAAACTGGCGAAGCTGGGCATCACGGTCACGGACATCGTCAGTGCAGTGCAGGCGCAGAACACAGTCAATCCTGCGGGTCAGGTCGGCG
>Ga0209648_10003487_pt1 | contig 13195 bp, 12 predicted proteins | sample GraSoi2013_115cm_FD_185830 | JGI IMG/M metagenome (GOLD analysis project Ga0209648, IMG submission 185830) | Grasslands soil microbial communities from the Angelo Coastal Reserve, California, USA - Sample 9_17_2013_115cm (SPAdes) (version 2) | ecosystem: Environmental > Terrestrial > Soil >...
TCCCTCTATTGAATTTGCATAAGGCCCGCGTCCGCCGCAACCACGGGCGGCTCCGTTCTCACGGCTTTATCGAACGCGCGCCGGAGCACCGTGCTCGTGCGCACTATTTTCCTGAAAGCGCGCCTCCGATAAAGCGCTAACGTCATCCGACCGCAATTGGGGCAATCGCTCATGGGATTTCCAACTTTCAATGACCGACCCGAGTAATCACTTGTGCGAGAATGAAACCGTATTTTCGACATATGCGGCACATCTTTTTAACGATCGGCGACCGGAGTGGGTCGGGGAAGGTGGCAGGCGAAGGCAGGAAGGAAGAGGTGGGCAGCCAGAAGACATCGTCCGAGGATACTGGAGGCCGGACTCAACTTTCCGGATGTAAGCAAGGGCCACTCGGCGGTTGCCTTTTCCTTCCATCTCAGGTCACGTGTCTTCGTGAAAGTTGCATGCGGGAAAACCGCACGTGCAGTTTGGGCGGCGGACGGAGGCCGGCGCGGAAGCGCGCCTCCTCCGACCCGACTGTCCGGATGGAGTGAACCTCTGGAGTGACACAGTTTCGCAGTGCACACTAGTGAGACCTCCTGGTGACAAATTACGGCCAGAATCGCGGGTCCACATTCCGTTCAGATACGCTGAAGGACCGCAACCAATTCTGAAAGTTTTCCACATAAATATAGAAAACAGGTGTGACGTACAACGTCAGCAACTGAGAGGAGACCAAGCCTCCTACAACGGCCAGACCCAGCGGGCGGCGAGCTTCCGCACCAGCCCCTAGTCCGATTGCGATGGGCAACGTGCTCATGAGGGCTGCATATCCGGCGGGCGGCTTCGCCGATGCTCGCGGCGCTCACCGATAAGTGAGTGCCTCAGTATATGAACAGTTAATAATACGACAAGCATCCAACACAACGGCTCCCAACAAATATGTTACCCAGCACGGGTGAAGCGAAGGAGCGGGTTGTGCAGTCGTGTTCGTATACATCCAGAATCATCAAAGCTGGGGAAGGTATTTGGAGTTGCTGCGCTTCCGGGCAGTTTAAATTAAATAAATGGTACGTCAGGACAAGTAGTAGCACGGCACAGATCGCCACATTGTTATTGGCCAAATGAGCTATGGCGGAGAGGGGGGATTGAAACCTCCGTGGGTGACGGGGAGGTCAGGGGTTGGTGAGCGTTGGTATGTCTCTTGTTTTCAACACACATTTTTCATTTTCTCCAATCGCCAGATTCCATGGGGGATCCAATACCCTCAAATCAGCCAAAACTAGTAGCAAGTAGAGTCACGAATTCTTGGATGGGTCTTCAATCACAGTTCGACCTCGTTGGGTATTGCCCTCCTTAAAGCTGAATCCAACGGGGGATCTACTCCCTAAGATTGAGATTATCCGTTACATTAGCTACATGACGCCTACCGACAAAGAGTCGTCGCGCGCGGGGCGTGAGGGCCGCATCGCAGTAGCCGACCAGTTTCTTGGCCGCGAACGACTCGGGGCATTGGACACCTCTGGAAAACAGTTCTACCAGACTGGTGTCCGCGTGACTAGCGGGTGCGGGTGCGGAGGAATGTGCAAATCGCGTGCAAGCGCGGTTTTAAATTGCGCAGGTTCTATGAAATAGGAGTGCGCAACGGGTTGGGCAACCGATGTTCACCGATGGCGGTTAGATTAGAATTGAAATGCGGTAGAGGCAGGAGAGACGCGCCGTTACGATGGACGTGGGCGTCGATAACTGCTAAGTATTACTCATCAATAGAAGTTGACGACCGAGTAGACATCTAGGATTCCCGCGAAGTAAACTGCGCATATTCACCTCGGTTCACGGTACCCATTGCGTTAGGGAAAGTGGGGTCCTGATGGCGCCTGCCACGGTAGCGTTGCTCGGTTGGATGGAAATGGATGAAGCGCTGACCTTTTTGCAAGATCATTGCTGGTTCGACCCGCCTTTGGATCGGCAACAAGCTATCGCGCTGTGGTCTCAGCATCGTGATCGAGTGCACGCTATGCCCGTGCGGGAGCCGAAGCCCACACAAAGACATCCGATTCCTTCTACACACCGGGCGCTGGTGACGGAGTTCCTTAGGAGGTTTCGAGGCCAATGGGACGTCACAGATGTCTTGAACATCGACCCATTGGAGTTGGTTGCTTACCAAACCGTCGTTGTTGCTGATCGGGCGGACCATCACCACAGTTCCCATGCGATTCTTGTTGGTGGAAGACGATCCGAGGATCGCGCGGTTCGTGGCGAAAGGGCTACGAGAACAGGCGTACGCCGTCGATGTCGTCGGCTCAGGATAAGAGGCACTTTACCAGGCGGCGATAAATACCTACGATCTGGCTATTCTGGACGTGATGATTCCCGCTCCCGACGGTTTCGCGGTCTGCCGTGAGCTGCGGAAGTCCGGTCAGCGCATGCCGATTCTGATGATGACGGCGTGGGACGCGCTCGAGGACCGGATAACGGGCCTAGATTGCGGTGCGGATGATTACCTGACAAAGCCGTTCGAATTCCGCGAATTGCTGGCCCGTTTGCGGGCTCTCCTGCGCCGCCCAGGAGGACTACAACCCGCAGAAATCGTCGTCGCGGACCTAGTTGTGGATACGGCTGGACAAAATGTTTCGCGGGGGGCCGGACGATATCTATCGCTGTGGTCAGCGGCGTTCTCAGATCCATGGTGCTTTCTCTGGTCTTCACCCCGGCGATTCACTACTGCCTGCAGCGAGGAAATTAGGTCTGTTTTCAGGTATTCGCTGTTGTTAGTGACATAATTTCATGAAGCGGATTTGTCCGTTGCGCCCGACCACCTTTGAGCAAGATCAAGCCATAGCAAAGTGCCGTAAAAAGGGGAATGCATGAGTGAAAATCGAAACAAATACGGCCCGGCGGAGAACAGCCAGACAATTTTGTCCCGACGCAGCCTGTTCGAACTCGCGGGCCTGGCTGTTGCAACTGCGGCGCTTCCGCCCGGGATGGTGATGGCCAAACCATCTCCCAGCCGGGACACGACCGGGCAGGGAGTGAGCCCGGTCATGGACAAGCTCAGCACATACATGAGCGAAGCCAGCGGCCACGAGTTGCCCGACGAGGCGACTGAGAAAACGAAACAACATATCCTGGACACATTGGCGGCGATGATTTCGGGTTCGGAGTTAACACCCGGGCGCGCGGCGCTGCAATTCGCCGGCGTGTATGGCGGCAAAGAGGTCGCCACGGTCGTGGCGTCGAAAATTGTATGCGGCCCGATCGAGGCGGCAATGACAAATGGAGTGTTGGCGCATGCCGACGAAACCGACGATTCGCACGCGCCCTCACAATCGCATCCAGGGTGCGCTGTGGTGCCGGCTGCCCTTGCGGCTGGAGAGCGGTTCGGCATCAGCGGGACACATTTCCTGCGCGCCGTGACGCTCGGCTACGACATTGGACCGCGCGTCACAATGACGCTGGGTGGACAGCAATTCGAATCGGAGAGTCACTGGAGCACGCACAGCATCTCTCCACTTTTTGGCGCGGCCGCGGCCGCCGGCTGCGCGGCGGGCCTGAACGTTGCGCAGATGCGATTTCTGCTGGGCTACACGGCCCACCAATCCTCGGGCCTTGGCGCATGGAACCGCGACACCGAGCACATCCAGAAAGCATTCCACTTTGGCGGGATGACGGCGCGAAGCGGCGTCACTTCCGCCTTGATCGTGCAGGCCGGATGGACCGGTGTCGAAGACATCTTCTCGGGAAAAGATAATTTCTTTGACGCTTACAACCCTCATGCCGATCCTGCCGGACTGACCGAGAAGCTTGGCGAGCGCTATGAGATTTCGCGAACGAATATCAAGAAATGGCCCGTGGGTTCGCCGATCCAGGCGGCGCTCGATGCCCTGGAGATCCTGCGGCAGCAGCGTCCTTTCGATTCGAATAAGGTGCAGCAGGTCTCCGTGCATCTGGCGACGGATGAGGCAGCGATTGTGAACAACCGTGAGATCCCGGACATCTGCCTGCAGCACATGGCCGCGGTGATGGTGATGGACAAGACGGTTACATTTCGTTCAGCACATGACAAAGCGCGCATGAAAGATCCAGCGACGCTCCGGGAACGCGAAAAGGTAAAATTAATTCCGGATGAGCAGTTAGAGCGCCTCATGCCTTTGCGCGTGGCAATTGTGGACGTGCAGCTGACGGATGGAACGCACCTAACACAGCGAGTTGACAATGTCCGAGGCACGCCGAAAAATCCCATGACCAGCGACGAAATTGTTTCGAAAGCCCGCGATTTGATAGCGCCGATCCTCGGCACGGCACAATGCGCGAGCCTCATCGACAGAGTGGTGAACCTGGAAAGAGTGAGGGACATTCGAGAACTGCGGCCTCTACTGCAGCGGGGCTGAGCGAGATCGTTTTTCCAGGGAGAATATAGAGCGATGAGGATTGTAGATATCCGCGAGACGGTAGTGCCCATCAAATCGGAAATTCGCAACGCGTACATTGATTTCAGCCAAATGACCGTGAGTGTCGTCGCGCTAGTCACGGATGTGATGCGTGACGGCAAGCCAGTGGTCGGCTTCGGATTCAATTCGAATGGCCGATACGCGCCTAGCGGACTCTTGCGCGACCGTTTTATTCCCCGGCTTAGAGCGGCGGACCCCGGAACGCTGGTCGACGAAAGCGGCGAAAACCTAGATCCGGTTCGAGTCTGGGATGTTGTGATGCGGAATGAGAAGCCTGGAGGACATGGAGAAAGGTCGGTAGCGGTTGGAGTGCTGGATATGGCGGTGTGGGATGCCGTGGCGAAGATCGCCGGGCTGCCGCTTTACCGGCTACTCGCCGACCGTTTTCGAGGAGGACTCTTCGACGACAAAATATTCGTCTATGCGGCGGGTGGCTACTACTATCCGGATAAAGGCTTGCCGGCACTACAAAATGAGATGCAAGGGTATCTCGATCTTGGGTATTCGGTGGTGAAGATGAAGATTGGTGGAGCGCCCCTTGCGGAGGACCTGCGTCGCATAGATGCGGTACTCAAGATCCTGAAGAGTGCGGATCAATTGGCGGTGGATGCGAATGGCCGCTTTGATTTGGAGACGGCCGTCGCGTACGCGCAGGCACTCGCCCCTTACGGGCTGCGTTGGTATGAAGAACCCGGAGATCCGCTGGACTATCAGCTGCAAGCCAAACTCGCGAATCACTATCCGGGACCAATGGCGACGGGAGAAAACCTATTTTCCCTGCAGGACGCACGAAATCTCATTCGCTACGGGCAAATGCGGCCGGATCGCGATATTTTGCAGTTCGATTGCGCGCTGAGCTACGGACTCGTCGAATACGTTCGAATCCTGGGCATGCTGAAGGAATATGGATGGTCGCCGGCTCGCTGCATTCCGCACGGAGGGCATCAGATGTCGTTGAACATTGCGGCCGGTTTGGGGCTGGGAGGCAACGAATCCTATCCTGGAATTTTTCAACCGTTCGGTGGATTTGCTGACGGGATAGCGGTGGAAGACAGCTACGTCAAGCTGCCGGAGATTCCCGGCGTCGGGTTCGAAGCGAAGAGCGAAATGTTTCGCGTTATGAAGGCACTGACGGATAGCTAGAACTCATCTCAGAAATACCTCAGCAGAGTCACAGATGAGGCGACGTGAAGCATCCCAAGAAAGATCTCCGCGTGACGTTCATAGTGTTGAAAACGCCCATGACAGGTCTGAAAGGAGGGGTATCGGTCGGGAAGATCGGCCCAGGACGCGGCGGTCCGTAACACCCACAAGATGCCGTTCATCACTGATCGGCGGCTTTTCCAAGGCCGCCCTCGGCCATCACGTCGTCTTCCTGGCTTAGGGATTAGCGGGTCAAGGATCTTCCACTGTTCGTCTGTTAAATCACGTGCATGGCGCATCGGTGTGTTGATGCCGTGCGACACTCCGGCGGCTCTTGTCGGCGGTCCTCGTCGAATTACTTCCGGATTGCCGACCACTCGTCCAGAATCGGTGGTCCGTGCTAAGCTTTGCTCCAACGGGAAGCAAAGAAGAATATATGTCATGTGTCTTCCCTAAGAGTCTCGCCTAGGGAATTCGTGGTCATTGCGCTCGGTGGCAAGATGGTACGCCCCATTTGCATTGTGTTGGTTTCTTTGCTTCTGCAGGGTTGTGCGAGGCCGCCTGCTCATGAACCGGTTACGTTAACTCTTCTTGGGGAGTGGTCGAGCAAGACGTTCACCGAGACGCGCCAGCTGGAGTTGCAGCAATTCATCCGAGAAACAGGAATCCGCGTCAGTCTTATTCCGGGTCCAGAGTCCTCGTGGCAAAGGGTACTTTTGTGGCGAGAGTTACTCGAGACAGGCGCCCAAGGTCCTGACGTTTACGACGTGGATGTGATCTGGCCTGGGACGCTGGCTGAATATTTCCTAGATTTAGAACCATATTTCGGCAACGAAATCTCCGCGCAATTTCCGGCGACAGCGGCCGGCTACACGGTGGATCACAAGCTGGTGGCCATGGCGTATCGCGCCGACATCGGGCTTCTGTACTATCGCACCGACCTTCTGCGACAGTATGGATATCGTGAGCCACCCAGGACATGGGATGAGCTGGAGATTATGGCAGCTCGAATTCAAGCGGGCGAGCGAGCCAAGGGGAAGAAAGAGTTTTGGGGCTTTGTGTGGCAAGGGGCGGCTGATGAAGGGTTGACCTGCAGTGCGCTCGAATGGCAAGCAGCCGAAGGCGGCGGGCGGATCATCGAGGAAGACCGGACGATCAGCGTCAATAATCCGCGGGTCATTAGGGCCTGGCAACGGGCGGCGCACTGGGTTGGTTCCATCTCACCCCCAGGCGTCGTCGGATATAGACAGTGGGATTCGCTAAATGTTTGGATCGCAGGCGACGCGGCATTCATGCGGCACTGGACGTCAGCCTACGTCGACAGCCAGGTGGCAGGGTCGCAAATCCGGAATAAGTTTGACGTGGCTCTGCTGCCGGGTGGCAAGTCAGGCAGCGTGGGTACCCTCGGAGGATGGGGCCTAGCAGTTTCGCGGTTCTCGTCTCATCCCCGTGAAGCCTTAGAGCTGGTCCGGTATCTCAGCCGTAGAGACTCGCAGGTGAAGCGGGCGCGCGTGCTTTCGGCGCCACCCACCCTACCGGAGCTCTACAACCTACCCGAGGTACGTGAACCCAATCCTCGTTTTCACCTTTTGAGTCAAGCGTTCCGGACCGGCATCGTTTTGCGTCCTTCGAACGTCAGCGGCAAGAAATACCAAGATGTGAGCGAGGCTTACTTCCAGGCAGTGCACTCGGTGCTGGCCGGCGAGAAGAGTGCGTCACAAGCTGCCGCAGCCCTGGAGAATGAATTGGTTCGCATCACCGGTTTCAAGAAGGGACCGCCCCTAGGGGAATCGGCACACTCTGAATAGAATTCTGAACCGGTCCAATAACCTCTCCCCGACCGGCTTCAGCTTCGCGCGCAAACGGTGAGAGGCGTGGCGTGAGTTCGATGCCAGCGATGGCTCGATTGGAACAACCGATGAGACTTCTCACCGCAACAGGATTGAACCGTTGGGTCAAAAGCGCTGAAGCGAAAACTCTCCATGCCGGTCGGCTTAACATCGGCCCCCGCCTGGTACTCGGCTTCGTATTCATCATCATTTCGATGTTAGCCGCCGATGCGGTTGTGCTTTGGCAATTCCACCTAGTGCGTGCTCAGGCGGAGCGCCTGAACGGCATCGATCAGACGTTGGTCGCCGTCTTACGCCTTCATACGAGTCTCACGACGTTTCACGATCGGCTGGAAGATCTAGCCGACTCCCAAGACATTGGTCGACTCGTGACAGAAGGCGAACGCCTTCGTACCGCGGTCCTGGAGGACAGCCGCGGTGCAATGAGCGCCTTTAGTCTGGCGCCTTTCGATTTTCAGCGAGATCCGACTATCCTGCCTATCCTCCACGCCGTTCAGAGCGCGCTTCCCGCGCAGCTTGAAGCGATCACCACACTGGCCAACGCTGGCGACTGGCGGGCCGTGCGCCAGCGTCTGGCGAACCAAGTCACGGCAATGCAATCAGTGACGTTGGCGCTGGTCGAAAGGGTCGACCACGAGGTCGGCGAGGAGCAGGCCCAAACCGTGCGCAAAATTAAGCGCGTGCAACGTCTGGTTTTCCTGGTGGTGCCGCTGACCGCTGTCTTCACTTTGCTGATCGCCGGTACCTTTGGTCTGGCTATTACCCGCAGCATCACGCAGCCGCTGGCGCGTTTAGTCGAAGGCTCCAAGGCATTAGCACGGGGCGACTTTCAACATAAAGTCCCTGTTACCGGAAGAGACGAACTCGCTGACCTTGGGCGGGTATTCAACGACACTGCCCGACGCCTGCAAGATCTCTACGCGACCCTGCAGCAGAGCGAGGCCTTCTTAGCCGAAGCGCAGCGATTAAGCAAAACTGGCAGCTTCGGCTGGAATGTTTCGACCGGTGAGATCCGTTGGTCCGAGGAAACCTTTCGGATCTTCCAATATGACCGAACGGCGAAACCGACCGTCGAACTTATTCTCCAACGCGTCCATCCGGAAGACGCGATCTACGTGAAGCAAACGATCGAGAGTGCGTCGATGAATGGGGAAGGCGTTGAACATGAATATCGCTTGCTGATGCCGGATAATACAATCAAGTACGTGCATGTGGTGGCCCATAACTTGAGCGATAAGGCGGGGAAAATCGTTCTTGGAGCGGTGATGGACGTGACCGAACGCAAGCGTGCCGAGGAAGCGCTGCACGAGGCCCAGGCGAATCTGGCACGAGTTAGCCGGGTGACCACCATGGGAGAGCTGACCGCCTCCTTGGCGCACGAGATCCGGCAACCGATTGCTGCGGCGGTCACCAACGCGAGGACGTGCTTGCGGTGGCTTGGACGCGATCAGCCCGATGTGGCAGAGGCACGCGAAGCTGCGTCAAGGATAGTCAACGACGTAACGCGCGCGGCCGACATCATTGGCAGCATCAGCTTGCTGTTCAAGAAGGGAGCTCTGCAGCGGGAGCTGGTTGATGTAAATGAGCTCATTCGAGAAATGATTGTCCTGCTACGTAGCGAGGCGAACCGCTACTCGATCTCCATCCGCACCGACCTTGCCGAGGACCTTCCCAAGGTGATGGCAGACCGTGTCCAACTTCAGCAGGTTTTCATGAACCTTATGCTCAACGGCATCGATGCCATGAAGGCAACCGGTCACGCAGGTGAGCTCACTATCAAGTCGGAAGTCGGCGATGCTCAACTGCTGATCTCGGTAAGTGACACCGGTGTGGGACTGCCCCCGGAACAGGCGGACCAGATCTTCAGGGCTTTCTTTACGACCAAGGATAACGGGACCGGTATGGGGCTGCCCATCAGTCGGTCAATCATTGAGTCGCATGGCGGGCGCTTGTGGGCCACAGGTGCTCCCGGAAGCGGTGCAACTTTTCAGTTCACCCTGCCCGCCACGGTCGCGGCGCACGCATAATCTCCCCGGCTGCTCCAACGTGGTAGCCAACCTCCGTTTTCCATATGGGCTGTCCCACACTGTCAGTACGCGCCAGTCCGCGCCGCTCGGTCAAGCCCGTGCTCGTCTGACGAATGAAGGCTAGCGGCATTTTCTTGGGTGAGTGACGGGCAATCCGGATGTAATGCTCACGGGAGCCAACTGCCCAACCGCCGAAAAAGCATTTATGAGATAGGTTTCAGGTGATCTCCATTCGAATGGAACGGAGCGTGTTCCGGCGAGCTAACAAAGAATTAATACTGATTTCAGGTATTTGAATCGGTTCATGACATAACTTGAATGGAGCGGTTGGGTCCGCTGTGTCCGGCCGACCCCGAGCAACTGCAGTCCCGTGCGAAGCGCCCGGAGGAGAAGAACGCACATGGTGGGCGGGGGAGGCAAAGATAAGGTGGCAGGGAGCGGCGGGGCAATTCTGACGCGGCGCAATCTGCTTGAACTCGCCGGGATGGCGTTTGCAACCACGGCGATTCCTCCCGGAGTGCTGGCAGCCAAGGCAGCGGGCAGCCAGGCTGAGGCGGCGCTCGGCGTGAGCCCGGTCATGGACAAACTCAGCGGGTACATGAGCGAAGCGGGTGAACGAGCGCTGCCGGACGAAGTGGTCGAGAAGGCGAAACATCACATTTTAGATACGCTGGCTGCGATGATTTCCGGCTCCGAGATACGCCCGGGACGCGCAGCGATCGAGTTTGTCCGCGGCTATGGGGGTAAGGAGGTCGCGACGGTAGTTGCTTCGAACATCGTGTGCGGTCCCATCGAAGCGGCGCTTGCGAACGGCGTTCTTGCTCACGCTGACGAGACTGACGATTCGCACGGACCGTCCCGCTCGCATCCCGGTGTCTCGGTAGTTCCTGCGGCGCTGGCTGCCGGCGAGCAGTTTGGAATCAATGGGAAGCACTTCTTGCGGGCCGTGACGCTCGGCTACGATGTCGGAACGCGCGTGACGATGAGCATGGGCGGGCCGGGCTACCAGGCTGCGACGCACAGGAGCACGCACGGCACCGTTGCGGCCTTTGGGGCTGGTGCGGCCGCCGGCTGCGCCGCGGGCCTTGGGGCTCAGCAGATGCGCTTGCTGCTGGATTACAGCGCTCAACAAACATCAGGAATCGGGGCCTGGAGCCGGGATGCCGAGCACATGGAGAAAGCTTTCCTCTTTGGGGGGAAGCCGGCGGCCGGCGGAGTCACTGCCGCGATGCTGATCCGCGCGGGCTGGACAGGAGTTGACGACATTTTTTCCGGCCCTGACAATTTTTTTGAAGCCCTAGCGCCCAGGGAAAATGGTGTTGTCAAGGCCGATCCGACGCAACTCGTCGAAAAGCTGGGGGAGCGGTACGAAATAGCGCGGACGAACATCAAGAAATGGACGGTAGGCTCGCCCATCCAGGCTCCGCTTGACGCACTCGCAGGCTTCTTCAAACAACGCTCGTTTACCGCCGACGATGTACGGAAGGTGGTAGTGCGGATCGCCAGCGACGAGGCCAACACGGTTAGCAATCGAGACATGCCGGACATCTGCGTGGAGCACATGGTCGCGGTGATGTTGCTGGACAAGACGGCCACGTTCCGATCAGCTCATGACAAGGCGCGGATGAAGGATCCCGCGGTGCTGCGGCAGCGCGCCAAGGTAGAGGTGGTTGCCGACCCACGGATCGACGCCCGGCGCCCGAGGCGCGAGGCCATTGTCGAGGTGACGCTCGCTGACGGCACGCAAATGAGCGAGTGGGTGCGAGATGTGCGCGGTACGGCAGACAATCCCATGCCCCGCGACGAAGTCGTCGCGAAAGCGCGTGACCTCATAACCCCGGTGCTCGGCGCCGCAACCTGCTCGATCCTCATTGAAAAAGTTTTATCTCTGGAGAGCGTGAAGGATGTTCGCGAGCTTCGGCCCGCACTTCAACGGAGCTGATGGGGCGAAACTATCCCTGAAGGCACGTTTGAGGCCGCTCAAGGAACGGAAGTGAAAATTGAGAAATGCCAAACGAGGAGCGAGAAGATGAAAATGTACCTGGCGGTTCTCTGGACTTTGTGCGTGGTCTTGATTCCGAGTGCGCAGTCACAGACCAATGCGCCGCTGAAACAGATCCAGAGCATTCCATTGCCGAATGTTGAGGGTTACTTCGACCACATGGCGGTGGACATCAAAGGGCAGCGCCTGTTCGTTCCCGGAGAGCACCAGAGGACGATCGAAGTTATCGACCTGCGCGCGGGCAAAGTGATTCACACAATCACAGGATTCGGAGGAGATCCTCGCAAAACGATCTATCTTCCGGAGACCAACGAAATCTGGGTGGACGACGGAGATGCAACGTGCAAAGCATTCAGCGGGGATACGTACGAGCTCGTCAAGAACATCCCGTTGACCGGCCATGAGCTCGACAAAGACTCGAGGAGGGTGCCAGATAACGGCGTTTATGATCCGGCCGCCCATCTATTTTATCTGGGTGACAGAGCCGATGGTCTCAAAAAAGAGGGTGCCAAAGGTTCGATCGAAATCGTTGACATAAAAAACGGCAAACTCGCGGGAAGCATTGAGGTCGACGGCCTGAATCCCGCAGGGCTGGCGCTCGATCCGGCGTCGCCAAGAATGTTTGTGGTTATGGGTGACACAAGCCAAGTCGTGGTCATCGACCGCGAAAAGGGCAAGGTGATCGCCACGTGGCCTATCACCGGGGGGCCGGAGCCCCATGCCGTGGCGCTGGATGCAGCCCATCATCGGCTGTTTATCGGCAGCCGGGTGAAACGCTCGCACATTTATAAACCAGGGAAACTGGTGGTGATGGATTCGGACAGCGGGAAAGTGATCGATGCGATCGACACCGAGGGAGGAGTCGATGAAGTGGTATTCGACGCGCCGAGCAAACGCGTTTACTACACAGGAACAACCGGGTTCGTGGAAGTGTTCAAACAGGTTGACGCGGACCATTACGAGCGTCTGGGAAGAGTTGCGACAGGCCCCATTGCCAAGACCACGCTGCTGGTGCCGGAGCTAAAGCGGTTTTACGCGGCCATCCCCAAGCTGGTCATCCTGGTTCCTCCCATTCCCCAATCAAAGGAAGCAACGATCGAAGAAGCCAAGATATTGGTTTATGACGTGGTTCCATAAACGGTCCACTTCATCGCGAGAAAAACATTAAGCTCGTGGGCGGTAGGGATGGCGGGTAGGCGCAGGCTTCGAAGGGATTAACGGAATTATTATGTCCGGCATAACGGCCCAAACGTCCGGCGGCATACTTGGATGTGAGGCTGGGAAGAGCTGGATGCACAGAGAAGTTCGCGGAGTGCGTCGGTCGCGTCTCGATTTGTTAAGCGGCAAACTAATCCCTTATCTTGCGTCGATCGCCTTCTTGCTGACACTTCTGGTGCCATTTCTAGTTTTCTCACAGACGACCGCAAGTACCCTCTCTGGGATAGTGACGAGCGGATCCGGGTCTCGCATTCCGAACGCGCATCTTTCCATACGGAATACCGGGAGTGGCGAGATTGTCTCCGCGACAGGGAAAGAAGATGGCTCCTACAGAGTAAGTAACCTGACGCCGGGAAGCTACGAAGTTACAGCCGGTGCTCCCGGTTTCGCGACGGCCCGCGTGGCGGTGACGATTCGAGCCGATGCCGACGAGGTAGCGGACGTCGTGTTGCATCCTGGCAACGAGCAAGCGGGCTCGTCTACGGTCAGTGGCGTGGGCAATTCACAGAATGTGACGGAGTTGCC
>Ga0209648_10003489_pt1 | contig 13195 bp, 18 predicted proteins | sample GraSoi2013_115cm_FD_185830 | JGI IMG/M metagenome (GOLD analysis project Ga0209648, IMG submission 185830) | Grasslands soil microbial communities from the Angelo Coastal Reserve, California, USA - Sample 9_17_2013_115cm (SPAdes) (version 2) | ecosystem: Environmental > Terrestrial > Soil >...
TGAACACGGATGAACTCGGATAACAAAAAGCGCCTGATGTTGATTTTGTGGGTGCTGGCCCTGCCGATGCACGCGCAGCCTGCTCAGCCGGTGTCGCCTTCGCCGTCGGTCGAACAGAAAGAGACGCCGCGCGAGTACTCGCTGCCTCCGGACAAATTGCAAAAGGCCATCGAGTATTCGCAAGCGAAGTACCGGCTGCATTTCGCCAGTGCTGCGTGGGGAATTGCGGCGCTGTTGGTGGTGCTGTCGGTGGGGTTGCCGGCCAAGTTTCGCAATTGGGCGGAGGCTGCTTCACGCCGCCGCTTCGTGCAGGCGATCATCTTTGTTCCGCTGCTCACGGTGTCGTTGGACGTGCTAAATCTCCCGCCCGGCATTTATGACCAGCACCTGGCGCTGCAGTTCGATCAGTCCGTGCAGAGCTGGCCTTCGTGGTTTTGGGATTGGACCAAGGGCGAACTGATCGGCTTCCTCATCGCTTCGATCCTTGTGTTCATTCTCTACGCCGTGATCCGCCGCAGCCCGAGGCGCTGGTGGTTCTACTTCTGGCTGGCGTCGCTGCCGATTCTGTTCAGCATCATTTTTCTCGCGCCAGTAGTGATCGAGCCGCTGTTTTTCAAGTTCGAGCCGCTCGCCGTCAAGCATCAGGCCCTGGTGGATGAATTGGAAAGAGTGGTCGCGCGGGGCGGCCTTGCGATTCCTCCGGAGCGGATGTTCGAGATGAAGGCCAGCGAAAAGCTGAAGTCCTTGAATGCTTACGTGACTGGCTTGGGCGCGTCGAAGCGCGTGGTAGTGTGGGACACAACCATCGCAAAAACCACGGTTCCAGAAACGCTGTCTGTGTTCGGCCACGAGATGGGGCATTACGTGCTGGGACACGTTCGACAATCCCTGATACTGGCGGCGCTGTTCATGTTGCTGGTTCTCTTCGGCGGATACCATGCGCTGCACTGGCTGCTGCGGCGCTGGGGCGCACGCTGGCGCGTCCGTGACGTGGGCGACTGGGCGTCGCTTCCGGTGCTGCTGCTGTTCGTGTCGGTGGTGAGCGTTTTTGCGGAGCCAATCACGAACGGATACAGCCGCTGGCAGGAACACCAGGCCGATATTTACGGCCTGGAGGTGATCCACGGAATCGTTCCGAATTCCACGGCGGTGGCGTCGCACGCGTTCCAGGTGCTCGGCGAAGTGGGGCTGGATGAACCGAACCCGAATCCATTCATCGAATTTTGGATGTACTCTCATCCTTCGATCTCGGAGCGGATCGCGTTTACGCAGAGTTACGATCCATGGTCGAACGGAACGCCGAAGTATGTAAAGTGAGGCGCGGCAAGTTGAATGCACCGGTGCGGGTCCTGATCGTGGATGACAATGAGGCGGATGCCTACCTGGTCGGCGAATCCTTGCGGATCGCGGGCATCGCCTTTGAGTTGACGCACGTGAAGGACGGCGCGGGCCTGCTGGAGACGCTGAACCGCGGCCCCGCCGATCCAACGCGGCCTGTTGCCGACCTGGTTTTTCTGGATTTCAATTTGCCGCGGACGGATGGTTTCGAACTGCTCGCGGTGATGCGCAAGAGTCCTGCATTCGCAAAAGTACCGATCGCGGTTATGTCGTCGGCTCTGTCCGAGCAAGGTCAAGCCCGGGCCGCAGCGCTGGGCGCAAATTGTTGTTTGATCAAGCCTTTAGAACTAAACGCTTTTGTGGATGCGATCGGAGGTGCAGTAAAGAAGCTGCTTTCTTCGCTATAATGGAAATGGAGTCCACCCCTTGTCTTTACGAAGCTTACTGCGTCTCAGCGCACACATTCAAATGCTGCCGGTGCTGGAGAGCGGCGAAGAGACGCTCGTCGGCGGGCAGGCCGTGATGGAGGGCGTCATGATGCGCGCCCCGCACAGCTATTGTGTCGCCGTGCGCAAACCGAGCGGCGAGATCGTCACCGACCAAAGCGAGCTGCCGCGTGTTTCCGAGAAGTATCCGATCTTCAAGCTGCCGATCCTGCGCGGGTTGGGGACGCTGGGACAGGCCATGTGGCTGGGCATCAAGGCGCTCCAGTTTTCAACCAACGTTCTAATTCAAGAGGAAGGCAAAGCGCAAGACAAACCGGATGCGAAGCCGGCGGAGCTTTCGCCTTGGATGATGGGAGTGACGCTCGCGTTTTCGCTGCTCTTTTTCCTCTTCATGTACAAGTTTGTGCCTCTGCTGCTCGCTACCCAACTTGGTAAGACATTCCCCGCGATGCACGGACGCCTGACCGTGAATCTGATGGACGGCTTCCTTCGACTCGCCATCTTCATGGCATTCCTCTATCTGCTTTCGCTGATGAAGGACATCCGGCGTACGTTTGAGTATCACGGCGCAGAGCACAAAGTAGTCTTCAATTACGAATCGGGCCAACCGGTGACGGTGGAGAACGCGCAGAAGTTTGTCACGTTCCATCCGCGCTGCGGGACCAGTTTCCTGATGGTCGTGATGCTGATGACGATCGTGGTTTATTCGCTGCTGCCGTTCGACGGATTCACAGCAAAGCTGGTGAGCCGCATCGCTCTTCTGCCGCTGATCGCGGGCCTCAGCTACGAACTGATCCGGTTCGCAGCAAAGCATCGGCAAGGGCTGATGGCGGTTCTCACCCAGCCCGGCCTGTGGCTGCAACGGGTGACAACCAAACCTCCTGCGGACGATCAAGCCGCGATCGCTATCCATGCCCTGGAAGGCGCTTTTGCGCTCGAAAAAGCGCAGGGCGGCGAACTGGTCATCGCTTAACGCGCGTCCGGTCCTCGGAGGGCCTGCATGCAATACTCCCAAAAACTAGACCAAATCGAAGCTCGATTCGAAGACATTACGCGCCAGATGGCCGACCCGGTTCTGATCAGTGATTCCGAAACCTATCGCAAGACCGCCAAGTCGCGCAGCGAACTCGAAGAAGTTGTCACGAAGTACCGCGAGTACAAACACGTAAGGCACAATTTCGACGAAGCCAAGCAGATGCTCGAGGATCCGGACGCGGAGCTGCGCCAGATGGCCGTGGACGAGGTGCATCGGCTGGAGCCGGAGTTGCAGCGAATCGAGGAAGAGCTGAAGGTATTGCTGCTGCCCAAGGATCCTCTGGACGAGAAGAACGTGGTGCTGGAGATTCGCGCCGGCACGGGCGGCGACGAAGCCACGCTATTCGCCGCTGAAGTCTTCCGCATGTACAGCCGCTATGCGGAGTCGCAGCGCTGGCGCGTGGAGGTGACGTCGGTGAGTGAATCGGCCGTAGGCGGGTTGAAAGAAGTGATCGCGCTGGTTAGCGGCGACAAAGTTTACAGCCGGCTGAAGTACGAGAGCGGCGTGCACCGTGTGCAGCGCGTTCCAGAAACCGAGCAGCAGGGCCGGGTGCATACTTCGGCAATTACTGTCGCGGTGCTGCCGGAAGCCGACGATGTCGAGATCAAGATCGATCCCAAGGATATTCGCATCGACACGTTCTGCTCGTCCGGTCCTGGCGGCCAGTCGGTGAACACCACTTATTCGGCGGTGCGGATCACGCATCTGCCCACGGGGCTCATTGTCTCGTGCCAGGACGAGAAATCGCAGATCAAGAATCGAGCCAAGGCGGAGCGGGTACTTCGCTCGCGGCTGTACGAAATCGAACTGCAGAAGCAGCGCGAGCAGATCGGTGCGGAACGCCGGAGCATGGTAGGTTCGGGCGACCGCAGCGAGAAGATCCGCACGTACAACTTCCCGCAGAATCGCGTGACCGATCATCGGATCGGGCTGACGCTGCATCAACTCGACCAGATCATGGAAGGCCGCCTCGATCCGCTGGTCACAGCGCTCACGACGCATTACCAGGCCGAAAAGTTAAAGGATCAAGGCGAGCTGACGCCGGTTCCTTAGTTCATTAGTTCCTTGGTTCCTTCGTTCGTCGCTCCGTTAGAATCGGATCGTGACGGGGGAGTTTCGGCTAGGAACCAAGGAACGAATGAACATTCGAACCGCCCTTCTTCAGGGCGTCAAACTGCTTGAGGAAGGCGCGATCGCTGCGCCGCGGCTGACTGCGGAGGTGTTGCTGGCTCATGCGCTCGGCCGCGAGCGCGCCTACCTGTACGCGCATTCTGATGAAGAGCTGAGCGATGTGGCATGGTTGCACTATGGCCGCTACCTGCACGAGCGGTTGAAGGGCAAGCCCACGCAGTACATTACAGGGAGACAGGAATTCTACGGCCGCGATTTCCGCGTGACGCGCGACGTCTTGATTCCGCGGCCGGAGACTGAGCATTTGGTTGCAGCTTGCTTAGCGCGCATGCGGCCGAGCGACGTCGTTCTGGACGTTGGCGTGGGGTCGGGCGCCGTCGCCGTCACGCTGGCGCTGGAGTCCGCCGCTCGTGTCTATGCGACGGACATTTCTATGGCCGCGCTACGCGTCGCCGCTGAGAACGCTCAGAACCTTTCGGCTCGCGTCGCGTTTCTTGCCTGCGACCTGGCTGCCTGCTTCACGGGCGACTATTTCGATATGGTCGCATCCAATCCACCGTACGTGCCTACGGACGATCGTCCCGGCTTGCAGCGCGAAGTGCGCGATTACGAACCGGAAGTCGCGCTCTTCGCCGGACCTACCGGGCTGGAGATCTACGAACGGCTGGTGGAGGAAGCCCGCTGCGTGCTCCGGCCGCGAGGCTGGCTGCTGGTTGAACTCGGCTACAATTCATTAGAGCCGGTGCGTGCGATGCTGGGAACCGGATGGAGTGAAATCGCCGTGGAACAGGATCTGGCCGGCGTGCCTCGCGTGATCGCAGCCAGGCTTCTCGCATGAAGACCTATTTGTACGCCTTTCGATTACGCCGTCTATTGTCGGCGCTCATCATTTCTGGAGTTTCCTTTGGAAACGCCGGACCGATCTTGGCGCAAGCGATCTCGTCGCTTCCTTGCGAATACTCGGTTGCGGATGCTCACTATCCCGCCTCGGCACTCGATAACCACATTATGGGACCGGTGAGAATGACAGTTTACACGGATGAGAATGGCGGGATCCGCCGATTGGAGGCGAAGGGCCATCCCCGGTTGATCTCTGCGGCGGAAGAGATACTGCGCTCTGCACACTTCAGCAGTGGGTGCTTTGGCCGTACCATCGAAATACGCTTTAGTTTCCGCCTCGTTCAAGACCTCGATCCCGACACGCCAGTTACAATCAAAACGCCTTCAACTGGCGAATACGAGATCATGGCTCCATTGCGCCCAATCGAAGTAACGATATGTGATCCTGCGTGGCTTTTTTCCCGCAGGGGCAGACTCCTGCATCGCGTCAACAGGTGGTTGTCGCATTTGCGGTTCTGGTAGGAACCGAACAGTGAAGACTTATTTCCAAGTCGACATGGATGCGTTCTTTGTTTCCGTTGAGGAGTTGTTCGACCGCTCGCTGATCGGCAAGCCGGTTGAGGTCGGCGGCTAGACCGACCAGCGCGGCGTGGTTTCTGCCGCCTCTTACGTGGCCCGTGGAGATTGAAAGCCGGTCAGGTATGGCATTCAATGCCTCACCTGTGGTATGCTTGACCTGTGGCAAGAAAGCGCCCCAAAAGGCCGCCATCGATTACGAAGGTCGTTGATGAAGTGATTTTATTAAAGAAACCAAGACGTGGTGCAACGCTAAAGGAAGAAGTATGGCAGGACGCAAAGGGCATGTTGTGAAATACAGTCTCGTATACATCAACCGACTGATTTGCAGCGTCGATAATGGACGAGTGCTGGGATACGACAACAGTCACAATACCCATCATCGGCACTTCATTGGCGCCATTGCGCCGGTGGACTTTGAGAACTATGAGTCATTATCCGAGCGCTTCCATGCGGAGATTATTGAGTTGTGGAGGGACGAAGATGAAAAGAGAACGTAAGAAGAAATCCATCAAAGGGACTGCTGCCGTGAATGTCACGACTGGTACAGCTGAGGACTTCTTCAGGCGATCCGTTCAGCGCGCCCGGAAGTTAGACCGCGGCGAAAAGCTTCCCGCTGAGATGAGGCTGACGTTTGAAGACCCGGCTGATTTGGTGCGCGTGCTGTCTGCGCAGCGTATCAGGGTACTTTTGACCGTTCGTTCTCAACCACGAGCTGTATCGGATCTCGCCAACGTGCTTGGGCGTGACCGGAAAGCCGTGAGTCGAGACGTGAAGGTCTTGGAGTCATTCGGACTGGTGCGAACGCACGAGCAGCCAAATCCGGGCCACGGTCTAATGAGGGTTGTTGAGCCTCTTGCCCAACAATATCAACTTGTGGCGACGATCTGACGGCTCAGTTACAATTCAAGCGCTGGCCGGACGTCAGGATGAAGACCTATTTCCACGTCGACATGGACGCGTTCTTCGTTTCTGTGGAAGAACTGTTCGACCGCTCGCTGATCGGCAAGCCGGTGGTGGTCGGAGGTCAGGCCAATCAGCGCGGGGTCGTGTCAGCCGCCTCTTACGCGGCGCGCAAGTTTGGCGTGCACTCCGCAATGCCGCTTCGCACCGCCTACCGCCTTTGCCCGCAGGCGATTTTCGTCGATGGGCATCCCGATCGTTACCGCGATTACTCGCGCAAGGTCTACAAAGTGCTGCAAAGCTTTTCGCCGCAGGTGGAAATGGCTTCGGTGGACGAAGCCTACATGGACCTCACGGGCACTGAGAAATTGCACGGGCCGCCGCTCAACGCCGCGCATCGCCTGCACGATGCGGTGAAGCGTGAAACGGACCTGAACTGCTCCATCGGGATCGCCGCCGCGCGGATGGTTGCCAAGGTTGCGTCGGATCAGGCCAAGCCGAACGGGATTCTATGGGTGCTGCCGGGCGAGGAGGCGCGATTTCTAGCGCCGCTCGACGTGCGCAAGATCCCCGGCGTCGGCAAAGTGACGGAAAAGAATTTGCAAGCGTGGGGCATTCGCAAAGTCGGCGATCTTGCCGCGCTGAGGGAGGAGTTCCTGCGCCTGCATTTCGGCCAGTGGGGTCTGGCGCTGGCTGGTAAGTCGCGCGGGATGGATGCCGGCGGATGGTTTGATGGCGAAGTGGGCGAAGACAGCAATCAGAAGTCGATCAGCCACGAAACCACGTTCAATGAAGATACGGCGGATCTCGAAACTCTGGAATCCACGCTGGCGCGGCTTTCCGAGATGGTCGGGCGGCGCCTGCGCGAGCAGCAACTGTACGCGCGCACCATTCAACTGAAGCTGCGGTTCTCGGATTTTTCCACCATTACGCGCGCTCGCTCGCTCGATCACGCCACGCAGCTCGATACGGAGATCTTTCGCCAGGTGCGGACCTTGTTTCGGGAAAACTGGAAGGCCAAGGGAAAAGTGCGTCTGTTGGGCGTGCACGCATCGGGACTCGATCCGGGCGAGGGCCAGCTCAATCTATTAGGCGAAGATAAGACGAAACGCTGGCGCAACGCCCTCTCGGCGGTCGATCAGATTCGTGACAAGTTTGGCGAAGATAGCGTCTCACTTGCGATAGGACTGAAGGGCAAGTTCCGCGAGCGCGTGCACGAGAACCCGGCGGGACTGCCCGGAAAGACGCCCGGCGAGGACTGATTTCCGGCCGCGGCCGGGATGGCCCCTCGGGGGCGGTAAGATAAATGAGGCGGACCTGCCAATGAAGCAGCTCGTTGAAGATATCGCGAAAGCTCTTGTTGATTTACCGGACCAGGTTAGCGTAAGCGAAGTTCAAGGCGAGCAGGTCACGGTGTTGGAGTTACGAGTCGCACCAACCGACCTGGGAAAAGTGATCGGAAAACAGGGCCGGACTGCGCGCTCGATCCGGACACTCTTGGGCGCCGCCGGCATGAAGCTGAACCGGCGGTTCACGCTAGAGATTCTGGAATAGTTCTGAAGCTCGTTTCCATCGCCCATTTGCTACGAGCGCGCGGCAACAAGGGGGAAGTTGCAGGTATTCCACTCAGCAGCCACCCGGAGCGGGCGACCAGCGTCATCGTAAACGGCGCACTCATGGAAGTCGAGCACGTCTGGATGCACGGCGAGCACGTCATCTTCAAGTTCAAGGGCGTGGACACGATCACGGACGCCGAACGCCTGGCGGGCCTGGATGTATCCATTCCAATGGAGCAACGGGCAGCGATCGCCGAGGGCGAGTATTATCAGTCGGACCTGGTGGGCTGCGACGTGGTGAACGAAACCGGCCAGCCGATCGGAACAGTGGAAAGATGGCAGGAAACCGGCGGGCCGCTGCTGGTTACAGTGCGAACGCCGAGCGGCAAGGAACTGCTGATTCCTTTCGCCAATGCGATCTTCAAAAAGATTGACTTGGAGCGAAGACGGATTGTGGTAACTTTGCCCGAAGGTTTGCTGGATCTTGAGTCATGATCTTCCGCATCCTCACAATCTTCCCGGAGTTCTTCCAAGGCCCATTCCAACACGGCGTGGTCGCGAAGGCGGCTGAATCCGGGCTGATCCAGATCCACATTCACGATTTACGGAACTGGACGCACGACCGGCATCGCACCGTGGACGATCGTCCGTTTGGCGGCGGCGAAGGCATGCTACTGAAGCCCGCGCCGATATTCGAGGCCGTGGAAAGTATCTGGCCGGAGCGATCCGCCGGCCAACGATTGGTGCTGCTCTCGGCGCAGGGCAAGCGATTCGATCAGGAGACGGCGCGGCGTTATGGCCAGTACAAGGAATTGTTTCTCATCTGCGGCCGGTACGAGGGTGTTGACGAGCGCGTCGCCGAGCACTTGGCCGACGAGGAGCTTTCAATCGGCGACTTCGTGCTGAGCGGCGGCGAATTGGGGGCGGCGCTGGTGGTGGATTGCGTCGCGCGGCTGCTTGCAGGCGTTCTAGGGAACGCCGATTCAGCGGTCAAGGAGTCGTTCGGAGAAGAGGGCTTGCTGGATTGCCCGCAATACACGCGGCCCGCCGATTTCCGCGGCTGGAAGGTGCCGGAAGTGCTCGTCGGCGGCAATCACGAAGAGATCCGGCGCTGGCGGCGACAGGTAGCGCGCGAAAAGACTGCACGAAACCGCCCGGATCTACTACAATAGAGAATTCAAAGGATTTACCACCATGCCCAACCCCCTGTTGACCAAAATAGTGGCCAAACACAAGCGGCCCGAACTGCCGGAGTTTCGTCCCGGCGATACGATTCGCGTCCACGTCAAGATCAAGGAAGGCGACAAGGAACGCTTGCAGGCTTTTGAAGGAACCGTCATTGCCCGGAAGAATTCCGGGTTGGGCGAGACCGTGACGGTGCGCAAGGTCAGTTTTGGCCAAGGAGTAGAGCGCATCTTTCCGATTCATGCGCCCGTGGTGGACCATATCGATGTGGTTCGCACGGGCCGCGTGCGGCGCGCGAAGCTTTACTACCTGCGGGATTTGAAAGGCAAGGCGGCGAGGCTGCGCGAGCGGGAGTAGTTAGCGGCTGACCCCAAAATGAGGTGTCAGGGCAAATACGAACGCGAGGCCCGTGCTCAGGGTTTTCAGCACATCGCGGGTGTCGATGAAGTCGGACGCGGCGCGCTGTTCGGCCCGGTCTTTGCCGCGGCCGTCATCCTCTCGCCGGACCGGCCCATCCGTGGCCTGCGGGACAGCAAGCAACTGCTTGCGGAGCGGCGGCAAGTTCTGGCGGAACGAATCCGCGAGCGCGCGGTCGCTTGGGCGGTGGGTGCGGCCGACGCCTACGAGATCGATCGCGTGAATATCTATCAGGCGTCGCGCCTGGCAATGCGCCGCGCCGTCGAGCGACTGAGCCCCGCCCCCGATTACCTGCTGGTGGATGCCATCACGATCGACCTGCCACTGGCGCAGCGCGGCCTGATTCATGGCGACGCCCTATCTCAATGCATCGCCGCGGCGTCTATCCTGGCGAAGGTGCAGCGCGACGCCTGCATGTGCGAATGGGACAAAATCTTTCCCCAATACGGCCTGAAGAACAACAAAGGCTACACCACCGACGAGCATTGGAAGGCTCTGGAGGCCCACGGGCCCAGCTCCATGCATCGATTCAGCTTCTGGCCGGTGCGCGTGCATTCGCCGCATGCGATTTGGACTGGCTACCCGCAGCAGGGGGAATTGTTCCCGGTCGAAGAGATTCCCGCCGATTGGGCCGCGCCGCTCCAGGAAATGGTTGCATGCAGCCAGTAGAGCCGCAAGTGCCCGTCGAGGAGAGAATCGAAGCGGCGAAGCCTGCCTGGCATCACAAACTGGGAAGCCTTGTGTTCATGATTGTCTGTTTCGAAGTGGGGGCCTTCCTGCTGATCTTTCCGTGGCTCCCGTATTGGGACACGAACTCCATCGCCAGTCTTACTCCGTGGTTGCGAAACATCTGGGACAGCGCCTATCTGCGAGGCGCGCTGAGCGGCCTTGGCGTGGTGAATATCTACTTCTCCGTGGCGGAGGCCTTTCGTTTTCGCCGGCCGCCTGCTGATAGACTGAAGGTGTCCATCTTATGAAATCGCCGACAAAAGGCGCAGTGGCTGAGCCAGCTTCGGTTGAAACGACAACCCAGGCGGATCAACCTCGGGGAACCATCGCGGAATGGGCCATCACCATCCTGCTGCTGCTTTTCGGAACCACCACTCTGGTACAGGCATTCGTGATTCCAACCGGATCCATGGAAGACACGCTCCTGATCGGCGATCACCTGCTGGTGGATAAGCTGGCCTATGCGCCGCCCGGAAGGGTAAGCAAGTACGTTCTGCCTTACTCCGAGCCCAAGCACGGCGACATCATCGTCTTTCGCTATCCAGTGGACATCAGTCAGACGTTCGTCAAACGGGTGATCGGCGTTCCCGGCGATCACATCCGAATCGTCAATCAACAGATCTACCGCAATAGCAACAAGCTGCAGGAGCCTTACGTCTACCACAAGAATCCCTATCCGGATTCCTACCGCGACAATTTTCCCGGCGCCGAGCCGAACCTGCTGATGCTGATGGATCGCGCGAAAGACATGCTGGCGAACAACGTGGTGAACGGCGAGGTGGTAGTGCCCGCGGATTCGTTCTTCGCCATGGGAGACAATCGCGATAATTCGCTCGACAGCCGCTACTGGGGCTTCGTCCCGCGCGAGAACATCATTGGAAAGCCGCTGATCATTTACTGGTCGTACGATGCGAACACGGAAGCCCTGGCCAGCACCTCGGTGCGCTCGCTGACGCGTCATTTTATCGATCTGGGCGAACACTTTTTCACCAAGACTCGTTGGAGCCGCACTTTCAGGCTGATCCATGGCTACCATAGCGCCGACTAAACCCACGCCCGCACCCGATACGGTACAGCGCAGTTCGGCTGCCGAGTGGGCCATCACCATCCTGATCCTGCTCTTCGGCACTTCCACCATCGCGCAGCCATTCGTGATTCCCACATCGTCCATGCACAACACGCTCTACACAGGCGATCACCTGATCGTGGACAAGCTGGCGTATGCGCCCGAAGGCGGCGTCAGCAAACATTTGCTTCCTTATGAGCAGGTGAAGCGGGGCGACATCATCGTCTTTCGCCATCCCACGCTGATTACGGTGGATTACGTGAAGCGCGTGATCGGCGTTCCGGGCGATCATGTCAAGCTCGTCAACAAGCAGGTTTTTGTGAACGGCAAGGCGTTGACCGAGCCGTACGCCATCCATCTGGACAATTTCCTGAACTATCGCGACAACTTTCCCTTAGGCGAACCCGACTACATCGGCGATCCAAAGATGTCGGAGCGCTGCTACCAGATGTTGCGCGACTACGTGGTCAATGGTGAACTGGTGGTCCCGCCTGGCAGCTATTTTGCAATGGGCGATAATCGCGACAACTCCCTGGACAGCCGCTATTGGGGGCTGGTGCCGCGCGAGAACATCACTGGCAAACCGCTGATCGTGTTCTGGTCGTACGACGCGCCCACCGAGGACCTGAAGGATTACAACATGCATCACCTGGTGGATCTTGCGTTGCACTTCTTCACCAAGACGCGCTGGAACCGGACGCTGAAGCTGATTCGCGGGTATCCTCTGAGCTGATGCCACGCACTGCGAACTACTACGGCCTGATCCTGGCCGGAGGCCGAGGCACGCGCTTCTGGCCGCGCAGCCGCCGCGCTCATGCTAAACAGGTGCTGCGGTTTCTGGGCGAGCGGTCTTTGATCCAGCAGACCGTGGATCGCTTGCGGAGGCTGCTGCCGCCCGAGCGGATGTGGATCCTAACCAACGAGCATCTGCGCGCCGAGATCGTCGAGCAGCTGCCCGAAGTGCCCGCGAACCAGATTCTGGCCGAGCCTGCGCAGCGCAACACCGCGCCGGCCATCGGGCTTGCGGCGCATATCCTGCAATCGATAGACGCGAACGCAGTCATGGGCGTGTTCCCATCCGATCACATGATCGCGAAGCCCGCGCGATATCTGCGTTTCGCCCGCGCCGCGTACCAGGCCGCCGGGCGTGACAAGCTGGTTGTGCTCGGGATTCAGCCGCGCTGGCCCGAAACCGGCTACGGATACATCGAATTTCCGAAAGGCGTCCAGGCCGGGTCGATGGAAGCGCTGCCCGTCCGCCGCTTCCGCGAGAAGCCCGATCTGAAGACGGCCAAGCGATATGTCAAATCCGGAAACTTCTTTTGGAACTCGGGGATGTTCTTTTGGAAGACTTCGGTGTTGTTGAACGCGTTGCGCGAATTTCTGCCCAAGACCGCCACGCTTCTGGCCAGCCTGCCGGCGTTCGTGGACCGCCGATTCGCGGAGATGTTGAAGCAGACCTTCCCGCTTTGCGAGAACATTTCCGTGGATTACGCCGTGCTCGAGCGCGCCCCCAATGTCGCCGGATTTGCTATCGACGACTTCGGATGGAACGACCTGGGCAGTTGGAATGCGGTCTACGAATTGCTCCCGCATGACGAACGCGGCAACGTAGTGCGCGGCGAGGCGCTGCTGGAATCGAGCTCCGGCAACTATGTCGACGCGCAAGGTAAGCTGGTGGCGCTGGTGGGCGTCCAGGACTTGGTGATCGTGGATACGCCCGACGCGCTGCTGATCGCAGATCGCTCGCGCTCGCAGGAAGTTGGCGATTTGGTGAAAGCGCTGGAGAAGCAGCGGCGGGACGAGTTGCTGTAGCGCTTCGCAGGCTGAGCCCGCGACTGGAAGGGAGTCTGGGATGGCGCTGCGCGCCACCAAAGGTGATGAAAACTGGCGCGGGTTGCGAGTATGATCGAACCGGCGGAGAGTGTGGCCGAGGTCGTTAGCGCTCTGGAGAATCTGAGACCGTCAGGGA
>Ga0209648_10003491_pt1 | contig 13185 bp, 12 predicted proteins | sample GraSoi2013_115cm_FD_185830 | JGI IMG/M metagenome (GOLD analysis project Ga0209648, IMG submission 185830) | Grasslands soil microbial communities from the Angelo Coastal Reserve, California, USA - Sample 9_17_2013_115cm (SPAdes) (version 2) | ecosystem: Environmental > Terrestrial > Soil >...
GCGGAGCAAGTTTCATCGGCGTCGGCTTGGTGATGGAAGCGCACACGGGCATTCTGACTCAGCGGTGGGGCATCAGGTACGACGAGGCTGTGGTCTTCGCCATTGGCGATCTGGTAGATCCAGCCTCCCAGGTAGCCCAGGCGACGCGCAACTCCCTCTTCTTTAAGTGAAGCCACCTGTGCAAATGTAGTAATGCCAAAATCGTTCAGGTGTGCAATGAGTTCGGCCATTGCCGCAGGATCAATATGTCCATTCTTACCCTCCATATCCTGAGAAAAGGAGCCTTGATGTTCGCTCTGGCTATTGGGGCCGAGGTGCCGCTGACCCTGGTCCGGTAAGGCTCTGGGTAGCCCGGTCCCTGCTGCACGCAGTTTGAGCAAGAGAGAGAGTGGCAGAGTCTGTACAAAGGAAGCCTCGCGACCTGGTGGAATATAAAGTATCCCGTTGCGGCCATCTTTCCTGCTCATCAATGCAGCAAGCTCGGCAATGGCTTTGCCATTGGCAATTCCAATCAGTGCTGTCAGGCCCATCTCTGAGATCTCTGCACATAGCCGTTTGGCCAGATCAATGGGGGATTGAAAGGGCAGTTCGCAGCCGCGTAGGTCGATAAAGGCGTCTGAAATGGGGATGGACTCAATGATGCGGGAATAAAAGCGATAACATTCCTTCAGCTTTTGCAAGAGTGGCTGATAGCGATCGTAGGAAGCTGGTAAGAAACGTGTACGTAGAGCTAGGCGATGGGCTCGTCGCAGCGGCATACCTGGAGTAATCCCAGCATGCAAGGCTACTGGAGAAACGTCGATCACTCGTCCTGGTTCATTAGGACGACCAGTGCCCGTTCCTATAACAAAGCTCTGCCCACGCAGTGAAGGATCGAACATTTCTTCGAGGGTACAGTAGAAATGATCGATATGTACATGCATAATGCCATGCCGGAGTCGTGCTCGTTCTGCGGCACGAGCTGCGTCTTCCATGCTGGCGGACAAATTATTAGCCGAGCGAGCTAGATCCTGGCTTCCGTACGTTGTATTTGTCCTATCTTGTAATGGATGCTGTGACGTGGATGGTATGTTGAATTGTTGCATAAGTAATCTTCTAGGGCGTATGTTTTATTAACTTGCAATTTAGAACGTGCTACATATTGCTTTAGTTGCATTACTCTCATAGAAATTATGTTTTGATGCCTCGGGTGTCTACCAAGAAGGAACAAATGAATAGTCGCTGGTAACCAAGGAGGCTGTAACGATATACAAGCTTTTGTGCTCTGGTTTGATGTTTCATGTGTCTACTCCTTCGTGTTTACTATAAACAACGCGTAAGATAGCAAAAGTTTGCGTACGGATAATCAGCATTTTTTATACGCTTATAACAAACGCTAGGAGCAGTTTTCTTTTATTATATACGACATTTTTGGATCGTGCCAAATAAGTTTTGACTCCTGCAAGGCGAGGGGGTTTTTGGTTATAATACAGAAAATTAAGCTGTCATGACGCTCTGCTATGAAGAATCAGGTGCACTATCCTCACTCGGCGTCACCAGTAACAGTCCTGCAAGAGCTATAGCACACGTGAAGCCTGCAGCGAGAAACATTCCTCTAGCATTCAAGTAGTCGTAGAGTATACCGAAGAATGTGGCACCTGCCCAGCTTCCTAAACCGAAGGTCGCTCCGTAGAAAAGGGTCTGACCAGTTGTGCGCAGATGCCGAGGGACACGAAGATCGATGAATGTCAGTGCTGCAATGTAATAGGCTGTGAAGGAAATGCCATGTAGGGTCTGGAAGATGAGTGCCAGGTTGGGATTGGGAAAGGCCGCGTAGGCTAGCCAACGTATTACTGCTAGACCAAAACCTATCAGCAGGAGCCGCTTTACTCCCAGTCGCTTCATCACGCGACCAGCCAGCGCCATCGCGGGAAGCTCACTCAATACGGAGAGTCCTATAGCTATGCCAACCATTGCTGTCCCGGCACCAAGCCCATGTAGGTAGAGACTGAAGAAGGTGTCGTATGCCTGGAAAGTACTATATCCCACTGCACAGAAAAGCAGGAACAGCACGAGTACCCGATCACGCAAAATGGTACGTACCCCACCATGTTTGGCTGGTAGTGTATTTGTCTGTACCTGAGTTGGAGTTGTGAAGCTTACTACAAATGTACAGCCAAGCACAAGACTCAGGAGGAAGAACATGTTGAGGATGCCCCAACTAGTGAGGAATACGCCCCCGGCAAGGGCAGCAAGGAGAAATCCGAGTGTACCATAGACTCGCACAGCTCCGTAATTGCCACCATGCTCACTTACCCATTGCAGTGTGATAGCATCAGCCAGTGGACTGGCTGGGCTAAGGGCCACGGCGAAAACGATAATTATAAGCAACAGCAGAGCAAATGAGTGAGCCAGGGGCACAGTCAACGCGGTGAGTGTGGCTATCAGAAGTGTACATGCAAGCAAGCGCTTACGCCAACCATAACGATCGCTAATGGTTCCCCAGATTGGCTGCATCACCGCGCCAGCTAATGGAAGGGCTGAGGCAATCACTCCTATCTGAGTTCCGCTGAGGCCAACGGCTCCAAGATACAATCCCAGGTAGGCAGTGATAATGCCAACATAACCAAAGAAGCACAGGTAGAACAGCTTCATGCTCCATGGTCCCTCGCGGAGCAATGATGTTTGGGCTACTGAGACAGCTAGTGGCTTGTCTACTTTTGGCATGTTATCATAATGAAAGAATGTTCACTTTCCTCTCCTGTATCATGAATATGTGTATATTGACACATATGCTATACTACATCTTGTAGTACATTGACAACGGAATAGTGTTTCAGAGGTTCCAAGCTCAATCGTTCGCTTGGGTAAAAGCACGAGCGTGTTTGACCAATGTCACTCTCTTTCTCTTTTGCCAGGAACAAGAACCACGTTCCTGATGAATGAACAGACTGAGAACTACCCTGGGGCTCAGGGAAAGTTAGGCCTGCGGAGGAGGTGTAAGACACACAAGTCCATGACTTGTGTGCAACCTCCAGCGAAATAGGAAAGCCTACTTGTGAGGGTAGGAAGCCCATGACTAAAAGTCATGGGGAGATGTCACGACAAGGCTTCCACAAGCTCACGCAGGAAGAGTTCGACATCGGTGACCAATCCTGCCGCCTGGAAACTACCTCGGTCCGCCAGTTTTGTGACCACTGCTGGATTGATATCGACAACCACAGTGCGTACCCGGGCGGGCAAGAGGTTGCCTGTGGCAATGGCATGCAGCATTGAGGCAACCATAATCGCCATTTCAACGCCCTGCACTTCCTCACGCATGCGTCTCTGGGCTTCCATCATATCGGGAATGACTCCCGGCATTGGTCCATCATCACGAATAGAGCCTGCCAGGACCATCGGCACTTTATGTTTGATGGCCTCGTAGGTGATACCCTCGCGTAGCAAGCCAGCCTCGACCGCCTTTTCTGGTGAACCTAATTCTCGAATAGCGTTGATAGCACGCAGGTGATGGCGATGTCCACCCTCAACCTGCTCTCCTGTCTCCAGATTGACTCCCAGCGAAGTACCAAATAAAGCCGACTCGATATCATGAGCGATAATAGCATTGCCGCCGAAGATAACCTGTACATATCCACGACGCAAGAGTTCGGCTACATAGCGGCCAGCTCCTGTGTGGATCACAGCCGGACCTAGCACAAACAGAATCTTGCCACCTTCTGCCCGTGTCTCTTTCATCTGCTTGGCAATCTCATGGATCGTCTGGACCTTCGTCTTTTCCGAGGAGACGTTGCTCTGCATAAAGGCGAAAGCTTCTTTGTCGCGCTCTCGTTCAAAAGGCTGGATGCGAATGCCTTCGAGTCCGATCACAACCTCATCGCCAACGCATACCTGATTCATTGGTTTGCAGTAGGCGCGACCATTGGCGCGGTCGACGACGATTGCAACATCCATTTCTATGTTTTCAACGCTAATCCACTGTCCATTCAGGCGAACCTGAGTGGGGAGATTCGTCGTTGAGTAGAACTTGGCAGGTAGCACACCATCCTTTTGCACAACTTCCGTAGATGCACCATTGGCATGGGCAAGTACTGCACCCAATTGTTGCAACTCTGAAATGATGCGTTCGAGAATCTCTTCATTGGGAGCCTTTATCTTAAGTCTTGCATAACTGGTCTCGGTTTTGGTCGTCCCAATGTGTATCTCCTCGACATCAAAATTTCCACCACGGTCCATGATCATATCCCAGGCACGGGGCAATGTCCAGGAATCGATAATATGCCCGCTGAACTCCACTACTTCATGAGCTGTTTCCATGTGTATTTTTTTTCTCCTTATGTTCCTCTAAGAAACTATATTACAGGCCTCACTGCGGGTAATAAGCAATATGCTACTGTCGGCAGGAGGTATAGCGAAAAGGACTCCTGACGGTAAAAGTAGCTCATCATATTAATGATAGTCTAGTCTCTCACGCTTGGTGATGTCAATGTGTCCTAAAACCATTCTAAAGTGAGAAAGAAGTCTTGGAACTGGTAAATTCTTCAGGTGTGTTGATATTGACAAACGAGCGCAATTGTGGGTCCACTGCACGTAATTGCTCTTCCTCGATAAAGTGTACCTTTGCAACCTCGAGTAGTGCACGTGGATCTCGTCGTCTCGCATATAGCTGTTCTTCAATGGTAGCGAGAATCGTATGGGGATAGACAGCCAGAAGCACTTGGGGAAGATTGTTGACAATGGGAATGAGAAGCTGTTCATCTAGAGGCTCAGAGAGCAAAAAGGAGATAACGGAAGATTGGAGAAGAGGAGTATCTACAGCAGTCACCAGTGCATGCGAAGATCGCATCGCACAGAGACCAGTGTACAGTCCCATCAGTGGGCCTGTATCGGGGATCTTGTCAGTAACAATACGCACAGGAGATGATATATACTGTGCATAGACTGTGGCTTGACTTACGTCGCGTGCTACAAGTATAACCTCGCGGCAAGCGGAGAGAAGCAGCGTGGCGAGCTGCTCAACAAAGGAGACCTGCTGGTTGCCTGGGCAAGGCAGAAGTGCTTTGTCTTGCCCCATGCGCTTGCTACGGCCTCCGGCCAGAATAATGCCCGCAGCACTATACATAGCATAACCTGATTCTACACGATGGCGGCTAATTGATTGTGCCAACTAGCGGGATGCTGGCTTTCCCTTGCGCTTGCTCGGCTTTGGTATGTATTGCGAGCGTCTCTGATATGCTGCGTAGTTGGCACGCTCTTCGGGATACTTCCTGACTAGGTAGATGACCCAGAGCAAAGCCCAGATTGCCAGTGCCAGCAGCCAGAGATAGCGCCAGGCACGCCAGGCAAAAAAGTACGGGTCCAGGGCTACACGCGCCAGATCGATAGGGATACCGATGAAGCAAATGATAGCCAGCCAGTTTAAATAGCGATCGAACATATATTTGAGCAAAGGTTTGCTCTTTACAAAGCGCTTGCGTGCCTCTACCCAGTAGTAGAAACAGATCAGTAAGCCAAGGCAACAGAAGATTAGCCATTGCCAGAAGTAATGAAATTGCTCCTCTCCTGATGGCAAGCTAGAACCAGCAGTAACGGGATCTTGAAAGAGCCAATTGAACAAATTGAATTGCACGGAAGCACGCCTCCCTTCTTCAAGGACCATACACTATGGATTGTAGTAATCATAGCATGGACGGGGCTGAGCGTCTAGTCTTACTCACCTTGTCTGACCTTGGGATAAGCTCTTAAAACCACAAAAGCCGCGTTAACCTTCTCCCATTGTTGAATAGCAGCATGGAGTTGAGTCTGAGAAAAGTATGACTGCTCATAAGCAAGTCGTAAGCACATTTCAACATGATCGGGTTCGACACTCTTACTGCTATTGCTACCTATTGCTTTGCGGAGGCCCAGAGATAAGATGCTGACAACGTCATGACCACAACAAATATGCCAGGGATCAGGCGAGTTACTGCTAAGCTGTTGCATTCTGCTATGAATCTCATCATCTTTTAGTGGAGATTTTTGTGATACTATATTGCTAGTAGTACGGCTTTGCACGATTCTAATCAATTGCTTGACATCTACTGCTAATTTCTCTTTATCTATAAATTTATCAAAATTCAAATTTTCAAATTTCAACGATAAATTCTCTTGTAATGAAACCCAGCGCAAATAGCCAATGGGCATGGCACATTCTAGAAGGAGAGAGCGAATATCTTTCCTGTGCCTTTCTTCCAACTTCGATATTTTCTCCATAGATCCCAGTTCGACTAGTACCTTTTCAAGAGCGGGAGAGTTGATGATCATCAACTCCAAATCATGCATATCGGTCAACAGTAGATTTTGAGAAAATGGCTGCTTCTCTTCAAGTACCATAAAGTCCGCATCTACTATAGCAAGTACTCCCAAAAAGTTGTCTTTTTCCAGAATTGCCAGGGCGGTGATAGCACTATCTTTGCTGTGGGCGATGATTATCTGGCATCTATCCTCTACAATGAAGTGCTTATATACACGCTCGTCTGTGCTGCCCTCGACTAGCAGGAATGTATGTAGGCTATGTCCGGGATATCCGCGCTCCATGCGAATTTCATTCGCAATACGCTCTGCAGCCAAATTTTCTTTCAATTTTCAGGCTCCTTCAACCCTACTACCAAATCCCAACGGTTATGAATAATATCGGGAGAATGCGTTGCCATGAGAATGTCAATGTCAGAGAGTTGCGTTACTTTCTGGACATCTTGTAAAAACTGCTTCTGCCAAACGATATGTAGAGACAACTCTGGTTCATCAATGAGAATAAGTGAACCAGGTGCAACTTTGAATAGTAACTCATAGAAGAGAACCAACTCGTGTTGTTCGCCAGATGAGAGATTTTCAAGGGGCAGAATAGTATTTTTCGAGGTCGTAAATACGAAGCCACGCTCTTTATTGATGGCTATATTCTTGTAAAGGAAACGCTTATTGACTATTTCAGTTAATAGATGAATTTTCTCGAAGAGGTTGTCAAAAATGCTCAGCTTCTTCTGAGTATCTTCTATATAGACTGATAACATAATTTTCTTGCTTTCATCTACATGATCCCCTAACTCAAAAGTAGTTGTTCCTCCATGATCTAGCAGACCAGTACTTATCAAGCGTAAGCGTTTCTCCTCTAGCAATGCTAATTGACGACGAAGTTCTTTTTCACCCATTTGAAGTTGCATCAAGGTTGGGTTAAAAACTCTCTCGGGAAATGTTCCATCTAATGATTGAGATAGACTCGCGTACTCTGCAAGCTTGGATCTAATCATGGCTGCAAGTTCTTCTGAATACATCCTCACTGCAGGTACCAATGGCTGCTGCTCTCCATCCTTTCCAGGATTCTGAGAATCTTTCCTCACATTTAACAAGCGTTGAGTCTCGATAAAATGAATAGAAATCATCTTCCTTGTCTCTACAAGCCAATCTGGTTCCTCTTCGGGAGCGGAACGCTTTTGAATAGACTCTTGGAGGAGCCTACGAAGATCTTCGGAGAACGACTCGTAGCGTGGAAAAGTCAAAGTCTTTATTAGTTTAGCTGTCCGGCGAAAGGAATAAATTAATTCTACATCAATAGGATTATGGTTATGTAAAAGAAACATCAAAGTAGCTATAAATGGTTCTTGATCTGTCATGCAAAATCTAACGCCTTGAGATACTAATAAATCTTCCATTGCTGCTGATTCTATTTCTTCCTGACTTTCTTTTGTAATCCAGAAGCTTGTACTATCATCAAAATCTACACGAAATTCGTCAAAAGGCATTGCCATTGCTGGCTGGCCGTTGCGGCTAAATAAGGCATCTAGCAACTTCAGGATCATTGTCTTTCCAAAACCGTTTGGGCCATGAATAATGGTTATCCTATCTTCTAAATGGAGAGGAATAGTGTGATTGAATATACCAAAAAGATTTGTGACCGATATTCGCTTTATTCTCTTCTTTTTCTTTGTAGCTATCTCTTGCGCCATTTTCTTTGTCACTTTCTTGTGTAGTTCGTTCCAGTAAATAGATTATAGCACATCTCTATGCTACTGGTATATATGCTATCGAATCCCAAGTTTGAGAGCAGTAGTGTTCTGTCCTGATGGAGCAGGTTGGGTGGTTGTGTTTCTTCCACGATAGGCACTTTCTCGTTATACAATTTGAAAGAATGAAAAGTTTTCATAGTGATTTTGTTGATTTTATTTTGCATTTTTGGTATATTATCGAATAATATTGAAATAAGGGAGGTTTTTATGGTACAATCTTCACAGCAGCAAGAGCCGTTAGACGAACTTGATACCGCTCTCTTGCGGACCTTACAACAAGATGGCCGGTTGAGTAATGCGGAGTTGGCACGGACAATCAATCTCTCCCCTCCTGCTACTCATACCCGCCTGCGGCGACTGGAACAACAGGGGTATATCCGCCAGTACACGGCTCTGCTGAATCAAGAGAAGGTTGGTTATGATCTGCTATGCTTCATCCTTGTCAGTCTGCAGATTCTGCAGTCCGAGCAGTTGGAAAAGTCCCATGAGATCATCCGCCGCTTACCCGAAGTTTTGGAGTGCTACTACATCACTGGCGAGTACGACTACTTGCTCAAAGTGGTCCTGCGCGACCGCCAAGATTTGGCACACTTTGTGATGAAGCGTCTCACGCCTATTCCAGGTGTAGCTCGTGTACAGACGTGTGTAGTGATGAGTGAAATCAAATGTACTACTACTCTGCCGCTGGAAGGAGACTGACTCCTCAGCAAGCCCCCCAGGTGAAAGTTATAGCGACGCAAGGGTATGGAGCCAGAGTTGTTCTACACGGTACCACCTTTGATGATGCCGCTGCTCATGCACGTGAATTGCAGGCGGCAACAGGTGCTGTCTTCGTCCACGCCTTCGATGATCCTGATGTTATTGCGGGTCTGGGAATATCGACATGAGCTTGCTTGGAGGCTTCATTACCTCATCCGCACACCTTCGCGCATCTTAGCCTATCTGTGAGAAGAAAATGAGTTATGAAAGGCTCTCGATGGTGTATAATACAATATTATCTTTTCGCATAAGGTTGTATTGCGCTTTAGTAGCGTCTCATGAACTCAGAGGGGTAGGCAATGCATGACTCACTACTTTACACGTGAAGAAGCCGAAGCGCTTTTGCCTGAGGTTAGCGTGGTATTGCGTACAATTCAGGAATGTCACATCAAGGTGCGCTCGCTGGAGGAAGATCTGGTGACACTCCGTGCACAGGCGATGGGAAATGGCCATCACTTGCATGAACGGATGTCAAAGATACAGAAGTCCCTATTCTTCGAGGCTACCATTCTACGCGATGCATTGCATGAGTTACAGGCCTTTGGATGTGAATTGAAGGACCCGGCTATTGGACTGGTCGATTTTCTGTTCTTACGCGATGGGAAAGAAGCCTATTTATGCTGGCAACTCGGTGAGGAGCGTATTGCTTTCTGGCATCCGCTTGACACAGGCTATGTCGGCCGCCAGCCTTTATGATTAAAAATGTGGAGAAAGCGGTTGAAAAGGGAAGGAATTTGACTACACTACAGGATGTGTTAGCACAAGGAAAAAGCGTGCTGGGGTATCCAAGTGCGCGAAGTGCTCAGCTAGATGCTCAGGTGTTGTTATGTTATGTGTTGGGGATTGAACGGGCAATGCTCTACGCGTACCCTGAGCAGGAAATTAGCCTGCTGCAGGAAAAACAGTATTTTACATTGATCGCACGCAGAAAGCAGCACGAGCCAGTGGCCTATCTCACTGGGCATAAAGAGTTTTATGGCCTGGACTTTATCGTTGATAAACGGGTACTTATTCCCCGACCAGAGACTGAACTGCTCGTCGAGACAGCTCTTGAAGTTATCAAACGCAGCATTGCTGGCGGACATATGCCAGTTGTCGCTGACATTGGGACTGGCAGCGGTGCTATTCCTATTGCCATTGCTGTAGAGGAACCACGCTTGCCCTATATCTATACAACTGATAGTTCTGCCGAAGCCTTGGAGGTAGCACGCCTCAATTGCCTGCAGCATCAGGTCACAGAACGAGTGAGACTCCTCCAGGGCGATCTAGTGTCGCTCCTGCCAGAGCCTGTCGATCTGCTACTCGCCAACTTACCGTATGTAGGTACCGATGAAGTAGATGGTCTCCCGCTCGATGTACGTCTTTATGAGCCACATCAGGCGCTCTTTGGTGGCCCGGGTGGGTTGGACTTGCTACATAGGTTAGGTGAAGAAGTACACCGATGTAGTGTGCTTAAACCGGCAGGAGTGCTATTACTCGAAATTGGCTACCAGCAGCGAGGAGAACTCACACATTTTCTCCACGACCTCTGGCCGAGTGCTACCATCACCTGTCGACAGGATAATGCTGGCTTTGATCGACTCTTGCAAGTAGAAACTTCTATTATAGAATAATAATTGTAGAATGCATTTATTTCCTGGTACATAAAGGTATTTTTATTGCGTTCTTCTTGATAGAAGCCGTATAATCGAACTGGACAGTATGGACTGCTCAGTATTGATCAGCGATATTAGCTGTTACTTGCCACTGTATGGGGCACCTAGGTCAGGAGCCCAATCCTCGAAGGAGATGGGTCCATAGAAAGGTTTTTTATGGTATTGGCGAGTCCAGTTCAAACTCAAACGCTCTCTGATCTTTTGTTGCTGCTGTTCGGAGGCGCTACCGCATTCCTTCTCTCTTATGTATTGATGTTTGGGGTAATCTCTCTTTGTCGTAAGATGAGCTTGATTCGCCCTACTGAGCCGGAAAGGAAACAAGATACAAGAGCTCGTCTGGGCGGGGTGGCGATCTATCTCGCTTTTGTAATTGCCTCGCTGATATTTTATGTACGCAATCCCGTCTTATATGCCAGCTCCAATAAGTACCACAATGAGGCGACCATGTACTGGCTGTTCCTAGCTGCGTCGGCTGTGGTTGTGCTGGTCAATGCCTATGATGATGTCAGGCCTTTGAAACCACTGTCCAAATTGCTGGCTCAGACAGTGGCTGTGGTTATTATCATGGGTCCTTTTATTGATGGACTCTTCCATGGGGTGCTATTATTTGGTTTCAGCAATCCTTTTCAGGCTTCGGAATACAGTTCTGTTTTGCCCTTGTATCGGCAAGCGATTGTCACCATCTTTATTAATCGTCCTGAGATAAGTTTGCTGGCCATACCCGCTGTTCTCTTTACCTGGTTCTGGATGGTAGGCATGATGAATACAGTGAACTGGATCGATGGCTCCGATGGGCTTGCTGGGGGAGTTGTGGCGATTACTGGGGTGTTTATCGCCATTCTTAGCTGGCGTATGGGGCAAGATACGATTGCTATTCTTGCTGCAATCTTTACGGGAGCTGTCCTTGGTTTCCTGCCTCACAATTGGAATCCAGCAAAGGTTTTGATGGGCGATAGCGGTTCGCATTTTCTGGGCTTGGGACTGGCGGTGCTCTCAATTATTGGGGGAGCAAAGGTGGCTCTGGCACTGATGGTTATGGGACTTCCAATTGTGAATATCGCAGTAGTTATTATTAATCGCGTCAGGCATGGTCAACGTCCCTGGCATTATGATTCAACACACCTGCACGATCGCTTACGCATCGCAGGTTTAAACCCCAGACAGATCTGTTATGTGTTCTATGGCTTGACGACGATCTTTGGCATTCTTGCCCTCTACCTCTTCCATGTCTACAAACTTATCGGTATTGCCCTGGTAGTATTGACGATGGCGGCTTTGATTACCTGGATCGACCATCGGCAGCAGAAGCGCGGTGCTCCAGTGAGCCAGCCAGATTCACACGACTCGGACAAGGCTCCGTCCTTTTCAAAGCGGGGATGAATTGCCCTTCCTTTTCGTCATGTGCTACAATGAGAACAAAAAGCAGGGTAGGTATCATGAATAATCAAGTAGACCGTATGGTCGAGGAAGCAAAGCTATTATCCTACGATGAATTGAAAGCCATGTCAGAGCGTATCCTCGATATGCTTGATGAAATGGAATGGGATATGCTCACCAGTAAACCAGAGGCAAAGAAGATTATGGGAGAGCTTGGAGACAAAGCTTGGGAAGAGCATCTTGCGGGTAAAACGCGGGAAGGTGGATTCGGAAGGGATTGAAAAGCTACTGCTCGGATGATTTTTGGAAACTGTTTAACCGACTTCCTGCCGATGTGCAAAAGCAAGCTGACATTGCTTATAAGCACTTTAAGCGTGATCCACGATATCCAAGCTTGCAGTTTAAGTGCATAGATCGGCAAAAGCAGACGTATTCCGCTCGTGTAGGGATAAGCTATCGTGTTTTAGGACAAAAGAGGGATGATACGATCATCTGGTATTGGACAGGAAGTCATGAGGAATATAATCATTTAATATCTAGAAGGAATACGTCTGCTTTTGCCGATCTATGCATGCTTGAGGATGCTCGTGCTCTTCTGGTACAGGCACTCCTGTGACTAGCAGAATAATATGGCGCATTTAGAAAGCATATCGTGTCGTGTATTAACGACTTTTCACGCTTTACCGTACAGATAAAGCGAACAAAGAGAGTGAAAACGAAGCAATAAATGGCTAAAAGTTGTCAATGAACCATAATGTGCTAGGAAGTCCTCCCTTTTCTGCACGAAAGATGAGAATTTGAGAAGCTTTTCAGGATAAATGAGCATACATCTCAACCTTCTTCCATCTCAGTGAGGCATGAAGTGTCGTCTGCCGCCAGAAAATGCCCCTAGTCACAGTTTCGCATGTTACTCTTGCCAAAAAGTATACTGCCAAAATATCCTGCAAAATCGTTTAGCGCTTGCTTGCTCTAAACTGGCTTCTGGCGTCATAGTTCTTCCTCGCTTCCTGGTGGTGTTTAGTTACACCTCCCCTTTGGGGATCTCCACGATTTCCGGAACGTCGGTTCCCTCGTAGAGGGCGGCGAGTGGCAAACGCACATCAATACTGGTTAGCTCCGCCTCGTCTCCTGGCCCATAGATATGGAGCATCCAACCCTCCTGCGCCCTGCGGTACACTTCGATAAGCTGACGCCTTGTGCTCACCAGTACATATTCCTGCACAGTCGGGCACGCACGATAGTATTCAAACTTCACGCCCCTATCGCGTGCTTCTGTAGAATCGGAGAGCACTTCGACAATGGCACGGGGCGTCTGTATTTCGGTAATGCGCCCACGGTCCCGCTCATCACAGGTTATGGTGGCGTCAGGGTAG
>Ga0209648_10003494_pt1 | contig 13175 bp, 11 predicted proteins | sample GraSoi2013_115cm_FD_185830 | JGI IMG/M metagenome (GOLD analysis project Ga0209648, IMG submission 185830) | Grasslands soil microbial communities from the Angelo Coastal Reserve, California, USA - Sample 9_17_2013_115cm (SPAdes) (version 2) | ecosystem: Environmental > Terrestrial > Soil >...
TGCCAGAGCCGGAGTCATAGGAGAGTGACAGTTGTGGGCCAAAGCCGGAGCGGCCTGGACTTGTATAGATGGGGACCGTCAGTGATCCTGTACCCGTGACAGGATTGGCGGCGAACTTTTCCCCTATGCCGCGGATGGCACCGCCACCTTTGGGCAGCGAGAGAGAGGGCGCCGAAATGCTACTTTTCTCGGGTGGAGCTTCTCTATTCTCACTCTGGGCTTTTTGCGTGTTCAACATCGGCGTCGCTGCTACTCATTGGGGCCACTCGCGGGTGTACTCTGTGAGCACCGGCACATTCTCAACTAGGCTGACTAACCGTCTATACCACGCGTTCCGCTCAGGATCTTTTGCTAGCGCCTGGGCAAACGCTCGGTTCTCGAAGCGCATAATCGCAACGAACTCGCAGGGAGCCTGGGTATTTCTGAGTAATTCTCCTGAAAGATAGCCTTGCGCCTTGGCTTGCTGATTGCGCTGCCAATACTCATGCAAGGCAATAACGGCATCCTCTTCGCCAGCCTTCGCCCTGTAGAAGGAAACGGTAACAAACATATTCGTCCTCCTTCTCTGCCAGGAGCTCAGGCTAATGGATCCATTTCCTGAGGACGCATAAACACCTATCACCCGGTGTTAGCGCAAGTATACCCTCGAGAGGTGGCCTGTGACATCGGAGAAACCTCCCTCTTTGTGGAAGCCACTCAAGAAGGGGAAATCGCGCACACAGGAGGGAGAAACCTCCTCTCTGGATCGTGTCGTGGACGAATACCGAAGAGAAGAGGTTCCGAATGAGGGAGAAACCTCCCTGGTGGGAGGAACATGGCCAGCGAGATGCAGGTCAAGCTAGGCCGTGGCGGATTGCAAAAGCGGTTGCGGCTGCCCGGTTCTCACACGTCGTCTTATTGAAGATGTGCGTGAGGTAATTGGTCACGGTTTTCTCACTCAGTCCCAGTGTGTGTGCGATCTGGCGATTGCTCTTGCCCTGGACAACGAGCTTGAGCACCTCAACCTCACGCTGGGTCAAATGCGCCGGAAGCGATGAGCGTGTCGGGCTCCCCGCTCGAGTGGAAAGAGCACGCAGCCGACCAAGGACCTGATGTACGGAATGGGACATCCCCAGTTCCTCAAACAGGGCAAGCGCCTGATTCAGCAGATCCTCGACACGCCTGGCACTTCCTTGACCACCTCTTGCGAGTTCAACATTGGCTCTTCCGAGAAGTGTACGTGCCAATTCGGGTCGCAGTCCTTCACGCTGAGCCGTTGCCTGGGCCGCGGTCAGGTGCATCACTGCTGTCTCCCATTCGCCAAGCTCTGTCGCAAGAAGTCCCAGGACGCGATCGACGAGGAACCAGTAGTGCTGGCCACCAAAGGCGAGGAGGCGCGGATAGAGGTGCATGGCTCGCGCTTGTTCATCAAGGGCCATTGCCGTCAGCGCGAGACACATCAGGAGTGGTGCCGTCGGCAGGATGCCGTCTGGCAAGGCGTCAAGAAGGCGCTCCTCTTGCGCCATAGCGGCACATGCCTCTTCTCGTTTCCCCGTCGTTGCTTGAACGAGGCCCAGGAGACCAACATAGAACATGATCTCGCCGAGACCCATCTGGAGATCCTGCCTCATGAGTGCAGCCTGCAACTCTCGTTCAGCAGTCGGGTAGTCTTCCCGCTGGTACGCAAGAAAGCCTTGAAACTGGCGCAGGAAGGCAGCGGGCATGGGGCTCACGAGGTGATCCACAATAGGGTGTGCCTGCTCTATCGCCTGTTCGGCCTCCGCCCACGTCCCCTGCGAAGCGAACAGGAGGACGAGCCAGGTGTACGCTGTCCGCAATTGGTACGGCTCTCGGCTGCGCTCGAGCAGCGCAATCCGGTGTCTACCCACGTCAAGGGAACGTCTCACCGAAGCCATCCAGTACGAGGCAACGGCCAGGTTGAGGCAGCACTCTCCTGCTTCCGACGGATCGCCACGCGCTTCTGCCTGTGTCAGCATACCCTCGAGAAACTGGACGGCAGACGGGAGATCACTCCCATGAAGCGTGAGGTTTCCTGCGGTGATTCGACGTGCCATCGCCTCCAGGCGCTGGTCTCCCAGGCTGCGTGCCATCTCCAAGGCCTGCCGCGCGTATGCAATGCCCTCATCGTGCTGTCTCATGTAGACCGTGAGGAGGACGGACAGATCGAGCAGCACCTCTACGGCTTTCGCACACAGGCGATCGCTACATAGGTCTAGCGCGTGCTTCAGCGCTGCATAGGCCTCTATTCGCTTCTCCTGCCGCCACAGCGCTCGCCCCAGGCCATGAACTGCCCGCGCAACAGCCTCCTGGTCTTCCTCTTGCGACAACCATCGTTGTGCAGCTTCATAGCAGGTCTCTGCCTCCTCTTCTTTGCCCGCCAGGAGAGCCGCCTCGCCTAAGCCGAGCAGCAGGTCGCCACGCCGTTGATCCTCTGCAAGGAGGAGTTCGAGAGCTATACGATAGTGGGACATGGCCTCTTCAGCAGCATAGGTGTGCAGTGCATATACAGCGGCCAGCTTCGAGTAGTCAATACCACGGTCCCGATCACTACTGCGAGCGAAGTGGAAGGCGAGTTCGGCAAGGTGATACATGCTCATGGCCTTCTCGGGCTCATAGAGAGCCTCAAGGACGCGACCAATCAGCCCATGAAGGCGTCGACGACGAGAGGTGCTGACTTCAGCGTACAGACACTCACGAATTTTGTCGTGGCTGAATGTGAAGCTTCCCGCCTGATCGGTTCGGACGAGATGTGCATGTGCAGCCTCAAGGAGATACTCCTCCACCGCTTCTATCTCCTGCTCCTGCACTGTCGCGAGCAGGGAGAGATCAAAAGTGCGCCCAATGATGGCGGCAACCCGCAGGTGATCAATGCTCTTCGCAGTGAGTCGTGTGAAGCGTTGCTGTAAGGCAGCAACAATGCTTGGGGGCAGTGCATGATCGAGTGGGGTAACTGCAATCCACTGGTTCTGCACCTGTACCAGGGCACCTTCCTCAATCCAACAGTCTAAGAGTTCCTCGGCAAAGAACGGATTGCCCTCACTTTGTGCGTGCAAAAGCACATTCACTCCTATATTGAGAGAGACGCCAAGTTTGCTGCTAGCCAGCATTCCGGTCTCCTCAACCGAGAGCGGACCGACTGCGACAGTCGCGAGCACGCGCTGACGAGTGAGCTCGACGAGGATACGGGCAACCGCGGGATTCCGCTCAATCTCACTCTCTCTGTAGGCACCTAGCACGAGCAGATGAGCGTTCGACTGGTGGCGTGCAATGTGACACAGCAGGTCCAAGCTGGCGGTATCCGCCCACTGCAGGTCGTCGAGTATGAGGACCAGTGCATGTGCTGCGCCAATGACTGCTAGGAACGCTCCTATAGCTTCGTACAGCCGAAAGCGTGCCTGCTCAGGAGGCAATGGCCGAGATGCAGGAAGGTCGCCGAGACGAGTAATCAGCTCGGGCAAAAGCGTTGCCAGTTCCTGAGGTGCTGCGGTAACTTGCTTGCGCAACTGGTCCAGAGGGGTAACCTGAATGTGTCGGCCAAGGGCCTCCAAAAACGGCAAATACGGTGGCATGCTCTCTGCCTCGGATGCGCCACCGTGCAGGACTATCGCTCCATCTTTCGTAGCAAGCGCGCCAACCTCATCGATGAGACGGGTTTTGCCAATCCCTGGTTCTCCTGAAACCAGTACAACATGAGTATTTCCATTGCTGGCTGCATGATAGTGGTTCCAGATCAGATTCAACTCGCGTTGGCGCCCAACGAATTGTGAACTTGATATCGATGCATGATCGACCTTCTGTTGTCCAGTATATTTGGCTATCATGGGTATACCTCCCGTGCCAAACTACTCACGGTCAAGCCTACTGCATGCTTGTCTTACCTTGTGTTGTGTACCAAGATAGCCCTTTTCGATAAGCGAAATTTATGCAGTGAAAATCCTCTTCAGCGAGGGAAGAGCTACTTCTACGAATATGTACCTTTGCACATAACTGAATGGCAAGCTGTAGCTCTCAATCCTGGTTTTACGTGTTGCTCTTATCCTAGAACATGATAAGTCGATATACCCGGTACGTAATACGTTCAGCAGTTCATGAACATTATCTCACAAAAGATAGACGCGAGACGAGGGTAGTTTTAGAAGACTCATCCTAAAGAAGCGAAGAAGATCACATTTCCTTTCGCTCTACCAAGAGCAGGAGGTTGCTTAATAGTAAGCTCACCTATCAAATGAATACAAATTTCGCTAGATTTTATTATACCACTTAGGTTTCCTAATCTATTAAAAAGATGTATCAGTAGAAGTTCGCCAGTTTACCGTTCAATATAGCCCAGATTCTATGTTTTTAGAAAGAGCGGGAAATTGCCTTTTTCCCGCTCTTCTGTGCTATTCTGGACAAGAGCACGACACTCAAACTATGGTGCGATGACCCGATGTAAGCGCCAAAAAGAACAGTGGGAATATTTTTCGAGTGCGGGAGAGGAGAGTTTCAGACTATTTCCGAACTGCTACTTTGAACTTAGGTGATGAAAGTTTTCTCTATACTGCCAGTAATATGCTCAGACTGTTTCTTACTCTATAAAAGTGAGAATGGACTGAAACCATGCTAATGGGAGCCGTTGTGGCTCTATTTTAGAACGGATACTCCAAGTAGCCAGCACAGGTGGCAAAAGACGTGGACGACAGCGGTAGCTCATCGACAAGCGCTGCGCACGAGTCGGCGGCAATGCAATCGCCAATGAATTGTCCCAGAGCTTCAGCGCAGGCCTCGTAGTTACCCGGTTTGTGTGGCTGGCGAACCGGACGTCTCGCAACTACGATTCGTGAGAGGACATACATCAAAATGCTCACCTGCTTTATGGATCTGGACAAAAAAATAGAGGGTAACACACTTGTTACCCTCCGGGCCACCAGTAAGCGGTGCCCTACAGGATCTTACCAGCGGCTATCGCGGCTATTGCGTCTGTCACCACTGCGCTTACGGGAATTGCCACTCTCATAGCTGCTTCCACTATAGCTGTAGCTGTGCGAGTCATCGCGGCGAGAACCGCGAGAGGGTTGCTGCGACCGGAAGCAATCACTGCAATACACCGGGCGCCCTTCACGAGGTACAAATGGTACCGTCGTTGGCTTTCCGCAGCTAGCACAGGTGGTCGCAAACTGTTCAGCACGTGGGCGCAGTGAGGATGACTGACCACTCCCACCGCCACTGCGACGGGCAGCACGGCAATCGGGGCAACGACCGGGAAGGTTCGTCAATCCTCGGCTGGCATAAAACTCTTGTTCGCCAACGGTAAAGGTGAAGTCCTGACCACAGTCACGACAGGTAAGGGTACGGTCCTGGTAATTTTCAACGGACAGCATAGGTTTCTCTTTCCTCTTGGTTGTATTCGCTCCGCCAAACAACATGTTTACATCTAAATCGAATGGGATGGTACTTGCAGGAGATACCTTTTTGTCAAGACCTTTGACAGGAGGGACATATCTCGAAGTGATCCTTAGGCAGTGTTTATCTTAATCTTCCAGGCGACGGAGCGAAACCAGGGACTGAATACGACTTACCTTGAATTGATCCCAAACCACACAACCAGTATAACACACGAATGCAAGTAAATATTCTCCCGATTCTTGTTATCGCGTTGCGTATCCCGGGGGAGATGTTATACTGTTGGTAGAACGTAGCGGGAGAGAACAGATCATGCCAAACATGACGAACAAACAAGACTTGATAGCGTATTTTGCTGAGAAAAGCCAGCGCAGCGCAAAAGACGGCGGGACCTATTTTGAGACGGTCAACGAAATGTTGATGCTCTTCGATCAGACGGATGATGTTGCAGAGATCAAAGCAGTTGTACGTAATCTTCACCGAGAGAAGTTGAAGGAGATACAACGTACAGAGAGTATTGAGACGCGTATCGAGTTACGCAAGCAGCTGGGGATCTATGACGATTGCCTGACACAAATGCGCACTATTCCAGTGCAGTAATGTGGGTAAGCCGGTTCGTCCCTCCTCCAGGGAATGTTCGTGTCAACTTCTGAATTCCTTGGCGTCCTTTCGGTTCTTGCGCACTTTGTGTGTCGGCTTGCGGGGGTGCTTGCCATTTGTCAAATCATTCTGAAGACGCCTATTTTGCGAACAGATGACCCAAGTAGCCAGCACAGGGTGGGCTTGCCAGGTTTTTCAGTACTTATCGCTGAACGCGTAGAACAAAGGAGCATCGCTACCAGGTTCATTAATGTTATCTACTTGATAAACATTTTCGACTTATGCGACTTATCGGCAATACCAGAAGAGCAGTCAAAGATCCATATATCAGCATCTTACCGGTAACGTCTGGCCACTTTTTGATAGATACACTGCTGATAAGGCCATATATCGGCACTATCTAGAGAAACAGATATATCTGAAATGAGAGACGTTGATAACTTGTGGATAAATGGACACTGCGGCAAAATGTTTGCGCAATCTTAAGATGACTCATATGTAAATATCGGCAAGTCTCAAGCGCAGCTGGCAAGAATCATTATCGCTTAACACAAGATGATTTAATGAATTATAACGTCGGATGATGCTATTCATCAAGTTATGATGTACATGATTTTTGGGTCAGCGTGAACTGGCTCTGCTTCCTAATCGTTATGTTCTAAAGAATAGAGCGTTAAGGAGATGCCTTCATAGTCCACGTTCGGGCAGGAGTGGAGTGATGTCCAGGACAAATAAAAAGAAAAAGTTACTTTTATTAGATGTAACACTTGAGCAGTGGCTCGAATTGATGGAGAAGCGTCCTAAAAATGTTGATTTTTCCCACTTTCAGTTTCCAACAGATGAGATTAGAGAGCAGTTTCTTGCCAACATTTTCAATTATTCAGAAAAAACTATCACTGAAATATTAAACTCTTTCCTAGATGTGGGAGCCTATTTGGCTTCTGATCATAGTTCATACATTCACCTGGAACGCTTGATGGAAGACGATCCAGAAGAAGCAACGCGCCTGCTCAAAGAGGTTCCTTATTATCAGCGATTGCTTGCCCACGTCGCTTCGAGAGGAAGAACTCCTTTACGAGAGGGAATAACGTGGATTATAGATTTACTGCCTTCCTCTCCGAGAGAAGCACTGGATGCTTTAGAGGCGTATCTTCAAGTACATTGGTTGTATTTGCCAGATGGAAGGATACATGGACTATCAGATGCAATGGCTATCCTGAGAACTCGTTACTTTAGTACAGATGAAACAGTAGCCAATTCGATACTTTTTTCGTTGAAACCGATTGACTTCGAGCATTTAGCTGAGTCTCTTTACGTTAGAATGGGCTACCTCACCGAGATGACAAAGCCGTCACACGATGGAGGCAGAGATATTATCGCTACGAAAAATGAACCAGGGAAGAAAGAGAAAATTTTAATACAGTGCAAGAGATGGCAGAACGTTGTCGGCGTAGAAGACGTAAGAGCGTTACTTGGAGTGGTAACTCATGAGAAAGCAACGAAAGGGACGTTAATTACCACTTCTCATTTCTCTCCCGATGCAAATACATTTGCCAACGAAAATCCAAGCATTGAGCTTATTTCATTCAAACCATTGCAACACTTACTGAGTGAGCATTTCGGTCAGCTTTGGATCACTCATACAGATCATCTCCTGCTAGCATCAAAGAAAAGACACCCACTAAACCAAAGGAAATGAAGACTGGTAGCAACGCTTAGCACAAGTGTGTTGGCTACTTAGCATATCCGGTCCAAAATCGGGAAATAAATAGTCAGGGTTTCAGCCAGAAGGCGAAGAGGGCGCATGTAGAATAAGAAGTCTGCCATCTGGGAGCCGAGGTTGAATCTCGTTGACGCGTTGGCACACGGCAAGGAGATCACGGGTCAGTTGCCGATTGTTGAAAGGACGCAGATCGATGTGGACGGCATCATGGCCCCACCGGATGCGACCTGGTAAGCGAAAAAACGGCTGGAGGCGCTGCCACGTAGCATGTGCGTAGGGAGAAGGAAAGAAGTGATCACGGACCCACATCGTCAGGTTGGTCAGTGCTAGCTTGCAGACCGTCATAATCTGGTCTTTGCGGTTATCCAATTCATGCATCACGCGCTCATTTGTTGTCAGATCTTCCAAGGCCCGTAAAAGATCGCGTTGTTCACGACAATAGTTTTCATGCTTGACACTCTCCTGGTGGCTTTTCTCCTGGACTCGATACACGCGCTGCCACAACGGCTCCAACTCTGCGTCCGCTGCTGCTTTCAATTTCTTGCGCTCGGCACGGTAGGTACCCTCTGAGACCCCTTGCGCTTCTAACGCCTGTAAGCGCTCATAGAGAACGCGATATACCGCTTCTCCATGCTCTTTGGTCTGTTTCCACAGTTTCGTACCCAGCTGACTTCCCCGATGGGCTTTCTCACGGGCCACCTCTCTCCAACGCTCTACATTCGCACACCGCTTCTCCAATGCCTCCCGTTTTTTGCTTACCTCCGAGTTGACTACAGGCGTCTTCGCAAAACCGTGATTAATGTCCAGACCTAGAGGTAAGAGAAAATCTTTGATCACATTCTCTTGCGTTGACCAGCGATGGATGTAGGTTTGAGCAAGCGCAAGGGCATCGATTTCTACAGCGGTGGTCACAATGGGAATGAGCTTCGGTTCGGTCGGCTGTGCCGGGGCAGCCGTCGCCTGCCATCCTTCTTGCCACCAGGCCACCTCTTCGTGCCTGATGTCGGTATGCCACGAACGTGGCAACTCATCTTCTGAAGGCGAACAAAGCACAGATTTACGCAAGTCACGGATCAAGGCGACTGACAAAAGGAGAGGCTCATCTTGCCGATCAGGACGAGGAAGCCAAAACTGCGCGGGAGCAACTTCCCGCACGATCGTTCCCTGGCGATCCACAGTGAGCGGTACAAACGGACCGACGTTGATAAAGTCATCCAGTCCGCTGTATTGGTTCGTCTTGAGAATGGTGGTCAAAGTGCGACCCTCGGTATTCAGTTGTGCTAAGAAGTCTGCTGCCATCGCCTCGCGGTCCACCACGAGGTGATTCAAATGTATCGTTTCAGCCACCTGCTCGTAGGATGTAAGTATCTGAGGAATGCCAAGAGTCAGATGCAGGTCGCCGCGATGGGTGGTGACTAGCAAGGGGTGTCCTTGCTCATCGTGTAGTAACACCAGCGCTCGGCAACCTGCAATCTTGCCGAGCCGTCCAATCAAGCCGCGAGGAATTAACGTTTCAGTGTAGACTGGTTTTCGATGCCCATCCACATAAAAATGTGGTGGGGATGCTTCTGGGCTCCTTTCTCCCACCTGCCACACGGTTGCCGTCCATCGCGCCAAGGCTTCGGTCAATGCCTGATCCGCCCGGGCAGCAGAAAGCTGCAGCAGGAAGCGTTCGGTATGACGATAACTGTAGGAGTGTGGTCGGCCTGTTAACAAAGCCAGCTCACGTCCTGTATAGCTGCGTAAATCCCAGAAGCGGTGGAGTCCTACCGCAGGCAGAAACAAGAGTGTGAGCAAGAGGCTCCGTAGCGGGTGGAAGAGATGATGCACTGAGGACTGAGGCCCCCTCACCGCACTCCGCGGTTTCATGGGCAGGGCTTCTTCCAACTGAGAAAGCAGCGCGGTTTCGTGAGCAGCTGCTAACAGGAGTAATCCTCCCACCCCCTCTTGCCACCCTGCCTCCTCGGCTGGACTGATCACTTTTTTTTCGCACTTTGCGGCAAATTGCTGACTCCTAACATGGCGCGAACTCGGTTGATTTGGCTGACACTGACCTGAAGGGAGAACTGCTGGGCAAGTTGCGTTTGGATCTCATGGCTCGGGGTAGAAGGAGCCTGCCGACAGACCTGTTCCAACCACTGGCGCACCTCGCCTCGCAGTTTGATGGGGTGTCCATGTCTGCCCTCGCACAACGCTTGTTCGCCCCCTTGATGCACCCGCTGGCGGAGCCGATAGGCCGTCGATTGACTGATCTGGAGCCCGGCACGCTTTGCGGCCTCGTGCCAGGGGAGTCCTTGCTCCATGGCCTCTACCACTTGCATGCGTGCGGTATACAACTTGCTTTCTCCCATGAGTACTCCTCGTTAGATTCCATAGAAGGCATAGAATGCTGAGATTGGGGACTCGGTCTGCAAAATGGAGTACGGGAAGCATTGTCAATATCAGAATTATTCCATGGGCGGAATTTTGCTCATTCTATGAGCGGTCTGCTCTTTTTTGAGGTTGCAGTCACCCGTATCATTGTACTGGTTTCGCCCATGGAATTCTGATATTGACAACCATTTCAAATTACTAGTGGAATTTTTTACCCTCTTCGAGCATTGCAACACATTTCTGAATTCGTGATCGGCGCATTTCCGGGTTCTTTGCGGTAGTAATACGCCAGATGAATGCATATCTATCCGTCTTGTTCAGCGATTCGAAGAAGCTTTTGGCACGCTGGGTTTGGTCGAGCGCAGCTGTGAAATCCGGAGGAACTGTGGCGTTCTTTTGCGATTCATAGGCCAAATTCCATCGACCATCAGCCTTCGCAGCCTCAATCTCTTTCAGACCTGGCTGTCGCATTCGCCCTGCTTCAAGAAGCGCTTCAACCTTCTTGACATTCACCCCCGACCACAGGCTTTTTGGCCGACGAGGCGTAAACTTCTGCAAGTAGTATGCCTCGTCGTAGGGCTTGCCTTGACCATCTATCCACCCATAGCACAGTGCCACATCGAGCGCCTCCATATGGCTAACCGACGGTATGCCGCAGCTCTTTTTGGCAATTTTCACCCAGATGCCTTCTTGCTTCTGATGATGCGTAGCAAGCCAAGCTTCCCATGTACGAGCATCATCGAAGTGCAGAACCTCTATCCCATTAAACATTTCCATGAGTATACCCGTTTCCTCGTCATATGGTATAGCTTACACCAGATGAGATGACAATTCGCTAAAGAACTTCTGGATATCTCCAACCAAGAGTTCGGGCACTTCCATGGCAGGGAAATGCCGCCCTTCTTTAAATTCGCTCCAGTGCTTTAGGTGATGGTCGGGATCGAGAAGGGGGCGAGCAATATTCTCTGCGCCAAATATTGCCCAGCCAGTGGGCACCTGGCTGGGGGCGCCCCAAGCCCGTTCGGCATGCATATTCTCATAGACGTAATTGGCTGCTGTAGCCCCGCTGCCGGTAAGCCAATAGAGGCTAATATTCGTAAGCATCTGATCAATATCTACCTTCTTCTCAGGAAGTTCATCGGAAGGGTTGGTCCAAGCCTTGTACTTTTCTACCTGCCACGCCAATTGCGCAATTGGCGAGTCATTCAACCCGTAGCCTATGGTCAGCGGACGTGTCGACTGAATTTTCAAATAGCCCATGCCGTCATCCCATTCGGCTTGAATTTGCTTCACCCGTTCTTTTTGTGTGTCAGATAGGTGTGGATTTTGACTCGGATCACCACCGCCCATGAACATGGCAACCGAGAGTACTATCGTCTGAGTATCGCTTCCGTAATGTGTACCAAGAAGATGTTGAGCGTCAATCTTGCCCAACTCTCCCAGAATGTCGGCACCAATATCAGTGCCATGCGCACCATAGTGTTCATAGCCAAGACGCTGCATGAGTTCGGCGTAAGCCTTGGCGGTGCGTACCGATTGCCAGCCCGTCTCTTCCACTGGCGAAGACAAACCAAAGCCTGGAATGGTTGGTATTACTACATGAAAGGCATCTCCTCCATGTGCTTGCGGGTTTGTGAGTTGGTCGATGACCTTGAGATACTCAACACTAGAGCTCGGCCAGCCGTGCGATAGCAGGAGTGGAGTGGCTTCGGCCTCTTTAGACCGGACATGTAAGAAGTGAATGAGCTGGCCATCGATCTCTGTTGTAAATTGGTCGTACTTGTTGAGCTCAGCTTCTTGCTTCTGCCAATCGTAGGTAGTGAGCCAGTAGTCTGCCAGCTCTTTCAGATAAGCAATGGGTACGCCGCGTTCCCAACTGGCGCCTTTCATCTGGTTTGGCCAGCGGGTATTCTTGATGCGATTACGTAAGTCGTCCAGCTGTGATTGCGGAATAGAGAGTTTGTATGGCTGTACTGACATTGTATTGCTCCTTTTTTAGCTAAGTACACAGATATTTACGCATGTGTCATGGTTTCAGTCTGTACATTTTGGAATTACGTGGGTGGAATTTTGCTCATTCTATGAGTGGCCTGCTCTTTTTTGAGGGAACAGCCACCCGCATAATTGGACTGGTTTCGCCCATGGAATTCTGATATTTACACAATACCACCTCTGACATTGCTCTGAGCCAGCTTCGATGATGCTGGTGATGGTTTCTCGGGAAAGTCTATCACAAAGGCTTCTCGCAGTCTAGACGCGCCCTCACCTCCGTTTGGCTGAAACCCTGATCATCTATGGCGACGTCGCTCGTCCCGCGCCGATGACGGTCCGTTGGAGTACCTATGCGCAGTCGCTGACCGACAAACCGGTCAAGGGGATGCTGACTGGTCCGGTAACCATGCTCAATTGGTCCTTCGTGCGCGACGATCAGCCGCATGAGACGACGTGCCGCCAGATTGCACTGGCGCTCAGCGAGGAGGTAGCTGACCTGGAACGCGCTGGACTCCGCGTGACCCAAATTGATGAACCAGCCCTGCGTGAGGGATTACCGCTCCGTTGCAGCCAGTGGAATGCTTATCTGGCCTGGGCCGTGGCCTGTTTTCGACTGGCGACCTCTGGTGCAGGACCCGCGACGCAGATCCATACGCACATGTGCTATAGTGCCTTCAATGATATCATCGATGCCATTGCTGCTCTCGACGCCGACGTGATCTCGCTCGAGAATTCCCGCTCAGGAGGAGAGTTGCTTGAGGTGTTCCGCCAGACCAGCTATGACAAAGAGATCGGCCCTGGCGTATACGACATTCACTCGCCACGCATACCCAGTGTTGACGAGATCGAGGCGATGCTGCGGGCGACGCTGCAGGTCTTACCACCGACGAACGTGTGGGTCAATCCCGACTGTGGTCTCAAGACGCGCACGTGGGAAGAAGTCATCCCAGCGTTGGAGCATATGGTTGCTGCCGCCCGACAGGTGCGGTCATCGCTGCCACTTCAGACAGGTGCCTTGTAGAGGTCAGTGTATCAAAAGCTGAATGCTGTGAATGAGAAAGACGGGAAACAGGTGGGAATAGCCATTTTCGCTTGTTACACCATG
>Ga0209648_10003496_pt1 | contig 13175 bp, 15 predicted proteins | sample GraSoi2013_115cm_FD_185830 | JGI IMG/M metagenome (GOLD analysis project Ga0209648, IMG submission 185830) | Grasslands soil microbial communities from the Angelo Coastal Reserve, California, USA - Sample 9_17_2013_115cm (SPAdes) (version 2) | ecosystem: Environmental > Terrestrial > Soil >...
CCTTCTGGCTTTGAGCGTGGCTTGGCTGTCTGAAAAATCGGCCAAGCAATTTTGGTGCGCCATTGGGTCGCATCACTGGTGGTACGCGCATCGACGAGATAGTACTCCCGAACAGGACCAACCACGGACAACGCATGCTTGGAAACGTAGACGCCAAGTGCGCCATACGTGACATCCACGTTGGCGAGTGAACCGTCGTGCACCGTGACGGCTACCTCAGCGGCTGGCACGACCAGCGGCGACACCCGACCAACGGTCTGCATCTTGCCAGAGATGGGAACAAATATGGTTACTTCACCACGTTCATTGTGAAACAGGTCGCTCGAAAAGAGACCACCGCTCGGACCAGACGGCTGCAATCCTTGCACAGCAATGGTTGCATACAATTCGCCAAGAGCCCCGTGATACCATACCAACAGATAGCTCAGATCAACGACTTCCTGGATGCCTACGGCCTGAGTTGCTGGAATCGTTCGGTGTTCGACTGAGATCGGAGCGTGAGCGGGTTCCAGGAGGTTGCGCAGCGACAGCACTGCCTGACGCGTCTGCTCAAGTTCCCCCTCTAACCGACCCAGATGGGCAGCAATCAGCGCATTGCGTGTGTCGAGATCCGGTGCTGCCAGCACAGCTTTCACCTCATCAATGGGCATACCCAGATCCCGGAACCGCTGAATAATTTGTGCGGTCGGGAGTTGTTCCACGCGATAATAGCGATATCCCGTGTGTGGGTCAACTTCAGCCGGTTCAAGGAGTCCAACCTGATGGTAGTAGCGCAGGGTTTTGATGCTCAGATGTGTCATCAAGGAAAAGTCACCAATGGTCAGTGCATCGCTCATAGATAGAGATACCCCCCATGTGTTCGCGTGTCGTTCATAGATAGGAGTATACACTCTCCACCTACAGGAGAGTCAATCCAAGAATCGCCTCTTGACTCTCCTCTCACAGGATACGCGATACTCTCTTCATAGCGTTCCACATGGATGAGCGCAAGAGAAAAAGAGAAGATGACCAAAAGGAGAACCTCATGACGAACAACTTGAACCCCATTATTGCCCAACACATCGCGGCGGTGAACGCTTTTGACACGAACGCGATCGTCTCGACCTTTGCCGATGACGCCTTCGTCAACAATCAGCAACGCGAATTCTGGGGGATTGACGCGATCAGGCGATGGGTGGAGAAAGAGCGGGTCGGCGATCAGGTGACGATGGAGGTGCGTGAAGTGGTCGAGCACTATGGGCAGATCATCGTCCGATGTGCCTACGACGGCAACTACGACAAAACCAATCTTCCCCCTGGCGACCTCATCTTGTCGAACTACTTTACCGTTCGCAACGGCAAGATTGTGAGTCTGATTGTCATCTACAACAGGCCGGCTGAATACTAGAAGCAAGAAAGACAGAGACGAGGAACCCGTGCCGTGAGCACTCATCGCGCCAGAAGATTCGAGACGTTTGGCTCTCATATGACTGAAGCATCGGCGCAAAAGCGGCAGAAACGCTTTTTTCTGCCGCTCCTCCTCTGTCTTTCCTCTCATCGCGACGAGCATGAGGAGAGGCTTCATATTTCTGACGCTTCTTCATCATACTAATCCTTAAGAAGACAAACAGCAGCGAAGTCTCATACCTGTCACCTGCTGATGTCCTCCTATTGACTTATCAAACATCAATTGAAAGGAAATCAATAATGAGCAATGATTTCGAGCCAAAGTCCAGCATGACAAGGCGCCGCATGCTGCATCACCTCGGTGTGACGAGTGTTTCAGCCGTCACGTTGGCTGGTGTGGCATATGAAGCATCGTCGGTGCTCACCCCAACGCCCGCGTACGCTTCCGAAGCGACACCATTAGAGGGCATCGATGTTTCGCACGCCACACCTGATCTCGTGCGTCTCCTCACAGGATTCTTTGCGGCCAAGAATGCGCATGATCCAGTCAAGACCATGTCCTACTTCTCTCAGCAGAAGCTCACCTATATCGACGGTACACTCGGTTGGGCGTTCTACACATGGCAAGACTTGAATGCGCTTTTCACGAAACTCATGCCAACATGGCCACCAGCAGCACGGTCTTACCCGGTCAGGATTCTGGGCGACACAACGAGCGCATTGGTTTTCTTCACTGATACGCCTGAACTGTTCGGCCATGAGATTCGGACGATTTCGCCGATAAACTTTGAGGATGGGAAGGTCGTTCGTTGGGTGGACTACTGGGATGGTCGTCACTTCGGGGCCGCGGATGTGGCAACACTGCGCACTCCCGCAGACCAATTCCCACAGGACTTCAAAGAGTCTACAGTTGGTGAAACCGCTTCACCGATCATGCGCCAGGTTGCCGCCGAACTCGCTCAGGCCTTTGCGACAAACAACGCTGCTGCCGCCGGGCAACTGTTTGCACCCGATGCTGTCTTCGAGGACATGACATTGCATACCCAGGTCATCGGTCAGTTGGCCATCACTGGTTATTTGCAACGTGCCTTGCCACAGCTCCCTTATGGGTATCAATCAGCGATACGCCATGTCGTAGGGAGTGCCCTGGGCGGCGGTTATGAATGGACATCATCCATTGGATCAGTTCCTCGTGGCGCGCTCGGATTGGAACTCAACCAGCAGAGTCAGGTCACAAGACTGACCGCAGTCTGGGATGGATCACTGCTCGACGACGCTGAGTTCAACGCACAACTCACACTGACAATTGAACACTAGTCTCTCTGTCACCACCCACGCTCTGAGGTTGTGTTGCAAGAATGAAGGTGCGATGGTAAACTCTTCTTTCTTTGGAGCATAGCAGACGAGCATCATGTGAACTATTGTTGTTCATGCGATTGGCATGAACAAAGGGAGGAATGATGAACGATTATAAGGCTTGGAATCGCCAAATTATAGAGGAATTTCATGCGAACGAAGGCAAGGTTGGTGGACCGTATGCAGGAGCGCCTCTGCTCCTGCTTACCACAATGGGCGCGAAGAGCGGCAAGCAGCGTATCAACCCTCTGGCATACACAACTGATGGTGAGCGCCTGGTCATCATCGCGTCCAAAGCCGGCGCGCCAACCAATCCTGATTGGTATCACAATATCGTCGCCCATCCCGATGTCACCGTTGAGGTCGGAACCGAAACCTTTGAGGCCAGAGCTACCGTTGTAGAAGGCGCGGAACGGGATGAGCTCTACGCCAACCGGGTAGCAATTATGCCCAATTTCGCCGAGTATCAGGCGAAGACCACACGCAAAATCCCGGTTGTCGTGCTGACACGCAAGGAGTAAATACAACTCGATTTGCCAGTTCATTTGCTCGTATCTCGCCTCTTTTCGCTGAAAAGAGGCGAGCATGAGGCGAACCATTTTGCCGTGAATTTAGGGGTCAACATATCCAATCCTGCTTTCTGTACGCTAAGGCTTAGAAGCTTCATGGTAGGCTGCTGGCATGCTGGGGCCATAGTAACGGGCGAGGGGCGCTGGCGGCCGCATGCCCGCGACGGCTATCGGCCCGTCGCGGTGGATGTGACCGGGTTCTGGCGGCCGCGCCTGTGTGACTGCCCGACCACCCACTACCAACCGGCGACGGGGAAAGCCCTGCCTGCGATCCCCGTGGGCCTCATCGCGCGAGTCGGCAGCGATGGAGCGTTTACCACTTGCTGGGCCTGCCAGCCTGATTACGGCGAAGACGGCCTCGTGATTGGAAACGATCCACACAGGACAAAGGAGAATATCTCATGTCAACAGAAGAAAACAAGCTAGTAGGTCGTCGTTTCTTTGAGGAGGTCCTGAATAACGGGAACCTGGCTGTCGGCGATGAACTTGGTGCGGAAGTCGAGGATGAGGCTCTTGAAAGGAAGATCTTCGGGCTGGCACTCGCTCTCGCCACTGAACCGTCAAAACTGGGGCAATTGCGTCAGATGCTGGTGCATCTCCAGGAACAAAGAGGTCTCCCTGAAGACTTCTCTACCTGGGCCATTGGGCAAATTGACGAACGAGTGATGTCGATGGCGCTTGAGTATGCCCATGACGCAGAGCTCGTTTTGCAAATTCTCTCGTTCAAAGGCGGTACCTTTGACAGTCTCATACATGCGATTGAAGACATGTACCAGCAAGAGAAGATTTCTCAACGGGTCTATGTCAAAGCGAAGCTATTGCTTCGGGCAAATGAACCGCCGAAGCCTGAGAAGCCATCTCATGAGGCACAGCAACAACAGCCAGATGGAAGTCATAGCACTGCGTCTCCCGGATTAGAGCAGACGCTCATCGAGATGCTGGCCACCCTATCCATCCCGATCATCATGAAGGTGGAAACTGACGATAACGGTCAACCTTTCTATGTCTGGCATATCGGTGAATCCACGTCACGGCAGCCCTTTGGCCTGTACGTTGGCACCAACAAGCAGTTGATAGACGCGCTCTCGCTTGCTCTGGAGAGACTGATCAAGCATGTGGGGCAACAGCCATAAAGAGTCAGAGTAGAAGACGATCAAGAGGAGGTAGACGTATGTATGACACAGCTACCAACCCCATGGCCCTTCGGGACTTCAGGGCCCGTCTGCACGGTGAATTGATCCTCCCGGACGACGATGGCTACGACAGCGCCCGCCGTGTGTGGAACGGGATGATTGACAAATATCCGGCCCTGCTTTGCCGCTGTGCTCACCGTGCCGACGTCATGCGTGCGGTCGATTTCGCCCACAGCCAGCATCTTCCCGTCGCCGTCCGGGGTGGTGGCCACAGCGTCATTGGCAAGTCCGTCTGTGATGGGGGCATCGTCATCGACCTTTCTCAGATGAAGGGCATGCGGGTTGATCCCGTGAAATGCACGGCTCGGGCCGAAGCCGGACTCACGCTGGGCGAATTCGTCCGTCAGTCACAGCCATTTGGGCTGGTGACCACGACCGGGACCGTTGCTGGGACCGGGCTCTCGGGCCTCACCCTCGGCGGCGGACTGGGTTGGTTCATGGGGAAATACGGATTGACCATTGACAACCTGCTCTCGGTTGACATCGTCACCGCTGATGGGCGAGAGCTCATGGCCAGCGAGACTTCGCATGCAGACCTGTTCTGGGGCGTGCGGGGTGGTGGCGGCAACTTCGGCATCGTGACTGCCTTCGAGTTCCAGATGCACGCGGTCGGCCAGGTGCTGGCCGGTAAAGTCGTCTACCCGATGAGCAGAGCGAGAGAGGTGCTGCGCTTTTATCGAGAGTACACCAGCACAGCTCCCGATGAACTGACGGCCTACGCCTCCCTCATGACCACGCCGGCCGGTCTCCCCGCGATTGCTATCAACCTCTGCTACTGTGGACCCCTGGATGAGGGCGAGCGCCTGGTTGAGCCGGTCAGGAAGTTTGGTGTGCCTCTGGTCGATCTGATCCGCCCGAAGCCGTACCTCAAAGTGGTCACATCGGCCGATGCGGGAGCACCTGACGGACGGAACTACTACGAGAAAGCCAGCACGCTGAAGCATCTCAGCGATGGGGCGATTGACACGATTGCCGACTGCGGTGCAGCCTGCACCTCACCATTTTCACAGATACTGATTCAGCATGTCCATGGAGCCGCAAGCCGGGTCGGCCCGACCGAGACCGCCTTTGCGCTGCGGGATGAGTCCTATGTCATGAGCATTGTTGCCGCCTGGGAGAACGAACAAGCCGATCTGCATAGGGCGTGGGCTCGCACGTTCTGGATGGCGATGCAACCGTTTGCGAGCAGAGGGGTCTATGTCAATTTCTTGGACGACGAGAGCCCACGGGATGCGCAACGTGTACGACTTTCCGTCATCGACACTGCAGCCTGAGTAGGCTCATCGAAACGGCTGACCAACTTCTTCTCACTCAACCAGAACATCAGGCCAACGGTGATCAGGCTGCGTCCATTGGCCCAGGATTGGAGGAGGCAAGCAGCATGAATGATGTCAACAGGGTCTCGCGCCAGTGGTGGTAAATGACCTGGAATGTGAGCAGGTTTGGCCCTCAAACGTGAGAATTTGCCCTCAATCTTGAGCACTGGTACAAACTTTCCTGGACAAAACCGCTCCTCATCTGGCATACTTCCTGTATGAGTTGTAAATTGCGTTCGGGCATCACAGACTGATTGACCACAAGAGCGCTTTATCTACCGCTCACACAGGAGGAAGGTCGATGGTTGCACCGGCTGTCGAAGGTATTGATCTGTTCAATATTGCAGGTCGCTCCATTTCTGGATGGGTTCCCAGCCTCAAAGGAAACGGCGGAAGAACAGGTGCAAACGAGCACGTCACCCAAATGCCCGTTTTCTTCTGAAGTGGTTGCCATCGATCTCAAACGGTTTGCTGACAGTGACATTGCCTTGGTGGAATGTCCTCTCTGTTCGAGAACCCGCTCGCTCTCTCCGGTCAAGGGCGTGCTCCGGTTCCCGTGCCACACCAAAAGGAAAACGAATGCCCCGGTTTCGGGCGAACGTTGGGCGACATCAGACAAAACGGACTGGGGCGTGGTTGGAGGATAAAGGAGAAACGACAAGCATAGATTCAGCCGTTTTCGTCATCTCCTACAACAATCCCCACCATGAAACTTTTTAACCTCTTTTTTCTGTCTCCGCACCTGTTTCCCCCAGCATCGTTGCGGTATTATATAACCGAACGAATCGTGCCGCCATCGACGCGGATAGTTGCGCCACTCACATAATCAGCGATCGGGCTAGCCAGATATGCTACTGCTGCGGCGATCTCCTCTGGCCGACCGAGACGGCCCACGTCATTTGGAGCCATGGCCTGCGTAGCGTTGTGTTCGATTTCCTCCCACGTCTCGCCCCAGCCATGAGCCTGTGCCAGATGGGTGAGCGTTGCCCGAGCTGCCTCCGCAAGGATCGCGCCGGGAGCCACGACGTTTGATGTCACGCCGGTGTCCTTCAGTTCACGTGCGAGGGACACCGCAAGGTTGTGGCGAGCTGCCAACGACGCATTGTAGTTCGGCCCGCCAGCCTGAGGCTGCTGCGACAGGCCACCGCCAATCTGGATCACCCGACCCCAGTGTCGCTCGCGCATCTGCGGTACCAGGCGCTGGATCATCCGCACGCCAGAAATCACGTTGCTGTTGTATATCTGAGCCCAGTCCGTAGCCGTCGCCTCCGTCCATGAGAGGAAGCCGATGACTCCGGCATTGTTGAAGACTCCGGCATTGTTGACCAGAATATCAAGAGGTCCGAAAGCCTGCGCCGCGACGGCAACCGCGTCAGCTCCGGCGTCGGTTGTGAGATCACCAAGAGCGACCTCGGCTTTCCCTCCTCCGGCGCGGATCGCTTCGGTGACAGCGTTGGCTCGGCTTTCGTTGCGACCATGCACCACGACAGCAACGCCCTCCGCAGCGAGCAGCTTCACGATCGCCTCGCCTATCCCGGAACTCGATCCGGTCACCAGTGCCCTCTTCCCTGCCAGTCTTAAATCCATTGTGTCATACCTTGCCTTTCACTTGACTTTTTGCAGGCACTTCACCCGCGTCTCTATGGTATACTGATGGAGATCCTAGAACAAGATGAGCAGAATTCATAGGAATGAGACTCCTATGGTTCACTCGGTAATCGTTCCCAACCCCTGGGCAAAGGAGGAGCGTTTGGTACTTCAGCAGCAACAACAAGACCATCGCCTGCATGAACTGGGAGATTTTCTGCGTACGCGCAGGGCAAGGCTGACGCCTGAAGATGTGGGACTGCCGCGAGGAAGCAGGCGCAAAACGCCTGGACTCAGACGAGCGGAAGTGGCACAGATGGTGGGTGTCAGCGTGGATTGGTACACCTGGTTAGAGCAGGGACGTTCTATTACGCCTTCAACGCAGGTCTTAGAGCGCCTGGTGCAGACGTTGCGCCTGGATGCGAATGAAAGAACCCATCTCTTCCTCTTAGCCCAGCAACAGGCACCTCCGGCGCTTTTGCTGGAAACCGAGATCGTGAGTCCAGCGTTACAACATTTCCTTGATCAGTTTGGCACTCGTCCAGCCTTTGTGTCAGGAAGACGATGGGATATCCTGGCCTGGAACGATGCCGGATGCGCGGTCTTTGGCGATTTCCGCCGGATGACCACCCGCGAACGCAATACGATCTGGGGCATCTTCACCAATCCCTTGTCTCGGCAATACGTCGTCGATTGGGAAGAAGATGCGCGACAGATCTTAGCACAATTCCGGAGCAGTTGTGGTCGTTATCCTGGAGACGCCCAATTGACTGAGTTGATCCATGATCTCATGCTCTCTAGTCCTGAATTTCGCGCCTGGTGGCCTGATCATGAAGTACGTAGTGGACAAGAAGGGCGGAAAACGCTCAACCATCCACAGGTGGGGTATCTCCTGTTTGAACGTCTCACCTTTCAGGTCTTTGATACGCCAGATCTCAAAGTCACTGTGTATACACCGTTGGAGGAAGCAGACACGCCTCGCAAACTGGAGCAGCTGCTGGAGCAGTGGTATCAACACGAAGGGCAGGGGCCTCATACTCCTGAAGCGGTCCACCATCTTCCACAGACCCAGCGATCAGGACAAGACACGGTTGGATTGTGGCTAGCAGAATGCGGTAAAAGAGTGGAAGGGGCATGGGTAGCGAACAGCGACGTCATGATCTCCTATGCAAATTGGTGCGAGGCACACGGATACGTACCAAAGAAGGCGAAAGGCTTATCTCAATCGTTAGCTGCACATGGCCTGGAAGTCGGTGTTCGACAATGGGTCTCCACAGGTCCAGGGATACGCACAAAAACACGAGGAGTTCGAGGTCTACGTGTGCAAGATTGCTCTCAGACATCGGATACAAGTGGGGACAGATTGTCATGAATGCTCATCTGTTCCCACTTGTAGATCATCTTCTCAAGCGAGTTTACTGCATTGTCTATTCCTTCGGAGAGAGCAGAGAAATTTCTGGAAACTTCTCTCTCTTTTTTATTGGCACTTTGTCGGTTTTTCTGGCCCCATCTGACCCCAAGTTGCTGAATAAAGGGGTAGTTGGTGTCTGCAGGGGCTGCAGACACCAACTACCCCTTCACCGAAAATCTGAACGTGGTCGCATCCTATTTACAAGACATCGATGAAAGAAGCCAGATGAGGAGCGGTTTTGTCCAGGAAAGTTTGTACCAGTGCTCAAGATTGAGGGCAAATTCTCACGTTTGAGGGCCAAACCTGCTCACATTCCAGGTCATTTACCACTTGGCAGGGACCGTTAGGAGAATCGTCCCTTTGAGCTTCAGATCGAAGACGAGCCTATTGGTTAGATTGCCTCGTAGAGGGCACGTGTCTCTTGAAGCGGCTTGATCTTGTATTCCTGCCTGAGCACGGTGGCGAAACGCTGATAGATGCGCCTGGCTTCGGCACGCCGTCCCGATTGTGCCAGCAGGGGGATCAGACGCTGGACCGCTGCCTCGTTGGCCGGGTCAACCGCCAGCAGGCGGTCCAAGATGTCGATGGCGGCCGACTTTGCCTCGCGAGCGATGCGCAGGTCAGCCAGTTCCAGCAGGAGCCCAATCCAACTGCGCTGCAGCGACTCGCGCCGCGCCTGTACCCACGGGATATCGCGCTCCTCTGGCAAATAGTCGCCGTTGTAGAGCAGCGCGGCTTCTTCCAGGAGCTGCTCGGTCTGGCCGAGGTCGAGGTTTCCGTGGGCCTGGCTAAGCAGCTCCTGGAAGGCATCGGCATTGACCCAGACCTGTGCCTGGTCGGCCAGCAGCAGCGTTGCGTGCTCTGTAAGCAGTAAGCCCGAGTTGGCAGGCTGATCCGCATCAAAGAGATAGCGCAGGCTGTGCACGGCACGATCCAGCTGCGTTGTGGCCGTCTGGACATCCAGGTCGGCCCACAGCGCCTGTATGGCTTGTTCACGGCTCACTCGCCGTCCAGGACTGCTGATCAGCAGATGCAGCAGAGGAAGGATTTGCTGCTCAATGCTGGCATCGGGAATAGACCGCCAGTGCTGCCGCCTGGTCCGGTATTCCAGGCGAGATTGCCCCAGCACGTAGAGGCGCACAAGGCGATCCTCGAGCTCTTCCGCACAGGTGTGTTGCCCGTCGGCTGGGTAGAGCCGATGACAGTTCTCGCACTCCGCGACGGGCAACACTGTATCTTCATCCAAAGTAACAGCATATATCCTGGAGGTGGTCGTGAGCTCTATCTCATACCTTTGCCCACACGTATGACACTCAAATCGAATCGTCTCCTCACCCGGTTGTAAGGGCGGTGTAGCTTCCATCTGCGTTATCTTTGTGTCACATCGATGGCAATACAAACCAGCAAAAAAGATATCCATCTGCTGCATGTGCGGCAGGCTCCCCATGCCGCGCCTCCTTTCTGGTTACAATTCGCTGCTCAAGCATGATTCGCCACTGATGGAGCGAAAAGCTGCTCCTGGGTCTGAACTTTGGCCGGCTTGACTCAGTTTTCGCAACGCCCTGGCTGCAGTCTGCTGGATGCCCTGGCGGCTGATAGTAAGCTCGTTGCCTACTTCAGCATACGTACGAGAAGAAGCGCAGCCATCAAAACCGTAGCGAAGCCAGACTACTTCCAGCTCTCGTTTGCTCAATAGAGCCAACAGAGCCTGCATACGTGACGACACAGTCTGCCTCGGGAGAGCAGACTGTATGGGCTCTTGTAGAAGCTCTCTTGGGAAGGCACTTCCACCTTCATTCAGGAGCGCTAAGCTTGTCGGTTGCTGATAAATAGAGTAGAGGAAATGGATATGCTGTGCGCTGAACTCGCTGCGTTCGGCCATCTCTGCATAGGACGGCTCCCGCCCTAGCTCTTGCCGGAGTGCCTCTTGCAAGCGTTGGAGTGCTCTGACAGCACTGTGGATGGAGGAAGGAAGACGGATAAGATGGCACTGCTCCTCGATAGCGCGCACGATCGCCTGGCGAATCCACCAGGTGGCATGCGTCCCGAAGCGGGTACCCCGCCGCCAGTCGTACTTCTCCACAGCGACAATCAGGCCAATATTTCCTTCCTGGATCAAATCCTGCAACACGAGGCCACAGCCAACAAACTTTTTCGCCACACTCACAACGAGCCGCAGGTTGGCCTCAATCAACTTCCGCCGCGCCTCTTTCCACTCATCGATACACTGTTGATCCTGGTCCGCCGGCGGCTTGCACAGTTCTGCTCTCCCCCGCTCTATACGCAACGCCAGGGCCATCTCTTCCGCTGCCGACAGGCGTAGTACACGCCCCATCTCTTGTAAATACAGGCTTCCCGCCATTTCTGCCAGATCCGTATAGACGGCCATCTCTCCCCTGCCTCTGATTACATATTGTTGGGGGTGCTCGTGCCGTGGGCTCCCCTCACCCCTTAGAGGAGCAGCAACGAGAAAGCGTAATCATAGTAAGATATACCATACACAACAAAAACGAGCATAGATCAAATGGCTTCACGCTTTCTCCCAAACTGCTGCCTTCCTAGTGCCAGCAGCACAATGGTCTCATGTGCGCTTTGTGCGATAATAAGGCCACACAACTATCAGCATAACCCTTTGTTCCGTGCTTGTCAAGCACCGAATTATGATATAAAATTGTGGAGATAGACCAGTGGCGAGAAAGTCAAAGCAACTCGGAGGTCACAGCTTGACAGCACGCATTATTGTCCTTGCCTCTCGCCTCAAAGCGCAGCGATTGGGGGTAGAGGAATACTCCTTAGCACAGCTCGAGCGCGATAGCGGACTCAATCACTCCGTCATTCTCCGCGCTGTGAAAGAGGATACCCCGAAGGGCCCGACGCTGGAGACAGTCAGAAGGCTTGCTGAGACGTTGGAGGTGTCCCTGGATGGCGAGCTAGAGGATCGATTTTATAACGCCTTCAACTATGCCAGCCCTCGCCAACTGGCCGCCGTCAAATCCTACGTGGAGCAACACGAGCTTTGACTTCCTGTACCGGTGTGCTACAATGTGCCGTGGAACGGCTGAGCATGGGTGATCACGCCCAGGAACTGTATGACAGGGATAGCGAGAACCCAGGTGAGGGATACTATGGCGGAGCAGGACTGGGGTCCATTCCGTACGCTTGTCAAAGAGTTGCTACAAGACCCCCAGGCAAAAAAACGCATCGAGCAGCACACGGACATCGCACCGCGCACCCTGTCGCGGTGGATCAGCGGCGAGACGGAGGAACCAGATCGCAAGCGACTGTCCAGCTTGCTGGCAGCACTTCCCCAGCATCGAGACGCGCTGCTGGTCGCCATTCACAAGGCGCTGCCGGATTTCGAGGTACCGCTCCTCGACAGCGCCACCGGGCTGCTCGAAGATCTGCCGATAGACTTCTGGGTGCGCCTGCACGAGATGAACGCCAATACGCCCAGGAACCTCCATTTTGCCGCGATTGTCAGCCTGATTTTGTTGCACCTGCAAGCAACCATTGACCCCGAGCATCTCGGCATCCAATTGACCATCGCACACTGTTCGCCGCCCACCGCAGCCCATTTCCCCGTGCGGAGCCTGCGCGAAGTCGTGCAGATGACGACCCACCAGTCGTTGCTCACCGGCCCTGGCGACACTCTCTTTCTGGGGGCAGAGTCGCTCTCGGGCTACAGTGTGAGCCTGTGCCAGGCCCAAGTCGTGCAGAACACTGACGAGGAGCAACGCTTGCCAGTGCGCAGGAGCAGGGATGAGCGCAGTGCGGCGGCGTATCCCATTCAACGCGGGGGGGCTGTGGCCGGGGTCCTCCTTGTATCTAGTCCGCAGCCGGACTTTTTCACCCAGCGGCTGCAATACCTGCTCCAGATGTATGCGTACCTCCTGAGCATCGCCTTTGAGACGGAGGCGTTCTACCCGCCGGAACGGATTCGTCTCCGCCCGATGCCAGCCGAGCCTCTTCAGCGCTGCCACATCGCGACCTTTCAAGATCGGGTGCTCACGCTCTTGCAACAGGACGTCTCGCTCGCTCGAGGACAGGCGGAGCTGCTGGTGTGGCAACAGCTTGAAGCAGCATTGCTCGCAGAACCCATCGACACTCACCTGTAAAGGAGTTTCTAAGCATGCCAGAACCCATTAACCCGCGTGGACAGGATAATCCCAGCCAGTATTTTGTCGAAGACCGCAGCAATGACGCGGAGCTGATCCGACTGCTGTTTCAAGATAACTTACTTACCACAGGCATGGGTGGACCGCTCTCAGAGCAGCCTGACCCAGCCTCGCTGCATCGCGTACTCGATATTGGCTGCGGCCCTGGTGGCTGGATTCTCGAAGCTGCCGATCGTTATCAT
>Ga0209648_10003497_pt1 | contig 13173 bp, 11 predicted proteins | sample GraSoi2013_115cm_FD_185830 | JGI IMG/M metagenome (GOLD analysis project Ga0209648, IMG submission 185830) | Grasslands soil microbial communities from the Angelo Coastal Reserve, California, USA - Sample 9_17_2013_115cm (SPAdes) (version 2) | ecosystem: Environmental > Terrestrial > Soil >...
ATGGTATGGTATGTTTGCAAGGAGAGAACGCTCTTTTCCTCCCAGCTTCTTTGTCATTTATCATATATCCTGCGTGGGTTTATCATATAATCTGCCACGCTGCTAAGCGCTTTGACCCAACGCCAAGATATGTACGAGAAGCGCCACGTTACGGTTTTTATGCAACCTCGCTGATGAAAAAGAGGAATCTCTTCCATGCGTGTCAAAAACCTTCGTTTCCTCAGATGTATTGATGTGTTTATGATCATGATTTCACGTCTCCCGGCAGCAGAAGAACATCTCTCATGCTCCTCCGCTGCCGGGAGACCTACGTCCATTCAAGCACCCTTTTGGGGATTGTCTGTGCAGGCCAGAGCAAGTTTTCTCCCGCGTCAGTTGCTTGATGGTACAAAGCGGATGCACTACGCAAGCTTCTGAGCGGGAAAGAGGACTCCGAGGGTCCGGCTTGGCGGTCGAAGCGCCCATGAAGCGAGCGTGAGAACGGCGAGGATGAATGCCGGCCAGATGAGGGTGCCCGGGTCACCGCCGCGTACGATGCCCGAGGCAACCGCAGCTACGTAGACAAAGAAGGCGCCGGCATACGCCCATTCCTTGAGCCGAGGAAACCGCGGCGCAAGCAAGGCGATGGCTCCAGGAATCTTCCACACGCCCAGGATCGTGAGCAAGTACACCGGGTAGCCCTCGTGTGTCACGATCTGGACGACCGGCTGGCCGGCCACAAGCTCTGTTCCCCCATGGATCAGGTCCGTCACCCCACCTGCCAGAAGCTCAAGCGCGACGGCTACGGTGGTCACCCAATAGCCGATTACTTTCATTTTCTTCATAATCATGTCTCTTTTCACAAGTATCGTTGACGTCTTTCTCATTCATCACCTCGGATCAGGAGCTACCAGCTCTGGCGACCTGCCACCTGCCTGGTGGTGACGTGGAGGCGGTTGAAGAGGTTGGCCGTGGCGATCATGAGGATCAACGTTGCGAGTCCCTGCTCGTCGTAGTGCCGGGCGACCTCGTCCCAGATCGAGTCTGGGACCGGGTCGGCCCGGTCGGCAAGCCGGGTGACGGCCTCGGTGAGCGCGAGGGCGGCACGTTCAGCGTCGGTGAAGTAGGGTGTCTCCCGCCAGGCCGCCACGGCGAAGAGGTGCTCGTCTGTTTCGCCCGCTTCCTTGAGGTAGCGAGAGTGCTGGTCAACGCAGACGCTGCAGCCATTGATCTGGCTCGCGCGCAGTTGGGCAAGGCCGATCGTCTGCGACGGCACGGCGCCCTGTTCCGCGAACTTTCTCAGGGCTTGCAGGGCCTGCAGGGCGTCAGGAAGGATCGTTGTTAGGTTGCTCATTCGTGCTTGCATCATTGTTCTCCTTCAGGTGTCGAGACTCGAAAAGAATCACCAGCTTCATTTCAACATGTCCAACAGGATGCTCTCACATCCAGGTTTGATCTTGACAAGGACGACCATCCGGCGCGGTCCCTGGGAGTGAGTCTCCCTGCCACATCGGGTGGGTTTCCTATACGAAAACACTCTACCTGCGCATGATAAACGAAATGGAGCGGCGGGTCTTGCGTCCTCCGGGCTCACACCCCTCTCTCGTGGTGCTGGAGCCATGCTTCCCAGCTTACTGTGCCGGTCGCCTGTTGTGGGCAGGTATTGCCACCCTGGCGCAGTCTGCTGGCTGTTTTGCCAGGCAGCCAGAGGGGGAGAATGGCACGGTGTATTCCACGCTGCCTGAACCAGATCCGCGCCAGCTCTCCAGAGGTGTAGACCTGTGGGCCGCCCATATCCGGCAGGCGACCGGAGGGGCCAGCCTGCACGATCTCACAGAGACGTTGGGCCACTTCCTCCTCTGCAACGGGTTGGAGCAGCAGGTCAGTCGGCACCAGCGCTACCAGGGGAAGTCTGGTCAGCACGTGCAGCAAGAAATCGATGCCGTAATGAAACTGGGTCGCCCTCAGGATGGACCAGGGGATGCCGCTGTGCTCAATGAGGTCTTCGCTGGCGAGCTTGGCTTTTCCGCCGGCCCACGGGACTCTATCAATACCCACAATCGAAATGAAGACCAGGTGCGAGACACCCGCCTGGCGGGCCGCGTCCACCAGGCGGCGCGTGCCTTCAAAATCGACCATCGAGTTCCCTAGGGCGGCGAGATGGACCACCACATCCATGCCCTGGACTGCCCGAGAGAGGCCCGCGCCGGTCTTCAGATCAGCCTGCTTCCACTCCGCTCCCGGCCAATCATCTCCAGGTTTGGCCCGTCGACTCATCCCACGCACGGGATACCCTGCCGCGCTCAATTGCGTCACAACCAGGCGGCCCAGTCTTCCCGCGCCGCCTGTCACCAGAATATGTTGCATCGTCTTTCCTTTCTTGTTTCTCTGTACTTTGCATGCCTCTCAGAGGCTCGTACAGGAGACAAGAGAGCACGGGCAGATGTGACACCCCTGTGGTTTGTTCTCTGTCCTGGTATAGGCTTACAATAAGGGAGAAGGAGAAATGTGAGCAATGGATGAAGCCATGCGAAAAGGGAACCAGGGAGAAGCGTTCGAGCACTATCGCGTGCTGCTCTTTTCCATTGCCTATCGGATGACTGGCAGCGCGAGTGACGCGGAGGATCTTGTGCAGGAGACCTATCTGCGCTATCAGGCGAGCGAAAGCTCGGAGATTGTCTCTCTGAAAGCGTATCTGACCACGATTATTACCCATCTGGCGCTGAATTATCTGAAATCGGCTCGTGTCGCCCGCGAACAGTATATGGGAACCTGGCTGCCCGAACCGATCCTCACATCGGAGGACGGCGGGTTCCCTCTCGCAGACCTTGAGCAACAAGAAGCGCTTTCTCTGGCCTTTTTACGCCTGCTAGAGGCTCTCAGCCCGCCAGAGCGCGCCGTTTTTCTCCTGCATGAAATCTTTGCTTACCCTTTTAGCGAAATCGGGGTGATGCTCTCGAAAAGCCCGGCCAATTGCCGCCAGATCTTTCATCGGGCCAGGCAGGCGTTGCAGGACAAGCGCGCACGTTTCGAGCCGGAGCCGCAACGCCAGCGCCAGCTTCTGCTCAGTTTTCTTTCCGCCAGTCAGGCCGGGGACATGGCGGCTCTGACCAGCCTCCTGGCTCAGGATGCCGTCTCCTGGTCGGATGGTGGCGGCAAAGTGCAGTCGAACCTCAAGCCTCTCCACGGAAAGCTCGCCGTGGCGCGTTTCTGGCTGAGCGTGACGCGCAAAAACCAGCGGCCTCAGACCGAGACCCTGGCCGAGATCAATGGCGGCCTGGCCCTCTTGTTCTGGGAAGAGGGCAGGCTGGTCGGGGTCATCAGCCTGACCCTCAGCGCCGTGGGCATTCAGGAGATCTATGCTCTGCTGAACCCTGAGAAACTGGCCTATCTGCAAAAACAGCTCTCCGGGCGTGGGACTGCTCCAGAAACTTCCAAACTGACCAGCTTTTCACCAGATCAACGCTGAGAAACCAGACGCAGCGGAAGAAGTGTCATGTATCAGTAATGCTGCGCGGGTTTCTCAGAAAACTTGCCATGCAGCCAAGCGCATTCAGAGGATCAGTTTTCTCGTATGAACTGGCGTAGCTCCCACGCGATGCGAAGCTGGTGCTGCTCGCTCGCTTACGCATCAAAAGGAAGAGATTGCCGATTGACGCTTGAGCATTCCCTTCCTAACATGAGATTCAATATGCAGAAAAAAGCCGAGGAAGCATGCTGTAAGCATAGCTTTCTTCTTGTGTCTTATGCTCTAAGCTTCGTATACTGAGAGCAACTCCGCGAGATGATATGGAGAAATTCCAGCGAGAAGAAAGAGAAGCACGGATGAATAAGCACATCATTGACAGCCTTCGACGCGCATATGACGCGTTCAGTCGAGGTGACATCCAAGGCGCAGTTGAGGCTATTGACCTGGACCCAGATATTCTCTGGAGCGAGCCCGAAAGCTTCTATGCGGGAGGAACCTATCGAGGGCCTCAAGGGGTCGCTGAGTATCTCACCCGCTCCTCTGAATCCTCTGAGAAGGCCCAGAGCCTGCCCGAAGAAATCCTCGAAGTCGGGGACAAGATTGTTGTCTTCGTGCATTTCCAAGCCTGGCCAAAGGGAGGTGGCCAGCTTAGAGAAGGGCGCATTGCCGATGTCTACACGGTTCAAGATGGCAAGATTGTCCAGATGCAAGCCTACAGCGACCCTGAAGAGGCACGCAAAGCCCTTGGGCTTTCGCCTCACCGCTAAACGGTCCCTTTTTGCTCAGCTTGCTTGTACGTGAAGGGAAAAAGATCCCTATACCTGCATATTAATGAAACGCTCGTACTCGTACACAATGGCTTCCTGCGCAGGACCCTCGATTGAGCCAGGTCTCCATTCCCGAATGATGATAATAGCATTGTTAGCAGGCATTTCCATCCCAACCAGGTAGCAGGCGAGAATAGTGCCTGTCCGTCCAAGCCCTGCTCTGCAGTGAACTATCACAGGCATATTTCTGTCAAGGCAAGAGGAAATCATGGCAAGAGCCTGTTTCACCTGCTGAAGAGTCGGGGCTGTAAAGTCAGCAACCGGGATATGCCTGGTGAGCATACCGATTGTATCGGGAGCCTCATAAGGGTATGGGGCCTCAGCAAGATTGAGCACAGCCCTGATTCCTATCCTATACAGAAGCGTAAAAGCATCTTCCGACTCCGGATACGCCATAGCTGCAAGTTTGTTTTCTAAGAGCCAGTCAAAGTTAGGAAGGATAATCTGCCGCTTCTCATCTCCAGTGAGGTCATACCCCTGCAAGCATTTCAATGGACTCTTCATGAGTTGCTCACTAAAGGCTGGCTCAAGGTTCGCTCTTACTTTTATGAGACGCATCACCTCGATGGACATGTACATACTCCCATCTTCTCACTCCACATACTTGCGCAATACTGCTTCTATCTCCTCACGAGAGGCACCAAGCATAGTTGCAATCGCGGCAGGCAGCTCAGCGTCGTTACTGCTTTGCCACAAGAGGGCAAGCTGATATAGGATCACGTCTATCCTCTCCTGATCCTGATCGTCTACAGAGATTTCCAACGCACGCAGCAAATACTCACGGGCTTGCATCCACTGCTGTCGTTCTCGCTCCAGGATACCCAGTTGTCCGTAGGTCCTGGCCTGATTGTAGCGGTCGTTGTATTCGATGAAGAGCTGCAAAGCCCGCTGGAAGTACTGCTCAGCTTGCTCGAACAGGTGCTGCTCCTGCGCCACCATGCCCAGGCCTTGGTAGGTGCTGGCCTGCTCATAGCGGTCGTTGTATTCGATGTAGAGCTGCAAGGCCTGCTGGTAGTGCTGCGCGGCTTGCTCCCACTGGCGCTGCTCCTGTGCCACCCGGCCCAACTGGTGGTAGGTGCTAGCCTGGCTGTAGCGGTCGTTATACTCGATGAAGAGTTGCAAGGCCTGCTGGTAGTGCTGCGCGGCTTGCGCCCACCGCCGTTGCTCCTGCGCCACCACGCCCAGGTTGTGATAGGTACCGGCCTGCTCATAGCGGTCGTTATACTCGGCGTAGAGCTGCAAGGCTTGCTGGTAGTACTGCTCGGCTTGCTGCCACTGACGCTGCTCCTGGGCCACGTTGCCCAACTGGTGGTAGGTGCTGGCCTGGCCGTAGCGGTCATTGAACTCGATCTCGAGCTGCAAGGCGTGCTGGTAGTACTGCGCGGCTTGTTCAAACTGGCGCTGCTTCTGTGCCACCAGGCCCAACTGGTGGTAGGCCCTGGCCTGCAAGCTATGTGCCGTCTCCTGATCCAGTTGGGCTACTTGTGGCACCAGCTGCAGTATCTTCTGATACGAGGTTCCTGCTGCCGCGTACTGCTTGAGCTCCAGCTGCCAATTCGCGGTGCTACCCAGGACGTTGATGAATTCAACTCCTAACGGTCCGGCCAGCTTTTCCGCCGGGTAGCCTTCGAATCGTTCGAGGATGGCCTGGAACAAGGCCAGGCCACGGCGCGGCTCCTGTCTGGCTGTCAGGTAGTGCAGCAGGGCTCCGTAACAACCATCAATGGAGACCTGTGCCTCCAGTGCCAGGTTGAGCGCTGTCACCAGGTTCTCGTATTCCAGGCCCGCCAGGAGCTGGCCTAGCCGCCGCTGCTGGGCATCTTGCGAGCTGAGCAAGCTATACAGGGTAGTACCCAGGCGTCGATAATACTCCCTAAATGCGTGCTCCACTGCCTGCTTCACCTCTGCCTGCGCTGGTTCCTGCAAGCGGCTGCGCAGGAAGTAGGGGAAGATGGGCTGCAGGTGCAGGAAGCCAGGAGCGGCAGGATCAGGGCTGAGCAGGCCCCAGTTCTGCGCCTCGCGGAGCACATCTGGCCAGCGTTCAAAGGGCAAGGCTGCCAGGGCAGGTTGCTGGCGCAGTTGTTCTGTATAGTTGTCCAGCATATCCAGCCAGATGACCGAGGTAAAGGGAGCCAGGCAGAGCAGGAGTTGCTGGGCCTCCGGTGAGAGGTTGCTGTGGGAGTAGTCGATGCAGCGCAGGATACTCTCAGTTTTCTCCTGGCTGCCGGGCGTGTCGAGCTTGACATCACCCGCTTGCAAGGCTGCCAGCACCTCGCCCGGCGCCTGGCGAGCAAGGTTTGCCAGGACGACTTCCAGGGCCAGCGGGAAGCCGTCCAGGAGCTTGAGCAGCTTCTGGAAATCCGTCTCTTGGCGATACTTCGTCGCATTGTGCTTCTCTAAGATGCGATCGGCCAGGGTGGAAGCTGCTTCAGGGTCGAGGCCTGGGAGTTCGTAGACATTGTCCTCGAAGGTGCCCTGTGCCAGCCAGTCTTCGCCTCCGCGCGAGCCGAGCAGGACGAGAGTGTGCCCTTTGGCGAGGTCTGCCAGGAAGCTGCGCAGCCTGGCCTGTTCGTCCGGCGGCAGGGTGTGCTGGATGGCAAGCTCTGCCCCGGTGATCGATTCCAGGTTGTCCAGGATGAGCAGGTGGTTGGCCGAGCGCAGCTCATGCGCGAGCATGGCCTGTCGGGCCGCGAGCGAGAGCGGCTGGAAGTTGGTATAGTACTGCGAGCCATAGAGCTGCTGCGCCATCTCCATCATGATCTGCTCGAGCGTCCAGGCCTTCTCATCGTAGCCAAAATAGAAGACGCGCTCGACGAAGCCGGTGGTATGCCACCAGGCTCCCAGGTGGCGCAGCAGCGTGGTTTTGCCTGCGCCGCCCATGCCGCGTACCAGCAAGAGATTGCGCTTGAGCAGCAAGCGCCGTTCGATCTCCAGGATATCGAGGTCTCTGCCCACGAAGCCATAGTGGGGTTCGGGTGGGCTGTAGCGCTGCTCTTCGGCCTTGCGCTCAAACCAGGCTTCTCGCTCGCCGGGCGTGAACTCACGCGGCTGCACCTGGACGGGCTGGTTCTGGTAGACGACGGGCAGCAGCCAGTCTTCCAGGTCGATCTGCTGCTCGAAGTAGGCCCGCCGCGCTTTATGATTATACAGTTCGGTGCGGGCGTGACGAATGGCCGCCGAGAGCTCTTCCCCGGCGAAGAGGCGCTGGTAGAGGGCCTGCATCAGCAGTTCGGCAGCGCTGACGGTCACCGAATAGCCCATTGCCAGCACGAGCTGCACGCCGGCCTGCATCAGGCGGCTGCCGAGGCTGGTTTCGGATGCGCCTATTTGTTTGCCTGACTGGCAGGCGTTGAGAATTGCGACAGGCACCTGGTGCGTGACTAACAGGTCGGTCAGCTCCGAGGCCTCGACGAGATCTACCTGGGTGTCCTCTGCTCCCTCAAAGGCAAGAAAGGCTTTCACGCCCTCGTATGGCTGGGTATCGGAACGGCCATAGCGCTCATTATACAGGTGGCGGCTCGCTTCCTGCGCCTGTTGCAGTTGCTCGTAGGTAAGCACCGCGCCGTGCAGATCAAAGTGGATCACCTGGTAATAGCCCTCCTGCTCTTGGGCTGATTTCTGTCGCAGATGATTCTCCAGAGCTTTGTACGTCCCAGGACGCAGGATGTCGATCTGCACGGGCAGGTTCGCCTGGCGCAGCGCTTCTACCAATGGGCGCGAAATCGTGCGATACCCAACATCACTCCTGCCGGAGGGGCGAGCAGTCACGATGAGCAGGTTGATCGTGGGGGAAGGACGAACGCTGGCTTCGATGGTCGAGGGATTCAGATTTTTGCGTACCATCGTTGCCTGCAGGGCCAGCGGCAGCCGTATCTCCGGGTCCTTCAGCGCTTCCCAGTGCAGCGTGTGAAACAGGGGTGAACCGGCAATCTCGAACTGCACAGTGCTGAGTCCGGCCTGAACTGCTGCTTTATACCGGGCATAGACGTTATGAGTCTCCTCGAACACCTGCTTGAAAAGGCTTTCACCATACCTGGCGATGCTGCCTGCTGCTTCTCTGGCTTTCACCTGGTCGGTAAAGGGGAAGCGCAAATAGCGCTCGAAATACCACGCAAGCTGATCGTCCTCTTCCTGGACAAAAGGGTTTTTGATAGTGAGAGCGTACTCTGGCCCATTATTAAAGCTGATCGTCGCCTGAAATTCGTCCGTTCCACCAGGGCGTTCCTGGATACGTATGGTCGCCATGCCCACGCCTCCCTCCTTCCGAGACAGCTCACTTTTCGTCGATATCTACCACCACCAGGCGTGTGCCATCGGGCTTGTTCAGCTCTTCAATGTGCGTGTGTGTACGTGGGTGCGCGCTCTGCCGGTCTTGTAGCCGCCGTATGACCTCTTTGATGAGGTCATAAAGGGCGCTGCTGGCGACATTGGTTGCCACGCCGATCAGGATGCCAGCGACGAGCGTGGGGTCAAACTGGGTGCCCTTGCTTTCAACGAGCCGGGCCTCAGCGATGGCGCGAGCCTGGCTCGTTTCGTTCCAAGCACTGGCAAATTCCTCCGGCGAAATGCCGAAATCGGGCGAAAGCACAATCTGATATGTCTGCTCATCCATACGCATCTTCCTCAATAGCTGGCTTGTTATATCCTGTATGTCTCGACTGTAGATGGGATTGCCGCGCTAAGCTTAGCATATTTACACGAAAAAGCAAGATGTTGAGAAACACCGCGTCCACTGCTCATCATGCTTTTCTCTTCTGGAAACGTTTATGAGACATAACTACGCAGGTAAACCAGGCTATATATATGCACATTGACGAACTAATCAGGACATCTGATGAATTTTTCCAATCGAAGAGGGTAATCACGCCCATCGGGACGCGTGCGTCCTCGGCGTTCTGTAGGGACAAGGGGCGGATGCGGAGATGGGTGGGGGCCTTGTGCTCAATACTGTTCAAATATGTGCAATGGCACGCTCAATTCTATTGATTCTAGCTCTGCCATACACGCTCAGATTCTCCTTATTTGAACAGTATTGGGCCTTGTGCTTGTCCTTGTGAATGGCGATTCCGCCAGGGTTTCATGCTGACCCGTTGGATCATCTCACCCGGACGAGGACAAGCACCAGGCCCCCTCCTCCACCCCACCCAACCCCTTGTCCCTACAGGACGGCTTACGTCTATTGCTGCATTCGGTCGTCAAAATTCATTAGGGGCCTCAGCGAAGCGAAGCGGAGCGCGTATCAATACTCCGTGCCCATCGCCGATGTATCGGCCTTTGCCGGATGTTCTGATATCCCGATTTAATAGGCAACTTGCATACATAATCATTAACTTATGTAAAGCTTTACAAGTTTAGAAGGGATTTCCTGGACGTAACAGGACTTTGCGTGTTACACTTTCTACAAAAGACAAAACAGAAAGCGGGTGAGAGCATGAAAAAATTTGAAAGACGAAGCGACGGAGGAATGAGCATTACTGAAAACCAGGCACAAATCCACCTGGCTCCCCATGAAGCCGACGCTTTATGGCAATGGCTGTCCGCTCGTAAGGACGCCTTCCAGGCACACTCCAGCGAAATTCACCTGTACCAGGAAGACCTGAGCCACTTAGACGATTTGAAAGCTGCCATCCCTGACCTGCACGCACGTGGGCCCATTGTCAGAGTCCTCGACGCACGATGGAAGACGGTTACTGAGCAAGCATTGCAATTGCTCAAAGAATTCCAGATCGAAAACCATGTTCACCCTTTTCTTGAAGACGACTCTACCTATGCTCAAGGGTAAGCAAAGCCTGAAGGCCTTGTAAAGATACCCCGTATCTTTCTTGCCCAGCCACTCTCCACCACCCTCGCCCACGTGCTGGATAAATCCGCACTCTACGGAAACGGTATTTCCCATGCAATGATAGAGAGCCACGCCGAAAATCGTGGTTGACCCTATCCCTCTCACATGCTATTATAATGCGAACTGATCATTCCAGAGTGCTTAACTTTATCGGACTATGTATTAGTATGTATGATGTTGTACCTGGCACGTTACAACGCCTCCGTGAAGCTGATATCGTCGGCATGGCCGGTCTAACACTAGCGTCGTTGGGACTGGAGTATTGCCGCGTAGGTGCCGTGCATGCAACGAAGCGCCGGGGGGCGCGACTCTCCGGTATCGTTGAAGTCTCCAACTCGCTCTCCAACCAGGGCGCATCAACGACAAATGGCGCAAAAGAGACGGGACAGGCACCATTAACTCCCCTGGAACGCTACAGCGTCGAAGTCGAGATGCGTGATCGCACTTCATGCAATGTCAACTGCACCTGCAGCCAGTCCGCCGTTCAATCACCTGTAGTCTGCGCGCATGCAGCCGCCCTCCTTTATACCTGGCTTGCTCATCCCCTGACCTTTAAACCTCCTACCACTTCAATCTCTTCCTCATCATCCCAGGCCTTTGAACAGCAGGCTGCAAAACCGCTGCTTGCAGCGGAGCAAACAGGCAACACGACGTTTGAGATGAATCAGTCTCGCCCACTCCCGCAGGCAAGGCCGGTACCTATCCTGCAACCCCTGGTCCCCACGAGCAATACTGCTGAAATGCTTGCCCAATCGGGGCTGAGTGAACTACGCGGCATAGCTCGCGAATGCGATATTACCACAAATGGTTTGAGCAAGCAGCAACTCGCCGAGGCCATTGTAGAGCTACTCAAACAGCCCGAAGCAGTACGCCGTGTAGTAGCGACATTGGAGAAACAGCAGCGCCAGTTGTTGGCCGCCCTCACGCTTGCAGGCGGCTCTATGAACGATGAAGACCTGCGCGGCCTCTCTGAACGCTTCTCGCTTGGAGGGCCGGGCCAGTTACAGAGCATGCTGCTCATACTCCAATCCAAAGCCTTGATTGTGCGTGCGGCCCTCAATAGCTCTATGCAGCAGCGTAGCGGTATGAGTGGCTCTCCCTTTGACATCAGCTGGCATGTGCCGGCAGAGGTGCGCGCGGCTTTGCATGTAACCTTACCGGTCACTCCCTTTGATGTCGAGGCAGGCAGCGGCCAGGACGCGGACTCACCAAAAGTACAGCAGGTCGAGCCGTATAGCCTCCTGGCTGACCTGCTCCTCGTAGCGCGTGCGCTGGATGGCAACCAGCTTGAACGCGAAGAAAAGGACTACCCCTCCGACCGGCTGAGCGAAGCTAGGACGCAGTCCGTTGCCGGTCGGAATAAGAGCGAGGACTACCTGGATAGTGCAAGGCCGCGCCCACTCAGTCCATTACCTGTAGATGGATCAATTGCTATTCTTCCGCCTGATGGTATGCCCTCAAATGCGCTGTTGAAGTCTTTGCAATCCGTCGTCCCACGCCCCTTGCCCTTTTTGCGCTTCGCCATCCGCCTGCTGAAGTTGGCCGGTATCATCTTTGTTGATGATGGCGGAACGTCCAGCCTGCGAGTCTTGCCCAATGCTGCCGAGTTACTGCTTGGCCCGACCCACACGGAAGTCGCGCATGAATTATATACTCACTGGCTGAACCAGCCTGCTTATGAAGAATTGTTTGAACTGCAAGAGCAGGATTTGCGCCTGTGCTGCCGCACGACGCCGTTGAACCTGCCCGCGCTGCGACCGGGCGAACTGGAGGCCGAAAACAGGGAGGCCCGGCAGACACTGATCGCGTTGCTGGCGCAGGCTCCTGCCGGTCAATGGATCAATTTTACCGCGCTTGCGCGTTTCGTCTATCGTTTGAATCCCATATTCTTGCAGAAGCGGCAGCGCCAGTTTCCTGCACCGCACTGGTGGATAGAGTATGAAGGACGGCCTCTGCGCCCGACCCAGTTAAACGACTGGATGCGTGCGGAGGGTCGCTATCTCACTAACCTCTTGCAGGGGCCATTGCACTGGTGGGGCATCAGCGACGTGGCGCTGGCTGCTGACGGGCGACTGCTGGCATTCCGGCTCACCCCCCTGGCAGATTCATTCTTACACGAGGCACCCGTAGGGGCGCAATTCATTGCGCCCGGTGTTGCGCCTGCTACCTCACCAGCCATCGATGTCTCAGAAAATGGCGACCTGTTAATCCCCTGTACCTTCGCCAACTGGCCTTTGATTGAACTGATCGAGCGCTACGCTGAAGTGCAGGGCATCCATGCGGGGCAACTCTGCTACCGGCTGACCCCGGGCTCACTCAGCGAGGCTTTCAGTCAAGGAGAGTCTCCTGCCGCTTTGCTTGATCTCTTGCACCGCGCCGCCGAAAACCGGCAGGCGCTTGCACCCGGTAGCCCCCTCGTCAGCCTGCTGGCGCAGCTTGAACGGCGTATAGCAAGCTATGGGCGTGTGCGCCTGTATACTGACGTCTCATTACTGGAAGCTGCCGATCAACCGGTTTTGCGCGAACTAAACGCCACCACTTCACTACAGGAACAAATTGTGCGCCCTATTCATCCCACGTTACTGCTACTCAAGAAACAGGCTGTCGAACGTCTTATAGATGAACTGAAACGACGTGGACAGGTTCCGCTCCTGCATGAATCTGGATTCGCTGCGTCCAGGCCAGAGGAGTGATATGGAGCAAAGTGACCTTTACCTGCTGCAGAATGTGCCATCCTATCACCTGCAGGCGTTGGTAAAAGCGCGGCGTTTACCATATTCATTCAAGGGACAGAATATCAACGCCCCTGGCGATCCTTCAAAGACCACGGCAGAGATTGCGCGGCTGCTTTTCGATGCTGTTTCCTGCCGTGAGGCTATAGGCAGCCTGGGTGAAATGGAGAAGCTTATCCTGCGCGAACTGGTAGCATGTGGCGGGCGCGCAAATAGCCGTGATCTCGCTCTCTATCTCAGCCTTGCAGATACACCTCTCAACTCTGACAAAGAGGATGCATCTCCCTCGACAAATAATCCCGAAGGCATATCCTCCAGCACCCA
>Ga0209648_10003501_pt1 | contig 13168 bp, 8 predicted proteins | sample GraSoi2013_115cm_FD_185830 | JGI IMG/M metagenome (GOLD analysis project Ga0209648, IMG submission 185830) | Grasslands soil microbial communities from the Angelo Coastal Reserve, California, USA - Sample 9_17_2013_115cm (SPAdes) (version 2) | ecosystem: Environmental > Terrestrial > Soil >...
CAATCGAAGTCGCGACCAGGCCGACCGAACCGACGAAAATGAGGGGCAGCAGAACGATGAACCTGAATCGAAATCCCAGAAGCGATCCGATCAACGTGCTGAAAATAGCCAGCGCGGTCACGCAACATACTCCATAAAATGACCATGTTTCTTAACGCCCGGACCCTAAGATTGGTTTAATAGCGTTGATCGAACTGTCCGAAGACAAGAGTTGCGCTGCTGCTTCGAGCGACGGCCTTGCATCGTATAGTGTCAGAAGACGCCTAACGATTGCGCACCAACGACAGCGCGATTGAGTCAAAGCGATGACAATCCATCCCAAGGACGTGATTGCTTCGCTGCCGCTCGTTTTCTGCGTCAATCGATGTATCAATATATTTGGATCGTCATGACTTGGCATGTTGCCGATTCAACAACGGCGCCAACGGAAATTGCGAACTGAAGGCCGTAAAATCCGCGAAGCTCGGTGTTATCCAGAAATCGGCGCGCAACTTTTGACCCGTCTTGATCATTGATCTAAATACGTACGCGGTCTGCAACTAGTCACTACTCCGAGAAGGAAGTACTCAGTTCATGCGCATAGTTGTTGTTGGGACGGGATACGTTGGACTGGTTTCAGGCGCCTGTTTCGCTGATTTTGGACATCACGTCACGTGTGTGGACAAGGACGACGCAAAGATTTCGTCGCTGGTAGGTGGCGAAATTCCCATATTCGAGCCGGATCTCGAGCGCCTTGTTCATAGTAACGCACGCGCGGGCAGGCTCGTGTTCACAACTGACCTTGCAGGGCCCGCAAGTGAGGCCGAAGCGATCTTCATCGCAGTGGGTACACCCTCGCGCAACGGCGATGGTCACGCCGATCTCAGCTATGTGTACGCAGCGTCTCGCGAGATTGCGGAAGTGGTCGAAGGCTTTACGGTTATTGTGACAAAATCAACTGTGCCTGTCGGCACCGGCGATGAGGTGGAACGGATCTTCATGCAGGTCAATCCGGCGGCCGAAATCGTCGTCGTTTCGAACCCTGAATTTCTGCGCCAGGGCGCCGCCGTGCGCGATTTCAAGCATCCTGACCGCATTATCGTGGGCACTCATAATGAACGCGCGCGTAAGGTGATGGGCGAGATTTACAGGCCACTTTATCTTAATCAGGCGCCGATCATGTACACCGGGCGCCGTACCGCCGAGCTCATCAAATATGCAGCCAATGCCTTTTTGGCTACCAAGATCACCTTTATCAACGAAATCGCCGATCTGGCAGAAAAGGTCGGTGCAAATGTCCAGGAGATTGCGCGCGGTATAGGTCTGGACAACCGTATCGGTTCGAAATTCCTCCATGCCGGTCCCGGGTTTGGAGGTTCGTCGTTTCCAAAGGACACCCGCGCACTGATCAAGACCGCCCAGGATTACGATGCTCCGCTCAGGATTATTGAGACGGTAACTGCCGTAAACGATAGCCGTAAGCGCGCGATAGCGCGAAAGGTCGCCGCTCCGTTCGGTGGTAATCTCCGCGGCAAGGTCGTCGCGGTTCTCGGCCTCACCTTCAAGCCGAACACGGACGATATGCGCGAGGCTCCATCCATTCCACTCATCACGGCGCTCCAGGATATGGGGGCGAAGGTTCGAGCGTTCGATCCGGTCGGCATGGAACTGGCCCGCACCGAAATGCCGGGCATAGAGTATTGTGAAGATCCGTATAGTTGCGCCGACGGTGCCGATGCTTTGGTGATCGTAACCGAGTGGGAGCAATTCAGGGCGCTTGATCTCGATCGCTTGAAGCGGGAAATGGCCTGTCCGGTCGTCGTCGATCTTCGCAACATTTACAATCCCGAAGACCTGACGAATCGCGGATTTCTTTATCAGAGTGTTGGACGACCCGGGAAGCCCGAGGCCTAGTCTATGTCGTCGCGGGTGCGGCCATCCGCCGGGTCAAATGGATTTTTCAGCCTGCTAGGAATGATAAAATGTCTCAAAAGCTTGCGATTCTTGTGACCGGGGGAGCCGGTTATATTGGCGCCCACTGCTGCAAGGCTGTGTCGGAAGCAGGATATCTTCCGGTCTGTTTTGACAATCTTTCGACCGGCCATCGCAGCTTTGTGAAATGGGGCCCCCTCGTCGAAGGCGACGTCTCTGATACGCGGCGTGTCGCCGACGCAATGGCGGCCCACGAAATCGTGGCGGTGATGCATTTCGCGGCATTCAGCCAAGTCGGCGAGTCGGTCAGCGACCCTCAAAAATATTATTTGAACAATGCGTGCGGGACGTTGTCGCTGTTGAACGCGATGCTGGGGCGCGGATGCAACAGGCTGGTCTTCTCAAGCACCGGGGCAGTCTATGGAAATGCGGGGCGCGATCCGATCAAGGAGAGCGCCGCCGGCTGCACCGTGAACCCCTATGGCGCCTCCAAGTGGATGATCGAGCAAATTCTCGGCGATTACCGCAGCGCCTACGGGATGAATTCGTTTTGCCTGCGTTATTTCAATGCCTGCGGCGCAGAACCTTCCGGGTCGATTGGCGAATTTCGAGATCCGGAAACTCACCTTATCCCGCGCGCGATGATGGCGCTGCAGGGGCATGTCGGCGACTTCGCGATATTCGGGGATGACTACGCGACCCCTGACGGGACTGCCATACGCGACTACATTCACGTCGTCGATCTGGCGGCGGCTCACGTCCGGGCTCTTAATGCGTTGCTGAATGGTTCCAAGGGTGGCAGCTATAATCTTGGCACAGGTTCGGGTTTTTCAGTCCGCCAAGTGCTGACGGCAATCGAGCGTGAAACGGGTCTTAAAATTCCGCTGGTTCCGAAGCCGCGCCGCGCAGGTGATCCGCCGATCCTGGTTGCAGATCCTTCCGCAGCCGATGCGGATCTCGGCTTTGTTCCTGCCTGCTCGGACATCGCCACGATCGTGAAATCCGCCTGGGCATGGCATCAATCGGCCCATCCGAAACAAACAATTTAGACGCGATCATTGCTCTTTTTCATTTTTTTGCGGCGCAAAAATATGGAACCGGCCGCTGCTCAACGGATTGTCAGAAGCCTGATGCCAATTCAGGCAACTGCTTTTTGCGGACGCGTCTGCATAGTTGAGTGCCATCCAAAGATCCAGAGTGCCATCCAAAGATTCAGAATGAACAAACTTGAGTCACGATTTGATCGATCGTGGATCACGATTTGATCATCGCGCTTGTCACATTGCTGCAACGCAGAAACTTCTTTGTTTTTTTTGGTGCGGTGCCACAATATCGCTTCGATTGCCTAACAACCTCCGAAACAATTACAGCGAAATTTTTTTGGATTTTTTAGCGGAGGTTGTTCGCGCAGTTCGTTCGATTGAGTCCGTTAGCCATCACCTGTTGTCTCTGAGTGCCGTCACGACCGTCGAAGTTGAAGTAAAGAGGTTTCAGATGTCTGCAGCAACATACGGTTCCGAACAACTCTATGCGGTAGCGAACCGCGGCACCGCACTGCAGAGACCTTTTCAGGTCTTTATCATCGCCGGCGACTTCCTGCTGATTTTGTTGAGTTACGTGGTCGCGAGTGTTCTGTATCGTGACTTCATGGGATCTCCCGCCGACCAGGAAATTTCAATTGGCGCGGGACTGATTGTCGGCGTTGTGTTTGTCGCCGTCGCGTATTTCCAGGGCGTCTACGACGGTCATCGCTTGCTCAATACGAATTGGCAGGCGCGCAAGGTCATCATCGTCTGGCTGTGGTCGTTGACGATCTTGGCGGTCGCGGCTTTCCTTTTGAAGTCGACAGAGAATCTTTCGCGCGGCACCGTTATTCTGTTCTCGATCACAGGCCTCGTCAGTCTGGCCGGGCACCGGGCGGCTTGGCGCATCTGCTTTGCGTCGTCCTTTGCCAAAGAGCGTTTCATTGACCGCAGGGTCGTGCTGCTCAGCCTGAAATCGCTGGATTTCACCTCGAACCGTTTTAAGGATTTGCGAAAGAACGGCTTCGACGTCGTGCGCCATTTTGTGTTGAGCGCGACGGAGGATGAGGCTGTATGGGATCGAGAGATTCTGAGTGTCATTCGGCAGGCACGCACAACCAACGCGGAAGAATTTCTGCTGGCGATTGACTGGAACGAATTGCCGATGCTGCAGAAGCTGAGTCAGCGTCTGCGCCAGGTCCCGCAGCCGATTCGGCTGTTGCCCGATTTTCCGATTGCAGATCTGGTATCGCGTCCGTTCGTGCCGGTCAGCGGAACGATGGCTATCGAAATCCAGCGGCCGCCGCTTTCTATCCTCGAACGCGCGCACAAGCGTTGTCTGGATATCGGCCTCGCCTCGATTGCCCTGTTGCTATTGGCGCCCCTGCTGATCACGGCCGCGATTTTGATCAAGCTCGATAGCCCGGGCGCTGTCATCTTCCGGCAATCCCGCCGCGGCTTCAATGGCAAGCCGTTCGAGATTTGGAAATTCCGGACCATGTCCGTGTCGGAAAACGGTTCCACGATCACGCAAGCAACCAAGCAGGATGCGCGGGTGACCCGGGTTGGCCGATTCTTGCGCAGGACGAGCATCGATGAATTGCCGCAGCTTTGGAACGTGCTGCGCGGGGAAATGTCGTTGGTTGGCCCGCGCCCCCACGCGCTCGCCCATGACAATTATTACGATCAGGTGATCAGCAACTATGTGTATCGCCATCATATGAAGCCCGGCTTGACGGGCTGGGCTCAGGTCAATGGTTTTCGGGGTGAGACGCCCACGATCGACCTGATGGAAAAACGTGTTGAGTACGACGTCTGGTATGTGAGCAATTGGAGCATCTGGCTCGATATTCGGATTATGCTGCGAACCGCGCTGGCCCTAATGTATCAGGAAGCCTATTGAGGGGTTGATGGCGGGCGCGGGCCGTGGGCGACGGGGTGCAGTGATTTTCAGCAATGTGCGGCCGGTGGGGGCGGGCTTCGCCCGACCAGCCTATTGCTCGCCAACAATCAAGATCATGAATTGAAGGAACGACGGCACGCCTATGACGCGGCAGAAACGGACACCGCGGAGGCGATGGCGAGGGCTTGAATGGCAACTGAACCTCAACGAAGCGAAGGTTCAGGCCTCCGTTGCGGAAAGCCGACGCCTTCGCGGCGGCCCGGCATTGGCTTAAGCCGTCGGCCGGTCATCGGCCGGACAGCATCGGTGGCCTGTACGGCCCTTCTGTGAGCGACGGCGGCCCCTGGCGCTCCGCTCATTCGACGCGCTGTCCGCGCGACTGAGCTGGATCCAGGCCTCGTACGGCGCGGACCAATAGGACTCGCCGAGATAAGCCGCCGCTCGCGGCCCAAATCCTCCTGAGCGATGTGCGACCAGTAGGGGCCGGCCGAGCCATCCGATCGATTCAGTCGGGGCACACGCGAGAATTACTAGAGCATGATCTGGAAAAGTGGGTACCGGTTTTCCGAAAAGATCATGCTCAAACAAAGAGATGAGATCATGATCCGATTCAATCTAATCGGATCATGATCTAGAATTACCCTGCTCATGCAATTGATGTCGGCGATGTCCTGGTCCGCCTGCCGTAAATCGGTTCCGCGAACTCAGAGCGCGCTAAATGCATGATCCGGAAAAGTGGGTACCGGTTTTCCGAAAAAGATCATGCGCAAACAAAAAGATAGAGCGCGATGACGATTCGAAGAAAAGTCATCACGCTCTAACGGCGAGAAGGGTGTTGGCAGCCCGCGCTAACCAGCGTGGACGGCCGCCGGAGAGCCGCCGGCCAGCGCACCGGCCCTGTCAGGCTCCCTCGACGTAGTAGCTGTTATAGTGTGCGCCCTTATAGGCTTCGATGCGCTTGAGCATCGTGGGGTTCGCGCGATTGAGGACCGCACCGAGCAGCTTTTTCTGGATGACTTCCGAGCCGGATACCGACTCCTGAAGGGCGCTTCGCGTCGTCTGTCCCCATTCGATCACATAAACCATCGCGTCAACCAGGTGGCTGAAGGCCTTCGCGTCTGTCACCGGCATCACAGGGGCAAGGTCGATGATGATGTATTCGTAGTTCTCCCGCATGACCACGAGCATATCCGCCATCGCCTTGGAGGCCATGACGTCGGCCGAATTGACCATGCGCGAGACGACGAACGAGGGCAGGAAATCCAGTCCCGTCTCCTTGCTGCGCTGAATGTGATAGCCGAGCGATCTGGGCTCCTTGAGCGCTTCGAGCAGGCCGGTCTTGGCGTTGGGCGCTAGCTCGCGCGTCAGCGAACGGGTATGCAGATCGCCATCGATCAATAGAGTGCGGTGTCCGGTCAAGGCGGTCAGGTGGCCCAAATTGGCGGCGACCGTGGTCTTTCCTTCCTTGGGGAGCGACGAAACGATGCCGATCACCTTGATCTCGCGCGTCAGCCGCGCGACGTCGATGGAAACCTTGATGTTCCGCAACGTCTCGGCAAATCGCGAGAATGGATGGTCGACCACATAATGCGACAGCGACGGCACTTTTCCTTTCGCTGGCGGGGTGTCGATGGGTAACAGCGCGCGCGCTTTTCGTGCAACGACACTTTTCGGACGGATGTCCGGAAGGACACCAAGGCATTTCACGCCGAGTTCCTCTTCGACCTCGCTGGGCGACCGTAAGACGTCGCTCAGAAGTTCCCGGGAAAACGCTGCGCCCAAGCCGAAGCAAAGCCCTCCCACGATACCCCCGAAGATAGAAAGCAGGGTTCTCGGCGAACTTTTCTGGTCGGGCTTGACCGCGGTACTGATGATACGAGCCTCGCTGATCGGGAAGCTCTGATTCTGCGTCGCCTGCTGCTGTTTCTCGAGGAAATTGTTGTAGAGGTTGCGATAGGTATCGGCCGCGCTCTCGAGGTCGCGCAGCTTGACCTGGGCCTGGCCGGTATTGCCGGCCTGGGCGACCAACGCCTTCATGTTTTCTTCGAGCGAGGTTTCGCGGCTCTTGGCGATCGCATATTCGCTGCGATAGGAATCAGCGATGCGGTGGACCTCGTCGGCGATGGCTTTGCGCAGTTCTTCCATGCGGTTGGCGAGGTTGATGGACGCCTGATGAGTCTTGCCGTAACGGGTCGACCAATCGGCATATTGGGCGGCGAGATCGAGATACTGGGCGCGAAGCCGGGTGATCACCGTGTTATTGAGCGCGTCGGTAACCGTCGGTTGGGCGATGTCCTTGTCCGAAATCGCTTCAATCCGGTCGAGGCGTGCCTTGGCTTCGGCGGTAGCGGCGCGGGCCTGGATCAGCTGGGCGTTGACGTCAGATAACTGCTGCTCGCTCATCAAGCCGCGGCTGGTGCCGACGATATTGTTCTGCGCCTTGAAGGTCTGGACGGCCCGATCGCTCGCGGTCGCCTGTTCGCGCAGTTCGGCGCTGCGCTGCTGCAGCCACTCGCCAGCACGCTTGGTGGATTGGTACTTGGCTTCGAGCGCTCCCACGATGTAGGCGTCGGCGATCGCGTTCGCGATCTGCGCGGCCTTGTCCGGGTTCAGCGATCGGAAGCTCAGGGACAGAACGTAAGTCGTCAACACGCGCTCGACTTTGAGGTCCCTTTGGATGGTCCCAACCGCGCCACGTTCGATGCGCTCCTGCGAGGCGGGGCCACCCGAGCTGAACAGCGAGAACACCTTGCCGATGACCAGTCCAATCATCCCGGGCTGGGAGCCGTTAAATTCAGGATCCTTTGCGAGTTCCAGGCGTCGGACGATCGACAGGAGCAGATCATCGGAGTTGATGATCTCGACCTGGCTGTCCACATAGCCCGGGTCGATCAGCGCGTTCGGGACGGCGCTGTCCTTGTCCAGAACCTGGGTCTGACGGGTATCCATCAGGATCCGCGCGTTCGCCGTGTACATCGGCGTCGCCGTCAGCAAATAGAGGAAAACAAGCACGAGAGCGCAGCCGGTGATCGCCACTATCAGCGGCCATTGCCGGCGCAAGATATCGAACACGCGCTCGGCGCTCAGCGTCGTTCCACCGAACTCGAAGCCGTACTTTTCGCGGGGCTGAAACTGATCTCTGGGTTGATACATTTGCGGTCTAGTATGCTCTTAAGAAGCTAGTGTGGGAGCGGTACACTTGCGAAAGGGTCCTTGAGTTCGGTGCCGTATTCTCCGTTCATGAGACCCGTGCTCGGGCGGACGGCGCGACCCGAGCGACCCGAAGGAAGCGGTGCGGCTGGTAGTTCCCTCGAAGCCTCGACCTCGGCCGAGTAACCGGAAAGAACCGTATAGTCTTCCAATTTTCGAACAAATTCATTGATCTTTTGGGCGGCTTCCGGCCTCGACCTAAGACAACGCGCCTCGGCGCGGCGCAGAGCTGCGCCGATGGCGGGACGATCGGCATTGGGGGCCTCGCTCGCCAGCGTGCGCACTGCAGGCAGCACCGAAATGTCGGAGACAAGATATCCGGTGAGCCGAGGTGTCAGGTCTTCTCGCTTGTTGCGCAGATCCCGCAGCAGCCAGCCGGGATCTGCCGCGAAGGTTTGCAAGACAAGCGGAGATGCGCGCTCGGACAGCTCGACGCATTGAGCCTTGCAGGCGGTTGCGCTGATCGCTGCGATGGTCGAGCCCATTGCGATTGCTGCCAGCAAGCCCACCCTTCTCGTGCCAGACCTTTTGGTATCGTGCTTTCTTGCATCATGGCTTCGTTGGAGCTTTGCCTTGTCGTTCATGTGTTCGTTCCTGAGTGAACTGCGAGGTAAGCTTCAAACAAACAAACTCATGGGCAAATATGTCGAAGAACTATGTCAAATTTTTGTGCGGTGCAAAATGTGGCCATTGGGTGGTGATGTGCCGGATGAATTTCGCGCGAACGCGCGGAGCATCGTCCGCTTGACCGTGGTCCAAGGACTAGGCAACCGCGGCTGCTGCAGAGTGTTCCAACCCGCGTCTAACCCGATGCACCGGCAAGGAGTTCCCATCGCCGAAGCGCCGAAGGTGGAGCGGCGCAAGATGGCGCAAGATGGCGCAAGATGGCGCAAGATGGCGCAAGATAGAGCAGGGCCAGGCGGATGCTAAGCAACAATTCCGCCACGGGCGACTCTTGTATCCGCCGCAAGAAAAAACGCTCGAGTGAAGGCACGCAAAAATAGCAGAGGATAGCCGAACGCAAGCTTGAGGCGGTTGCCATCCTCGAAATGCGTCGAGAAGCGGCACCATCAAGAATTTTCTCGCGGAAATTCCTAAAAATATTTTTCTCACGAAAGTTCCCACGAGGGATCGAGCCCGCGTTGAGGAGAAATAACTGCACAGATCATCACCATGGCTGCAATGAGCGGAAGCAATAGCGAAAATTTCTGCCGGTCGCTGCTACCGAAATCAGCAGTCAAAGGACTGAACGCGAGCACGGCGGTCCAGATCTAGACCAACTCTGTTGATCCAGGTGTCAACGGCGCCAGCACGAAGATTGAAATGTCGTGACGCGCGAAACTGTGTGCGAGTTCTAATCTCTAAAACTCAAAGAGAATGCGGCGTCTTTGTGGTGATCGTTAGCACTGTTTGCAGCAACGCGTCGCGAACGCGAGACATCAGATGAAATTAAAGTCATCGCCGCGCATCACGACAGCCCTGCGGAGGTCGCACGTTGAAAACGCGATCGAGGTCCTGTACTAATGCTGCGTTGCGAAAGACGGTAGGAAGCGGATGACGACGGTGGTTCATCGTGAAAAAGCTCACTTTCTGCCGCTGGACAGTATCCGTGGAATCGCCGCGACTTCTGTCGTCATCCATCACCTCATTCTGATGCCGACGTTCCTCAAGGCGTTTCCGCAAAACGCCTGGGTGAACTGGTCGTTTTTTCGAAGCGCGTGGCTCCTGGTCGACCTGTTTTTTGTTCTCAGCGGGATCGTCATGTCGTTGAGCTATGCGCAACCGGATTTTGGCCATTTCTCGTTGCGCGAATTCATGGTGCGGCGACTGGCGCGTGTCTATCCGCTGCACATCGTGATGCTGTTGGTGATGCTTCTCTTCCGGTTTGTCCGCATCGGCCTGGTCATGGCCGGAATAGTCGTCGCGATGCCCGCAGCGTTCGAGGTCAACAACGCCTATTCTTTTTTCCTCAATGTCTTTCTGCTGCATTCGCTCGGATTCGTTGACTATCTGAGCTGGAATGCGCCGAGCTGGAGTATCAGCGTCGAATTCTACACCTATCTGATCTTTGGGCTTGTGCTGGTTCTGGCGCAGCGGTTCGGTTCCAAACGATACTTTTATGCGTGCGCTGTGCTTCTCGTGGTGGGTAGCTGGCTTGCGCTGGTGGTGGCTCTCGGCAGCAACGGCATCGGCGCTCAAAATGATTTGGGCATGCTCCGATGTATCACGAGCTTTTTCCTCGGCGTGCTGACGGTGAAGGCGGTGTCGCAAGTACCACGCAACCTTGGCCCTGTTTTGCAAAGTGCTATTCAGCTCAGTGCGCTCGTTGCGGGCGTGATCATTGTTTCGCTGAACGAGGCCTATCCCCCAATCAGCTTTTTGGCGCCTTTCGCATTCGCTGTTTTTCTCGGCAGCCTGATGGCCTTTCCTGATGCCCCGCTGTTGCCGAGGGTTCTCGTCACCGCGCCGCTGGTCTGGCTGGGTCGGCGATCGTACTCCGTCTACATGGTGCACGCCTTCGTGGTGCTGCTCGCCGAGTATTTCGTCCGGGCCGTGGGGCCGCGCCCGATCGCGGCGCTCGATTCCATCTGCGGCGGGCTGGCGGCAACGATTAATCTTGTCGTGGCGCTCGCCGCGGTGCTCGTGATGTCGAATTTCACCTATCGTTACGTCGAGCTTCCGGGAGGCAAGCTGCTCAGGCAACTTTTCGGAGCATCTTCGGATTTTTCCGCGTCGTCAGCCGCTGCTCCGTCCGCGCGGCCATCGAACTGAGGTCCGGGAAATATGATATTGAGCCAGCGCCGTTTTTCACTGCCGAGCGGCTTCTCTTTCGAAGCCATCGTGCTCGGATGCTATCTGGTCCGAGACGCATTCGGCGGCGTGATGCGATACTACACCAACGTCTTGCACGTGGACGCGCTGTGGTTCACCCCCGATTTGTTGGCGATGCTGTGTCTTGTCCAGTTCGTCAGACATTGCATCATTCGCAACGGGAGCACCTTTGCCGCGCTGGTGCTGTTGCAGGTCCTGCTGTCGCTGGTGCTCGGTTACTTCATGCTTGGCACCTTCAATGCATTGTCTTCATCGTTCAAGATGATGCTTCCGGTGTTTGTCGGATTCTGTTTTTGCGATTCCAATCTCGGCTCTTACAAGAGATTGTTGGCGGTTATCGCCGTGACTTTCTACCTGTCGCTGGTGGGCGTCTTGATATCGAAATTTTGGGTGATGCCGTGGGTCGGGTTCAAATATGAGGCGTTTGGAGCAACTCGGGAAGCCGGCCGGCTGTGGTGGGCCTTTTCGGCGGATCAGCGGATTTCGGGCTTTGCAGCTGATAACACCATGGCCGCGTTCTTTATTCTTATTTCATTTGTTTTAACGTCCATCCGCAAAAGCGTTTTCTGGTGCATCCTGTTCGGGTCGATTGCGCTCTACGCTGTTGACCTGACCACGAGCAAGACCACCATGGGCGTGCTTGGGTTCTATTTGGTGCTGCTCGTTATTGTCCGGATGATTCCCGAGCACGCACGATTTCCCGCCGTACGAGGGTTTGCATTGTGGTCGTATGCCGCGATTCTGGTTCCTTTCTTTCTGATCTTGTTGGCCGACGGCACGATGGTCGGCGAGCACAATCTGCTCTACAGCATCCTGGATCGCATCAACAACAGCTGGCAGCTGCCGTTTGTTTATCTCAGCCAGCTCATGCCGGTAGGTATCATCACGGGATGCGGTGCCGGCTGCTTCAATTATCCGCAACAATTGTTCTCGTCGCTAGCGCCTTATTGGGTGCCGGTCGATAATTTCTATATCGGGACTTACCTGCAGTTTGGCCTCCCCTTCGTCGCGTTCATGTGGGTGGTGTTCCGATCGAGCTTTCAGGTCACCGACGTCTACAAGCTTTCCCTGATTTTTGTGAATAACCTCTTCACGATCACCGTCCTGAACTATGGGCCGGCAACCGGCCTGTTGATGATCGCCTTGGGCTTCAGCGAGGCATTCTCGTATCGGTCATCGGGGTTCACGCGGGGCGCTATTCCGGGAACGGCCCGGCAACGTTTGGTTACCGGCACGGCCTGAAATGGGATCCGGCTCTTTGGGGCCATGAGAGAGGCGCGATGAATAGACGTCTTGCATTTATCGATACGCTGCGCGGCGTCGCCGTGCTGTCAGTGGTGCTGCAGCATTCACTGGAACTGATCGTGTCGAGCCACACGACAGGCAAGTATTATTGGGGCTTTCAGGATGCGATCGGATATTATTTCAATTTTGGCAGATTTGGCGTCGTCCTGTTTTTCTTCGTCAGCGGCTTCGTTATCCCCTACAGCTTCCCGAAAACCGCAACGCCTGTTCGCGACTTCACGATCAGCCGTTTCTTCCGACTCTATCCGGCCTACTGGTTATCGATCCTGATCGGGCTCATTTTGATGCCGCTGTTGGCTGAGGGCACATACCCCCTTCGGCAGATTGTGGTCAATTTGACCATGTTCCAGACTTTTGTGAACGTTCCAAACCTTTGGGTATTTTACTGGACGCTTTCGATTGAGTTGATCTTTTACATCGGCTGTATCGGCTTGTTCGCCATGGGCCTCCTCAATCAACGCCTGACCGCGTTTTACATCGTCGTCGCGGCGTCGCTGATTGGTATTGTCGGACCGCTCATCGTTAATTACTGGATTGTTTGGCGGCTGATGGAGGTCGCCTTGAACCTGACGGCTATGTTCCTCGGAAAGGTAGTGCGGGACACGGTGATAGGCGGACGATTGCGGTGGTGGCACGTCGCTATCGGCGCAAGCCTCTATTGCGTATTTGCGGTTACGATTTCACTCAAGCTGTACGGTGGATACGGTAGCGAATACCACGAGAACTTCTTCTTCGGCTACGGGATCGCATCTGCCTACGTTGGCGCGGCCATCATGTTCATTTTTTTCGCCGCGTTCGGCGAGCGCATGTCCTCGCGTTACATGGCGTTTGTTGGCGTCGTCAGCTATTCGGTCTATCTGACGTCGCCCTTCGTGATCGTGTGGATTTCCTATGCGTTCGGTGTGGGTAGCCGTCCCGTGGAATGGGCTGTTCTTGTTGTCGGCGCGGCGGCGTTGTCGGTCTTGGTCAGCTGGCTGACATACTC
>Ga0209648_10003502_pt1 | contig 13168 bp, 11 predicted proteins | sample GraSoi2013_115cm_FD_185830 | JGI IMG/M metagenome (GOLD analysis project Ga0209648, IMG submission 185830) | Grasslands soil microbial communities from the Angelo Coastal Reserve, California, USA - Sample 9_17_2013_115cm (SPAdes) (version 2) | ecosystem: Environmental > Terrestrial > Soil >...
CGTCGGTGAAGGGTACGATGACGACGGTCACGGGCGATGCCATGCTGACCCTCTCGGGCGGCATCATCATGATCGGATGAGGCCATTCCAACCATGTCTCCCCAAGCCTCCGGCAAGACGAACAAACTGAGCGGCGACCTCTCACGCGTCCTGCCGCACGTGCAGCTCGATGCCGCGGCCATGACTGCGCTCGGCGGCTGCGGCGATGCCCTCGAGGCGTTGGCTCGGCTGGAGCAGGCCGGACTTCTGATCGAGGCGACGCGGCTGGTCGCCCACGCCATGCCGGCACGCGAGGCGGTCTGGTGGGCGTGCGCCTGTTCGCGCCACACCGCCCCGTCCGGCGCGAATCCGGCGGCCGAGACGACGGTCCGCGAGGCGGCGGAGGAATGGGTGCGCCGGCAGACCGACGAACATCGGCGCGCGGCGATGAAGCAGGCGGAGACGGCAGGCTTCGGCAGTCCCGAGGCCTGGGCTGCCGTCGCCGCCTTCTGGAGCGGCGATTCGATGGCCCCGCCGGAAGCCCCGAAAGTGCCGCCGCAGCCTCATTTCACCGGGCTCGCGGTCGCCGGCGCCGTCGCCTTGGCCGCCGCCCGTGGTCCGGCAGCGCGGCGCGAGATTAGGCTTCAGCGCTTCCTGGTCTCGGCCAAGGACATCGCCTCAGGCGGCGTCGGCCGCATCGACGTGGAGCCGGATTGATGGGTATGCCCGCCGCACGCCTGGGCGACATGCATGTCTGCCCGATGGTCACGGTCCTCGTCCCCCATGTCGGCGGCCCGATTGCCGGTCCGGGCTGCCCGACCGTGCTGATCGGCGGCATGCCGGCGGCCCGCGTCGGTGACATGCTTGTCTGCGTCGGACCGCCTGACGTGATCGCGATGGGCTCGTTCAAGGTGCTGATCGGCGGCATGCCGGCGGCGCAATTGGGCAGCTTGTGCGCCCATGGCGGCGCTGTCGTCGTCGGCTGTCCGACGGTCCTAATCGGTTGAGGGGCGAGGTTGCGCCGTGGCCTCTGGTGGGGTCGCGGCAGGAACGCCGGCCGTCTTTGCTTCTATAGCGCTGAAATCGATCGTGACAGCCGTGATGTTGTCCGTCGCCTGGGCCGTGAGGGCGGCCATGACGAGGCGTGCGGCGCCGGTGGCGTCATCATCGGAAAGCAACTCTGCAAGCCGCTCTTCAGGAAGGGTCTTGCTCAAGCCGTCGCTGCACAGCAACAGCCGATCGCCGGCCATCAGCTGTCCGGTCCGCTTCTCCAGCTCGAGGACATCGCTGTCGGCGCCCACGGCGCGCGTGATGACATTGGCTTGCGGATGGCTGATCGCTTCGGCTTCGCTGATGGTGCCGCTTTCGACCAATGCCTGCACCAGGCTGTGGTCGCGCGTGATCTTGGTGAGAGCATGATCGCGCAGCAGGTAGGCGCGGGAATCTCCCGCCCACAGGCAGGCGAAATGGTCGTCGCGCGCCAACAGGACGACCACGGTCGTCGCCACCGTCGCGCCGGCGCCGTGCCGTGACGCCTCGGCGTGCAGGCGCGCATGCGCTGCCTCGAGGCGGGACCTGACCTCCACGAGCATCTCGGCGGCAGAGAGGCCCGCGTCGATGGTCTGCAGGAGGCCCGCGACCTCGGCCGACGCAACTTCACCGGACTCGTGGCCGCCGGCGCCGTCGGCCACCGCCCAAAGGCCGAGATCGGGCCGATTGACGAAGGCGTCCTCGTTGAGCCTGTTCGCCGTGCCGGCATGCGTTGCCGCGCCGGAGCGGAAGCTGCCGGACCGGGCGGTGCTCTGATCGATGCCGTTGTCTGACATCACGAAGGATCCGTGCGGGCAATCGCCAACTCGGCCGGCGGATCGGCTGTGCCCCAGTCATCGTCGATGAGGGCAGCGAAGCGGCTTCCCTCCGGCAGGGCAGTTGCGGTCTCCAGGCGCGGGGCGACGCGCGGGCCGCCCTCGGTCCACCAGGCAGCCCGACCCGGGACGAGGTCCGGCGCAGGAGCCGGCGCGTCGGCGGCGATGAAAGCATCCTGGATGCGCTGCAGCAGGTCGGCGGGGGCGAGATCATGTTCGAGCGCATCGCGCCCGGCCTGTTCGGCCGCCGCCAGGAACGATGTCATCGCGCCCACGGATGGCGCCCAATCGGCCGGCGCCGTGGCGGCGATCGTCAACGGCGAATAGCGTCCGGCCTTGTCGACGCTGGGCAGCCAAATTCCGAGCACGCCATTTCGGCCGCACAGTGCGGGCGGCAGCAGGAAGCGCCAGACCGGGGCCTCCAGCCATGCGGCGATCCACTCATCGCGCGGCAGACGCTGGGTTTCGCCCAAGCCACGCTGCCACCAGGCATCCCAGACATCCGTGAAGTCGCGCGGCAGGTTTTCACGCACGAAGTCGCCGCGGGCCGGCAACTTGCCGAACAGGCCCGCGCGCGCATCGGAGGGAAGAGCTGGCATGGCTTGCCTAGTCACGCACCGACGGGCAGCGGAAGTCCTGCAAAACGCCCGGTGCAAACGGATTCATGACCGAACCGGCGCGAAGTTCGAAGGTCGCACTGCGACCGCCGAGCGAGAAGGACAGCGTATAGCGCTCGGGTGAGCCGGCTTGCTGGAGCGCTCCCTGCCCGAAGAGACGGAACATCGCCCAGGGGCCGGTCTCCGCCAGCACGCCTGTGCCGCCGGGCGGCGGCGGATCGAACACCAGCCGGACGTTCGTCATATGGTTCGGCCCCGGCCAGGTGATCTGGGTCGACCGCGACGGCCCGTGCGCGTAGGTGACCGATGTGCCGTCGAATTCGAGGCTGACCTTTGAAGCCCCCGGGTCGAGGTCGACGGCCATGATGTCGAAGCGGACGGCGATCGTCGTCGAGCCGGGAGCAAAGAACAGGTCGCGAATGACGGCGGCGCGCTGGAACTGGGCGATGTCCGCCTGCGAGACCGGCGCCGCCACGCCATCGACGGACTGCGGTTTCCAGACCTTCCCCGTCGTGTCGACATAGGGCCGCAGTTGGGTGTTGAAAAAGCCGTCGATCAGGCCGCCCGGCGCAAACAGCTTGGCAAAGTCGTCGAGAGGCGTTTCGAGCGAACTGCCCGGCACGAACGGAAAGCGTCCGTTCACGGCGAGCGGACAAAGCGCCGCCGGCCCGCCTGAACCGTTATAGGCCGCAATCACCTGCTGGCGGGCACCACCGCCGCGCAACGCCGTGCTTGATTCGGCCATGGCGGCCAGCCAGCGGCCAAGCGGTTGAGGCTGCCGCTGGGCCTCTGCCCTGAGCGCGAGCGAGGGATCGTTGCCGATCGGTGCGACGGGCGCCCCGACGCCGGCGGCGTTCAACTTCGCCAGCTGCTGCTGCAGGTCGTTGAGGAGTTTCAGCACCTGGTCGATCGGTGCGCCGCCGGCGGCGGCGACCAGGTCGCGCAGTTGCTTGTAGCGCTCGTCGATCTCATGGCCGGGCGGCAGCACGGGCGCCGTGCCAGGCTGGCCCGAAAGTATCGATGAAAGTGCGGCGGCTCCTCTCGCCGCCGCCGGTGCGGCCGCCGCCGCCTTGGCCTTTGCCGCCGTTTCCGCCGCTGCTTCCAGGGCGGAGGGCTTCGGCGGCTCCGACAGCGTGACCTGACGCGCGATCGCCGTCAGCAGGTCCTTCAGCGGCGATTGCGGCGACGCCAGGACGTAGAGATCCTGAGCCGCCTGCGGCAGGCTGCGCAGCGGCACGATCTCGAGGTCTTGTATCAGGCCGTCCCACGCCTTGGCGTAGTCGTCCAGATACTGCTTGACCACGCTGTTGGCGAGTTCGGCTTGCTGCGCGTTGTCGAGATTGACGGGCACTTTTTGCCCCATCACCCAGCTCTCCGAAGCGACCTCGCGCGTCGCCGCCGGCAACGCCGGCAGCAGCACCTTGTGAAACCCATCGACGGTAAAGAAGCCTGGTACGCCGTCGCTCAGCTTCTTGCCTGACGCTCTTGTGAAAACGCGCACGCCCGCCGGCCCCAGCACATCGCTCGGCTTCCAGGGCGGCAGGCTCTGCGCAGCCGCCGAAGGCTTGATGCGGGAGTAGGCGCGGGATGCCAACGAGACGCGGCTGAACGTGGTGCGCGCCTGCGCGACCAGCGCATCGTCGAGCGGCACCGGCGGCAAGGGTTGCGCCAGGAGCGCATCCAGATGGCCCTGCAGGGCGGCCACCACCGCCATGTTGGCGGCACCGGAATATTGCGTCTGCCAATCGTACGTCATCCATTCCTTGACCAAAGCTGCATCGAGCGGGCCCTGGCCGCCGAGCATCAGATAGACGCGCGTCGCCTCGTAAAGAAAGTCAGGCTGGGTGAAGTAGCCGCGCATCTGGGCTTCCAGCCGCCAGACGAGGCGCGGCAGCAGCGCATAGCCCAGGGCATGGCGATAGACCGCGTCCGCGCCGGCGCGCAACTTGGCGGCCTGCGAGAGGTCGAAGCCTGCCAGGATCCCGCCGCTTGAGCCCGCGGCCTGCCCGAGGTTGCGGGCAGCGTCCAGCAACGGCAGCAGGTGGGGAAGATCGGAATCGTTGACCGGGTCGAAGGTCGTCTCCTTGGCAATTGCCTCATAGGCGGCAAGCGACGATGACATGTCGGCGATCTCGCGCTGACCGGCCGAATGACCGGCGAGGAGCCAGCCCGCGGCACCCAGCGTCAGCAATGCCACGACAGCATAAGAGGCGGCCCGCAGCACGATGCGCCGCGCCCGGGCGGCGGGCGGCTCGCTCACCAGCATGGCCTCGCCCAGGATCACCCGGGAAACGAGTCGCCCGAGGAAATAGCTGCGGCCCTGCTGTGGCCGCAGGGCGGCGGCGCGCCGCTGGTCGAGGCCGAAGGCGCGCGCCATGACCCCGGTCAGACGATCGATCGGGGTGCCCTCTTGCGTGCCCGAGGTGAAATAGACGCCCCGCAACAGGGGCGCCGGGTCGAGGCGAGAGCCGCCGAAGGCCTCGGTGAGGAAGCTTTGCAGGGGCTGCTCGAGGGTGGCGATCTGCGTCGGAAATCCGGCGATCAGGACGCGGCGTTCCGGGCTCTGCTCGGCCTGCAGGCGATCGAACAGGCGATCGTTGAGGCTGTCGACCAGCAGCTGCAGCTCTTCCGGGAATTGTCCCACGGGACCGGCGTCGGCCTTGGCCAGCGGGAACGTGACGCCCCATACCTGATTGCGTCGCTCGCGGTCGAGGTCGTCGAAGAACTCGGTGAAGCCCGCGATAAGGTCGGCCTTGGTGAACAGTGCATAGACCGGAATGCGAATGCCCAGGCGACTCTCGAGCTCCTTGACGCGTCGCCGGATCGCCCCGGCATGGGCCGCGCGTTCGGCCGGCGGCGCGTCGGCGATGTCGCTGAGCGCGATCGCGACGATGACGCCGTTCAGCGGTTGGCGCGGCCGGGTCCGACGCAGCAGATCGAGGAATGAATCCCAGCCCGCGCGATCGACGGCGGCATTGGAATCCTGGGTGGTATAGCGGCCAGCCGTATCGATCAGCACGGCGTTCTCGGTGAACCACCAGTCGCAAAGCCTGGTGCCGCCGACGCCTGCTACCGCGCCCTGGCCCATCTCGGCGGCCAGCGGGAATTTCAGCCCGCTGTTCAGCAAGGCCGTCGTCTTGCCGGCGCCCGGCGGTCCGATGATGGCGTACCACGGCTGCTCGTAGAGGTAGCCGCGCGTGCCCCGCGCCTTCTTGAGGAGCGCCAGGGCCGTGGACATCCGTTCCCTGAGGGCAGCCGCTTCTTCTCCTGCGCCGTCGTCGGCCTTCTCGGGCGACTTCTCGGCCACGCCGCTTTCCAGCTTTTGCTCGCGGCGCCGGTGAAGCAGATCAAGCGACAGGTTCGCGGTCGCCCAGGTCAGCAGCAGACCGACCACGACAGCCAGTCGCGGCACCCAGTTTTCGAACGAAGGGATCACGGGCCCGAACAGCCAGACCAGCACCGCCAGGATGACGATGCCGACAAAGCTCAGCACCCAACGGGAGAGCAGGAATCGCAATGCTTGCATGGCTACGCGCCTTGCCGATTGAGCAGCACTTCGATGCGCCTATTGCGTTCGCGGCCCTCCGGCGTGGCGTTGGTCGCAATCGGGTCGGCATCCGCCCGGCCCTCCGCCGTCAGCCGGGAGGGATCGCCGACGCTGGCGCCGATGATCGCGCTGGCTTCCTTCGCACGCGCCGTCGAGAGCTGGAAATTCGACGGGAAGGCGATCGTGCGGATCGGCTGATCGTCCGTGTAGCCGATCACCCGGACCGTCCCGGGCTCCTCTTTCAACGCCAGGCCGATGCGATCCAGCAGGGGCTTGAAAGTGGGGTTTACGGTGGCGCTGCCCGACGGAAACATGCCGCGGCCGGTTATGCGCACGAGCGGCTGGCCAACCGTGCCGGTCACCTCGACGAGACCCTGCTCGATCTCCGGCTGCAGGAATTTGCGCAGCCGGTCGAGCACCGTCGGTTCCGGCGGCAAGGGCGGCGTCGGCGCCGGCTGCGGCTCGACGACCGGGATGCGCGTGATGGTCGGCATACGCGACGGCGGCGCGGTCTGCAGAAGCGCGTAGAGGTCGTCGGACGCCGCGTTGAGGCCGATCGAGAACCAGAGAAACAGGCCGGCCACGATTCCCAGGCCAGCGCTTGCGGCCACCCACAGCGGCAGGCGAAAGCGCGCCGGCCGGTAGGGTGCGTCGATACCCTTGGTGTGCGGCGCGAGATCCGGCTCCGCCGCCTTCTGCTGGCGGACGATGACGGCGTAGGTCTCTTCGCGAATTCGGTTGATGTCGCCGACGCCGCGGCGCGACAGGCGGTACTGGCCGATGAAGCCCAGCGACATGCAGAGGTACATCAGCTTGATGACCGGCAGGTACTTGCCGGGATTAGCGCACATCTGCTTCAACACGTCGAAGAAGCGCTCGCCGCTGCGCACTTCCTGGTGGAAGGTCGAGACCAGCGACCGCTCGCTCCAGGTTCCACTGCTGCTGCCCCACGGCGTGTTCAACACCACGTCGTCCAGGCTGGCGCACAACGCATAGTGGGCCGGACGAAGCTGCTCCAGCGGTACTTCCTTGTCGCGCGCCTCCTGTTCGAAAATCCTGACCTGGCGCACCGTGCGCTCGTGCAAGTCGCCGGAATCGGGCGGATTTGCCGTGTTGCGCAGCCGCGCCATGAGCTGGAGAAGCGGCGCGGCGGCGGCCGTGAGCGCGTCCTCGCCGATCGCGGTATTCTCCGTCCCCTCGGCCATCGCAGCCGGTCGCGATGCAGGCGGATCCTGCCGCGGCGGCTGTTCACCGCCCGCTGTGCCCGGCGGCACGGCCGCTTGTGAGCGGCGCCTGCCGGGCGTCGGCCGAATGACCGTCCGGTTGTCGTCTTCGGGTTCGGCGAAGGGATTGTCGCTCATATCGCCTCACATCTCTGCCGCTAGCCGCGAATCGCCCACAGTTCGATATTGAGACTTGGGAAATCGCCGGAGACATGCACTGCGAAGCCGCCGGAGGATTGGAGCTCTTTCCAATGAGTCGAATTGCGGTCGAGCTCGAAGTAGGTCGCGCCCGCGTAGAACGGCAGCTGCCGCGGGGCGACCGGCAACGGCCGCACGGCGATTCCGGGCAAGGCGACATTGACCAGTTCACGGATATGCTCGACCGCGCCGATTTTGACCTGCGAGGGGAACAGTCGCCGCAATGTTTCGGTCGGCACATCGGCCTGGACGGCCAGCACGAAGCTCGACGAACGCAGGATCCCGCGATCGACGATGGGGCCGACCTGCACGCCGTAGGCGCGCTTCTGCAACGGGATCTGAATGGCGGTCTGCTCTATGACGGCGGAAAGCGACCGGCGGAGATCGGCGACAACCGGCGCGAAGCTGCGCTGAAGGTCGGCATGCCGGTACGGCGGATAATCCGACGGACGGCGGCTCGCTTCGGTGAACGTCGCGAAATCACCGGCCATCTGCACGAGGGCGGCGTAGAGATCGACAGGATGGACGCTGCCGTCGCTGGCCCAGTGGGCCAGCAGCTTCTGCGCGCGGTTGACGGATTGCAGCAGCAGAAAATCCGAGACGTCCGCCACGCCGCGCGAACCCGGCGCGGTAAGCCGCGCCGCCAGGGCCTCGCCGCGCTGGTTCAGCATGCCGGCGAGCTCGGCGAGCAGGCCGGTCAGCGGCGGCGCCGCAGCACAGGCGAGCGCCGGGGCGATCCACTGATCGTCCAGGACCACCCGGCGGTCGGCTCCCACCTCGACGACGCGGGCGAGGCCGATGCCGTGATAGCCGGCACGGTTGTCGGTCTCGAGCATATAGCGCAATCGCAACCTGCCAACCTGCACGTCGGCGGGCTGCGGCGAGCCGGAGTGGGTGTCGTAGGCCTCGAAGCCGCGCTGCTCATAGCGGCCTTCGGAGGAGCCGTTGGCCGCGACCTCGACCGATCCGGCCTGCCGCATCGGCAGCACGAGATAGACGATGGCGTTGCGCGTCGTCTCAGGCAGGTCGAGCGGCACCGGCTGGTCGGTCTCGCCCGGCAGAGCGAAGGGGGTGCCGTCCTCGAACACGCCGCTGCCGCTCGCCAGGGCGAACTGGCCGGCGGCGAGCAGGTTGCGGTTGATGGCGGCTTCCGTCAGCCCCCAGCCATGCGGCCGCAAGGAGGCCGTGCGGTCGCGCACCAGCGCCTCGAGCCAGCGATCCTGCTGCTGGAAGTGCTGCGCGCGCAGAAACATTCCTTCCAGCCAGACGACGCGATTGGACCAGGTCATGCCGCTTCCAGTTCGGCCTTGTTGCTGCCGATGGCGAGCACAAGCCGCGTTGTGCCGCTCGCCGCGATCGGAGCGATCGCCCTCCATTGCGCGCGGTCGATATCGTGAAACAGCACGGCTGCGCCGAGAAACTGCACGCCGGGCTTCGGCGTCATCGTGACCTTGCGAGTCTCGCCGGGACGCACCACGATTTCCTCCGACCCGGCGCGTTCCTCGCCGAGCACCGTATTCTCGCGCTCCATCAGGGCGTAGGCATCGGCGGTTGCGAACCGTGCCCTGTCGTTGAGCGAATAGAGACGCACCGCGACGGAAAGCGGCGTACCGGCCTGGTTCCGGTTGAGATCCGCGCTCGCCTTGACGACCAGGTCGACGACGGGCGGTGCCGGCGGGCCGCAACTCGCGATCAGCACGAGGGCCGGCGCCACCAGCAGCAGGCGGCGGACAATCATGATGACGTCCCGTCGCTGCTGAGCTTGTCGATCGCCTGCTCGTAGGCGCGGGCGAAGGCTTTGCCGAAGACGCTGTCGAAATCGTCCGACAGGGCTTGCGTGACGTTGCTGTGGATCTGCACGAAAGCCTCCCACGCCTTCGCTTTCTTCTGGGCGGGGTGAATCTGCAAGGCGCTGCTCGCCACCTTGCGTTCGACGGAGTCAGGCTCGAACTGGGCGAGCAGGACGCGCACGGCCTCTTGCATGGCCGAGACGGTCGCCAGCTCGTGCAGCCGTAAGTCGTTGAAGGCTTCCGCAATGGCCTCCTCCGGTGACATCCCGCTGCGCCGGCCGGTCCCGAGAAGGGTTGCCAAGGCATCGTCGTCATCGAGCGAGAATTTCAATGGGTTGTTGCCGCTGGCGCGAATCATCGTCTGCTCGATACGGAACTCATCCTTGATGCTGGCGCGCGCCATCAACGTTTGCCGAAGACCGTTGACGGTCGCCCGCATGGCGGCGCCGATCCGTTCCAGCGTTTTCTCCGGGTCCACGAGGTTTGCCTCGCTGAGCCCGACGCCGCGCAGAAAGGCCGCCGCCAATCCGGCGTCGGAGGCCGCCTGCGGGAGCGGCGCATGCTGCGGCCCGGGCGGCGCGGGGGCAGCGACTTCCTGCGGCAGCGGCGGTTGCGTCGGCCGGGCCGTTTGAGGCCGCGGGGCGGCCGGCGATTCGACATCCCAGTCGTCGGGAATGATCGCCATCGGCTGGGGTGGGCGGAAGGCGCTTTCGAGCGCGGGCGCATGGTCCGGTTGCGTCCCCGCGAAAGGCTCCTGATTGGGCGCCAGGGGATCGAAATCCGCCGGCAGGATCGGCGAATCGGACACGTCCAGTAGCGAGCCCGACGGGGGCAGCTTGGCGTCGTTGCCGGCGTCATTGTAGTGGCGAATGTCGGATCGCGACGGCGGGGGCTCGCGCATCGCAACGTCATCGGGACGAAGGCTTGCCAGGGACCTGCCGCGGTCGGGCGCGGCGCCCTCGGCGTCCTCGTCGATCATGACTTCGATCTCATACAGGCCGAACTTGATCCGGTCGCCGTTGCGCAGCTTCTCCGCCGAGCCCTGGCCTACAGGGTCACTGGCGCCATTGAGAAACGTGCCGTTGGCACTGAGATCATGCAATTCCCAATCGCCGACGCTGTAGACCAGTCGGCAGTGCCGCTTCGACAGATGACGCTCGGGATCGGCAATGACCCATTCATTGTCGCGGCCCCGGCCGATGGAAAATTCACCGCCACGCACCTCACGCCTCTCGGGCGCCACGTTGTCGGGACAGCGGATCATGACAAGCTTTAGGGTCACGTGAGGGCGCACTCCTGTGAGGGGAGGCGAACGGCAGCGAGGACCATCCCGACGTCACCGTCCGACCGGCAGGCCCCGATCTCCGAAGATTCTAGTCGGGGAACCCTCGGGAGGGCAATCGTATTTGGATTTGTTGGCGATTGGGCCATACTCCTGCCAATCCACTGGAAGTCGGTCCCAACCATACCAAAGGTTGCAGATTTACACCACGACACAATTTATTGATGCGTCGGTCAAGCGCTCGGTCGGCATGGTTGACGCCCCGGAGGACGCCCGCCATCCTGTCCGAAAGTCACTCGACGTTCGAAAGAATCTGTCGCCATGTGCCTTGCCCCGTCACCGACCATCCTGAGCACGGATGAGGTCGGCAGCGTCGCGCCGCCCATCTTTACCTCTGTCGGACAGGACGCCGTAAACGGCCCGGGTGACGTGTTCGTCATCCAATCGTTGCTGAACAAGAGGTTGCCCCAGCCTCACACCGACGTTGCCGTTACGGGCATCATGGACCCCGGTACAATTCTGGCGATCAAGGCGTTCCAGGCGGTGATGATGAACATGAATCCGCCGAGCGGTCACGTCGCGCCCGGGAGCCCGACTTATTACGCGTTGGCCGCTCGCCCGCTGGTGAACCGCACGCCGCCTCCGCCAACGCCCTTTGGCCATATCGGAATCGTTCCGCCGGAGGTGATCGCAGCGGCCAAGGCCTCGCAGCGGCAGTGGGGCGTCCCCGCCTCGGTCACCCTGGCGCAATGGATCGTCGAGAGCGCCTGGGGATCGGCAATGCCAACCGACAGCAACAACCCTTTTGGGATAAAGGCGCTCGAGACACAGCCGGCTGTGGAGAGCGAGACTCGCGAAGTGATCGATGGCAAGGTGATCATCACAACGGCGCGGTTCCGGCGTTTCGTCAGCCTGTCCGAAGCCTTTGAATCGCACGGCAAGTTGCTGTCGACGGCGGCGCCGTATCGGCCGGCCATGGAGCTCGTCCAGGATCCCGATCGATTTGCCGACGCGCTTACCGGCGTCTATGCAACCGACCCGCAATACGGCACCACCCTCAAGTGGGTGATGGATAACTATCAGCTGAAACAATACGACACTAAGGCGTGAACTCCTCGGGTAGCGAGAAGCCGCTTTTTCATCTTTGCCCCAGCTCTAGATAAATATTCTTTGCTGAAAGACCTGTGGAAAAGGCTCTCGGTCGACTGCAACCGCCACTTGGTCCCGGCCGAGGGCCTTGGCTTGGTAGAGCGCTTCATCGGCTTTTCGGATCGCGGCGCGAAGGTCGCCCTGCTGCAAAGGAGCGGCCCCGATGCTGACGGTTATCTTGATCGTTTGGCCGCGGACCTCGATCGCCATCCCAGCAAGAGCCGAGCGGATCCGTTCGGCGATACGCCCGCCCTCTCGCACATCGACGCCGGCCAGGATGGCGGAGAATTCCTCCCCACCATACCGTGCGACGAGATCCCCCGGCCGTATCTCAGTCCGCAGAAGATTGGCAAAAGCCAGCAACGCCTGATCGCCGCCGGCATGGCCAAACCGTTCATTGACGCTCGAGAAGTAGTCGAGGTCCATCATCAGGACGCAGGCGGATGCATCGTCCAATTGAGTGCGCCGACTGAAACGATCGCCCTGTTCGAGGAAGGATCGGCGATTCGGCAATTCCGTCAATTCGTCGGTGAGAGCGAGCTTGGCGTAGCGGTTTCGCAGACGCTCGGTCGACATCATCAGCAGACCAAGCGTGACACCGATGAGGCAGATGGTGGTGATGAACAAGGCAACGCCCAGCGTCGGGTCATCGTACTCGGCCCCTTGCGCCAGTGGCGGATGGTATAGCGACAGACCGGCGCGGAGGACCATCGCCGATCCCAGGACGGCGAATGCCAGAGCTGTCGGAAATCGACCCTGCAGGGGCTCGGCGCGACCGCCTTTGACGATCTCCAGGCTGGCCAGCAAGGCCAGGCAGCCCGTGAGGAACGAGACCATGATGACGCGATCTCGCAGTTCGGCGCCGGCGAGCCACGCCACGGTGAAGAGCACCGTGAAGAAAAGCACGGACATCACCACGCGCCGCGCATCGAAGCTGTCGTCATTGAAGCGCCGGATGCTCAGCCATACGGTCGCATAGCCGGCAACGACCAATGAATTGGCAATGATGGTCAGCGCGGCGGGGGCCGGTGAGGCGTGCATGAGGGTGGTCAGCCAGCCGAACCCGCACAAGGTCAGCCCGATCGACCATCCGCGCAATCCGTGGATCCGTGGCTGATAAGACCAGACCAGATAGGTCACGCCCGAGGTGACGAACGCTATGACGATATTCACCCAAGTCAGCGTCTTGGCATCCAAGTCCATTGCAAAGACCACCCACGTAAAGCCATGGCGTCCCACGGCCGTGACGGAAACTTGGAGTGTCGCCGGTCGGCGACCCGACGACGTTCCACGTGACGATCGACTGCAACTTTGAAACCGGCTCGTGGCCAAAAGGCCGTTCCCCAACCGAGCCCGCTTCCCCACTCAGTTATCGCCGCGGCGGAAGCTATGCTACCACGCGCCTGCACGCAATAGGATTTCTGAACTAGCGACGCAATTTTTATATTCAACCTGGTAGAGAATTTATCGTTTAATATTAGATAGTTATGAAGCGGGTCTCAAGCGCGAGGGGCGGGC